>Ga0070699_100003219_pt1 | contig 14436 bp, 11 predicted proteins | sample KBSK1503metaG_FD_65473 | JGI IMG/M metagenome (GOLD analysis project Ga0070699, IMG submission 65473) | Corn, switchgrass and miscanthus rhizosphere microbial communities from Kellogg Biological Station, Michigan, USA - KBS K1-50-3 metaG | ecosystem: Host-associated > Plants > Roots >...
CGTTTTGTAGGCTTCACCATCACGGGACCCACCTCTCACGAGGTGGGTATGCGCAGGCCGAGCCATTCGTTTTGTAGGCTTCACCATCACGGGACCCACCTCTCACGAGGTGGGTATGCGGGAAAATCTGACGCGCACCCTTGACTGGCCCGTCTGCTGCTCTTGTGAAAATTGATGCAGTGAAAACATTGTCGGTCTAATCTCTTCCAGTGGTGCGTTCATCCTCGACCTTATATTATCAGGATGTTCGAGAATAAATGTTCGAGCTGAACGACGAACAGACTCTCATCTAAAGGAGATTCAGTTTATGTTTCGCGTGAAGACTTCCACAGCCATTGTCTCGGCGTTGTGCCTGGCGTTCGGTGCAACTGCCTTCGCGCGAGCTTCCGAGAAGCCCGTCAAAATGAAAGACCTGCCCGAAGCTGTCAGGAAGACTGTTCAAGAGCAGAGCAAAGGCGCAACACTGCGCGGGCTATCTAAAGAGGTCGAAAAGGGCCAGACTTTTTACGAAGCTGAGTTGAAGGTCAACGGACACAACAAAGATCTGTTGATTGATTCTTCCGGAGCAATCGTCGAGATCGAAGAGGCAGTCGCATTCAATTCGCTGCCTGCGGCGGTCCAGGCGGCGATCGTGAAGAACGCCGGCAAAGGCAAAATCATCAGTGTCGAATCCATCACGAAGAACAACAGGCTCGAGGCCTACGAGGCCCACGTCGCCAGGGCTGGAAAGAAGTTGGAGATAAAAGTCAGCGCCGGTGGAAAACTGATCCCCGCGGAAAAGTAATAGGGCGTCAGATTGTTCAACGAGCGCGGTGCTTTGTGACAGCTGAGGATTGCTCTGGGCTACTCAAAACCCGTCTAGACACGGGTGGCTCTGTTAAGCACAATAGAGGAATGTGGCGTTTGAGTTTGAGCATCGACTAATGCGACCCTGAGATTGACAACATTCGATGGGACAGATGAACCAACCGGCTCATAACGGCCTTCGAGCCGTTAGTCTTCTGCGTGTTGTATTAGCGCCAGCAATCATCTTTGCGATAGCGAGTCTCGCTGTCGGTCAGCAAGTGCCTTCTACGGCTTTAAGTTCAGCACTGCTCCACTTGTCTTCCCAGACTTCGCCGGCGCAAGCCGCGCATCAGCAGCCAGCCGCGCCGGTCAATCGACTAACCCGAGAGGAAGCCGTGCGACTCGCGCTGGCTCAGGCCTCGGCGTTTCAAACCGCTCGCTATTCGGAGGCGATAGCCGAGGAAGACGTCAGGCAAGCGCGCGCCGCTTTCCTGCCGCGCATCACCGCTCCCAGCACGGTAACGTATAACTCACCGACGCCTGGTCCGGTTGCGCCAGGAACCCCACGCTCCGACCGATTCAGTTTCATCGCGGCAAACGCGGTTATCGAATACGAATCGCTGGTCGGCGCGGGAGGCGAAATCGACATCGCCGGCCGGCTGCGCGCGGCGCTGAGGCGAAGCGTGGCGCTGCTCGAGGCTGCCCGCGCGGGTACAGAGATCGCGCGACGCACCCTGCTTCAAGCCGTTGACGATGCTTACTACGGACTTGCGCTTGCGACTACAAAACGACGCTCCGCCGAGTTGAGCTTGAGAGCAGCCGACGAGTTCGCTCGCGTGACTGACCTGATGCTCAATGCCGGCGAGGTCGCTCAGGTCGACTCGACGCGCGCGCGGCTTCAAGTAGCGTCGCGGCGTGATGAGCTGGAACAAGCGAAAGTGAACGAAGCTGTTGCCGCGGGAGGCCTGCGACTGCTGATCGGTTACGATTTCAGCGCACCTCTCGAGATTAACGATCTGACGAGCGAATTGCCGAACACGACCGAACTCGATCGATTCGTGGCGTCGGCAATTTCGAACCGGCCCGAGTTCGCTCAGTTTGAGGCGCAACGGCGAGCCGCTGAGCAAGACCGGAAAGCGGCGCGCGCCGAACGTCTACCGCAGGTCACATATTCGATCAACGGCGGATTTGATTCGCAATCGCTCAAGCCTGATCCAATCTACGATCACACCGGAATCCTGGCGACCCTCAGCGTGACTGTACCTATCTTCGATTGGGGCGCGAGCCGCAGCCGCGAGCGCCAGGCTCGACTGCGAGCGCAGAGTCTCGAGTCCGAACGAACCCTGGCGTTGCGTAACTTCAATCAACAGTTTTACGCCGCGAGATCGCAAGCCGTCGCCGCCGCCGAGCGTTATCAGTTCCTCAGCGTGAGCGTTGCCGACGCCGAACGCAATGTGCAGGCATCGATAGCGCGGTATCGATCGGGCGAAGCGCAGTTGATCGAGGTTACCGATGCGTTGGGCACGTTGGCCTCGCAGCGCGCGGCGCTCTCTCAAGCGCTGTTCGACTATCAAACCGCGAAGGCGCGCCTGGCGCAGGTGACAGCCCAATAAAGTCAGCGAGAGAAGATGGCAGGCGACGACAAAAAGATGAGCATTCTGGCTGACCACGAGAGTGCGGCCGATTCCTCAATGCGACGTGTTTTTCTATTCCGCGAAGGCAATCGATGGAAGCTGGTGGCGCTCGTGCTGGGCCTGATTGCTGTGGTGGTCGTCTTGTTTTTGTTATTGAAGAAGAAACCGGCCGGGGAAGAAGCAGAAGAAGCTGTCGTTGTTAGCGTGAAAGTTGAGAAGGCGGAGCGCGGATCGATCTCCGCTGAAGTGACCGTGCTTGGGACGATCTTCGGGCGAAAGGAAGCGACGGTCAGCTCGAAGATTGCAGGTCAAATAAAGACCATGGCTTTGGTCAGGAACAAGCCGGTTCACGAAGGAGATGTGATCGCGACGCTCGAGGCTCGCGATGTCCTGGCTCAACGAGCCGAGGCGGCCGCGGCGCTCGACGAAGCGCGGTCGAATCTTCGCAACGTAACCGGCGGATCCATCCCCCAGACTGCCGCGCAGGACGAGAAAGCCGTTAGGGATGCCCGCGCAAACGTCTCGAATGCGCGAAGGGTTTATGAACGGCGCCTAACGCTGTATGAGCAAGGTGGTATTTCGAAGAAAGAGGTCGACGCCTCGCAACTGGCGCTTACCACGGCCGAGAACGATTTGCGATTGGCTGAAGCGACCGAGCGTCTGCACGTCGTAACAATGAGCCCGAGCGATCGCCGCGTAGCCGAATCCAAGCTGAAGCAAGCGGAGGATCGACTGTCGAACCTCGACGCTCAACTGGGATATGCCGTGATTCGTGCGCCTTTCACGGGCGTGATCACCGAGCAGTTTCAATTTCAGGGAGAGTTCGCGCAACCCGGCGCAAAGCTCTTTGCAATCGACGACGTAAGCGAGGTCATCGTAAAGGCGCCGGTGGCCGATACGGTTGCCGCGCAGCTCAAGGTCGGGGACGCGGCAAAGGTGCTGCCTCAGGACTTGCCCGGTGAAGAGTTGGTCGGAGTCATTTCGCTGGTCAGCCGCGCGAGCGATCCTCAGAGCCGGACGGTCGAAATCTGGGTCAACCTCAAAAACGAAGGAGGCCACTTGCGCGCGGACAGCGCAGCGAAGGTGGTCGTTGCAACGCAAACCGCCAATGATGTCGTGATCGTGCCTGCTTCAGCGGTTACTCTCGAAGCGACAAACGCCAACGAAGGCAGCGTGATGGTGGTCGATGAAGAATCAGTCGCGCACGAGACCAAAGTGACGGTGGGCGTTCGCACTTCTGAGAAAATGGAAATCACTTCTGGCATGAAAGGCGGCGAGACGATCGTCGTGGAAGGCAACTATGCGCTGCCGGACGGCACCAAGGTCGAGGTGAGCGAGGGGGAAGAGGGGAAATCGCCGCAGAAAAAAGACGATTAATACTATGTCAGTCATTGAATAGCGCTCCTTGGAGGTCGTCTGTATCGCTTGAGAATTCGAGGTTGCCTTGGTTCAGTTCATTCACGCTGAGAGCATAGCCGTCGTTTATTGCGTTTCGTCTTGCTTCAATTAAGTACTTTCCGATTAGCTGGTGAAGCTCCTGCTTTTCTTGAATCGACAGAGTCTTCACTTCTTCCACTATCTCAGCGAAATTGGTGCTCACGTGACTTCCTCCTTTGGATACCTGGTTCAAAATACATTCCTTCTTCACCGGCTGCAACTCGCGCGTCAGCACTTTCGCGCATACCCACCTCGTCAGAGGTGGGTCCGTGATGGTCCAGCCTACACTCCGCTCCGGGCGCGCTCGCGTTTCTTCATACCCACCTCGTCAGAGGTGGGTCCGTGATGTTACGGCCTACAACATTCGCAACGAAAGTTGACTCGGGCTGTGGGGCCGCTGCAAGCGTTAGATAAACCGGGATAGTAGCACCGCGCTTTCCTGTAGGCTTTAGCATCAGCGACCCACCTCTGACGAGGTGGGTATGCTCAAATCGTGACGAGCAAACGGGAGAGCCGGACAGCGCTTTTTGTAGGTTTAAACATCAGCGACCCACCTCTGACGAGGTGGGTATGCACGAAAGGCTGACGCGCACCCGGTATCACCAAACAACTCTATCTCGGCGAGACTTATTCTCTAATCTCGACGTTCATCCGATCGATTTCCGCGAGATAGCCCGTAGCAAGTGGAAACGCTAGGAGTGGAAACTTATGTCCAGAATTACCGCGACGCCAATCGCGGCGATTCGGCGAGAAAACACTGGCGCCCTCAACGCGCTAGGTCTGGCTGTCTTCAACGTTACGATCGCTTTGAGTTACTGCCCTTAGGAAATGCTGGACCGAGGCATGCACGTCAGCCTCTATGTCTATATCGTTCGGAATAGCCTCACCGTACCGAGCATACAACGCTTGCAAAAGGGTTTCATCGATCGACCCTTCATGTGAGAAGTCCGCACGCCACCAGTCAACGCCGGCGAAATCCGTGCGCTTGGTAACGGACGCGCCATAGAAGCACGCGCCTGAAACAAGGGCGCGCGAAAAGTCGACCCGATCCAGTTTGGCAAACTGGAAGTTCACTCCCCGCAAGTCGGCTGGCGATCCCAGCACGGCTTTGGGTGCAAAACTAACGTTGTCCAGTTGGGCCTGGCCAAAGTTCGCATCTCCGAAGAAGCTGACGTCCTTCATATCTACATCCTGGAGACTAGCAGAACGGAAATCTGCTCCCTGCAAGTCCGCGCGCGATAAGTCTACCGAATACAACCTGGCATCCAAGAGCTTCGCGTTAGATAGTTTCGCCTGTGATAAGTCGACGTTAAACATGCGAGTTTCGATCAAGCTTGCTCCCTCCAAGCTTGCTTCCCGTAGGTTTACATCTAAGAGCCTCGTGTAGGCCAGTACCAACTCATCGAGGCGCGACTCATAGAACCAGATTCTCTTGAGATGAATAAAGCTCAGACTAGCCCCTACTAAGTAGGCCGAGGGGTAGAACCTCATTCCCCTTGTATTGCGGGGAAACAAACGACCGAACGTTATGCGTCTCATCGAAGGAAACAGAGAAATCACAGACACCGTGAGAATCTTTTGCTTGAAGGAGCTACCGAATAGGCTTCCGTTGGTCCTTAAGCTCTCAGCAACTCGCTGCAATGAAGTAACTGCGGCCATCGACTGTTTCTTTTTTTGTTTTTCGTTCAACATCTGTGACGATAGTAGTTCTCTGTTTAGAAAGTCTGAAAACTGCTCAGGATAATGCCACGCTAAGTACTTGAGTGCGGGTTCCTTGTAGCCTGTTATGACTGAGGCTTGCATCCAATACTCCGGGTCGATCTCGTCCCAAACAGCGTTCGTTCCGGTCAAGGTACTACCTTTTGAAATGAAGAAGTCTGCGAGCGACCGTAGTAGGTCTAGTTGGAGGCTATCGTTCACGGTCAACAATGCTGCGTGAGCTAGGCGTCGGCGGGCTGAGACAAGTTCAAATAAGGCGCTTTGCGTTGCTCGGAGGGCAATGCGGTCGTTTTCAACCAAGCTCCCAGTAATCAACTGATCAAAGGCTGTTCTGAAGTACGGATACCGCCAAAGAAACGGCGGTCGAAACCGAACCGTCGCGGTTCTTGATTGTCCCATCTGGCACAATATGCCAGCAGCGCTCGACCGCAGTGTTGGACTCTCCGTATCGCCGAATCGTTTCATTGCGACAGTAGGGCCTGCCACCTCTGCCTCGTAGAACTGCGTATCGGTTTGGTTTCGCAGCGTCGCGAGATAGTTGACGAGTAAGGATAAAAGAGCAACAAGTGCGGCGACTACCGCGCCGACGGCTGCGGGATTGTCCCCAACCTTTTGCAAAAACGTTTTGTCTTCAAGCTGCTTCCTGTAGTACGCAGCCTGCGCATCTTGATTGTTCTTTTGAGCGTTAATGACCTCATCATTCACCGCACTCGATTGACTGGATGCGACGGAAGCGCTGGCAACAACCATTGCTCCCACCAAGAAACCAATGACCGTTAGCGTGAGGAGGTTCGACTTCATGAGATATCCCCGAACGTCGGGATTTCGCGTTATCCTGGCGCAGTAAAGTTGTAGACGAAGCTACAGGTTGCTTGCTCTCACGTGCGAAGTGAGCGACAGACGCAAGCTAAGTCACGATACGTAGGCGGGCGAATAATAGCGCCACGCTTCCAACCAATCAAGTTGACTCTCTCATCTCTACCAAGTATATGAAGAAGAGTCTTCAATGACTTTATCCAGTAATTAAGGCGAGCTTCAAGAGGTGTGAATGATCAAGCCGCAACTACACACCGACGTGTACAGTCGAGTAAGGTCGAAGGGACTGCATCGTACACATCCCACTGGCTATCCAAGCGCTTTCCGTCTTCTGGCAACTATTCGAGAGCGACGTGGCGAATTGGCGTCTATGGATGGGAGTTAACTGGTGAGCCTTGCGCGAGTGATCTCCAGTCAAAAGCCGGCGGTCCTTGTTTTGATCGGACTTCTCTGCGTCGCGGGCCTCTACGCCGCGCTTCAACTTCCCGTAGCCATCTTTCCCCAAACCGATTTTCCGCGAGTCGTGATAATCATCGACGATGGCGTTGTTCCTGCTCAACAGGTCCTGGTGTCCGTCACGCGCCCGATCGAAGAAGCGATGAACGGGCTTCCGGGCGTCAACCGAATTCGCTCGACTACGCAACGCGGCGGTTGCGACATAAGTCTCTTCTTCGATTGGAAAGTCGACATCCTCGAATCGCTGCAGATGGTTCAGGAGCGGCTCGCGCAGTTGGCTACGAGCTTGCCGCCCACTGCTTCGATACGACGCGTTGAGCGGCTCACATTCGCGGTCTTTCCGGTAGCGGGCTACAGCCTGACCTCGGATGAACGTGATCCCGCGAGCCTGCGTGATCTCGCGACCTATGTTGTCAGACCAAGACTCACCAGGTTGCCGGGAATCGCCGCGGTAGCCGTTGCCGGCGGACAGACTCGCGAGTTTCACGTCACCGTTGATCCCCAGCGCCTGGCGGCGCGCGGCGTCGCGCTCGAGCAAGTTGTGGACGCCGTGAACAAGGCCAACATCATCGCATCACCCGGGCTCATCGAAGAAAACCATCAATTGGAACTCACGGTCGTGAGCGGCCAGGCGAAGAAGCCCGAAGAGCTGAACTCTATTGTTGTCGCCGTTGTGAACAACGCGCCGGTGACTGTGGCCGACATCGCAACGGTCGGCGAAGGTGTAGCGCCTAACTACACGATCGTGACCGCCGATGGTCACCCGGCGGTGTTGCTCAACATTACACGCCAGCCCGATGCGAACACAGTCGAAGTTGTTGACGAAGTAAAAGCCGAGTTGACGGCGATGCGCTCGCAGCTCCCAAAGGATGTGAGGGTCGCGCCGTATTACGATCAGTCGCTGCTTGTGCGAGCCTCGATCACGTCGGTGCGTGATTCGATTCTGATCGGGCTTCTCCTGTCGGTCGCGATTCTCTATGGTTTTCTTCGAAACATCGGAACGACGTTCGTTGCGATACTTGTGATACCGGTGACGATATTGGCTACGTTTCTGGCGATGTGGCTTGCGGGGTTGAGCTTCGATTTGATGACGCTCGGAGGCGTGGCGGCGGCGATTGGTCTGGTCATCGATGACGCGATAGTCGTGGTCGAAAATATTTACACCCATCGCGCGCGCGGGGAGTCGCGTCACGATGCGGTGCAGCGCGCAGTGTCGGAGATAACCATCCCGATCATCGGCTCGACCATCACGCCGGTGGTTGTGTTCCTTCCGCTCACGTTGCTGACCGGCGTGACCGGCGTATTCTTCCGTTCGCTTGCGTTGACGATGGCCGTGGCTCTGCTGACTTCGCTGGTGTTGGCCCTCTCGTTTACTCCCGTGCTCGCGGAACGTTTCATCAAACCGAAGCGACGACCGGCAGTCGAGGAGGACAGTTTGTCGGGTTTGGAACTCGAGGGCGAGCTCGAGGCGGAGGAGCGCGAGGAGATGAGGGAACAGGGAAGACTCTTACGCGCAATCGTCGGGCGCTACGAGTGGTTGCTGGGAAAAGCGCTCGACAACCGCGCCGTCGTGCTGCTTGTATGCGGCGCGGTGCTTGTTTTGTCGTATTTTGCCTATCAGAGTCTCGGCTCGGAGTTCCTGCCGGAATTCGACGAAGGCGCGTTTGTGCTGGACTACTTCACGCCGCCGGGAACCTCGCTTGCGGAGACGGATCGGATACTGAAGCAAGTCGAAGAGATGTTGAAGGAAACGCCCGAAGTTGAAAGCTATTCAAGGCGGACCGGGTTGCAGCTTGGGTTGTTTATCACCGAGCCGAACACAGGCGATTTTCTCGTAAAGCTGAAGCCTGATCGAAGGCGTTCGACCGAAGATGTCAAAGACGACCTGCGCAAACAGATTGCCTCGACGGTGCCGGCGCTCGATCGAGTTGAGTTGCCCGGAATCCTCGGCGACCTGATCGGCGACCTGACCAGCGAGCCGCAGCCCATCGAGATAAAACTCTTCAGCGAAGATGCCAGTGCGCTTCATCAAAAGGCCGCCGAAATCGAGAAGGTCATAAAAGAGATTCCCGGCATCGTGGACACGTTTGACGGCATGGCGATCAGCGGCCCGGCGATTACCTTCAGGGTTGATCCGCAACGCGCGGCCGGGCTCGGCGTAAATGCGACCGATGTCGCGAACACCGTTACCACCGCTATGACCGGCGATGCGACTTCGGTGATCATTAGCCAGGATCGATTGATCAGCGTGCGAGTGGTCTTATCGAAGGAATCGCGCGCGTCGCTTGATGCATTGCGCGCGCTGCCGATTCGCTCAACGGCGAAGAACACATTGTTTCGTCTGGATCAGGTGGCCGACATTGAGTATGACAAGGGACAGGCGGAGATCGCACGCGACGGGTTGCGGCAGACTGTTGGGGTGACCGCGCGACTCGAGGGAATCGATCTTGGTTCGGCGATCAGCGCGATTCGGGCGAAGCTCGCCAGGCAGGTAAAGCTGCCGCCGGGGATGACGCTCGAGTACGGAGGCTTGTATCGCGAGCAACAGTCGAGCTTCCGCGAGATGACAATGGCGTTGGGGCTTGCGGTCACGCTGGTGTTCATCACGCTGCTGATCGAGTTTCGTTCGTTCTCGCACCCGGCCGCGATCGTCAGCGGCGCGGTGCTGGCGTTGAGCGGAGTCCTGGCGGCACTTCTTATCACGCACACCACGCTGAACGTAGTCTCGTATATGGGGATGATAATGGTGGTCGGCATCGTAGCGAAGAATGGAATCTTGATGCTGGACGCCGTCGAGGATCATCTTGCTTCCGGCGACACGCTACGCGACGCGCTGCTTCGGTCAGGCAGGCGAAGGTTCCGGCCTGTTTTGATGACGTCGCTTGCGGCGATGCTTGGAATGATGCCGTTGGCGCTCGCGCTTGGGCAGGGCGCGGAGATGCTGCAGGCCCTGGCGATCGCGGTGATCGGAGGGCTTATGGTGGCGTTGTTGCTGTCGCTGGTTGTGACGCCTTCGGTGTATGCGATGCTTAATCGGCATCGTTAGCTAGTGTGCGGAAGAATAACCGCAGAGGGCGCCGAGGACGCGGAGCGGCTGTGATCTGTGCGTACCTCAGCGGCCTCTGCGGTGACAATGGCTGAGGTTACGCAGAGCTCCTCGAATACTATGCTTTCAACCCTGCTTTCTTACTTCACTCACTACGGCTACTGGGTGGTCTTCTTCGGCGTGATGCTCGAAAACGCCGGCGTCCCTGTTCCCGGCGAAACGATTCTGCTCGCGGCGGGCTTCTTCGCCGCGCAAGGACATTTCCACCTCTGGGAAGTAATGGCAATCGCCGCCCTCGGCGCTATGCTCGGAGACAACGCCGGCTACTTCATAGGGCGTGAAGTAGGACGGGGCACATTGGAACGCTACGGTAGGTACACGGGGCTGACGCACGGGCGGCTGGCGCATATGGATAGGTTCTTTCACGTTCACGGCAACAAAACGATTCTGGTTGCGCGATTCATCACCGGCCTTCGAGTCTTTGCCGCGCTGCTCGCAGGTTCAGCGCGAATGCAGTGGCGTAGGTTCGCTATTTACAACATGCTCGGCGCGTTGCTGTGGTCATTCGTAATCGCACTGGCTGGATTCTTCTTTGGGCGAAGCTGGGACGTGCTGGAGCATTGGATCAAGGGCGCGGGGTTGATCGCGCTCGGCATCGCGACGGCTATAGTGATTACGATGCTTGTATTGAGACGACGCAGACAGCGAGAAGAGTTGGAAGCCGACGCGTGACGTATTCGTTTTACCCGACGTTTGTAGTCCGGCCTTCAGGCGGAAGTTGGTACTTACTCGAGTGTCGATCAATGATTGCGATACGAACTTCCGCCTGAAGGCCGGACTACAAACGTCTTGTATAATCACTCGGATTGATGCACCAACTACCCGAGGAAATCGAACTCTATCGCGACCGAATCTGGCGGCGAACTCCGGAGTTGCACATCGAGAACGCCGCTGAAGCAGAACGTTTCATCCAGAGCGTCGGTTTCTGCTCGACCCTCACCGATTCGCGGAGGCTGGGGCCTTCTCTCTACATTGCGGTGTGCGGAAGACGCGATGCGCATATGCCGCGTCACGTGCAGAAGGATCCCGAAGCCAGTCTCGCCTGGTACATCAAGGATGAAGTTATGCGACGCGGGCGAGTCTATTACGCAAAGCTCGTTCGCGGGCGATCGACCTTCATCGCGCCGAGCCTGATTCCTTTCTTCAACGCGATCTGGGGAGTTCCGCGGCGAAGCGAAGCGAAGGTGCTTTCGCAAAACGCTCGCAAGATTCTCAAAGTGCTTCGGCGCGAGTGGGAGATGGGGACGAAAGACTTGCGCGGCGAGTCGGGCGTGACGGACCGAGCAAAGTTCACGCGCGCGATCGATGAATTGCAACGGACATTGAAAGTCATTCCTGCTGAAGTCTTATACGAGCCGGTGTTCACATACATCTGGTCGCTCGCAGAAGGGCGGTTTCCGCAAGAGCTGGCGGCCAGGGTAACGCGCGGCGAAGCTTTGACAGAAATCGCGCGCGCTTACTTGCAGGGCGCCGGCATGACATTGTTGGGCGAGTTGTCGCGAGTGACCGGACTTTCGCGGGTGGATGCGGGGCGCGGCAATCACGCGCTGGCGGATGAAGGCTTCGCCGAGCGAGTCACAAACGGCGTCTACCGCTTGCGCGACTTTGACTGACCTTGAGTCGCGTTTGCTCACTCACTCGGGACATGATTCAATCGGTTCGATGTCAAAGATCGTCGACCTACAAGCATTGCTCGATGCGCGCGGCAAGATGAAGCGAGCAGGGAAGCGGTTGGTGTTCACCAACGGCTGCTTTGATCTGCTTCATGCGGGGCACGTGCGCTACCTGAGTGAGGCTCGTGCTTTGGGCGATGCACTGGTTGTGGCGCTGAACTCAGATCGCTCGGTTCGCGCGCTGAAGGGACCGGGCCGTCCGATCCTGAACGAATGGGAACGCGGGGAAGTCATCGCGGCGCTTGAAGCCGTCGATTACGTGATCATCTTTGACGAAGAAACTCCACGTGAGTTGATTGCGGCCTTGTTGCCCGATGTATTGGCGAAGGGAGGCGATTGGCCGCTCGATCAAATCGTCGGCCGCGACGAGGTTGAGGCCGCCGGCGGCAAGGTGTTATCCCTTCCTTACGTTGAAGGCTCGTCGTCGACCGACATTATCGAACGCATTCGCAATCGCACTTGTTGACGTGGAAAAGCTCTCGGCCCTTAGGCTTCTGGCGAATTCTCAAAATCGCGCCGGCGTGCAACTCACTCGCCTTGCGCCTTGTTAAAGAAATCAAAGAGAATCGATTTGTGACTCTCTCAGCGCCCGTCAAAACCAAGCACATCATCGTCGGGACGGCCGGCCACATCGACCACGGAAAAACTGCGCTCGTCAAAGCTCTCACCGGAATAGACGCTGATCGCCTCAAGGAAGAGAAGCAGCGCGGGATCACCATCGACATCGGATTCGCCGATCTTGCGATTGACGATTTCAGTTTCGGTTTTGTTGATGTTCCGGGTCACGAGCGCTTCGTTAAGAATATGCTTGCCGGTGCGCATGGGCTGGATCTGGTGATGCTTGTCGTCGCGGCGGATGAATCGGTGATGCCTCAGACGCGCGAGCACTTCGACATCTGCCGGTTGCTTCGCGTGAAATCGGGACTTGTCGCGCTGACGAAGTCGGATATGGTTGATGAAGAGCTTCTTGAGCTGGCTCGCGCGGAGGTCGAAGACTTCGTGCGCGGGTCATTCCTCGAGGGCGCTCCCATAATCGCCATCAGCTCCAGAACGGGAGAGGGAATCGAGCAAATGAAAGCGGCGCTGGTCGAGCTTGCGAGCTCGGTCGAGCCAAAGACCACTGCCGCGGTTACACGCCTCCCTGTCGATCGAGCGTTTTCGATCAAGGGATTTGGAACGGTTGTCACAGGCACGCTCATCTCCGGAGAGCTTGCGGCCGGCGATCAGGTTGAGGTGCTACCGGGCGGAATCCAAACGCGGGTTCGCAACGTTCAGGTCCACGGCCACGACACCGAGCGCGCGGCTGCTGGCCAGCGAACTGCGATCAACCTCCAGGGCTTGAATGTGGAGCAGGTCGAGCGGGGAAGCGTGCTCGCTCCCGCCGGGCGACTGCAAGCTACTTCGATGGTGGATGCCCGGCTCGAGATACTGCCTTCGGCGTCACGCCACCTGCGCCAGCGCGCCCGTGTGCGATTGCATCACGGAACTGCTGAGGTTATGGCGCGAGTGGTGATACTCGGCGGTTCCGGGTTCCGGGTTCAGGGTTCCGCGTCAGACTCAGAACCCGAAACCCGGAACCCGAAATCCGGAGCCCGAAATCCGGAACCCGGAACCCGGAACCCGGAACCGAGTGTCATTCTGCCCGGCGCAAACGCGCTCGTTCAACTTCGACTGGAGTCGCCGATTGCCGCGCTTCCGGACGATCGCTTTATCATTCGGAGCTACTCGCCTCAGGTCACCATCGGAGGCGGCGTGATAATCGATCCGCTTCCGGAGAAGCATCGAATACGTGACGCGGCCGCGCGCGAGCGGCTGGAGCAGCTTGAAGCCGCTGATCCGGTTGAGCGGCTCGCCGGTTTCGTCGAGATGTCGGGCTCGCGAGCGATGACCGAAGGCCAGATCGCTGCGAGAACCGGCGCGACCGATGAGCAAACGGCGGCGTCGGCCGCCGAGTTGATTCGTGCCGGCCGCGCGGTCGAGGTAACCAGCGCGCCCTTGATTCTGATTTCCGGCGAAACTTATCGCGAGCTTGCGAGCAAGGTAATCGCGATGCTCGACGCGCATCACCGCCGCGAGCCGTTATCGTTGGGTCTTGGCCGCGAGGAAGTGCGAGACCGAGTGTTTGGCAAAGCGCGGCCGGAGATTTTCCGCGCGGTAGTCGCGCGTCTTGTGGAGGAAGGCAAGATCGCAGCGGAGCGTGAGTCGTTGAGGCTGGCACAGCACAAGCCTGCCCTCACTGATTCGGAAGCGACCGCGAAAACCGCGCTGGAAGCCGCTTTCAAGGCGGCGGGTCTGCAGGCGGGCACGCTCGAAGAAACCGCGTCGTCCGCCGGGATAAAGATCGATCTCGCGCGAAAGTTTTACAATCTGCTGTCAGCCGAACGGCGGCTCGTGCGCATCGGCGATTTTGTCTTTCACACTGACGCGGTTGAGCATTTGAAGTCGCTGGTGCGAGCGCATAAAAGTGTCAATCCGCGAATGGACGTCTCGGTATTCAAAGAGATCACCGGCGGGCTTACGCGGAAGTATGCGATCCCGCTGCTCGAGTACCTCGATCGCGAACGTGTAACGCGGCGCGTGGGTAATGAACGTGAGATTCTGTGACGACGAAACCAACGATCGTTGGTTTCACCCCGGTTGGTAGTCGGGCCTTCAGGCGGAAGTTCGTAGCTTATTGGGATTCACAGAAATACAAACTTCCGCCTGAAGGAGCCTGTCGGTTTATTTGATCGCGCGCTCAAGTTTCTGTGAAATGGGTTTGTGAACTCATTGGTTTTTCTACTCGAGCGATTAACCAAACCGCTTCAGG
>Ga0070699_100003220_pt1 | contig 14435 bp, 12 predicted proteins | sample KBSK1503metaG_FD_65473 | JGI IMG/M metagenome (GOLD analysis project Ga0070699, IMG submission 65473) | Corn, switchgrass and miscanthus rhizosphere microbial communities from Kellogg Biological Station, Michigan, USA - KBS K1-50-3 metaG | ecosystem: Host-associated > Plants > Roots >...
TGCATTGCCGCGAACAAAATGAAAGGCGTATATGCCTCCATCTGCCATGACACATATTCCGCTGCGCAGGGCGTTTTGCACGATGATATGAACGTTCTCTGCCTCGGCGGCCGCGTCATTGGACCGGAGCTCGCCAAAGCGCTCATCCCTGCGTTTTTGAATGCGCGTTATATCGGGAATGATGCAGGAGGGGAGAGGTTGGCACGGCGCGTGGAGAAGATACATAAGATTGAAGAAGTTGGCAGGTTGGAAGGTTAGCAAGGATGAGAATCGTTGCAGAAGAAAATGTGGATAACGATATCGTTGTCCGCCTGCGAAAAGACGGGCACGATGTCAGATATGTGTCAGAACTGTCTCCCGGAATTTTAGATAAAGAGGTTCTGGTGCTTGCAGGCGAAGACAATTGGATATTGATCAAAGTCTTGTTGACAGCGGATACAGATTTTGAGAAATTATTGTTACGCCAGAGCCATGTAAGACGTGGGATTGTTTTGTATCGACGTAGGGCCCTTTTTATGAGTAAGACATCTGAAATTATTTCACAGGTCATTGCCAAGTATGGTGATGAATTACCTCAAGCATTCAGTGTAATTACAGATAAGGCAGCTCGAATCCGTAAGTTTTAGATATACATTTATTGGTGATTTTGATAGAGTGTAGCCTTACTCGACTACTAAACATAGAGGACAATATGTCAGACTCAATTAAAAAACTCACTACATTAGGACAATCCCTCTGGTACGACAACATCCAGAGAAAGATATTGGAAAACGGCGAATTCAAAGCGATGATCGAACGTGGCGATATTCGCGGCGTCACCTCCAACCCAACGATCTTCAACAACGCAATTGCTAAGACGAATGATTATGACTCGGCGCTCACGCCCCTCGCCTGGGCGGGCTGGGATGCGGAAAAGATCTTCTGGCAGCTCGCGATTGAAGATATCAAAGCTGCATGCGATGCCTTCCAGCCACTCTACGAAGAATCCAATGGCGGCGATGGATATGTGAGCATTGAAGTCAGCCCCGATATTGCGCATGACACTGAGGCTACTGCGGCGCAGGCACAGCAACTCTGGGCACGTGTCAAGCGACCCAACCTCATGGTGAAAATCCCTGCGACCAAAGAAGGTATCCCTGCAATTCGCAAATCAATTGCAGCTGGTGTGAACATCAATATCACCTTGATCTTTTCGCTCAAGCGCTATGCTGAAGTGATGGACGCTTATCTTAGTGGGCTGGAAGACCGCGCCGCAGCAGGGCATCCCATTGATCACATTGCCTCCGTTGCATCGTTTTTTGTCTCGCGTGTGGATACCAAGATTGACCCAAAACTTCCTAATGGCTCAGAACTAAAAGGTAAAGCTGCCATTGCCAACGCCAAACTTGCTTACGAAGAATTTCATAAAACATTTGCGGGGGGGCGTTGGGAAAAGCTCAAATACAAGGGCGCGCGCGTCCAGCGTCCTTTGTGGGCAAGTACCAGTACCAAAAACCCCGCCTATCCCGATACCATTTATGTGGACAACCTCATTGGTCCCGAAACCGTCAACACCGTTCCGCCTGCTACGCTCGATGCCTTCAAAGACCACGGCGTCGCATCCATGAGTCTCGTGCGTGGCCTCGACGAAGCGCAGAATGATATCAATGAACTCGAAGCCGCGGGCATCTCGATGGATGTAGTGACTCAGGAATTGGAGGACGAAGGAGTCAAAGCCTTTGCGGATGCGTTTGATCAATTGCTAAAAACGATTGATGAAAGGAGAAAGAACGCCGCCTCTTCCATTGGATCTATAGCTGATTCCGTCTCCAGGCGGATTGCCCAACTCGAAGCGGATTCAGTTCCCGCCCGCCTCTGGAGGCATGACCCTACACTTTGGGCGACAGCGAAAGATACAGCCGGTCAACATGAAGTGACAATCCGCATGGGCTGGCTCGATTCCACGGACAAAGCTCGTAATAAATTGAAAGAGTACGAATCTTTTGCAAAGGAAATTAAGAAGGCAAAAATTGACCGCGTGTTGGTGCTAGGCATGGGTGGTTCATCGCTGACCGCGGAAGTGTTCAGTTCATTACTTGCAGCAGCAGGAATTAATGCACCCTTGTCTCTGGCAATTCTTGACTCAACAGACCCTGTGCAAGTGAAACAATCTGCAGAACATTATCCCCCAGATAAAACCCTCTATATAGTCGCCAGTAAATCGGGCGGCACGGCTGAGGTCATGGCGGCGTTTGATTACTTCTGGAAGTTGAGCAAGAAAGATGGTTCTCATTTCATCGCTACGACTGATCCAGGCACTTCACTTGAGGTCCTGGCGCGCAAGCGCACCTTTAGAAAAATTTTCTCAGCGGATGAATTCGTCGGCGGGCGTTACTCCGCGTTGACCGACTTCGGTCTGGTCCCTGCCGCGTTGTTAGGCATAGATTTACCACGTCTGCTCGATAAAGCGGATTGGATGCGCAAGCAATGTACTGAATACACCCCTGCGGCGCGTAACCCTGGGCTGGCGCTGGGAGCCGTCATTGGCGAAGTGGCTCTCGGAGGGCGCGACAAGCTCACCGTCCTGGCTGATGCGCCTTTATCTGCCTTCGCAGGCTGGATAGAGCAGATCATCGCTGAGTCTAGTGGCAAAAATGGCAAAGGCATCCTGCCCGTTCCATTGGAACCGCTCGGAAGCTCCGAAGTTTATGGTAATGACCGTATCTTTGTGTATCTGCGGAAAACAGGTGAGCACGATGAAGCGATTGCCGCACTGAAAGCCGCGGGTCATCCTGTTCTCCAATTCTCCATACATGATTTTTACGACATCGGCGCAGAGATGTTCCGCTGGGAAATTGCGACGGTGGTGGCATGTTCAGTCCTTGGCGTGAACGCGTTGGACCAGCCGAACGTGGAAAGTAGCAAGAAGATCACCAAGGCGAAGATCGCCGATTATCAAGCGAAAGGCAAATTGAAGGAAGGCAAGCCTGCATGGAAGCAGGAGGGTGTGTTGGTATTTTCGCCAACGGCTGTGACAGGCGCGTCGTTGAAATCTGTGTTGAATGGATTTTTGAAGAAAGCGAAACCGAACGGTTATGTTGCCATCAACGCCTATTTGCCCCGTAACCGCGAAATGGTCGACGCGTTGCAAAAAATGCGGGTTGCCATCCGCGCAAAGACCGGTAACGCGGTGACAGCGGGTTTTGGCCCGCGCTTCCAACATTCAACCGGTCAATTTCACAAAGGCGGACCAAAGAACGCGCTGTTCCTGGTGATCACTGCCGAACCTGACCAAGATTTTGATATTCCCACCGAAGGTTTGACGTTTGGGACGCTCATCCGTGCGCAGGCATTGGGTGATAATGAGGCGTTGATCGAAGCGGGGCGGAAGGTAATCCGTGTACATTTGCCATCGGTAAAAACAATCGTCGAATTGGTGAAAGCATTGGAATGAGGCTCGGTGGTCGAGTATTGCCGAGTGGTAGCCAGGAATGTATCAAGACCACTATGTTTTCAAGAGAACTCATGAATTGTAAGTAATTCGTTGGCTTCGATAGAGGCGAGACTAAGACTCACCCTGTTCGACCCACGGAGTTTTTGATTAATCCGATTTTCACCTGTTGGTTGTGCACTTACCGGTGAAAAGATAAAAAAGATGGTCGACATGGGCCCTGCAGAGTTGATTATTGTGCTGGTGATTGTGGTTTTGGTATTTGGTCCTGGAAGGCTTGCCAAAACCTTGGGCGAGATCGGAAAAAGTAACCGATCTTTCAGGGACCTCGTCCAAAGAAAAGTCGGTTTCTGTTTCAGATACGGATGCCCACCCGAGGTAGAATCGAGTCGTGAGTAAGCTTTCCAACTCTAATGTGTAGGCCCGCTTTATGTGATTAGAGTGCTGTACGAGAGGGTTAAAAGAAACTCCCACCTGTTAGGTTAGGCGGGAGCCTGGATGGGGGAAAACAAGAGCTGTTTAACTTAGCCTGCGTTATTAGGCCACATCAGATTTTGGTTGTTGGTGCCCTTGAACTCCAGAGTCCATTTATTCTCTTGCTGAGGTATTTCGAAGGCGATCACACCGTCCAGTTTCGCGCCAGGCTGGAGCAGTTGGGTTGTCAGTTCATTCGTCAGAGACTTGAGCGACACCATTGTCCACTGTGTACCCGTCGGATCGAGTATCACCATATCGGATGGGTCGAAACTGAAATTGGCCGTCTTGCTCGTGTTCTCAATTGAGAACGCAACCACCAAATATTGATCGCCAGTTGTTGGTTTATTAGAACCCGATTCAGTCAGCAATTCATATGTACTGGGGGTAATGGATATATCACTTATGATTTGCGCCTTGCCGAGCGGTATGCTGTTTGTCGCTGGCTTGGTAGTCGGCACAACGATCGGAGTGGCCGTCGGCTTGGGGCGAGTCGGTGCGATTGTAGGCTGCGGCTTGGTGGGTATTTGAGTCGGTTTGATGACAACGGGAGTCGGTGCAGGTTTTTTGGCTGCCGAACAACCCACAACGATCAAGCTGAATGCTACGAGCGAAACGAGCAGGGTATAAGTTGAGAAGTTGTGTTTAGTATTCATGGCGTAGAGCCTCCTTTATGTAAGAAAGTCTACGCCTAAAACATCGGCAGTAGGTGAACTTCTCCTAATCGTTGCCCTAAGGTTTCCTTAAAGCTTTTCATAAGTCAATTTGATTCTCTTCCATTTTCCCCGGCTCGTCTGTGACAAATAATCAGATGCAATCTTAAAGCTGCCCTTTGACTGCCTGAACGTCGTCTTGAGCCAGGTAAATTGGCATGTCAAAATAAAAATCGGCACCCTCAGAATAATTGGCCACCGCGATCGCCCCTTCATGTGCTTTCACAATTTCGCGGACAATACTGAGACCCAAACCCATGTTGACAGTGGCATTGGCCCGGCGGTAATCGCCTCGCCAGTAGCGCTCAAAGATGTGGGGCAATATCTCTGCAGGGACGCCAGCACCTGTATCCCAAACATGGATTCGCACCAGCCCACCTAGTGAGTCCGATTCGGCCCAGACTCGAATCTGCCCGCTATAAGGTGTGTAGGCAAGGGCGTTGTCAAGCAGGTTAAACATGATCTCTAAAACGCGATCCGCATCGGCCCATATCGGTGGGAGCGAGGCGGGCAAATTCGTTGTCATCGTAATAGCTTGCATCTGAGCGCGTGCCTCTACACCACGCACTGCCTGGCAAATCAGCATTCGAATATTCACCCTGGTTCGATGGAGAACCAGGCCACCACCCTCATAAGCGGCCAAACGCAATAAGTCGTTCGTGAGTCGCCCTAGATAATGCGTTTGTTCAACAAGCCCATTCAGGAGTCGCTCTCGAAGTTCAGGTTGCTCAACCGCTCCCGCGCTCAACGCCTCTGCGGCGGCCTGTATCGAGCCGAGAGGCGTTCGCACATCATGGGCAATGTTAGCAAATGTCATTTGGCGAATCTGCTCGGATCGTTGGAGGGCCTGGGCCATCCGGTTAAAACTTTTGGACAGAGGGAAAATCTCGGCTGGCACGTTTTCTGAAGCGCGCTGATGGAACTGGCCACTAGCAATATCAGCCGCGGCAACGCTCAAGCGAGCGAGCGGTTCGGTGATGCTGTGCATCAACTGCCAGCCAAAGAGGCTGGCAACTACAGCCACCATCAGGATAGCGCCAATGATAATCATGCGTAAGACAAACTCGGCTTGATGAATGTCGGCTAAAGAATAGGATAGATGAACTACCCCTACCACCTGACCCCTCCCAATAACAGGTTGAGCCACGTAGACAACGGGGATTTGCGTGGTAGGGCTGACCTCGCTGCCACGGGCCACGCGGCCCGCGAGCGCCAACTGCAGCCCTGGCTCGGTCAGGGATTGCCCTAACACACGTGCGAAGGCAGAATCGGAAGCAGCAATCAAGATGCCGGACTTATCGAATAGGAATACGCGCGCTTGCGAGCGCAGAGGCGGTGGTGGGTTGTTTAAGAGTGCTTTGGCCTCGATAGTTCGCCCATTCAGCATATCCTCGGCAACGGCCTCTGTGATGATGCTGGACTCGACGTTCATATCCTCCTGCAAACGAGTCATGTAGTATTGGTGGAGCCGTTGGAGCATAAACCAACTCAACGAGCCAAGGGGTAGGATGATGAGGATGAGATAAGTGCTTATGAGACGGCTGTGAATCGAGTGAAGTTTAGACATGATAATGGTATAGCGTCGTTGTGACGCCTATCTGTCAACGAATTTATAACCTACACCACGGACGGTGATGATATAACGGGGTTCAGATGGAATAGGTTCGATGAGTTCACGCAGCCAGCGGATGTGAACATCCAGCACGCGAGTATCCCCAAAATAATCTTCGCCCCAGAGGGTATCGACTATGAATTGCCGTCCCAAGACCTCCCCTGGCCGACTAATCAGAAGTTTGAGCAAATCGAATTGTTTGAGGGGAAGGTCAATAAGCCGTTTACCTACGGTAACTTTGTGCTGGATAAGGTCAAGTACCACCTCCCCAACTTCGTAACGCTCTGGAATATGAGCACTATGATCAGAACGCACTCTACGCAATACTGCCTCCACCCGGGCAATCAACTCTCCCATGCTGAATGGTTTGGTGATGTAGTCATCTGCGCCACGCTTCAGACCTAGGATAATGTCCATTTCACGGTCATGAGCAGTGAGAAAGATAACAGGCAAAAGCCGGCTTGCCTGAAGAGCGCGACACAATCGCAAACCGTCACCATCTGGTAAACCGATGTCCAGAAGGGCAAGGTCGGGCGGGAATTGGCGAACAATATCGAGCGCCTCAGCATTGTTGCCGGCGCTTTGGACTTCATAGCCGGCGCGCTCTAAACTGAACCGCACCGCCTCAATTAAAAGTGGATCATCATCGACAAGAAAGATTCTGTCAGTCATTATTTGTGATTATAGATGTCGCAATTTAATGACTCTTTAGAGCAGATTAAGAAAACGCTCAAAGAGGGTTCTGCCACGTAACCGCGAAATGGTCGACGCGTTGCAAAAAATGCGGGTTGCGATACGTGCGAAGACGGGCAACGCCGTGACAGCGGGCTTTGGCCCACGCTTCCAACATTCTACGAGTCAATTCCACAAAGGTGGACCAAAGAACGCGCTGTTCCTTGTGATTACCGCCGAACCTAAGAAGGATTTCGATATTCCAACCGAAGGTCTCACGTTTGGTACGCTCATCCGTGCACAGGCGTTGGGCGATTATGAAGCCTTGATTGAGGCGGGCACAAGGTGATCCGCGTACATTTGCCAAATATTCAAGCAATTGAGCAGCTAATCGCAGCTATCTCCTAAGAACTGTAAAACTAAATTTCAATATATTTTGAAAGGCGCCGAAATCCAGTATACAGATTTCGGCGCCTTCAGTTCTGTTTCACAGGCAGATTGCAGCGGGTGATCAGAAGGCACAATTCCCTACCGCCTGCCAAAATAAGCAAATGCTAATCTTATGCTCCATGCTTTGTGACCTTACCTGTCACACTAAAGTGGTAGAATAAAATGGAAAATTTGTTCTACTAATAGTGACATGGAACGTCTCAAAACACGTACTGCACGCCTTCGCCAATTGGAAGAGACCCTGCTGCTCAGGTCCAGGGGGATGCGTGCTGCCGACCTTGCCCATCAGCTCAAAGTGAATCGCCGCACGGTGTATCGTGATTTGGATTTTCTCGCCGAGCAGGGAGTACCCCTCTGGCAGGAGAACAGCACCTTTGGCATCAACCGTACCCACTACCAGACCACGGTTCATCTTACCTATCACGAATCGGTTGCCCTGGTTCTGGCGGGTTTGTTGCTGGCCCGTACTTTCGATGAGCGCAATCCGCATGTCATTGCAGCATTGCGTCGCCTGGCGGTTACTCTGCCTGAACCTTTCACCAACCAGCTTGAACGGGCTGCAGCTCGTACACAGTCCAATCAAACTAATGACCGCCATACAGCGGTTCTGGAAGCGATTGCAGAAGGCTGGGGCAGAGGCCACAAAGTCCACATTGCCTATTGCCCACCTACAGGCAACACCTTACATGAGCGTATCATTGCTCCATACACACTTGAGCCCACTGATGCTGGGATTTACGTAATTGGCTATGATGAAGCCACGAGTGAAATCCGCACTTTCAAGCTTGAACGTTTGCAGGAGGCTCATGTCCTTTCTGAGTCATATACCATTCCGGATGACTTCGACCCGGCGCTCTATCTGAAAGACAGCTGGCGGATCATGAGTGGGAATCAGCCTGTTGAGGTGACGCTACGCTTCAATTCAGAAGCTGCGCCTTACGTCCGCGAACGCACCTGGCACCCCTCTCAAGTCATTGAATCCGATCAGAATGGTGAACTGACTCTTCATTTTTGTATCGCAGAGCCACGTGAAATGCTTCCATGGATTCGCAGTTGGGGACCACAAGCGGAGGTGATTGCGCCCGCCTGGCTGCGCGAAAAAGTAGCCGAAGAACTAAATAAAGCCGCAGAGATGTACAAGCGGTAATACGGTTTGTTATTTCCAAATTGCTCAGGAGCTAAATGAATACAACAACCAGTACATCTCTGAATGTTCAAATCCGCCGCATCGAAAGTGATATGGCCGAACTGTTTTTCAACCCGCGCGAGGTGGATTTACGTATTGGCGAAACGCTTACCTTGCGAGAACGAGATTCAGGGCGGGCAGTGATTGTTCAGATTATCGCTTTTCGTTCGGCATCCTATCCTGCTCTGGCCCGCGAGCAAATGGAAAGTTTGGTGGGTATTCCCTTCACAGAAGAGGATATGCTGAAACTGGAAGCGGTAATGGCCGAAAAGAATGAGCAAGACGAAAGCTGGAACGGCAGTGGTTTTGCCGAGGCAATGGGCAATATCAAACTGGCGCTTGCCAAACTTCGTAAAACAGTCCCGGCCCATCAAAATGGCCGAGCCACCTGGGAAAACTGGGATGGCTGGATTCCAGATCGAGATGTTGAAGTCTCACTCACTCCTGATGAGGAAGTGTTTGCCAATGCCACCCAAAGCCGCGGAAACGATTTGCGCTTGGGGAAGACGTTAACCGGACAAAACTTTTATATTGAAGGGCAGGATCTGGAAAAGGTCAATGTGATCACTGGCGTGAAGGGCTCCGGAAAAAGTCATTTATCTAAAGTTGTATTGTTGCAATTGATCGAACAGGGCGCGCCCTGTATTGTCTTTGATATCAACCGCGAATATATTCATCTTCCCAAAGCGGAAGCGGATGAACAAACCGGGCAGGTGCTCAAGCGAGGCATCGTCCACTTGGAGGCAGGTGGCAACTTCCGGCTGGGAGTAAGGCAGTTTGGTCTGCCTCCGTTAATGACTCTGCTTCAACGCTTCGGCCTGCCTGAAGTCTCGGCCTTGCATTTCGAGAACCGTATCGCCCGGTTGTGGGCGGAGGCCGATGGTCTGGAGGAAGCTGGGCGTAAAGCTCCCTATTTGGGATTAGAGCAGTTGATTGATATGGCTGAGGATCAGGAATTTGGCGGCGGGTCAAGTGCGCTGGTTGTAAACAATGCGATTCGCTCCCGGTTGGAGGCGCTTGCGCATACGCGGATCTTCGCCCGAGGCCCTAATGAGGCAGCCAGCTTGAGCCGCGCGTATCGCCAGATTCGCGATGGTGGCGCGTTGGTGATCGACATTTCTGGCTTATCAAATTTGGCTAGAGGTGGGTTTGTTCAGGCGATCATCGAATTGGTCAAGGATCTATGTCAATGGGAAATCGAACACGAGACTCATCGCTTCCCATTCATCTTTTTTGAAGAGGCTCACCTATATGTTTCCAGGCAGAGTATTGATTACATCGTCACTCGCGCCCGACATTTGGGCATCACCAGTTTTTTTGTGACGAACATGATTCAAGGGCTGGATGAGGCCATTCTGCGGCAGGCTGATAACTTGTTCCTGTTACGCATCCCATTTGAAGATGATGTGCGGCACGTCTCACGCGGTGCTGCCACCGACTTTGCAACCATGGATGCGCTTGTTCGCCGTTTGCGTCAACGTCATGCACTGGTCATTGGCAATGTGACGGCGCAATATCCGCTTATGTTTGAGGTTGACTCACTCAGAGGCGTTGACACAGCCGGGGAAACCAGGTTTTTCTTTAAGTAGATGGAAAAGGAACTCTTATGAAAAAAGTCAAGACTGCCCCCGATTACGTTGTGGACCTGCTACAGAGGGAAGACTGGCAAAAACCAGAGAAGCCTTATATCAAACCTTCCTCGCTCGCCAAGGGCTGTTTGCTTTATGTTGCCTTTGAACTACAGGGCCGCCCCAAGCCGCAAATGGATGCACGTGTGGGGCGTATTCTCTCCGTCGGTACAGATAGTCATCGCCGGTTACAACGCTTTCTTGCTCGTGCCTGTCTCGCGCAGGAATTGTATTTTGTCGTGCCAGAATACCGCATTCATGGATTTGTAGATGGCGTGCTGCACATCCCGCCTGACAAGGCCCCGGATCCTTCCGCAGCCGGGTTCTGGGTGCTGGAGTTCAAAACGTCTGCTGGTTCGGAGTTTGACAAGATCAAAGCCGCGAAAATGCCAAAAGAGGAGCACGTGTTGCAAGCCCAGATTTATTTATGGGGTTTGGAGAAATATTTTGATGGGCAAATTCCATTGAAAGGCGCGATCATCTATTACGAGAATCGCGATACACTCGATCATGCTTCCTATGAAATTGCTCCAAACCCGGAGAGCGTTGCGAATCTAATGGAACGCGTTCAAACCATGCTTGCAGCAGTGGATGCTGATGCCCTGCCTGACGACTATCTCCCCGAAGATCATTGGGGACATAGGTATTGTCCATATCTGGATATCTGCGAGCCCGGTCAGCGGGCCATGGAATGGCAAAAACAACAGCCCAAAACCCTGCCGGATGCAGTATTGGCAAATATGATCGCAAAAAGGATTATTGCAAAAAAAGGCGCAGAAAAAATGACCGACAAAGACAAAAAGAAAAGGGGCCAACGGTCATTGGCAGAGTTGACCAAAGAATTAAAGTGGGAGTAGGAAAATAATTTCAATCTGTGGGGGTATAATCTTTTAAAGACTCATTTTTCAATTTCAATTTAATGGAAGGACCCTGTGATGACAGATTTACTTCATATGAAATGTGTAGCTTGCCGTGGTGGTGAACCTACTTTAACTCACACAGAAATCGCTGAGCTACAACCCCAGGTCCCAGAATGGCAGGTCAGAGAGGTAGATGGGATGAAACGCCTGGAGCGCATCTTCAAGTTCAAAAACTTCGCGCAAGCTCTGGAATTCACAAATAAGATTGGTGCCATTGCCGAGGAAGAAGATCATCATCCTTTGCTGATCACGGAATGGGGGCGAGTCACGGTCAACTGGTGGACTCATAAAATTGGCGGATTACATAAAAACGATTTCATCATGGCTGCCAGGACCGATGAAATTCATAACCAACAAAATGCCTGATGGAAGAAAATTTTCACGCCGTGATTTTCTACAATTATTGAAGACGGGGGCATTCAATCTGGCTTTGCTGGCTGCGAGTGGAGTAGGTTATGGTTTACTCTTCGAGCCTGGCGAGGTGAAGATTGAGACAGTACGGCTTAAATTGAGCAGGCTTTCCCCTTCATTTGCTGGTATTCGTCTGGCCCAAATTAGCGACATACACATTGGCGGGTGGATGAACGCAGAGCGCCTCCGGCATGTAGTAGATTTGATTGTGGCGCAAAAGCCTGACTCGTTACTGATTACGGGTGACTTTCTTATTGGTCATGGCTTTGATGAAAACGCTAAACAAGCCATTCAAGACCTGATTGACATTCTTTCTCCGTTGGCGAAATCCATGCCTTCATTTGCGATCCTGGGAAATCATGATTACTGGACAGATGCAAAAGCAGTTCGTGAGATGTTGCGATTGTGTAAGATTGCTGATCTGACCAACGCAGTATTTACGCTGAGGCGCGGAGGTGAGAAGCTTCATTTATGTGGCCTCGATGATATTTGGGAAGGTGACATACGTTTGAATGATGTGCTCGATCAATTGCCAAATGATGGCGCGGCCATCTTATTGGCCCACGAACCAGACTTTGCTGATATCAGCGCAAATACGGGACGTTTTGATTTGCAGGTCTCTGGCCATTCGCATGGCGGGCAGGTGGTAATCCCATTGTATGGGCCGCCAGTCCTCCCATATTTGGGGCAAAAATACCCAAGTGGATTGTATAAAATTGAGGATATGTATCAGTACACCAATCGTGGAGTGGGAGTAGGTAAGTTGCCAATTCGCATTAATTGCCCGCCTGAGATTACAGTGTTCGTATTGGAAGGGAACAGATAATTTAAACTTGTTTGATCTCTGAGAAAATCTCTTCCACTGTCTTGTGCAGGAAATCCGCGTTTGGCTCGCCGTGATGCCAGAGCACTGGGCAAAAAATTTCCATTCCCACCAGTCTGCTGATGCTCTCTATATCTTCATCGTGTTCTTCCGCGTGGTGAACGGCCAATAGAGTTGGGATGTTTTGCGATCTGGCCCATGCCAGTCTGCTGAAGCGTGGGTCAGCAGTGTTGAAAAAGCCGGGATCCTGTTCCTCAAAATAATCGAACATGCGCATATCTTCAGTAACGACCAGCCCATGAATTGCGACAGGATATTCCACATCCGATGGATTGACCTCTATGGAGAGGAACGGAAATCCATAAATTCGGATTTTTCCATACCCTGATAGATTATATGGTACAGATGTGAGGTGAATACCAGCTGAATGGTAGGCATGTTTTGCCGAATCTCTATATTTGCAGAATTCCACCGGCATTGAAAATTTCTGATATCCTGGCAGCATCATGTGCCCGCATTCCCACAGGTCGTCACCTGCCAGGTTATTAAGAAAAAGTATGGATTTTTCTGAAGTGGGCAATTTGGACATATTTCCTCTTGCCCATTATTATGCCCTTATTTCAGCTTCCAAATCATTGTTATACCAATACAAGAATTGCAGAGAGAGCTATTATCAATTTTGCAAACATCAGATTTGGGCAGGTCACATGGGTTTCGTCATGGCTGCAAAAGCTGAGAGGCTGGTATAAAGCGGATAGAAAATCCATTCCATCTCACTGTTATGTTTCAAACTCTCCAGAATGGCGGGCAATGCCTGATGCCGGGCAATTTTTAGGAAGCCCAGTTTTTGGGCCAGCCAGATGGGCATATGATGGTGCGCAGGCAGGGGGACGACCGAACTGAAATCTACTTCGCGGCCGTTGATCTGATACTGGTAGCGCTTCTTTTTCGTGACTTCAGGCTGCTCTTCCAGAAACTCTTTGAGTGACTCAACTTCGGGTTTGGCCATCCAGCGCGGCAGATCCGAGGTCGCCTTGAAACCAGAGATTGTTCCCAAATCCAAAAGCAGTTGTTTTTCATGAGGTCTGAGCACATTAATTCTTGACCGGAAGAACATTACATCTGGATCGATATTGACAATCGATCCCAGCCACAAACGGTGCAGGCTGGTTCGGATTGCGTTCTGTGTAGAGGTGTCATTGGGGTTATTAAGCCACACGGTTAGTGGTTTATTCAGCCAAAATGGAGCAACATCAGGCCCGATGCGGATGCCATCACACAATCCCAAAGATGGAACCACTGGGGCACCACAGGCCAGTATATAGGCATCTCCGGCCGCTTCTCGTATGACTTGCATGGCGTTTCGGTAGGCAACTTCGCGGGGTGTATCGTTATATCGTTTGCCAGGAATTGCGCCCGCGTACAGATAATCCAATTTCAAGTAACTGTAGCCCCAGCCGCGCACTTTGCGAATCAGTTTATCAACCCATTCCAAAACAGCTGGATGACTTACGTCCAATGCGTATGGCACGCCTTCCCAGGTAATGCCTACCGGAACAGGCCGATTATGTTCATCGCGCAATAGCCAGTCGGGATGTTCGCGATAAATGCTTGATAATTTTGTTACCATGAAAGGCGCCATCCACAGCCCCGGTGTTTTTCCTGTTGAGGCGATGCGGCTTGCCAGATCCTCCATGCCGGATGGGAACTTCCTTGTCGGCTCCCAATCTCCGTGTGTGATCTGCCAGCCATCGTCAAGCTGAAATACATCAAAGGGTAAATCGCCGAGGTCATGGAGAGTGTTCAGAATGATATGTTCATGGATCCATTTATAAAGGCTGTACCATGAACACCACACCCGGGGGGCTTTTGCAAAGCGAGTTTTGCCAAATTTGTTTTCAAGCAAAGATACGTATTTGGCAAAAACATCATCTTCTTTACCACGGATAATCAGCCATTGGCTTTCATGGCTGTCTTCGTAAAACGCCTTTAGGGTAGTGCCATCCAATTCCACGCGTCCACTTAAATCCAGCGCTCCAACGAGTAGAATATCGTCGTCTGCGAGTTCCACAGCGCCTACCCAGGCGCTGACGTGGTTCTTCGCGAACGCATAGGC
>Ga0070699_100003222_pt1 | contig 14430 bp, 10 predicted proteins | sample KBSK1503metaG_FD_65473 | JGI IMG/M metagenome (GOLD analysis project Ga0070699, IMG submission 65473) | Corn, switchgrass and miscanthus rhizosphere microbial communities from Kellogg Biological Station, Michigan, USA - KBS K1-50-3 metaG | ecosystem: Host-associated > Plants > Roots >...
TCCGATTAATATCAACTCGTTCTCCCCTATGTGCCTGAATTAAAGTATCTCTGTCAAGAGTTTCATGCATCCCTGTATCTGATTTCTTTTTCTTAGCGGGGCCTCCGTATGCACCGGCTTGACTTCCTTTTTTTATGTTACTGCTACCACCAAAATTAACAGATAATTTTGTATTCTCAACTTTTTTCACGAATGCTTGCCATTTTTTATCTGCTTCTGTCATGTTAGCAGTAAATGGAATTGGATATTTTCCTCGCATAACTTTGTCTAAATCTGTTTTAAGAGTTGATTTAAGTTTGGTATTATCTGCCTGAGGTTTGATTATTACCGGTTGCAAATTTTTTGTCCAAGCATTAATAGTAAGATTCGGATCAATTTTAGGATCAACTTTTGGTTCAATAAGCATGGGAACTTTTAATTGATCAAAAGCACTTCCTAAAAGATTCCCGCCAGGAGCAATATTTTTCAGTCCATCAATAATACTATTCCAAATCTGTCTGCCTATGTTCTGGAAAAAGATACTTGTCGAACCCATAGCATCTGAAAAGGCCTGAGCAATTCCTTCCATTGCAACTTTAGCATCAGGCAGATTAACAGAAAACCAATCTGTAATTGCTGCCCATATTGCAGTACCAATTTTAATCATATTCTTTGCATTAGCAGCAGGATCAGCAGTTGCCGAAGCAGTAAATGCATCTGTAATTGCAACCCATAATGCATTTCCAATTGAAACAAAGAATCCTCCTAATGCAATAAATCCCTGTATCCATGTATCTGGATTTAGTAACGCAACAAGAATAGGATCAATCCATGTTCTTGCAATAAATGTCAGTCCTTCTTTTATTTTTGTTAGAATAGTATTTCCTAATGCTTTTGCCTGAGTTTCTAATAAGGCAAGATCAACTCCAAAATTAAGTTTAACCCAATCATTAATTGTTTTTTTAATCAGATTCAGTCCTGTTTGAACTCCTGTTGCAATATCACCGAGTCCGGCCACAATTTTTCCACCTCCGATTTCTGCCAGTCCTTTATTAATTAATGGAATTGCACCCGTACCAGGCGCATTCAAACCTTTTTCTAATCCATTCATCGCAGTCATGGCAGTATCTCGCATGAGTTGGAATTTCAGAACAACTTTTTCTCCGACATCTTTTCCAAGAATACTTTCAAGACCTTTCTTAATTGATTCTCCTATTGTATGAAATGCTCCTTCCCAATCTCCATTCTTAATTTGATTTATTACAGTCTCAATTGTTCCGAGAAAAGGAACTGCTGCTTTAAGGTCTGTCCAGAATTTTATTGCTGCCTGTTTAATTATATTAAATGCAACTCCCCATTGACCATGAGCCAGTGCATCAACTAATTTTGCTATGCCACCAAAGAAAGGAACAGTCTTAACTAAATCATTCCAGAATGCAAGTGCTCCTTCTTTTATCCTGTTAAATGCCCCGCCAATATCTCCCTTCTTAAGGAATTCAAATACATCTGCAAATCCCTGCTTCCATAAATCTAATCTTGCTTTTACCCAATCAATAGCGCCGCCAACAATATCTCTGAATCCGAGCCAGTTATTTTGATATGCTAAAAGTGCCAGGCTGATTCCACCAAGTACCAAACCGATTCCTCCGAGACTGCCGATTAATCCGCCACCTCCTGTAGTGCCGATTGCCATCTTTGCAGCACTAGTAACAGTAGCGATTGTTCCGATAGAACTTAAAGCAGTTGGTAATAAGGAAAGATAAAAGTTCTGCTGAGCATCATTCTGTCGTTCAATTGCTTCACCAAGTTTTAATTTATTATTTGCTACAATTTCTTCCTGATCTGCTATTTCTCTTTGTGCTTTAAGATATTCTGCATTAGGCCCTTTTGAATCTGCAATCATTTTATTAATTTCTGCCTGTCTTAAATTGGCCGCTGTTTGTGTTATGGTCTTAGCCTTGATTGCTTTGTTTAATTTTTCCTGAGCATCTTTTATTTTTAAAGTTTGAATTGTATCTTCTAATCCGCCTTTCTTAGATTTATTTTGCAGTTCCGTTGCTTTTGCCTTAAGGTCATTTAATTTCTGAATTGAATTTGTTAATTTTATGTTTGAAGTATTAACTGCAATCTGAGTATCAGCAAGATCACGATAAGATCGCCAGGTAGATACAATAGATAATGACAGAGTTGCAAATGCTCCGGCTACCTGTCCAATAGAAGATAGCGTACTTTTCATTCCAGTTCCGACATTCTTCATTGCATTTCCAGCCTGACCAACATTAGTTGCGGCTGATCCTGCTGCTGCCCCTACGTTCTTAAAACCGGCAACTACTTGCTGACTGCCACTTTCCGAAAATCTTACTTTTGCTTCTTCACCCATGCTTAAATCAGAACCTCGGTCTATAATGAGAAAAGACTGCTTCTATATGACCATGCATTTTAACTCTTGCCTGTTTAATTAATTCCCCTCCTGTATATCTGCCGACTACTGATGAGAAGAAAGGATTTGCTTCAACAAAAGTTGAACCTCGAGTTTTATGCCCCTGATCAACAGGAACAGCATAGGGAACACCGCAAACAATAGTGCAAGTATGTAAACTATCTCTGGTCATTCTTATTGAGGCTTTAAGATCGCCCGACAGAACAGGAGCGATACTTTGCATTTCCTGAACAATAAGTGGTCCTACATATGCAAATAAACCATCTACTACTTCCCTATCCCAACCGTCAGCGACTTCTTCCATTGCTCTCTGAACATCGCCATAGTTTGATTCAATACCGGAAGCAGCAGGCATTATGATTTCTTTTCCATGAAGATAGATAAAGAACTATCGGTTATGCCTGAGCCCCAATATCATACCATTGTTGATTTCCACTTGCTTTTTCTTGTGCTGCATATTTATAACTCTCAATTGAAATCATGGCAGCAAACATTTCAGGAATCTCTTCACCTTTTTCATTATATAATACTCTGGTATTATGCCATCTTCCAAGAGATTCATAAGCCAGGACATATTCAAACTCTGCCGGTGATAATAAAATATCACCATATAGATAATATTGCGCTATATGATCTGAGTAACGTATAGGGCCGGATTCTTCATCCGTTCTTACTTTTTTGCCTCAGTCCATTTTGAAATTGAAATTGCGATACATGCTTCAACAATTCCATCGGGAACTGTACTGTCAGCCGCATCCATAATTTCTTCTCTGGTAACAGGTTCATTTGTTCCGACATGCCGCATATAGGTTTCCCATTTTAATCTGTCGTATTCAATTTCTTTTTTTCTTACCTGCATTGGATTTAACGGTTGATCGGTTTTAAGATCAATCTGACTTGTAATTTCTGCATTAAGATCCTTCATTGCTTCTAATGCATATTTTGGTGCTTTAACCCGATATACTTTCATGAAAGTTCCATCTTTCATTTCAATATCATAGTGATCATATTTTGCCCAGAATGCCATACTTTCTGCTGCCCTGTCTGAGAAAAATTGCATTCCACCACGAGCAAATTCTTCAGATGGAATATTAGATTTCCTTGCTCTGCTTCCGCCTGAACCTGTCATATTACTGGGAGTAGGGGCGTTTGCTTCGCCAGTAGCATTAACTAAATCCTGATCTTCTTTACTTAAGGTACTTCCTAATTCTTCTCCTTCCTGTGGTTTATTTTCATCCATTCTTTTCTGTCTCTCTAATAATTCACGTTCTTCTTTCGGAAGATCTTTTGGATCTGCCGGTGGAAATACTTTCTTAAAGTCTGCTCCCTTTTTCCCCATTCTAAGTGTTCCATCACATACTTAGTTAAAAAGTTTAAGCAGTGACAGAAACATCTTTTGCCTTGAATGCAAATGTATAAACTTCTGCTGCTGTTTGTCCCGAACTTCTATCAGCACTGTAGCCTGTACAGACAATAGGAGCAGTAAAGGTTGCAGTTTTAGGGCCGGTCTGATTAAGAACAATACTGGCAGATGCAAGATCAACAAAAGTTTCAATAGCATCTTCAATTGTCAAGTTTTTTCCGATAATAAGATCAGCCTCAAATGTAACTTCTTTCTTTGTCGGTTCAAGCCATTCTATGTAATCGCTACCATCTGCATCACCATCATCCATGTTATTGTTTACGGTAAATGATGCACGTTTGAAAGGATAAACAACGCCACCCAATGTAAATTTAGAAAGTCCTCCGGTATTATGAGCCCAAGGTACAGCAGTTGAAGGAGTTGTTAAAGTGCCAGTTCCTAAAGGACTGACTGTAGTTGGTTTTGGAATATCCCTTGAAATCATATCTGCTGAGCATGTAACTAATCCCCTGCTTGTAGTATTAACAGTAATAGAATCCATTTTAGTTCCAAGTCTTTTAACCCAATGTTCTGTAAGAGCAAAAGTTCCGACAGCCCTTCTAATTGAATTAAAGAAACTTAGAGATTTATCAACTGTACCGGTCAGAGTTCCGGCAGCGTTCCCATTCTCAGTACCATATCTAATAAGTTGGGTATCAACTGGCGACCAATCCATAGTCCAGGCACGTTCATGCCCAACCTTTATGAATTTGTAAATAGTTCGGTCTCCGAGTTTCTGATACATTTCATGGAGAGTATTATAAGTTGTCTTTGTATTATTTACAATACTTCCGTCAATAGTACAGATAGGGTTAGTTGGAATTATTCCGAATGAACCTGCAACTTCCTCAATTCCGTTAAGCGGTACATTATCACGATTTGGGGTTGTAACTGCATATGTCATTAGAGACATGATTTCTAATTTAAAAACTGCTTCTAGTATTGAGAGAAGTAATTAACTATAACTTATGAAATAATGGACATTGCATTTTACCTGAGCCCTCCATATATTTCTCGGAAGTTTATTCACAAATGCGCTTATCGGTTCAATATCACCAGGTTCAAAAACTTCTATGGCCTGAATTCCAACCATAAAATCATTAGGGATTGGTAAATTATCCGGTGAGAACTGACCTAATATCCTTATAATTTCCATCCTGATATTATCAAGTTCATCAAATATTTTTCCATATGTCAGGCGTCGGGCAGATATTTCAATCAGTACGGGATCAATCAATTTTAATAATCCCTGTCCGAGCAGGTCATTATCAAATTTTGTATCTTCATCCTGAGTGACCATAACATGATACGTAGCGAAATAGTCATAGTCAAAATCTGCAAATCTTACGTTTGTTGAATAATCTGCAGGAGGATTTTCTGACCTGTCGGGATTTGTTATATGCCAGTTGTTATAAAGATAATTCTGAATCATTTTATGAGTTGGAATTTCATACAGTCCTAAAACTAATCTGCCATTAATTCTAACTGACATTAAAATTTCCCCTTAACCTTATGATAATGCAATACTATTTTCAAAGTTTTTTCCCAGACTGTTTTATTTGACTGATGCATGAATATTGTTTCTTTATTTTTTAGCGGTGTTAATGATTCAAATGAGATTGATTCTATGCCGAATAATTCTTGAGTTTCATATCTCATCCATATTCTGATCAATTCATTAAGTATTTTTTGCATCTGCAGAAAGGCTTCCCCTCTTGCTAATCTCCTGACACTGATTTTAAATTCTATTATCTGATTAAATTCCATTAAGTTCCATCTAACTTTATTTACAATTCGTGCAGGTTGCTCGTGAACTCTTATGTAATAAGTACGGAATTTATCATAATCAAAATTTCCAATATTCACATTAGCATTCTGTATAACAGGAGGAATTCCAAGTATTAAGGGATCAGTAGCAGTCCATTCAGAAATTATATATCCAATTACCATGCCATCTAATCTTGCAGGGAAATCGGTTTGTTTGCCAGGAATTCTCCAGGTAACTTCCCCGAAAATTAGACTTGTTATTATGGTACTTGTAATTGAAATTGTTTCCTGTAGCCGAACCATGATCGGCAGGATTGAAGAAACTAAACTGGATACTGCAATTGTTTCTGTAAGATTTCTTATTGTCTCTTTTACTTTTATAACAGTACTTGTTATAGATATATTTTCAGCCAAGTTAAAGAATACATTTTTGATGATTAAGACTTCATCTAATATTTCTATATTCTCATTAAAGAATACGAATACTTTCTTTAAGCGTGTCACTGCAGATGTGATTGAAATATTTTCAGCAAGATTTCTAATATTAATTTTAACTTTAGTTAAGATACTATTGATTGAAATGTTTTCTGTCAGTGATCTAAATGTTTTCTTACTTGCTGTTGCATCTCCTGTAATTTCAATATCTTCATTCAGGTCTCGGATTGTTTTCTTTTGTTTTGTAACTGTTGAAGTAATTGAAAGAGTTTCAGATACAACTCTGCCGATTATTTTCTTTGCTGTTGCAACTCCTGTTATACTTATTGTTTCAGGAATCGTTATAAATCTGTGAACAAAAGTACTGACTGCTTCCGAAATTTCTATATTTTCAAATAAGTTAAAGAATTGAAATACCTGTCTGGTAACTGATTCAAATATCTGTATATTTTCAAATAGATTCCTAACCCACTGCCTGACAAATTCAACAGTTGAACTTATGACAATATTTTCTGATAAGGATCTCGGAATAATTCTTTGGCCGAACACTGTAGAACTTATGGATATATTTTCTGTCAAGTTACGGAAGAATACTTTAGCCACATTTATTGTTGAAGTTATAGATATGTTTTCTCCGATTGTTCTTGTTCTTTGAATTAATCTTGTAACTGATTCAAATATTTCAATGGTTTCTGCCAGGCTGGAAAATTTGAATAAGGTTCTGACTGCTGAACCTGTTATAGAAATATTTTCGGTTAATGATCTGAATACAGATTTTAAGCCTGATACAGCACTGCTTATGGATATATTTTCAAGCAGTGTTTTAAACTTGAATACCTGTCTGGTAACTGCATCAGTAATTGAAATTGTTTCCGCAACATCTCGTGGATAAATATTATGATTAGATACTAAGTCAGTTAATTCTATATTTTCTAATATGTTCCTGTCTGCTTTTTTAATTGCTGTTATGCTGCCAGTTAATACAATATTTTCATTAAGATTGAAAGTAATAACTGGAATTAAAAATGCAGTTATTGCATGAGTATGAGTTAATGATGGATTTCCAAGATTAGGCAAGAGACCAATCTTCTAAGGTCTTGCACTTGTCATTAACCAACTGACAGATATTTGATCGCTTGTGGACATTGCACCGGAAGCAGAAGGTAGGTTTTGAATATGCCCCATTGTTCCTGATGAAATAGCATTAAACAAAGCAGATGATTGAATACCTGGCGCACCGACAGCACCGCTACTAGTATAAGTATTTGAAATATTTGCGGTATTTGCTCCTGCTGTATGTGTTCGGGTTGGCGCAAGAATTCGTGCCAGTCCTGCATTTACACCGGAAGTAATTTCACCTGATAATGCTGTATCACTTGCTGCCGGAGATAGTAACGCAGTTGATAAGGCCATGAAATTAATACCAACACCACCGGCAACGGCATTTGTCCAGATTTGTGCTATGATATAATCTTCTCCAACATCAGTAACGAGATTATGATTCCAGAAATTCCAACCGAAGCCAGGAATCCATTGTTTTAATTGATTCCATGGTGTATAGAGTTTTTGACCATATTCATCTAAGCCTACGAAATGTCGGACTTTGGCAGTGACAAATCCATGTGTGCCAGGAAGATCAGCATCTTTCTTAACTAATCCTAATTTCCGTCTGAGTTTTCCGGCAAATGAATTATCCTGTAATTCTGGGAACGCTCTTATATCTAGTGGCGGAAGATCCCAATCCCGAATAACTTGCGGATCAATTAAATGCTGTCTCACTTTATTCTTCCCTCCTTTTTCCATGTTGCAATTTGCCATTCTATACAATCAGGACACATCGGCTTTCTGCCGACAGGAGTTGGATCTAAATTCATATCAGCAGGTTTTCCACATCTCATGCATGGTTCAGAACCGAATTTCTTTTTTCCATGACTGGCAAGATGTTCTTGATATTTATCGTGATCTCCGATAATTACAAACCGCTCTCCATTATGGGATTTATGAGTGCAGACAAATTCATTTCCGCCCTCTCCCATATTTACTATAATATGTTTTGGTTCTACTGTTACTTCCTGCTTATCTTTATTGGCCAAATTTATAATTCACCTTTGAAAACCTTTTTCGGTAGAATAAGAAGTATCTTGTTATGCATCATATAAAATCCAATTAAAGTTTCTTGCAGTTCCGCCAATTTGTTTTCCGGTCACCTGATATTCATATCGAGAGGGTTCCCAGTTGAATCTCCATCCCTGCTTATCTGTCACCGGAAAAGTTACAACTGCTAAATCATAAACAATTAATACGCCGCCACTTGCATTTTTCTTCCACAATCTTAACTCAATAGATTCTCCTGTCTGTAAATTTGTACAGTCAATTTCAAATTGGAAATGCTTATTGACAGTTTTGTTTGTAATTACTGTTTCGCTTCCGACAGTAGCAGTATAAACATCTTCATCATTTACATTAACCATATTATGGAATCAACTCCACTAATGAAAAGGTCTTTCTACATGAAATAGTTACTGCTGCCAAAACATGAGTACAGGTCACTTTTAATACCATTGCAGCAGTTGTATCAGCAGTTAAGTTTGCGCCAACAAATGATGCATTGATAAATTCTGCCGATGGACTAACAAAATCTCCCTGTCCTGCAACCGAAGCAACAGCAGCAGCACCCATATGTAAAAATCCCTCAGTGCCCTGAGAATTGGTAGCGTTTTTATTGAATATAGTAAATTCAATTCTAAACGGTCTTCTCTGTGAATTTGTTGTAACTGCTGTTGTTATTTCTCCGAATGTTGCTACTTCACTTCCTGATGCTCCAAACTTAACTTGAAAAGTAACCTGTCTCGCAGTTCCGGAATTATTAAGATAATCTCCAACAATTGTAACTCTTAATGCTCCTGTTGCTCCTAAAGTATTTGCAGGAACAGATACATTCAAAATATCTGTTTCAGTTATAGTATTAACAACATCAATTTCAGTTACAGTTTTTTGAAATACTGATATTGCGCCGCTGGCAGTTGGTGCAGCAAAAGTTCCATCTGCTCTTAAGAACGTAGTTGTTCCGCCACCAGAAGCAGGAACAAGTCCTTTCAATGTTGAAGAAAATACGTCTAATAATGTTGTTGCTTGTGTTCCTGTAAGTTCTTCCTCAACTCCTGATGCTGCCGTAATTCTACCTAATATTCTAGCAGTAGCGATATTTTGTATTTTTGCATGTGTTACAGCCGCATCTGCAATTTGACCGGTAGCAAGAGCAGCAGCCACAATATCACCCGCTACCCTTCCGAGTACCGTATTAGTTGCAATAGCAATATCAGTTGGATTTGCTGATCCTGCAGTCTGATTTCCCTTAATCGTATTTGCTGCCATGTTGGCAAGACTTGCGTTTGAAATTGTGTCGGCTGTTATCTGAGCATCTACGAGAGAGGCTGCAACTATGTTTGATCCAACTCTACCTAATACGGTATTAGTTGGAATTGCAATATCAGCAGGATCAGTTGTTCCGGCTGTTGCATTTCCTTTAATTGTATTAGCAACCATGTCAGCCAGTTTCGTATTAGTAATTGCATTAGTTGTTACAGTCGGGGCAGGATAAGTTCCCGTTAAATCTCCGGTTGCTGAACCATTAGGCGCTCTGGAATTTGATAACCTGCTGTCGTTACCTTGAACGACTACACCTGCTGCAACTTCCGCATCATTTGCCAGTTCAACAATTCCTGCAACAGAAGCCGTTGCTGCTGCAAGTCTTGTATCATTGCCCTGAACTACAACTCCGGCAGCACTTTCTCTATCAGTAGCAAGTTCTACAATTCCTTTTGTTGTTGTAGTTGCATCGGGTGAACTATGAATTCTACGCCATCTAAGAGTAGTAGCATCATAAATTAATGTCATGGATTTGTCGGGTTCAAGAGTTACGTTTGCTGAAAATAGGAATCTGTTAGCGGCTATTGAAAGAACATCTTGATTTGTAAATGTTAAATCGAATGCTCCTATATTATGAACAATAATTACTTTTCCATCTGATCCTGCTGCTAATCCGGTGATATTCCAAGCAGCACTTCCGGATATTCTTAAGACAGTAGCGGTTGCAAATCCTGTTGGTGCATAATCATTTGTATTTGCTGCTAACTGAGTTGGAGATATGTCACCTGTTAAGGCAGTCTCAGCACCGATTGCAACTCCTGCAAAAGTCTGATCTAATGTGAAAGTATTGGCTTCATCTTCATATGCTATAGGAGAAGGTAACAGTGCCCTATTTGCAATTGTTATTTTCGTAGTTGTATGCGCTGCGATTTCCGCATCTGCTACTGCATTAGAAGTTATTGTAGGATTCGGATAAGTACCAGTAAGATCGCCTCCGGCCGTACCTGTTGGTGCTCTTGAATCTGACAGCCTTGCATCATTTCCTTGAACTACGACATTAGCAGCGTTCTCTCCTGATGTTGCGAGTTCTACCGTTCCTTTTAAGGTAGTGGTTGCAGCATCTAACATAGCAGTCGCTTGAGTCGGAGTAAGTTCTTCGATAACTCCTGCCCCTGCTGTAACTCTACCTAATATCCTGCTTGTTGCTGATACATTCTGCATTTTTGCATATGTAACTGCGAGAGCCGCAATTGTAGGAGCAGGATACGATCCAGTTAAGTCACCGGTAGCAGTTCCGTTTGGTGGCCGAGAATTAGATAATCGAGAATCATTTCCTTGAACTGCTACACTTGCAGCGACTTCACCATCTGTGGCTAATTCTACAGTTCCTCTTGCAGTTGTAGTTGCAATTGCAATTGGATCGCTACCTCCTGAGAGATGGCTTGAAGCATGTGCTGTTGGAGTTCGGGCATCAGATAACCTGCTGTCATTTCCCTGCACAACTACGTTTGCTGCATTTTCACCGGAAGTTGCAAGTTCAACAATTCCTGCAAGAGATGTTGTTGCAGCAGGAATAACTTCAAACTTTGCTGCCATTCTCCATCTGAGAGAAGTTGCATCATACAGTAAAATGACAGATTCATTCGGTACTATTGTATGATTTGATCCGAATACAAAACGATTAGAAGCAATTGATAAGGCATCTTCATTTGTAAGTACAATATCAAAACTTCCGATGTTATGAATAATAATAAGACGACCATCTGAACCTGCAGCCAGGCCGGTTATGTTTCTTGAAGCATCTGTAGATAATCGCAATACAGCAGCAGTAGCGAAATTAGTTGGAGCATAGTCATTTGTATTTGCGATTAATTGAGTCGGTGTTATATCTCCGGTGACTGTAATTTTTCCTCCTGATAAAATTCCGGCACTAAATGTTTGATCAAGAGTATAGATATTTGCTTCATCTTCGTACGCTAATGCGGAAGGTAACTTTGATCGTGTCGTGATTCCGGAAGAAGCAATTAATGCATCGGTAATTGTTGCACTTGCTATTTGTGCTGCTACTATTTGAGCCGCAACAATATCTCCTGCTACTCTGCCGAGTACCGAGTTTGTGCCGATTGCAATATCTGTTGGATCGGTGGAAGCACTTGTATTATTTCCTTTGATTGTATTCGCTGCCATGTTATTAAGCAGGGCATTTGTTATTGCGTCATTTGCAACCTGAGCAGTCGCTAATTGTGCTGCGACTATGTTTCCTGCTACCCTTCCGAGTACCGTATTTGTTCCGATTGCTAAGTCTGCAGGATCAGCAGTTGAAGCAGTTGCATTTGCCTTAACTGAATTGGCTGCCATGTCTGCTGCTTTTGTATTTGTGATTGCATTTGTTGTGACTGTTGGATTTGGATATGTTCCTGTCAGGTCACCACCGGCAGTACCGTTTGGAGGGCGTGAATCTGTTAATCTTGTATCATCAGCCTGGACAACTAAACCGGCTGTGCTTTCTGCACTAGTAGCGAGTTCAACCGTTCCTCTTACCGTAGTTGTGGCTGCTGCAATAGGATCAGAACCATTAGATAAATGTGTAGAAGCATGAGCAGTTGGAGTTCTCGCATTTGTCAGCCTTGAATCGTTACCTTGAACAACTACATTGGCTGCTGATTCTCCATCAGTCGCTAATTCAACTATACCTTGAGTTGTAGTTGTTCCGACAGGTATAATTTCAAATTTACTTATTGCTCTCCATTTCGTACTCGTAGCATCATATCTTAATTCAATAGATTCTTCCGGCTGTAAAATAAAATTAGCACCAAACAGGAATCTATTTCCAACAAGGGAAAGAGCATCCTGATTTGTTAAAGTAATTGGGAAAGCACCAATATTATGGATAATTATTATTCTTCCATCCGTACCTGCTGCCAGTCCTGTTATATTTCGGGCAGCATCAGTTGAGATTCTCAGTACTGAAGCAGTCGCAAATCCAGTAGGAGCATAATCATTGGTATTCGCTACTATTTGTGTTGGCGAAATATCTCCTGTCAAACTTATGTCTGCAGCAGGGATAAGACTTCCGTTCATAGTTTGAGTAGCGGAAAATGTATTAGCCTCATCTTCATAAGCGATTGGAGATGGAATTAAGGCACGATTTGTTATGGTAATTTTAGTTGTAGTGTGGGCGGCAATCTCTGCATCAGCAACAGCATTAGTTGTAATTGTTGGATTTGGATATGTTCCTGTTAAATCCCCTCCTGCTGAACCATTCGGAGCACGTGAATTTGAAAGTCTTGAATCATTTCCCTGTACCACGACATTAGCCGCATTTTCTGCATCAGTCGCTAACTCAACTGTTCCTCTAACCGAAGTTGTTGCAATCGGAATTGGATCGCTGCCACTGGAAATATGAGTAGAAGCATGGGCAGCAGGAACGCCACCATCAGGAGAAGCGTATGCCCCATCACCTCTATAAAATGTAGTTGTATTACCTGGTAATTTTGGCACTAAGCCATGCAGTAAAGTTGTTGCATTCAGAGTTGTTATATCGGTTGGAGCAGCAAGTTCATCTAATTTTATGGCATCACTTCCGCCAGTTTTATGACTAGTAGCGTGTGCTGTCGGTGTCCTGGCATTTGAAAGTCTAGAGTCATTGCCCTGGACAACTACGTTTGCTGCGTTCTCTGCATCGGTAGCGAGTTCAACCGTACCTCTTACGGAAGTTGTCGCTATTGGTATAGGATCACTGCCTGAACTGATATGAGTTGAGGCATGTGCTAACGGAGTCCTTGAATCGGATAATCTCGTATCACTGGCCTGAACTGCAAGACCTGCTGTAGTCTCTGCACTAGTAGCAAGTTCTACAATTCCACCAACTAGAGTTGTTGCTGCATTAATCGGATCAATTCCATCTGCATTATGTGTTGAACCATGAGCAGCAGGAGCACCGACTGATGGAGTTGCAAAAGTTCCATCTGCCCTGTAAAAATCGGTAGTTCCGCCTGGCAGTTTTGGTACTAGGCCATGAGCAGACGTAGTAGCATTTAAAGTTGTTACATCTGTTGGTGCTGCTAATTCATCAAGTTTAATCGGATCACTGCCACCGCTCTTATGTGAGGTAGCATGAGCAAGGGGAGATCGTGAATCACTGAGTCGGGAATCGTTACCCTGAACAACGACACTTGCAGCATTTTCTCCTGATGTTGCTAACTCTACAACTCCGGAAGTAGTTGTAGTTGCTGCCGGTAATTGTGCTACAGGTACTTTCGTGCTACCATCCAGAGAAGCATAACCGGAAGCAGCCGCTTTATTAGACTGAACTTCTATTGTTTGTTTAACCGGAACTGTTTGATTATCCCAATATTCAATTTCTTTAGTATTAGTATTAATCCAAACTCTCCTTGAATCACTTGCAGGATCAGCGGCTTCCTCAAGATACCTGAACATACAGGCAAGAGCATCAGTCTTAACAAATTCATCAGACTGCCCAAACTTATGCGTATTTTTATGTACTGTCGGAGTTCTTGCATTCGATAATCTGCCATCATTAGACTGAACAACAAGATTTGCTGCAACCTCTCCATCCGTAGCAAGTTCTGAAATCCCTTTTACGGTAGTGGTTGCATCCTGAACATCACCATATTCAACATCTGTTCCGGCAGAATTTACTTTGAATACTTTATTTGCTGCCCCTCTTGGCCGAGGTACTAGTTTAGTTCCATCTGAAACCGGTATCTGTCCTAATGCAGGAGTTGTTGAAGTGATTGTATTATCTTCAAGTCTTATCGTTTTTCCTGTTTCAACAGCCGGATCAGTTGTTCCGACAAACTGACCGGATAGGCCAACAATATTCCGTAAGGAATCTTTTGAATTACCTAAATCCGGCATTGAAATCTACTTGAATTTAATTTAAAATAAAAGAGAGAAGTAACCTATGTCTTAGTTACTCGTCTTATTGTCAGCACTACTAGAATTATTATTCCGATTGCAAGTAGCGGTATTCCAATTAACCAGAATACATAGATAGATATTGTTGTTGCTAAAT
>Ga0070699_100003223_pt1 | contig 14429 bp, 16 predicted proteins | sample KBSK1503metaG_FD_65473 | JGI IMG/M metagenome (GOLD analysis project Ga0070699, IMG submission 65473) | Corn, switchgrass and miscanthus rhizosphere microbial communities from Kellogg Biological Station, Michigan, USA - KBS K1-50-3 metaG | ecosystem: Host-associated > Plants > Roots >...
GACGTGGCCCACGCGCGAAAGCGGCGGTCCCTTCTGGAGGTCGCGGACGAGGTCCTCGATGACGTCGCGCGCGCCCTCCACCCGCACGCGGACGCGCCCGTCGCGCAGATTCATCACGTAGCCGCTCAAACCAAGCTGCGAGGCCTTGCGCTGGGCGTACGTGCGAAACCCGACGCCCTGCACGCGGCCCTCGACCATGATCTCTGCAGCCATCATGACGGGGAACGATCCGATCTAGAGTTTGGGATTGGTCGGGGCGAGAGGATTTGAACCTCCGACTTCACGGTCCCGAACCGTGCGCTCTACCAGGCTGAGCCACGCCCCGAACGAACGAATGATAGCATCATCCTGTCGGTCTGTGACCTCAGTTCTCCCAAGCGTACTTGCCGACCAGCTTGACGAAGACGCAGGCGGCGCCCGCCGTCGTGCGCATCTCGCCGCCGATCTTCTCCACGACCGTGAGAGTCTGCTCCGTCATTTGCCCGACGGGCAGCACCATGCGTCCCCCCTCGGCCAGCTGTTCGAAGAGCGGTGGCGGGACGGCGGGGGCGCCGGCGGTGACGAGGATCCGATCGAAGGGCGCCTCGTCCGGCCACCCCAGGGTCCCGCTGCCGACCCGCACCCAAACGTTCATGTACCCGAGACTCTCGAGCAGGCTCCGCGCCCGGGCCGCCAGCGCCGGCAGCCGCTCGATCGAGCACGCCCGCCGCGCCAGTTCGCCGAGCACCGCCGTCTGGTACCCGGACCCGGTGCCGATCTCGAGCACCTTCTCCGACCCCGTGAGCCCGAGCAGCTGGGACATCAGGCCAACGATGAACGGCTGGGAGATCGTCTGCCCCTCGCCGATTGGCAACGGATGGTCGCCGTACGCGCGCTCGCGTAGCGCCTCGTCGACGAAGAGGTGGCGGGGAACCTTCCGCATCGCGGTCAGGACGTGGGGCTCGGTGACGCCGCGGCGCACGAGCTGTTCCTCGACCATCTGATCGCGTTCGCGCTGGCGGTCGCGCGTCTCGCTATCGGTGTCGCGCACGCGAACGGGCTCGGTACTGCGCCGTCAGCGCGCGGGGCCAGTCGGCCATCCGTGTGAGCGCGCCGAAGTGGGTCAGGTCCAGGTGGAGCGGGGTGATCGACACATAGCCGTCGCGGACGGCCGTGATGTCTGTCTGCTCGCTCTCGTCCCACTGCGGCGGCCCAGCGCCGATCCAGTAGAACGTCCGTCCGCGCGGATCCGTCTGCTCGACTACCTTCTCCTTGTAGACGCGGTGCCCGAGCTGCGTCAGCCGGACGCCCCGCGGGGAGGCGGCGGGGACATTCACGTTAAGGAGAGTCCGCGGCGGCAGGCCCTCGACGAGCACGCGGGCGGCGACGAGCCGGGCGATGCGTCCGGCCTCCACGTAGCCGGCGTCGGCTCGCTCGAGCGAGACCGCGATGGACGGCACGCCGAGCAGGACCCCTTCCATCGCCGCCGAGACCGTCCCCGAGTACGTGACGTCATCCCCGAGGTTCGAGCCGTGGTTGATGCCGGCCAAAACCAGCGCCGGCGCCTCGGGCAGGAGGCCGAGCACACCGAGGTTGACACAGTCAGACGGGGTGCCGTTGACGGCGAACCGACGCTCGGCGAGCCGCTCTGTCCGGAGCGGGCGGTGCAGGGTCAGCGCGTGGCCGACGGCGCTCTGCTCACGATCGGGCGCGATGACGACGACCTCCCCGAGGTCGACGAGGGCGGCGGCGAGCGCGGCGAGGCCGGGAGCGTGCACGCCATCGTCGTTCGTCACGAGGAGTACGCCCATAGGTCGGGATCCCCCCTGTCTCTGCGCAGCGCACGTGTGGAGCCGAAGACACGAAAGGGGTTACGGGTGGGCGCCCGTAACCCCGTTGTTCTCGCTGGTCGGGGCGAGAGGATTTGAACCTCCGACCCCATGACCCCCCAGTTCGATTCTAGCAACAGAAATCACAATAAGTTAAGCACTTCCGACGTGCAGATGATTGCAAATCCGTGCATCAGACGCAACCCAGGCGCAGCCGCGGGAACGGCCCCCCCAAACCTCCCCCCTCAACACCGCCCTTCCCACCCTTTTCACAGGCAAGGCCACGTGCGGGTCGCCGCTCGCCCGAGGACTCTCCGCGTAAGTGGGAGGTGGGGTGAGGTCCGATCACAAGACCCGCCGGTCGGCCTCACCATTGTGCTCTTTACCAGCGAGTACGACCACCGGCCTAGCCGTTGGCACGCACCGGGTGGTAGCCCCTCGCGCGCATGCAACGCTCATAGCCATCATAGTCGACTTCGCTGGTTCTCAGTGTCCCTCCCCGGTGGAGGATGACTGCCCTCGTGTACGTCGCCTCGTTCAGGCACTCGGTGTGGTCGCGGGTGATCTCCCCGCCTGTCGCACCGGGTTTGCTCCAACGGGCGCTCGGTCCGGCACACCCTGCCAGCGCGAGCAGAATCGCGGCCGCCATCCAGAAGATCTGCTCCAGGCCCAGCAGCACCTCGCGCGTGAGACGGTTCTGATGCGACGGGCGGTCGATCGTGACGATGGCCACGCGGCCGTCGCGCTGCAGCCTGACTTCGTGGGACACGGTCAGCGCGGCAGCTCGAACGTCTTCACGTACACGCCGGGCGAGCCCGGCGCGTGGCGCATGTGGGCGCGCATGCGCTCGGAGGCGGGCACCGCGTTGCGCTGCGCGTGCCACTCAGGGCTCTCCGAGACCCTCGGGTGCTCGAACTCGTAGAACGTTAGATAGGCCGGCGTGCCCACCACGGCGCGATAACGGCGGCCGCGGATCACGCCGGGGACTTTCTCGTAGTTGGGCACGTAGATCGTGTTGTACCACTCGTTGAACTCGCGATCGACCTCGGCCGGCACGTCCATGCGACCGAGCTGCAGCGCCGGCGCCATCCCGCTCGCCGCCATCGACGGGGTCACCGCGCGCGGGTGGATCATCGAGTAGACGTTGCGGACGAAAGTAGTCGAGACGGCCTGAAGCCCGGCGCGCAGCGTCCACGGCGTGGGGTTCGCCTGGACATGCTTGTAGGCTGCGCTCTCGAGCACGGCCGGGCTCTCCAGCTCGTAGACGGCGAGGTGCGTGGGCCCACCCTTCACCGCCCCGTAGCGCGCGCCGTTCAAGAATCCAGGGATCGCGAGCCGCTCGGCCAGATGCTCCTCGTTGTACCAGCGGTTGAACTCCGCTTCCTTGTCCGCGGGCACGTCGGCCCACACCATCAAGAGCCCGGTCCCTTTCTTCGCCGCCATGGGGAACCTCCCTCGCGAGGCCATCGTAGATCAGCCTGGGGCCGAGTGCGATAGTCCCGTCCATCCTGCACTGCTACAATTTCGACCGCCCCCAGGGTCCGCGGCCGGACCCCGGCCACGCTCTTCCACCGGGCGATTGCGGCCGCTCGCTAACTCCATGCTCCACTCTGGGAAGGCGAATGTGTTTGCCACTAAAGGGGGCCACTTCGACATTTTGACCATCGGGATCTACGAGGTACCGATCTGGGCCAAGCAAGGTTGGCTCCTGCCCCTCGAGAAGCTCGGCCCTGGCTACGATGTGGACGGCGGCTATACGTGCTGGTGAACCGGCCTGCGGCGCAAGCCCTTCCACGCGCTCCGACACACCTTCGCCTCCCGCCTCCTCCAGAACCGCGAGTCTCCGGCCTATGTCAAGGAGCAGATGGGGCACTCCTCGATCCAGGTGACGATCGACATCTACGGTCACTTGATGCCAGGGGCGAACCGAGCAGCGGTCAACCGACTCGATCAGGTGGCGGAAGCGGGCTCATGAGCGCTACCGGACGCAACCCCCGCGCAACCAGAGACACGAAAGGGGTTGCGGGTTTCCCCGCAACCCCTCCATTTGCTTGGTCGGGGCGAGAGGATTTGAACCTCCGACCCCATGACCCCCAGTCATGTGCGCTACCGGGCTGCGCCACGCCCCGACCGTCGGTCGCATTGTCGCAGACCGGGCGCCCCCGATCAAGGCACGAGCAGCTGCCGCAGCACCTCTAGTCGCTCGCGCACACGCCGGAGCGCCGCCGCCGAGCGCGGGTCCCGGCTGCCGAGGTCCGGCGGGTCCGAGTCGCGACGCGACTCCGCCAGCATCCGTTTCTTCGCCCCCTCGAGCGTGAGCCGCTCGTCGTACAGGAGCGCCTTGATGCGGAGGATCAGTTCGAGATCGCGAGGGCGGTACAGCCGCTGCCCCGCGGGGTTCTTCTTCGGGCGCAGCAGTTTGAACTCTGACTCCCAGTAGCGGAGCACGTAGGCGGGCACGCCGGTCGCGGCTTGCGCCTCGCCGATCCGGTAGTAGAGCCTGTCGGCTACGGGGTGACCGAGTTGATTCGTTGCTTGAGACCTTTGCTGGGCTTGAAGGTCAGGACCTTTCGCGCCGTGATCTCGATGCTGTCGCCGGTCTGGGGGTTCCGACCGCGTCGGGCTGCCTTCTTGCGGATCCGGAAATGGCCGAACCCCACGATCTTCACGTCCTCGCTCTTCTCGAAGCACCGGAAAATGATGTCGAAGACCGACTCTACAACGGATGCCGATTGGCGTTTCGACAGCCCGTGCGCGGCCACCGCGTTGATCAGATCGTTCTTCGTCACGTTACCCCTCACCTCCCTCGACCGAAGCGACCGACTCCCGAAGCCAAGCCGTGTAGGCCGCGGAGCCCGACGTGACCGGCAGCGCCAGCACCGCCGGCACCGAGTACGAATGCAACGCCAGGACCCGCCGCTCGAGCGCCGCGTAGCGCTCGCTCTCCGTCTTGATCACGAGCACCACTTCGTCCGCTTCCTGTACCCGCCCGTCCCAGAAGAAGACCGAGCGAGCGCCCGGCAGCACGTTCACAGAGGCCGCCAAGTGCTCTTCGACCAGCCGACGACCGATGCGCAGACCTTCCTCGGCGCTCGGCGCCGTCGAGAGGACGACCAGCGGGCCGCCCATCATCCGTCTCCTCGCCCGACGAACCCGTTGTAGCCCCTGGCGCTGAGCGTCTTGCGCGCCTCGTCGGCCGTGGTCCGGTCGGCGAAGCCCCCGATCCGGACGCGGTAGACCGTGCCGCCCCCGCCCGCCGCGGCCGGACGTTCGGCCGCCGGCCCCGCGGACGCACGGCGCACCTGGACCTTCATCCCATCCGACGCGAGGTCTTTCGACAAGGAAACGGCATCGCGCAAGGAGAGGCTCGGCTTGACGACGGCGCCACCGGCGACCGGCTCGGCCGACAGCCCCTTAGCCGAGATCTTCGCGCTGACATCCTCCGCCGACGCCCCGGAGACGAAGACGTCATACTTGTCCCCAGTCGGGGCGGGCTCGGCGGCGGGACGTTCGGCGCTCGGGGTCGGGACGCCGCCGCTGCCCGCCGCCACGACCTCGGCGGGGAAGTTGGCGCCGCGGAGCCTAGCCGCCAGCGCCTTTGCATGCGCTTCCTCGTGGAACGCGCCAACCTGCACCCAGTACGGACCCCCGGCCTTGGCGGCGACCTGCATCCTCGCCGGCCGCTTGGGGGCGGGCGCTTTCGCCGCGCCCGGGTCCTGCGCTGCTTCGGTACGCGTGGGCGCCGACGCCTCCGCTGGTTTCTGGTTTTCGGGCTTCGACGTCTCGGCGGCCGCGGGCGCCGGCTTGGCGACGGTCCCCGGCGGCGTGCCCGGGGTCGGCGTTGTCGGTGGCGCGCCGCCTTCGGCCTTCGACTGCGCTGGATTCGCACCGACCCGCGGCGACGCGGGCCCGGGTGGCGCTCCGTTCGGCATGGCGGCCGGGCGCGGGGGTGACGGTGCACTGACGACCGGCCCTTTGAGCGCCGGCGTCAGTCTCGTCGGTCCGACCCAGTCCAGGAGGTACGGCAGTGCCAGGACTCCGACGACGGCCAGCACGACGACCACCAGGATGGCCCGAAACCACGTCGTCGCGAAGACGCTGCGGGGAACCTCCTCGCCGTAGTCCGAGTCGTCGTAGTCGTCGGCGTGGCCGCGGCTGTCGCGCTCAGGGCTCATGACCCGCTCCTCGGCATGGGCGGCATCTTAGCATAGACGCTGCTGATTTTAGCGTTTCTGGACGGCGGACGGAAAAAGATAAGGTCGTCGACCAGGGCTTCGCTCTGGCTCTGCGTGTCATTCGAGTCGATCATGATCGCAACCTTTCCCACCCGTCCCGGCTCCCGTCCGAAGAGGGCCACGTAGTCCGCATGGACGTTGCGCTCCTCCTGGACCCAGAACCCCACCCGCTGTTGCCCGCTCTCGACGACGATCGACCGAACGTTCTCCGCCTGTGGGCTCGTCACCGCCGAGCCGACCGGCGCATGTGTGTCCCAGATATAGCCCACGACCTCGCTGTTCATACGGGGAGATGGCCAGCGCGGGAACACGATATAGATCTGTGCGACCTCGTCGTCGGTCGCACGGGAGCGAGCGTCACCGCCCGGAGGCAAGCGCACCGCCTTCCACGACCACCGGAGCATCGGGAACTGCTTGAGGTCCAGCACCACGTCGCGGTAGAGGGCAAAGGATGCCCGGTCGCTCTGCAGGTCGACCGCCACGCGGCCGTCGTCGCGCACGATCTGGACGGTGGCATGCCCGGCGAACTCCTGTAAATCCCAGCCCGCCGGCCGCCCACTCGACGGCAGCCGTGCGGGGACGACGTCGGTCACGGGAATCCGGATCTGCCCGCTGGCGTCCGGACCCGGCACGCGCACCTTGCCACTCCGGATGATGGTCTGCTCGACGGGCCCGGGGCTCCCTGGCTCTCCCCCAATCGGGAGCGGAAGGCCGAAGGTCTGCGGACGCGGTGGGGCGCTCGCGACCGCCCGCGCGGCGCTCGCCGCTCGCGAGGTCAGCGCCCGCGCCGCCGCCGGTGGGGCCGGCCACCCCGCCGAACCGGCGCCCCAGTAGAAGCGGCGGTAGCGCGGGCTCGCGAGCACGACGCCGAGAGCCAGGAGCAGGCCGAGGCTGACGGCGAGCGGCGCCGCGAGCGATCGGCCCCGGCGGCGCCGTCGCGGGCTCAGCGGTGGCTCCGACGGGGCCGCCGCCCCGCGGCCTTGCGGAAGATCAGCTTGATCGGCGACCCCGTGAAGCCGAAGGCGCGCCGGAGCGAATTGACCAGGTAACGCGCGTAGGAGAAGTGGATATCGCTCGGCCGGTTGACGCGCACGACGAAGACCGGCGGCTCGACCCCCACCTGCGACGCCGACTGGATCGTCAGGGGCGCGCCGCCGACGGTGATCGGCCGGCGTTCGACCGCCTGGAGCAGGGCCTCCCGCACGTCTCCGGGGACCGCGCGGCGCCGCGCCTCGGCCGCCACCCGCTCGACCAGTTCGAATAGCTCGGGCAGGCCCTCCCGCGTCACCGCCGACGTGAAGGCGACGGGGGCGTAGTCGAGGAAGGGAAGGCGGTCCCGGAGCTGCTCGACCACCTCGGCTCGCCGGATCATGCCGGGCGGCACCAGGTCCCACTTGTTCACCGCGACCACCGTCGCGCGGCCAGCGTCGTTTGCGTAGCCCGCGATATGCGCGTCCTGCGAGGTGATGCCCTCGGTTGCATCGATGAGAAGGACGGCGACGCGGCAGCGCTCGAGGCTCCGCAGCGCCATGACCACTGCGAGCTTTTCGAGCGGCTCCGTCACCCTGCCCTTGCGTCGGATTCCCGCGGTGTCGATCAGGATGTACCGGTGATCGTGGTAGGTGAACGGCGTGTCCACCGCATCGCGCGTGGTGCCCGGCTCCGCGTGGACGAGGACCCGCTCCGTGCCCACCAGCGCGTTGACGAGGGAGGACTTGCCGACGTTCGGGCGTCCGACGATGGCGATCGGCGTCGCGGGAGCTGTCGCCGGCTCGACGACCCAACCGGCGGCGGCAGGCTCGCCCACCAGCGCCCGCGCGGCCTCGAGCATTTCCGCCACACCCCGGCCGTGCTCGGACGACACGGGCCACGGCGACCCGAAGCCGAGCCCGTAGAGCTCCCCGAGTTCGCCCTCCTGGACGGGGCCATCGACCTTGTTGGCGACCAGCAGCACCGGCCGCCCCGCCTTCCGGAGCACCGCGGCGATCTCGCGGTCGAGCGCCGTCAGCCCCGCGCGGGCGTCCACCACGAAGAGCACGAGGTCGGCCTCCGCGATGGCGGCGAGCACCTGGCGGCGAACGGCGTCGACCAGCGGCTCTTCCGGCGACGGGTCGAACCCGCCCGTGTCGACGAACGTCGCCTGCCAGCGGCCGAAGGCGACCGGACCGTAGAGGCGATCGCGGGTGACACCGGGCACGTCGCGCACCAGCGCCTGGCGGCGGCCGACGAGCCGGTTGAAGAGCGTCGACTTACCGACGTTCGGGCGCCCGACGATCGCGGCGACGGGCGGGACCACCCCGCTCTCCTTCGGCTCCGCGGGCCGCGCGCTCTCGCTCGACACCGCTCGCTGCGACCGGGATCCGCCCGCGGCGCTGGCGCGCTTCATTCGGCGACCAGGGCCCGGAGCAGCGCGCGCGGCGTCGGCTCGACGACCCGCACCGGGACGTCGAGGTCGCGCGCGAGGTCCATGGGCGTGAGATCGTCCAGGAACACGCCGTCCTCTTCCCTGAGGGTCACGGCGGGGATCAGAACGCGCTGGCCAAGCCGGCCGCGGGCCAACTGGCGCTGAATGTCCTGGCCGGTGAGCAGCCCGGCCACCGCGATCCGCCGTCCGAAGAAATCGTTCGCCACCGCCGCCACGTCGACGGTGAGCCCGGCCACCGGAAGATGCCCGAGCAGGCGGGCGAGCCGAGGAGCGAACATCTCGCCGGTCACGATCGTGATCGTCCGAGGCCTCCCGAGGTGCCTCGGGAGCCGACGGGTCGCGCGCTCGAAGCCGTCCTCGAAGCGCCGGACGAGGCCGATCCCGTCCTCCACCACGGGGAAGCCTTCGTACGTGCGGGCGGTCGGGACCTCGCACTCCGCGCACAGGTAGATCTCGTCAGCGAGGAACACGAAGCGGCTGCCGAGGCGGGCGAGGAAGTGGCGCTGCCAGGCACCCGCCGCCTCCACGAGCGCGTGGGCCTCCTCCTCGGCGAGTGACCGCAGCTCCGGCAGCCGCTCGCGGTGCCGCGTGAGCCCGACGGGGACGATCGCGGTCGTCTTCACCCCCGGGTAGAGGGCGGCGAGATCGAAGACCGTCCGCTCGAGGGGCTCACCGTCGTTGAGCCCGGGGCAGAGCACGATCTGGGCGTGCATCGAGATGCCGGCCGCGGCCAGCCGCGTCATCACCGGCAGGATCGGCCGCGCGATCCGGGGCCGGCCGAGGAGCGCATGGCGCAACTCGGGGTCGGTCGCGTGCACGGAGACGTAGAGCGGCGACAGGCGCTGGATCTCGATCCGCTCGAGCTCGGCCTCGTCGAGATCCGTGAGCGTGATGTAGTTGCCGTGGAGGAACGACAGCCGGTAGTCGTCATCCTTCACGTAGAGGCTCCGCCGCATGCCGCGCGGGAGCTGATGGATGAAGCAGAACACGCACTTGTTGGCACAGGTCGAGATCTCGGCCGGACGCGGGCTCTCGAACTCCAGGCCCAGGTCCCGGCCGCCTCGGCGCACGAGCCGCGCCGCCCTCCGGGCGCCCCCCCGATCGAGGTCGATCCGTAGCTCCTCCTCCCCTGCGTTGAAGTGGAAGTCGATCACGTCCCGGAGCGGCGCGCCGTTGATCGCCAGGAGCCGGTCGCCCCCCTGGAACCCGGCGGCGGCGGCGGCGCTGCCACGGCGGACCCGGCTCACGACGACGCCGGCGGGCGCCTCACCGCAGGAGTGAATCTTCATGTTCCCGCTCGGCGGTCGAGGGGGCGTTCAGGAATCCCATGCCGCGCGTGATGTACTGCAACCCCGAGAAGACCGTGAAGGCGGCGGTGATCCAGATGGTCACCCGGAGCGCAGACCGCGCGTGCAGATACGGCATCAGCATCGCCACCAGCACCGTCAGAATCTGGAAGAAGGTCGACAGCTTCCCCGCCCGCGTCGGGGCGGGAGAGATCTGGCCGCCCGTCATGTGGATCAGGACGGCGCCGAGGACCAGGATCACGTCGCGCGAGATCACAACGGCGGTGATCCAGAATGGGAGCGCGCGCAGATAGGTGAGCGTCACGAATGACGCCGTGAGCAGGAGCTTGTCCGCCATGGGGTCGAGAAAAGCCCCGAGCCGGCTCTGGCTCCCGCGGCGACGGGCCACGTAGCCGTCGAGCAGATCGGTGAAGCTCGCCAGGCAGAACACGGCGAGTGCCGCGCCCGGCCGCCGGTACACGAGCAGGCTCACGAAGACCGGAATCAGCAGGATGCGGAGGATCGTCAACCAGTTGGGGAGTCCCATACCCGTCACGAGCCCTCGAAAGTGTACCATCGAACTCCGGGCCTCCCGGCAGAACACGCGGGCGCGCCGCGAGGCCAGACCCGAGTCAAGCGGGCCCTTTGCGCGACCTACCAGACGCGGTAGGGGGACACGGCGGTGATGAGGTGTGATGGCAGCTCGACGTCAAGCCGCACGCCGGACGGCTCGTCGATCCGGGCGAGGACACGGCCGCGCGCATAGCAGAGCCCGAGCGCTTCGCCATCGGCGTAGGGGATCCGGAGACGCACCACCGGCGCCAGCGGCCGGAGCGCACCTTCGATACGGGACAGCAGCTCCGGCACGCCGTGTCCGGTGACCGCCGACAGCGGCACGCCGTGCAAGCGCTCGACCAGGGCGTCGACCTCGCGGGGATCCTCGAGCCGGTCGATCTTGTTCAGCGCGATGATGCTCGCGCACTCCCGCAGGCCGAGCTCGCTCACGAGCGCCTCCACGGCCGCCATGTGGTCGCTGAGCCGGGGGGCGCTCGCGTCGACCACGTGCACGAGGACGTTGGCCTCGTTCAGCTCCTCGAGTGTCGCGCGGAACGCCGCCACCAGCTGGTGCGGGAGCTTCCTGATGAAGCCGACGGTGTCGGTCAGGATGAACGGCGGGCAGCCGGGGGCGGCACAGAGTCGGGCGGCCGGATCGAGCGTCGCGAACAGCTCGTCGGCGACCCGGAATCCGGCGCCGGTGAGCCGGTTCAGCAGCGTCGTCTTGCCCGCGTTCGTGTAGCCGACGAGCGCGACGACGGGAACGCCGGCGCGGCTCCGACGCTCGCGCTGCACGCGTCGGTGCACCCGCACCCGGTCGAGCTCGGCCCGGACCCGAATCAGCCGGCGGCGGATGACGCGACGGTCGGACTCGAGCTGCGTCTCGCCCGGACCTCGCGTCCCGATGCCGCCCCCGAGACGCTCGAGGTGGCTCCACTGTCTGACGAGCCTCGGGAGCAGGTACGAGAGCTGGGCCAACTCGACCTGGAGTTGGCCCTCGCTCGTGCGGGCGCGCTGCGCAAAGATGTCGAGGATCAGCGCCGTCCGGTCGATGACCTTGAAACCGAGCGCCTGCGTCAGGTTCCGCTCCTGGATCGGCGACAGTGCGTCGTCGGAGACGAGCAGGTTGGCCTGGCGGGTCCGGGCGAGCTCGCCGATCAGGTCGGCCTTGCCCCGGCCGAAGTAGAGGGCCGGCGTCGGGGCCGGGCGCTCCTGGATCACCCGGTCGACGACGACCGCGCCCGCGGCCTCGGCCAAGCGGGCAAGCTCGTCGAGCGACTCGTCGACCTCCCACCGCGACTGTGACGGCAACCTGAGCGCCGCCAGGATCACGCGCTCCGGCGGGCGGGCGGTGCCGTTGGTCCGCTGGGCGCCGTTCATCTTGCCGCCGCCGTTCCGGCCGTTCGAGCGAGAACGGGTCACCCGAGCAGACCTCCCGCTTCCGCGAGCGCCCTGATCGTCTCGGCAGCCCCTTCTCGCCCGCCGGCCGCGTCCACGTCGATCCACCGGATCCCGGGCTCGCGTCCGAACCACGTCCACTGGCGCTTCGCGTAGCGGACCGTGTCCCGCTGCATGAGCCGGACCGCCTCGGCGACACTCGTCCGCCCGCGAACGACGTCGATGAACTGCCGGTAGCCGATCCCCTGCAGCGCCGGAAGCGGCTCGTCGCCGTAGCAGGCGAGGAGCGTGTGGACCTCCTCGGCGAGCCCCGTCGACGCCATCGCGACCGCTCGCGCCCGCAGGTCGGCGGAGAGGCGCGACCGGTCGCGCGTGAGTCCGACGTAAAGCAGAGTGTACGGCGTCTCCGCCCGCCGCCATCCCCCCTCCGCGGGCGGCCTCGTGGCGCCGGCGCGCTCGAGCTCGAGCGCGCGCACGACGCGGACGCGGTCGTTGGGATGGAGCCGGTGCGCGACCTCCGGGGCCAGCGCCTGGAGCCGCGCGTGGAGTGCCGACGCCCCCCAGGCCGCCGCCACCCTCTCCAGCTCGCGCCGGAAGTCGGGGTCCCGCGGCGGCGCCGGGTCCAGCCCCCGTACGAGCGCGCGGATGTAGAGACCGGTCCCGCCGACGACGACGGGCAGCCGCCCCTCGCGGCGGATCAATTCGATGGCCGCGAGCGCATCGCGCCGGAAGCGAGCTGCCTGGTAGCGCTCGTCGGGATCCGCGATGTCGATGAGGTGATGGGGAACGCTCTCGCGCTCGACCGCCGTCGGCTTGCCGGTGGCCGCGTCGAGCCGCCGGTAGACCTGACGAGAGTCGGCGCTCACGACCGCCATGGGCAGGCGGCGCGCCAGCGCGACCGCCGTGGCGGTCTTCCCGACGCCGGTCGGGCCGGCAATCACGAGCAGCGGGGGCTTGCCTACCAGCTTCGTTTGAGCTCCTTCCGGATCTCGCTCAATGATACACGCGAAACGATGGGACGGCCGTGCGGGCAGAAGTACGGCGTCCCCGTGAGCGAGAGGTCGGCGATCAGCCGCTCCATCTCCTCGTGCGCCAGGCGCTCGTTGGCCTTGATCGCGGCGCGGCAGGCGATGAACGAGAGCGCGCGCTCGATCTCGAGAGCCTTCCCCCCCGACGGTCGGAGCTCGTCCAGGAGCCGCTCGACGAGCCGGCGCGGCGCCTGGCCGTGCAGGAGCGCGGGGACGGCGCGCAGGGCCACCACGCCGTGGCCGACCTCGTCCAGCGCGAAGCCCAGGCGCTCGAGCGCTGGCTCCCACTCGGCGAGCAGGACACGCTCGGCCGGCGAGAGCTCGAGCGGCTCTCGCAGCAGCACTTCCTGCGACGGGAGCGGGCCGCGCGCGAGCTCGGCCTGGAGGCGCTCGAAGAGGACCCGCTCATGGGCGACGTGCTGGTCGACGAAGAAGACCTCCTCCTCGCTGGCGGCGACGACGAACGTGTCCTGGACCTGGCCGAGCACGCGACCGAACAGGCTGCGCGCGTAGGGCGCGGCCGCCTCCGCGAACAGGCCGGGCTGCTCCTCGCCGGCCAGGGGGGCGCCGGCCCGCGAGGCGAGCCCGTCCGCGGCGGCCGTCACCGTCGTCGCCGCCCCCGCGTCGAGCGTCCCCACGACGGCTGGTGTCCTGAGCGCGTCCTGCACGGCGGCGAAGACCATCTCCTGCAGCAGGCGCGGATTCCTGAACCGGACCCAGGCCTTGGTCGGATGCACGTTCACGTCAACGTCAGCGGCCGGCACGGTGACCGTCACCACGGCGACCGGGAAGCGATCGCGCGGCAAGAGCGGCCGGAAGGCGTCGAGGATCGCCTGGCTCAGCATCGCGTCGCGCACCGGACGGCCGTTGACGATTACTACGATCTGGTCGCGCGCGCCGCGTGACGAGGTCGGCGGCGAGGCGAGGCCCGCGATCCGGATCCCGTGACCTTCGTGCTCGACCGCCAAGAGGCGCTCGGCGAGGTCGTAGCCCAGGAGCGCCCCGATCCGGTCGCGGAGCATCTTCGCGGGGGGCGCGTTCAGCACCGCCCGGCCATTGTTGGCGGTTCGGAAGTGGACCCCGGGGTGCGCGAGCGCCAACTGGGTCAGAAGCCTGAGCGTCGCCGCCAGCTCGGCCTGGCCACTCTTCAGGAACTTGAGCCTGGCCGGAGTGTTGAAGAAGAGGTCCGAGACCTCGACGGTCGTGCCCGCGCTCGCCGGCACCGGCAGCCGCTGAGTGATCCGCCCGGCGTCCCCAGCGAGCCGGACCCCCTCGCCGCCGGGCCGCGGGCTCGTGACGATGGCGAACCGCGAGACGGCACAGATCGCGGGCAGCGCCTCGCCCCGGAACCCGAGGGTCGCGATGGCGGCCAGGTCCTCCTCGGCGGCGATCTTCGACGTGGCGTGGCGGGTGAGCGCCAGCTCGACCTCAGCCCCGGTCATGCCACAGCCGTCGTCGATGACGCAGATCCTCGCGGCGCCGCCGTCCCGGAGCTCGACCGTCACCGCCGTCGCCTCGGCGTCGAGCGCGTTCTCCACGAGCTCCTTCACCGCGGCCGCCGGCCGCTCCACGACCTCTCCGGCCGCAATCTTGTTGACGAGGTGGTCGGGCAAAACGTGAATCCGACTCATCTCGCTCCCCTCGACATCCCGATGGCGTGGGACCCAGCGGGTGGCGCCGGGTGGGGGCCCCCC
>Ga0070699_100003224_pt1 | contig 14429 bp, 10 predicted proteins | sample KBSK1503metaG_FD_65473 | JGI IMG/M metagenome (GOLD analysis project Ga0070699, IMG submission 65473) | Corn, switchgrass and miscanthus rhizosphere microbial communities from Kellogg Biological Station, Michigan, USA - KBS K1-50-3 metaG | ecosystem: Host-associated > Plants > Roots >...
GCGATCCGCGTCTCGACGCTGATCGTCCACGGGGTCCTGAAGGCGCTCATGGATCGCGAGGCGACCGAGGGCACCGCGCAGGAGCTGTCGGCCGTCGAGGTCAAGAAGCGGATGGACACGCTCGACGAGCTCGGCGGGCGCGTCGTCCGGTTCTTCGTCCTGTTGATCGCCGCGATCATGATCCTCAGCGCCCTCGATCTCGACATCGGGCCGGCCATCGCGGGGCTGGGCGTCGTCGGGATCGCCGTCGGGTTCGGCGCCCAGAGCCTCGTCCGGGATTACCTGAACGGCGCCCTGATCCTGATCGAGAACCAGTACAGCAAGGGCGACGTGGTGTCGATCGCCGGCGTCAGCGGCGCGGTCGAGGACTTCAGCCTGCGGCGGACGACGCTGCGCGATCTCGACGGCGTCGTCCACACCGTCCCGAATGGCGAGGTCAAGGTCGCCAGCAACCGGACCCGGACGTGGGCCCGGATCAACCAGAACATCACCGTCGCCTTCGGCACCGACATCGACAAGGCGATCGGGGTCGTCGACGAGCTCGGCCGACACATGCACGAGGACCCGGTCTGGAAGCGGCGGATCCTGGAGCCACCGCGGGTCGAGCGGGTCGAGTCGATCGAGGAGCGGGGCATCACCCTCAAGATCCTCGGCACGGTCCGGGCGTCGGAACAATGGGCGGCCGGTGGCGAGTTCCGGAAGCTGCTCCTCGAGGCGTTCGCGAAGAACGGCATCCAGCTGCCGCGCCCGCCACAGGTCGTCGTCACCCAGGCGGACGGCACCGACGGCGTCGCGGTCGGCGCGGCCCCGAGCGAGGACGACCTCGCGGACGAGTAGCGCGATCAAGGCAAGGGCGGCGATCCGTTCAATCAGTCACGCACAGACTGCTGGGTCACCTGACGAGGCCGCTGAGACGCGGTTTTCGGCGTGATACGCGGCGTCGCGTGCATGGACGGGCCCGACTTGCGGACCGCTCCGGTCGGAAACGGCTGTTGATCCGCTCGAGCAGTCCGGGGGCGAATATCTGATCAGATCGAACCATCCGTGACCTGGCCCGCCGGGGCGTTGGCGGGCGCCGGACCAGTCGCCGCGTAGAATGGCCGAACCCAGCCCGTGACCCGCTGCGCGTCCGGTCCATCCCGACATGACCGCACATCCCGGCAGGAGAAGCCCACGTGAGCGTCGATCAGCGTCCCGAGATCGAGAACCTCCTGGCTGAAGGCCGGACGTTCCCGCCCGACCCGGCGTTCTCCGCCCAGGCGAACGCCCAACCCTCGATCTACGACGAGGCGGCCCGCGATCCCGAGAGGTTCTGGGAGCGGATCGCGCGGGAGACGATCAGCTGGCGCGAGCCGTTCACGAAGACGCTCGAATGGGACCTGCCGTTCGCCAAGTGGTTCCTCGGCGGCAAGCTGAACATCAGCGAGAACTGTGTCGACCGGCACGTCGCAAATGGACTCGGGCAGAAGGTCGCCTATCACTGGATCGGCGAGCCCGGCGACACCCGGACGATCACATACGCCGACCTCCTGCGCGAGGTCTCGAAGGCGGCCAACGCCCTCCGCGAGCTCGGGATCCAGACCGGCGACCGCGTCGCGATCTACATGCCGATGATCCCCGAGCTGCCGATCGCGATGCTGGCCTGCGCCCGGCTCGGAGCGCCCCACACCGTGGTCTTCGGCGGCTTCTCGGCCGAGGCCCTGTCGGGCCGGATCAACGACGCCGAGGCGAAGCTCGTCATCACCGCGGACGGCGGCTGGCGCCGGGGCAAGGCGGCGGCGCTCAAGCCCGCGGTCGACGAGGCCGTCCAGTCGACGCCGACGATCGAGCACGTCCTCGTCGTCCGGCGGCTGGGCGACGCGATCGAGGGCGGGACCGCGATGCAGGCTGGCCGCGACATCTGGTGGCACGACGTCGTCGACCGACAGTCCGAGACGTGCGAACCGGTCGCGGTCGACAGCGAGCACATGCTCTACCTGCTGTACACCTCGGGAACGACGGCCAAGCCCAAGGGGATCATGCATACGACCGCCGGCTACCTCGTCGGCACGTCGTACAGCCACAAGCAGATCTTCGACGTCAAGCCCGACGACGTGTACTGGTGTGCGGCCGACGTGGGCTGGGTGACCGGCCACAGCTACATCGTCTACGGCCCGCTGGCGAACGCGACGACCGGGGTGATGTACGAGGGCACGCCCGACACGCCGGCGTGGGATCGCTGGTGGCGGATCATCGAGGACTACAAGGTCAACATCCTGTACTGCGCGCCGACGGCGATCCGGGCCTTCATGAAACAGGGCGACGCGCTCCCAGCGCGCTACGACCTGTCGTCGCTCCGCGTCCTGGGCTCGGTCGGCGAGCCGATCAACCCGGAGGCGTGGCTCTGGTACCACGAGCACATCGGCGGCGGGACGACCCCCATCGTCGACACCTGGTGGCAGACCGAGACCGGCCAGATCCTGATCACGCCGCTGCCCGGCGTGACGACGACCAAGCCAGGCTCGGCGACCTTCCCGTTCCCGGGGATCGAGGCGGACGTCGTCGACGGGAGCGGCAACTCCGTGCCGTTCGGCGGGGGTGGCTATCTCGTCCTGAAGCGGCCGTGGCCGGCGATGCTCCGCGGCATCTACGGCGATCCGGAGCGCTACAAGGAGACCTACTGGAGCCGCTTCCCCGGCATGTACTTCGCCGGTGACGGGGCGAAGCGCGACGCGGACGGCTACTTCTGGCTGCTCGGCCGGGTCGACGACGTCATGAACGTGGCGGGCCATCGCCTGTCGACGACCGAGATCGAGAGCGCTCTCGTGTCGCATCCGGTCGTGGCCGAGGCCGCCGTCGTCGGCGGGCCGGACCCGGTGACGGGCGAGGCGATCATCGCGTTCGTCATCCTCCGCCTCGGAAACGAGCCGACCAAGGAGCTGGGCCAGGCACTCCGCGACCACGTCGCGACGAAGATCAGCCCGATCGCGAAGCCGAAGTCGCTGATGTTCGTGCCGGACCTGCCGAAGACGCGGTCGGGCAAGATCATGCGGCGGCTGCTCCGCGACATCGCCCAGGGTCGTTCGCTGGGCGACACGACGACCTTGGCCGACACGACGGTCGTCGAGACGATCCGGGCGAACACGGGGGCGGCCGAGGAATGACCGGGGCGAAGGGGGCCGCGTGCCACTGAACTTCCTCCGTCGAAGGAAGGACGAGAAGAAGGGGACCGTCACCGCCGCCTCGGCGCCGGCAGCGACGAGCGCGGCGCGGGCCGTGCGGTCCGGCATCGCGTTCGATGGCATCACCGAGGAATGGCGGCTCGTCGGGCGGATGGACATTGACGGCAGGCTGTCGGACGCGCTGAACCGCCGCGAGTCGATCGCGATTCACGACGTCAAGTGGGCGCCCCTCGACGGGTCGGAGCCTCTGGCCGACGCCCCGGGCCTGCGGAGTGTGGATCCGTACGACCTGATCCTGGTCCTCGCCGGCGAGGGGTCGCTCCCGGAGCTGAGCGACGACGAGCGCGCCGCGCACCGCGTCCACAAGGTGGCGTACGACGTCGCGCTCGAGGCGCCGCCGTTCCGAGTGGTCGGGACGGTGTTCCTCCACCCAGGCTCCGAGCCGGACCGGCTGCTCGATCGAGCGACCGAGATGTTCGTCGCGGTCGTCGACGCCGTGGCCTGGTACGGCGACCAGCAGGTCGGCGATCCGGACGTCGAGACCGTGCTCGTGAACCGCTTCTATCTGCGCGGCGTGGAGCAGGTCGACAAGCGGACCGGGCTGAAGGCGCAGAAGCTGCCGGGGAGGCCGCTGGGCGGCATCACCTGGCAGGACCGGTCGTGAGAGCGCCTCGATAGAGGCCGGCACCTCTCGCATGTGGCCCACAGCCATCCTTACGCGTGGGCTGCTGGTCTCACCACCCTGCTCCGTGCGTGGCTGTCGACGAGGGTCTTGCTGCGGATGGCTGCCAGCCATGGACGAGAGGTCCGACCGCGCTTGCATGGCTCTGAGCCATATGCAGCACGAATGGGCTGTGCGAGGGCCCAGCGCGTACCGGTGCCGGCCGGCTAGGCCCGAGCCGGCTCCTTCGTGCGGCCGAACAGGCGGAAGCCCGATCGCTGTGGCGTGCCCGCCGAGGTCGCTTCCGGGACGTGGGTCCGGACGAGTCGATCCGCGAGGGCGTCGAAGTCCTCGGTGATCTTCTCGCGCGGGAACATGTCGATGATGGTCCGGCCGGCATTGGCCGCCCGAACGAACAGCAGCCCGCCCGACCGGATCAGGGCGAGCGACGCCATGCCGACCGTGCGCTCCATGTCGGCGACCGACACGCCGCTGTTCGCGCGATTCACGATCAGCGCCAGGCGGTCCTGCAGGCCGACCTCGATCGCGACATCCCGGAGCTGGACGGCGGCTCGCAGCGCCGGCACGTCGGGCGTCACCGGGACGAGGATCCGGTCGGACTTCTCGAAGATCGCCATGTTCAACGCGCTGTACGACGGATGCAGGTCGACGACGATGAAGTCGAACTTCGGACGCGCCGTCGCGATCGCGTCGGCGACCCGCGTCGCGTCGAGAATGTCCGTGTTCAGCGGCGACGACGTCAGCGAGACGACCGAGAGGCCGGACGGATGCGGCGCCCCAAGCTCGGTCAACGTCTCCACTGGCCCGCCGTCGGCCTGGTCGTTCCAGCTGTCGGCGACGGTCCGGACCTGCTCGAGGCCCAGCGAGGTCGTGACGTGGCCGGTCACCGTGTCGGCGTCGATGAGCAGGACCTTCTGGGAGCGGTGGAGCTGGAGCGCCGCGGCGAGGTTCGTCGCGATCGTCGTCTTCCCGACGCCGCCCTTCGGATTGAAGATGGCGATGACCGTCGCTCGCCGCGACCAGTCGCCCATCTCCATTGAGCCGCTCTGGATGATCGGTCCGGAGCCATCGTCGACCGTCATGGACCGGATGCACATCGCCTCGATCCGCCACCGGATCGAGTCCGCCGTGTACGGCCGGCTGAAGAACTCGTCGGCCGACGTCGGGCTGAACATCCGGTCCATCGCGCTCGCCGACATGACCATCAGGGCCGGGATGCTGTGGGACCCCTCGTGGAGCAGCCCGTAGTACTCGAGCGACGTGTCGAGATCGGTCTCGCCGTCGAGGATCGCGACCGCGATGTCGCGGCGGTTCTCGAGCAATGCCTCGAGCTCGTCGGACGCGCCGATCTGGATCGCCTCGAATCCAGCGGAGCGCAATTCGTCAGCGACGATCTTGCGCTCCGTGATCGGAAGGGCGACGACGATCGCGGGGCGGGCCACGTGTTCCTCCGATGCGGACGCGGTGGGGACGCTGGGCCGGCTCGCGCCGCGCCTAGGCGTCCGCCTCCGGGTCATGCGCGGTGACGTGGATCGCGCCGTCGGCCGAGTTGGTCACCCGAGCCTGGAAGCTGGGAAGCGACGGGATCGCGTCGCGGAGCGACGTGTCGCCGGAATGGGTGACCGTGAAGATGAACTCGCCATCCGGCCCGGACGACACCCCGACCGACTGCACACCCGAGACCCGGCCGAGGTGCCGCTTGAAGCTGGCGATGCTGGCGACGCTGACGAGGCCCACGACGACGACCTGCGTCGACGTGCCCTCTCCGGAGGCACTCTTGCCCTTCGACGGGACGAGTCCGGCGAGGCGCGCCGCGAGGGCGTCGTCAGCGATCGTCGGGATCTCTTCGCCGTCGGACGCATCGGCCGTGGCGAGGGCCTCGGCCTCGGCGGCGTCGTAGTCGGGTGACATCCCGAGCGCGGTCAGGCGTGGGTCGCCCTCGCCCTCGCCCTCACCCTCGTGATTGCCCATGATCTCGATCGCGACATCGGCCACGGCCTCCGCGCGCGCCGCGGCGTCGGCTGCGACCTCGGCGCTGGCGGCCGCCTCGGCAGCAGCCTGGATGGCGGCGAACGCCGCCTCGCGATCCATCTCGCTGTCGCCGTCGGCGCCCTCGCCGACGCCAATGAGTCCAACCGACTCCCGGTCCATCTCGGCGTCGCCCATCTGGTCGCCGTCGGTCGTCTCCGCGTCGCCGTTCTCTGAGGCCGTCTCGGCGGTTCCCTCGGTCGCCTCGGCAGTCGCCTCGACCCCCTCGGCAGTCGCCTCGACCGCCTCGCCGGCGTCGACGGGCTCGGCAGCATCGCCGACCACGACCCCCTCAGCAGCCTCGGTCGCCTCGGCAGCGACCTCGTCGGCCTTGCGGGCCGGCTCGACCGGCGTCGAGACGAGCGCGGACAGATCCTCGAAGGTCGGCGGCTCCGGGAGGTTCTCGGCCATCGCCGCGAACCGGCTCGGGTCTTCCTCGGCGAGGAGCCGCTCGAAGAACGTCGCCATCTGGCCTTCGAACGAGGTGACCATCCCCTGGACGGCTTCGATCTCGCGCTCGATCACGGCGGCGTGGTGCTCGATCTCCGTCTCGAGGCCGCTCTTGCGGGCGGTGATCTTCTGCTCCGTCTCCTCGCGGATCCGGGCGATCTCGGTCTTCGACCATTCGCGGATCGCGGCGACGTCGTCGTCGGCGGCGCGTCGGAGGTCGGCGGACTCGGTGGCGGACCGGCCGTGGATGGACTCGACATGGGTCTTCGCGTCGGTCTGGAGCTGGCTCAGCGCGCGACCGCGGGCCTCTTCGGCGGCGGCCTGCATCGCCTTCGTCAGGTCGGCGAGGAACTTGTTCGGCTTCTTGCCGGCGGCCGGGGTCGGCGCCGCTGCGACCGGCTCCATCTCGACATGGGTGTCCGCAGGGGCGGCGGTGGCCGCGCTCGTGCCCGTCCCGGACTCGGCGACGGGGTCGCTGCTGACGCCGGCGTCGGGCGACCAGGTCGCGTCACCGGTCTCGGCCGTGGCATTCTCGTCCGTGGACTCGTCGGTCTCGTTCGGACGGTCAGAGCTCCACGGAAGCCGGAATCCGCTTCGTGCGTCGGTCGTGGCCATGCGTCGTGTGCCTCTCCAGGTGGCGGTTACAGGGGGCTCCAGGGCGTGGCCGCATTCTGGTCGACGGTGGTGGGTGTGATGGAGTCCGCTAGAGGTACCAGCGGCTCCGTCCGGTGGTACCGCCGTCCGGGCTGACCCTCGTCGCGGTGCGGGCCCGCAACTCCCGTTCCCGAGCCTTCGTGTCGGTCCCGGACGGGCTCCGCGTCGGGTCCCCGCCAGGGCCAACGACGAGGCCGCGGTAGGATTGCCGGCCATGGATGGATCGACCGTCCGCCCGTTCGCCGTTCCCGCCGTCGCGGACACCCTCGGCCGGCCGCTGCACGACCTCCGGATCTCGGTCACGGACCGCTGCAACTTCCGCTGCACGTACTGCATGCCGAAGGAGATCTTCGGGCCGGACTTCGCGTTCCTGCCCCGATCGGAGGTCCTGACATTCGAGGAGATCGAGCGGGTGGCGCGCGTCTTCGTGGGGCTCGGCGTCGAGAAGCTCCGCCTGACCGGTGGCGAGCCGCTCGTCCGGCGCGACCTGCCGGTGCTCGTGGAGATGCTGGCGGCGATCCGTCGACCGGACGGCGCCGCCTTGGACCTCACCCTGACGACGAACGGGTCGGCACTGCGTCGCCTGGCCGCGCCGCTCGCTGCGGCCGGACTCCAGCGTGTGACGGTCAGCCTCGACTCGCTCGACGACGCGGTCTTCTCGGCGATGAACGGCGTCGACTATCCGGTGGCGAAGGTCGTCGACGGGATCGCGGCCGCAGCGGAGGCCGGGCTGGGGCCGATCAAGATCAACATGGTCGTCCGCCGCGGAATCAACGAGACGAGCGTCCTGCCGATGTCCCGCTGGGCGCGCGACGAGGGCCTGATCCTGCGGTTCATCGAGTACATGGACGTCGGCCACACGAACGGCTGGCGGATGGACGACGTCGTGCCGGCCGACGAGCTCGTTGCGCTCGTCGACGCCGCGATGCCGCTCGAGGCCGAGCCGCCGCGGTACCGGGGCGAGGTCGCAACCCGCTACCGCTACCGCGACGGCGGCGGCGAGATCGGGCTGATCGCGTCGGTGACCCAGCCCTTCTGCGGCGACTGCACCCGGGCGAGAATCTCGGCTGACGGCCACTTCTACACGTGCCTGTTCACCGCCGAGGGGCACGACCTCCGGGCGATCCTGCGCGACCCGTCGCACGTCGACGAGGCGGCCGCGGACGCGACAGTCCATGACGCCGTGGCCGCGATCTGGCGCGTCCGGGACGACCGCTACTCCGACATCCGGACCGAGGCGACATCGGCCTCGCTCCCCCGGATCGAGATGTTCGCGATGGGCGGTTGAGCCGGCGCGCTCGATCGAATCTGGGCGGATAGCCAACTCCTGCGCGACGCTTGTCCACGTCTCGTCCACATCGGTGCAGAACTCGTGGATACTCGTCTGCATGGTTGGGCGGTTTTCGTGGACAAGTCCGTTGACCCTGCCAACGCCCGGGTCCTACCGTAGGTCTTGCCCGAAGGGGCCGTCAGGAACCGGAGAAACCGAGATCGCATCAAGGGTCTCCGCTCCGCGCCGGTCGCTTCGGGCGCTTCGTTGCCCGGACCCGGCGGCCTCGTTCGTCCTCGTCCGAGCGACGACCGCCCGACGGACTGCGACCGGCATCCCGGTGTCGGTACGTCCGTCGGGCCCTCAGCTAAGCGGGCCTCGGCCGTCTTCCCCCTGGACGTGTTTCCGAGGGCCCGCACGCCCGTGACCGGGCCCTCCACTCCGATCCCGCCCGCGGATCAGCCCGCCCGGCTCGACTCTCTCGAGGCGGCCGTGCGGTCGAGGTCCGACCTCGTCCCGCGCGTCGGGATCGTCCTCGGCTCCGGGCTCGGCGGGCTGGCCGATGACCTCTCAGACCCGGTCGCGATCCCGTTCGCCGACCTGCCCGGCTGGCCGGCGGCGACCGCGCCGGGTCACGTCGGCCGGCTCCTGCTCGGACGGCTGGATCGGACGCCGGTGGTCATGCTCCAGGGGCGCTTCCACCTGTACGAAGGCAACGACCCGGGGCTGGTCGTCCAGCCGGTCCTGCTGTTCCGTCGGCTCGGCGCCGAGATCGTGGTTCTGACCAACGCCGCTGGCGGCGTCGACCCTGAGTTCGGGCCCGGCACGCTCATGGTCATCGCCGACCATCTCAACCTGACCGGGCGGACACCTCTGCTCGGCCCGAACGCTGACGAGATCGGCGCCCGCTTCACCGACCTGACCGAGGCCTGGAGCCCGCGGCTGCGAGCCGCCCTGAAGGCGGCCGGTGCGGCCGAGGGAGTGGACCTCGCCGAGGGCGTCTATGCCGGCCTGCTCGGGCCGCAGTTCGAGACCCCCTCCGAGGTGCGGATGCTTCGGACCTTGGGCGCGGACGCCGTGGGGATGTCCACCGTCCTGGAGTGCATCGCGGCCCGCTGGGCGGGTCTGGAGGTCTGCGGCGTCTCGCTCGTCACGAATGCGGGTGCTGGCTACAGCGGCGAGCCCCTCACCCACGAGGAGGTCCTGACCACCGGGGCCGAGGCCGGTCCTCGCCTCGCGCGCGTAATCAGGCGGTTCGTCGCGGACCTCGGCTGACCCCGTTCCTTTGCTCGCGCGCCTCCGGGCCTGCACTTGGCCAAACGTGCACCCAGGGAACGTTGGCGCCGATCCGAGCCTGGTTGTCCGAGTAGCCCCTGCGTGGAATCTGACCGAACAGTCATCGGGCGCACGTCTGACCTGCTTCCGGCGCCTGAACCGCGACCAACGTTCCTCCGGCGCAACTCTGGCCAAGTGGCCGCGACATGGCGGACTACCGGACCGGCAGCTCCCGGCCGGCGGCCTTCGCCGCCTTCGACTTCTCCGCCCACGCGGCGAGGACGTTGTCCTTGTGCGGCCGGATCGGGCAGTGCTGATCGCGGTTGCCCATCTCGTCGCAGTAGCCAAGCGGGACGCACTTCGGGGCGAGGAACGAGCCGAGGAACGGCGACACCTGGAAGATCTCGTGGCGGATCAGCTGGAAGAGGCGGCGGATCTCCCACTGGGCCATCGTGCACAGGCGCAGACCGGACATGTGGATGAGCGCGCGCAGGTTCGTCGTCATGACGAGATTCGTCCGCGTCGCATTCGGGAAGACGAAACGCGCGTCCTCCCCCGGGATGCCGGCGCCGACGAGCTCGCCGTACAGCCCCATCGAGCCTTCGATCTGCTCCTCGTACCGGGCCCGCAGGAGGGGATCGGCGTCCTCGATCGAGGCCGGCAGCATCGTCGAGGCTCCCTTGAACGTGACGTAGCGTTGACTCTGCTGGTCGAACGCGACGCCGGCCCGGTGGCGCACGAGCTGATGCGACAGCGTCCGCGAGACGCCGCTGATGCCGAAGGTGAAGACGACGTGCTCGATCGTCGACCCATGGCCCGATTCGATGACGCCGGAGATCAGCTTCTGCATCTTGGCGGTCTCGACCCGACCGTCAGTCGCCCGGTCGAAGATGTCCCCGGGGGTCAGCTCGGAGTAGCACGTCCGGCAGGCGGTGTAGATCAGCGGGACGTAGTACTGCTCGACGATGTCTTTGTTCGGGAACAGCAGCGTGGCCTTCATCCCGAGGTCCCGCCGGCCGGGGTTCTTCGGGATCGCCGTCTTCTCGCGAGGCAGCATCGAGGCTCCGTTCGAGGCCGTCTCGGCGGCCTCAGGTGCGGTCGGCTGGGTCGCCTCGGCGGTCATCGCCGAAGTCTACGACGCGAGCCGATCCCGCAGCCGGCGACGCGCCGCGGATGCCGCACAGGCATCGATCGCGGACAAATGAGCGCTCGCCCGAGTCAGGATCGGCGCCTCGGGGCCAGAGATCCCAGCTGACCGAGCCGGTTCGTTCGAACGCGATGCCCACGAGGCATCAGCCTGCGGCCGAACACCCTTCGCCCAAACTCAGTAGTAGTCCGAGCAGGACAGGAAGTAGCCGCAGCGGCAGATCAGCTTGCACTTCCGCTCGTCGAGTGCGGCGCCACAGCTCGGGCAGGTCAGAAGGACCACGCCGAGGTCATCGTCGAGGTAGTGGATCGTCGCGGCTTCTCGCCCCACGAGCGTATCCGACGCGATGACGAGCGAGCGGGTCCGGATCCGATGATCCGGGGTCGGAATCTGCTCATCCGGCTCGCCCGCCGAGAACGTCACGCAGTCACCGACCGATTCCTGTCAGATACGCTCGCCCTAGGAGATGGACGCTCGGTCGTCCCCGGCGCGACAGGACCGGATCCGTCATCGCGCCACGCCAGCGTGATCGTGCGGGGCGAGCGCGTCGATCGTCGTCTCCAGGGCATAGGCGACGCTCTCGTCGAGCGTCATCGCCCGACCCTCCAAGGCATACCGCTCCAGCTCGTCAGGGGCCAGGCTGAACCGCGGGTTCGGGCGGCCGCTGAACTCGTACTGCTCGTCGACGAACTCGGCAAGCCGAACCCCGCCCGCCGCCGACACGGCGCGTGCCGCCCCCCACAGGCGAGCCGCCCGGGGGAGATCTCCGGCGGCGACCGCGACGGCGGCGAAATCATCGAGCGCGAGCGTGATGCCGGCCACGTCGCCGAAGCCGTGGAACAGGCGGAGGGCCTCCGTCACGTTGCGTCGGGCGTCATCGGCCTCACCGGTCCGGACCTGGGCGCTGCCAAGCATGTGATACGACCACGCCTCCATCGTCCGATCGCCGATCCGGTGGAAGATCGCCAACGCCTCCCGGAACGTGGCGATCCCGCGATCCTCCGAGTCGTGGAAGTACGTGTAGTTCCCGATGCCCCACAGGAGATTCGCGCGCCCTCGATCGTCGCCGATCGCCTCCGCGATCTCGAGGGCCCCGAGCATCTGCCGATTGCCGCTGCCGTCGGGGTCGGTCGTCGTGGGATCGAGCGCCACGGCGTACCGGAAGGAATCGTTGTACAGCGCGTTCACGATCTCGCGCTGGTCGCCGATCCGCTGCCAGATCTCGAGGGCCTCGCTGTACGCCGGGCCCATCGCGTCGAGATCGGCCTGCCACCAGGCGACGCCGCCGAGCGCCTCCATCAGCCGTGCCCGAAGGACAGGATCGTCGTGCGACCACGGGGCCTCTGCCATCGCCTGGAGGCGTCGACGGGCTTCGGCCAGGTGACCGCGCTTCTGCCAGTACCGCCACATCGCGAAGCCGAGCCGGATGGCCGTCGAGCCGTCGCCGGCGGCCACCGCTCGGTCGAGGACCGCCCGGATGTTGTCGTGGTCGCGTTCGAGCCGGCCGAGCCAGCGTCGCTGGTCGTCGCCGGTCAGCTTCGGGGTGAGCGACTCCGCGAGCCCCAGGAACGTCTCGGAATGGCGACGTTCGATCTCGGCCCGCTCGCCGCTCTCCGTCAGCCGCTCCGACGCGAACTCGCGGATCGTGTCGAGCATCCGGAACCGCGGCTCACCGGTGGCCTCCTCGGCGCGGACCAGGCTCTGGTCGGCCAGCGACATGAGGCCGTCGAGGACCTCGATGCCGTCGAGCTCGTCGGCCGGCCCGCAGACCGCCTCGGCGCTGTCGATCTCGCAGCCGCCGACGAACACGCTCAGCCGGGCGAGCAGCCGGCGCTCGCCGGCAGTCAGGAGGTCATGGCTCCAGGCGATCGCACCGCGGAGCGTCTGCTGCCGCTCCGGGAGGTCGCGCGAGCCAGCCGACAGGACGCCGAGCTGGTGCTCGAGCCGCTCCAGGATCGCGTCGGGCGACAGAAGCTTGATCCGGGCGGCGGCGAGCTCGATCGCGAGCGGCATCCCGTGGAGGCGGGCCGCGATGCCGGCGACGGCCGGGGCGTTGTCGTTCGTCACCTGGAAGTCGGGGCGGACCGCGAGCGCCCGGGCGATGAACAGCCGGACGGCCTCGTACTGGGTCACGGCCGGCGCGTCGAGACGACGGGCCTCCGCCGGCAGGTTCAGCTTCTCGAGGTCCGACAAGGCCAGGATGTCGGCCGGCGCCGGCAGGCCCGGGACCGGGTATTCCTGTTCGCCGCTGACCCGCAGCGGGGCGCGGCTCGTGACGACGATCGAGATCTTCGGGGCGGCCCGGAGGAGGTCGGCGACGACCGGCGCGCCGTCGATCACCTGCTCGAAGTTGTCGATGACGAGGAGCGCCGCCTTCGGCGCGAGCCAGTCGACGAGGATGTCACGGGCCGATCGACCGCCCGTCTCGACCAGGCCGACGGTGCTGAGGATCGTCGGCACGATCAGGCTCGGATCGCGGACCGGCTCGAGGGCGACGAACCAGATCCCATCGGGAAAGCGCTCCGCCATGTCCGCCGCCAGCTGGAGCGACAGGCGCGTCTTGCCGGTCCCGCCGGGGCCGGTCAACGTGAGGAGGCGCGTCGTGCCGAGGAGTCGGGCCGCCTCGGCGAGCTCGGCATCGCGGCCGACGAAGCTCGTCAGCTGCGTCGGCAGGTTGTTCGGGCGCCGGTCGAGTGACCGGATCGGCGGGAACTCGGTCCGCAGCCCGTCGATGTCGAGCTGGCAGATCCGCTCGGGCCGGAGGTCCTTGAGGCGGTGCTCGCCGAGGCCGCGGAGGCTGACGCCGGCCGGGAGGATGTCGGCGACGAGGGCCGATGTCGACTCGGACAGGAGCACCTGGCCGCCGTGGCCGGCCGCGGCGACGCGGGCCGCGCGATGGACGTCCGTCCCGACGTAGTCGCCGTCGCGATCGAGCCGCCCATCTCCGGTGTGGATCCCCATCCGGACCCGGACGACGCCGTCCTCGGGCCAGGGCTCGGCAGACAGGGCCCGCTCGGCGTCGACGGCCGCGGCGATGGCGTCCGTCGTTCGGGGAAAGACGATGAAGAAGCCGTCGCCATCGGTCTTGACCTCGACCCCGTCGTGCGCTGCGACGGCCGAGCGGATCAGCTCCCGATGCCGTGAGAGAACCTCGGACCAGTGATCGACGCCCAGCGTCTGGGCCAGCGTCGTCGACCCCTCGACGTCCGTGAAGACGAAGGCGATGGTCCCGGTCGGCAGCGAGCGCGGCACCACCCGGTCGTCCGTTGCGCGGCCTCCCGTCAGTGCTGCGGCGTCTCGGTCCGCGACCTCAGCCGGGCCGACAGCCCGCGCAGGATCGCCAGCCCGATCGTCGGTTGGTCGAGGACGAGCCGCTCGAACTCCCAGCTCGCGAGGGCGAGGCACCGCGTCGGCTCGGTCGTCACGACCTGGGCGACGCGCGGCAGTCCGTCGATGACCGACATCTCGCCGAAGAAATCGCCGGGACCCAGCCGGGCGAGCTCCTGGCCGTCCCGGACCACCCGGGCGGCGCCGTCGACGATCACGAAGAAGCCGGTGCCGATCTCGCCCTGACGGGCGATGACGTGGTCGGCCGGGAAGTCGACTTCGAGCGAGCGATCTCCGATCGCGAGCAGGTCCTCGGAGGTCACGCCGCCGAAGAGCGGGCAGCCGGCAAGCAACTGCGTCCGCCGGTCAAGGGTGAGCGTCACCGGGCCTCCTCTCCGTTCGGGCGTGATGCTGCGGCCGGCGACCCGGCCCGTC
>Ga0070699_100003225_pt1 | contig 14426 bp, 11 predicted proteins | sample KBSK1503metaG_FD_65473 | JGI IMG/M metagenome (GOLD analysis project Ga0070699, IMG submission 65473) | Corn, switchgrass and miscanthus rhizosphere microbial communities from Kellogg Biological Station, Michigan, USA - KBS K1-50-3 metaG | ecosystem: Host-associated > Plants > Roots >...
CTATCCGACGAGCAACCTGTTCATGCCGGGGCACCGGATCCGGCTGGACGTGTCGAGCTCGAACTTCCCGCGGTTCGACGTGAATCCCAACACGGGGGAGGCGATCGGGCGGGAGCGGCGGCGGGTGGTGGCGGACAACACCGTGTTCCATGAGCGGGGGCGGGAGTCGCGGGTGGTGGCGCCGGTCATCCCCGTGGAGGTTTCGAGGGGAGGGTGAGGTGGCAAGTCATGCTGTCGTCTGACGGGCGTCGCCAATGCGGGGTGGACTATCTAACGGCGATGAACGAGAGGCGCATCGGCAGTGTCGTTTGGGCTCATAGTCCAAACGTCGCTGGTTCAAATCCAGCCCATGCAACCACGAACGGCCAGGGTTAGCGGCCGCCGCCGGGCGCTAACCCCTTTTGCTAGCCAGGAGTGCAGAGCCGCGCCTCTTCCTGGGCTGGCCATCGCCGACTACGATGCTTGCGGAACCGAGCGCCGGGAAAGCCGGACAGGCTTCGCGTCGATCCAGACACGAAATAGAATGTAGGGCTTCCGTCGCAGATCCTGTCCGTTGTGAAAGAGCGCCATCCGGTGTATTTGGTTCGCGATGACATAGAGATAGCCGTCTCCGGCCACGCACAGTGTGTCGGGCCACAGGAGACGTGGGTCGTGAGCCACCGTCTCCCATTGCCCGTCCGAACGCCGACGCGTAATGGCGTCCTGCTCATAGTTGGTGGCGTAGACGTTGCCCGCGGCGTCGGACTCGAGACCGTCTGCCGCGCCTCCCTTGTCGCCCTCGTCCCGGACGGTTCGGCCCACAGCGGCGTCGTCAAGGGCGCGGTCGGCAAGCGCGTTGGTGTCCACGCTATAGAGTCGGCGACTCGCCAGAGGGCAGTAGTAAAGCCTCGCGCCGTCGGCACTGATCGCGATACCGTCAGCGCCAACCTTGGTGGTTCCCACGGTTCCGTCGGGGCCGGGTTCGAGAAACGGACGGCCCTCGACGAGGGGCCGGAAGTCGCGCAGCGACAGGGCCTTCGTGGTGGGGTGATCGTGGAGCCGACGCCAGCTCTGACCGGAGGCGAGATCGACCACCAAGATGCCGTTTGGGCCGCTGTTGGATGAGTCGGTGATGAACGCCATTCCCTCGGCGCCACGATCTAGGTCGAAGCGCACGTCGTTAAGATAGCTGGTCGGGAGTACAACGTTCGGCGGAAATGCGATGCTCCTGACTGCACGATCCTTTGCGAGGTCGACGCACACGATCTTCGCGCCGCCGGCAACAACTCCGGCGAAGCCCGGATTTCCGGTGTCCACGATCCAAAGCCGGTCGTGGGGATCGACGACAACGCTCTGAACCGAGACGAAGCAGATGGCCGGATCGCCGTCGACGCGGTTGATCGCCTCGTCGGGATAGGCGGTGGCGTGTCCATCACGGACCTCGGCGACGGTGAAGGGCACATCGTCACCCCATCGCGGAAAGTTCACGAAGATGCGTCCCTGGTGTGACACCGTGACACCCGTCGGCATCGCTCCATGGAACTCGGCGATGACTTCGAGCTCACCGAGCGGCTGGTGTGCGGCCCCGGCGTGAGGCGTGGCAGTCTTTCCGATAATGGTCTGCGGATGTGTCGCCATCACGGCCTCCTTGTCACCTCACGAATAACCTCGAGGGGTGTTGCTCCGGAACCCTCGGCGTTCAACGTCGAGGCGTCGCCCGAGACCGAGACATTCGAGGTGGGCCCGGGCGCGCGAGTGGACCGACAGGAACCCCCGGACGCGCGAGCCTGGGCCGGCGGTAGCTCAGGCGTCGGTCCCCACCCAGCGTCATCGCGTCCACGTTGCGTGGGCGGGGCCTTGAATCTCTGCAGCTGCCGACCCGTCGGATACCCCGTCGTGGTCTTCGACCCGATTCAGGGCCGCCTGAACCCTGGCCACGTCATCGTTCCCGTGACCCACCTCGGCCATGCTGGCCGCCATGGACAACCCTACACGCGCATCTTCCCGATCGCCAAGCGCGGCCAGTGTCTCGCTCACACGAAGCACACCTTCGAGCACCCCCTGCCGGCGTGCGCGGTAGAGCGCAACGAGATAGGCCTGCCGCGCTTCGGGCCGCAGTGCAGGCTCGACTCCGGTGGACTGGGTAAACCTGACAAACGCGTCGCCCACGTCAGCCATCGCCTCCCAGCGAAGGCTTCCGAGCGCGGCGAGATAGGCCGCCTGACGAGCCATTTCCGCCGCGTTCTCGTCGCCACGCGCGAGAGCGTCGTCCATCGCCTGGATGTACTGCAGCGACAGTTCGGCATCGCGATCGCTGCTCCGGGCGCCGCAACCGGCCGCCACGACCGCGGCGAGGATCAACATTCCCGAGAAGAGCACTTGTCCCAGCCCTGTGGTTTGTCGCGTCATGGCTCTTTCCTCCTTGACCCGGCGGCCTTTGTCCCGCTGCTAGCCGACCCTGCGGATGTCCGTACACAGAGCAACTGGGGTGCCATGGAAAGACGCCCAACAAATCATGGGATTGCGTGGCACCGTCGAGACAGGCCCCGGTCAAGGCACTGGAAGTTGACCAGCAACTTGACCAGCGGACCAGTGAGCGTAATGTATGCGCGCGGTGGGTGGATCTGAGCCGGGGCTCAGCCAGCGGCCCATGTCAGCCAGAGGCCCATGGAGGGTGCGTACGTGGCCTTGAATGACCTCGCCGAGTTGATCGGTCGGAGCGACGCGATTGAGTCCCTCCGCGCCAACATCAGGCGGCTCGTCGGGTCCGCCTCCGGCTCGCACCGTCTCCCGTCGGTCCTCATCCAGGGGGAAACCGGAACCGGCAAAGGACTGATTGCGCGACTGCTCCACCGGCTAGGACCCCGGCGAGAACACGCCTTCATCGAGGTGAACTGCGCCGCCATCCCCGACACTCTGCTGGAGTCCGAGCTTTTCGGGTATGAGAAGGGCGCCTTCACCGATGCCCGACGCGCCAAGGCGGGCCTCTTCCAGGCGGCCCATCGCGGCACAATCTTCCTCGACGAGATCGGCCTGCTGCCTGAGGTGCTGCAGGCCAAGCTGCTGAAGGTGGTGGAGGAACGCTCGGTGCGCCGTCTGGGGGCCATCCACAACGAGTCGGTGGACATCTGGATCCTCAGCGCCAGCAACGTCGATCTGGCGGCCGCCATCCACGCGCGCCGGTTCCGCGAGGACCTCTACCACCGACTGGCCGTGCTGACGCTCTCCCTGCCCCCGCTGCGAGCGCGCGGCGCGGACATCCTCCTGCTGGCCGAGCATTTTCTGGCGCGGGCCTGTGCCGACTATGGGCTGTCGGCGCACGTCCTCACCTCCGAGGCTCGCGCCCGGCTGATGGCGTACAGCTGGCCCGGCAACGTGCGAGAGTTAGCCAACACGATGGAGCGGGCGGCGCTGACCTCGGATACTCCGCAGGTGCCCGCGGCGCTGCTGGATCTGAAAGAGGTCTCCCTCCGGCACTTGCCGGAACCGAACCTCTCCACTCGGGGCGCCTCGCCGGGCGAGACCATGAGCGAGCGCCTGCAGGCCGTGCTGGATCAGACGGGGGGGAACATTTCCCGTACCGCCGCGGTGCTCGGGATCGCGCGGAACACGCTGCGTGTGCGTATCCGGAAGCTCGGGCTCCATGTCCCTGGGACGGGGCACGACCCCCGTGGAGCCTCGGCGTCCGGCGCGGTCGGGGGGCCGGTCAACGATGTGCTCCATTCGGGCCGGCAATCCACCGAGGCCATCGTCCCACCGGTTCCGTTCCGCTGGGAGCGTCGAATGATTGCGACGGTCACGACCTCGCTGAGCGCGGGGCCCGACACGTCGGTCTTCCAGCTGACACCGACCCTGCATGAGCTCATCCAGAAGCTGAAGAGCTTCGGTGCCCGGATCGAGGCGCTGACTCCGGTCGGACTCGTCGCGATGTTCGGGCTGGAGCCGATGGAGAACGCCACCGGCCGCGCCGCCCATGCCGCGCTCGGGATGCTGAGAGAGGTCGAGCGCGCGGAGGAGAGCCAGAAGGGCATCAAGGTGGCGTTCGCTATCCATTCACGCCGCTGCCTGGTCACACAAGGCAGCGACGTCACCGGAATGGACGCACCCGATCGGCGAGAAATCTATTCTGCCCTGGACCGGCTGGTCCAGTGCGCCACGCCCAACACCATCGTGGTCGACCACACGGCGGCGCAGTTCCTCCAGCGGCGCTTCGTGCTCGAGCCTGCCATCGAACCCGGCAAATCGGCCGGCGGCATGTATCGCGTCGTGGGGCCGGGACGCACTGGGTTCGAAGTCGGCGGGCGCAGCCTGAGCCCATTCGTGGGACGGCAGCAGGACCTGGCGACGCTACAGGATCTTCTCGGCCGCGCCGAGCAGGGACGCGGGCAGGTAGTGACAATCGAGGGCGAGGCGGGGGTGGGCAAGTCCCGCCTCCTCCATGAGTTTCGCGGGACGCTCGCGGCCGCGGACGTGACGTATCTCGAAGGTCGCTGCCTCTCGTACGGGAGCACGATCCCGTACCTCCCCTTCATGGACATCGTCAGGAGCAACTTCGCTCTCGGCGAGGCCGACACCCCCCAGATGACCGGCGAGAAGGTGCGAGCAGGTCTCGATGCGCTCGGCATAGATCCGCGCGAGTGGGCGCCGTACCTGCTCCACTTTCTCGGATGCGCGGACGGCGCCGAGGCTCTGGCCACGCTGAGTCCGGACGTGGTGAAGACTCGCACGATCGAAGCGCTGCGTCGGATGGCCCTGGCGGGTAGCCAGCGGCGCCCGATCGTGTTTGCCATCGAAGACCTCCAGTGGATCGACCGGACCTCGGAGGACACGCTGTCGTCGCTGGGAGCGGACCTCGCCTCCTGTCCCATCCTGCTGATCGCGACGTACCGGCCGGGCTACGAGGCGCACTGGACCGACCGATCCTATGCGACCCACATTGCACTCCCAGGGCTCACCCGGTCCGACAGCCTGTCGGTCGTGCACTCGGTCGCCCCTGAACAACAGCTCCCGGCGGTTCTCGAGCAGTCCATCCTCGCGCGGGCCGAAGGTATCCCGTTCTTCCTGGAAGAGCTCGCCCGGGCGATCTCGGAGTACCCCGACCTGCGCTCCGAGGTCATGCTGCCCGAGACGGTCCAGGACGTGCTCGTGGCCAGGCTCGACCGGCTTCGACCCGAAGATCGCGACCTGCTGCAGACCGCCTCCGTGATCGGGAAGGACGTCAGTGTGCCGATCCTCACTCACGTGGCCAACCTTCCCGGGCCGGTGCTCGCCGAGCGGCTAGAGCGCTTGCGAGCGGCGGACTTCCTACACGACCAGAACACCTTCCCCACTCGCGAGTACACGTTCAAGCATGCGCTGACCCATGAGGTGAGCTACGCGAGCATGCTCGAAGGCCCTCGGCACGCGCTTCATGCGCGGGTCGTCTCAGCCATCGAGATGGTTTACTCTGACCGTCTGCCCGAGCACGTGGATGCCCTCGCATACCACGCGCTTCGCGGGCAGGTCTGGGACAAGGCCGTCACCTATCTGCGCAGAGCCGGGGACCGGGCGCTCCGGTCGTCCGCGAACGAAGAGGCCGTCGAGTTCTTCGAGCAGGCGCTGACGGCGCTGCGCAATCTTCCGGAGACTCCCTCGGCGCTCGCGCAGGCGGTCGACATCAGACTCGGCCTCCGTGACGCGCTGTGGGCGCTCGCCAAGCTCCCGCAGGTACACGATCACCTGCGTACGGCGGAGTCCCTCGCGCGGCAACTCGGAGACCAGCGCCGGGAGGGATGGGTGTCCTGCTATCTGTCTCAGCACGCCTGGTCCGTCGTGCGCCTCGACAGCGCGCTGGCCGCTGGCGATTCCGCGCTGGCGATCGCGCGCAGTCTCCCCGATCGAGCGCTCGAGGTGGAAACCAGCTTCTACCTCGGGCTCGTCCATCTGGCGCTCGGCGACGCGGAGCGGGCGGCCTCGCTGCTGTCGACCACCCTCCAGATTCTCGACCAGGTCGTGAAGGAGGAGGGCGGCCAGTTCCCCTCACGGCGATTCGCCTTGAACGGAGCGATCCTGGTACGCGGCTGGATGAGTCGCGTTCTTGCCGAGCTCGGCAACTTCACGGACGCGGAGAAGTGGGGCCTGGAAGCGATCCAGCTGGCAGAAGAGGCCGACAGCCCATTCGCGGTCACGACGGCCCTGGCCGGCCTCGGTGCCTCGTACCTTCGAAAGGGCCAGCCCGAGCAGGCCATCCCGCCCCTGGAGCGCGTGCTCGCATTGTGCCGGACGTACAAGTTCAACAACTGGTTCCCGACGGTGGCCGCATGCCTCGGGGCTGCCTACCTGAGTGGCGGCCGGATCGACTCTGGCGTGACGCTCCTCGAAGAAGCGGTGAACCAAGGCGTCGATAAGGGCATCGTGTCGAGCTCCTCGCTCTGGCTGGTCTATCTGGGCGAGGCGTACCTGCATGCGCATCGTGGCGCGGAATCATTGACCGTCGCCCACCGCGCCCTCGAGTTGTGTCGAGAGCACAAGGAGCGCGGGTATGAGGCGTGGGCACTTCGGCTGCTCGGCGACATCGCGGCCCAGGCGGCTCCGCTCGAGCGTGAAGAAGCCGAGGCGCGGTATCGAGAGGCGCTCGAACTGGCCGAGCGCCTCGGCATGCGGCCGCTGGCGGCGCGCTGTCATCTTGGCCTCGGTCGACTCGCCGAGCGAGTGGGTAACCGCTCGGAGGCCGAGACGCATCTCGCGCGTGCGGCCGAGCTCTGTCGGGTGCTCGGGATGTCACTCAGCAGTGATCCCGTGTCGGCGTGAAAACCCTCCGCCGGCCGCTCACCGCCGATCGGTTGTCCCGCCGGCTCGGGGTGGCCGACGACCTGCGGCGCCTCCGCGCTCACATCACCGCGTGGATCGCCCAGAGTAGCCGGGACATCCGCGAAGCGCTCAACTGGCAGCTCGTGAGCTCGCCCAAGTACTTCCGACCCCTGACCGTCTTTGCGAGCTACCGCGCGGCCAACTCCGGTATGGTGTCGACCGCGGTGATGCGCTCCGCCGTCGCCCTGGAGCTCTTTCACAACGTCTCGCTGATCGTCGACGACATACTCGACCGCTCTCGGTATCGGCGCGGCCGGCTCACGCTGCATTGCCGCTTCGGCGAGCTGCGCGCGTGGATGACCGCCGGATACATGACCGCGGGCGGCTTTGCCATGATCGCCGGCGACCGCTACTCCACGCAGCTGCTGGCCGAGCTGTTGCAGCGCCTCGGCGTGGCCGAGTGCGTCCAGTGGCGCCTCCGCCGCCGACCACTGACCGTCGCCGACTGGCGTGCCATTGCCCGAGAAGATACCGGCTCGATGTTCGAAATCTGCGCGCGGCTCGGCACCCGCGACTCACGCCTCCGTCGCTTCGGGCGGCTGCTCGGCACGCTCTACCACGGCTGTGACGACGTCGCTGACGCGCGCGGCGCAGTGGCCCTCGGCGGCGGGGGTGCCGAGGACCTGCGGGACGGGATCTTGACCCTACCAGCCGCGATCGCCCTGCGGAATCCGCGCGTCGCCACTCTGTTCCAGTCTCCGTCGAACGGCAGCGGCACCAGACAGCTCAGAAAGAAGTTCGCCGAGGCTCTACCCCAGGCCGAGGTGTACCTCGACGCCATCGCCGCCGACGCGATCCGAGAGGCGCACCGTTACGCGCAGACTCCCGAGTCGCTCATCACGCTGGTCCGGCACACGCGCGCGCTCTCAGCGGGCTGATCTAGCGTACGCGGGACCCGTCAGTCGGTTGGAGTACCGGCGCGCACCCGGCGCCTCACCCTGTTCTGGAACTCTTTACCGATCTTCTGGGGCACCCCCTGGAGCTGCCTCACCTGCTTCTTGCCCTCCTCCACGAGATGCTCGATCGACATGTTGGCGTCGGTCGTGCCGGCACTGAACTTCATCAGCTCGCTCGTGAGCTCCTGGTTGTAGTTCGCCACGCTCTCGACGATCTCGCTCCACGTCCTCGCCGCGGCCCCGAGCAGCTCGATCTGGAGAGCTGTGCCCTCTCGGATCAACTCCATCACGTCTTTGGCCTGGTTCGGGTTGGCTGGTTTGTTCCCGTTCCTTTTTCTCCTTCTCTTTGCCATGATGCTCTCACCCTCCCCCGCGCTTACGAGCACCGCCGGGACGATACTTGCGTCGCTTGCGCTTCGCGCCGGCTCGTCGCTTGGCGGCACCCGCCCGCGCTTTTCTCAACTCCTTCTTCCCCAATCTCTCCTCTTCCTGCGCCTTCTCAATCTTCAGGTGCGCCGCGATGACGCGCCGCTGCTGGACGGTCAGATCCGGCCGCCTGGGTGGTAGTGGCTTTCTCGAGAAACGGGTCAGGACTCTCTCAATCCTCTCCTGGACGCCGTCGAGCTGCTTCTCGAGATCACCCGGCGGCTCGGTGTCCGGATCCTGGCCGGGCCGCCCGGCGACTTTCCGCCGTGCCCGCTCCGCCTTGGCCACTTCCTGGAGGTGGTTCAGCTCCTGCCCCAGCTCCTCCAACTCGTTGCCCACGTAGGTCCGCACGTCTGTCTGCGCGTCCGGCTGGACCCGGGCCAGCACCGCCCGGGATAGATCTTCGAGCGTTATGTTGAAGCAGCTCGCGGCTTCCCCGGGCAACAGAACGAGCTTCTGCACGAGGGTCCGTGTCTCATCGAACAGGTCCTCGCTCAGCACGGTGGCCATGACGCCCTTGTCGGGTGTCGTGTCATCTCCCGCCAGGCGCCGGGCCAGAGCAAGGCGCGTGGTCACCAGCGAGAGGTAGCTCGACGAGCGCTCGAGCCACTGTTGATAGAAGAATCCGGTAGCCTGCAGACTCGCGACGGGAACCTGAGCCAGGAGGGCTGCACTGTCGCGCCATGCGGCCGCGTAGTCCCGCCTTGTTGGCACGGCTCCCCCCTCAACTTCGGTCATGCACGCCTCGCCGCGCCGACGGGCCGCGCGCGGTGTCGGCGGGAGTTTAGGTTGACGTTCCTGAGATGTCAAGGCACTTGTTCGATCCAGCCGACATGTAGTAGCGTCCCGCTCAACCAGCAGAGTCCGCTCAACGGATCGACCGGAGGGTCATCGTCGATGTCCGGACAGCTAGCGAAGAAGAACAAGTGTCACGCGGTCACCATCGTGGGCGCCGGCATCGCCGGCATGTCAGCCGCGCTACGGCTCCTCGACGCCGGCTTCGACGTGACAGTCCTCGAGAAGAAGGACCGGATCGGCGGGAAGTTCGACGCCGAGCGCAAGAACCGCATCTACCACGAGCACGCGTATCACTTCCTCGCCGACTGGTGCCTGAACTTCTGGAAGATCGTGGAGGATATCCACCTGTCGAAGGACAGCTTCGTACGCCGAGACTCGATCAAGTTCCTCTGGCGCCGCTCGGCCGCCCCGAGGCGCGGATCCGCGCGCGGGCAGTACGACTTCCTGGAGCTCCGCCATGGCGGCGCGCTGTTCCACTTCTGGGACAACATATACTCGAAGCTCATACCCGCTCGGGACATGATCGCCTACGTCTATTCCCTGCTCGACCTCGTCACGGGCACCGACAAGGATCCAGACGAGCTCGAGCTCCTCAACCGGAACAGCGTGATCGGCTACATGCGAACGCGGCACTACATGACCGATCTCGCCGCGCTCCTGCATCAGGAAGCCCTTCTGAAGGCCTTCGCGGTTCCCAGCTACGAGACGTCAGTGCGATCGTATCGGACGTTCATCAAGTACTTCGGCCGGGATACCGGCGGCTGGATCCTCAGGGGCAATGCCGAGACGCACTTCTGGCGTCCCTTCCGCGCCAAGCTGGAGTCCTACAACCAGCGACCCGGCGGACCCCGTTTTCGCCTGCATACCAACACCGAGCTGACGGACGTCGAGGTCGAGCAGGTCGGCGCGAAGAAGCGGATCGGCCGGATCCAGGTCACCCGTTCCAAAAAGTCGTGCTGGCTCGACCCGGAGCATCTGCTGCTGGCGGTCCCATACCCGGCGGTATTCGGAATCGTGGAGAACAACCCGAAGCTGCGGGAGAGCCTGCCCGGCCTGCTGAAGCTCCGGAAGCTCAGGTCCCGCCAGATGGCCTCGCTCGACCTCTACTTCCCGACCGCCTTACCCGGCATCCCGGCGGAGCATGTCACTCTCATCGACGACCACGGCTACCGCAACCTCGGCCTGGCGGACCGTCGCGCGTTCCTCGCCCGGTCCGGCGACATCGCCTCTCGCTTCGGGTTGTCCTTCGTTGACAACTGTCAGGCGTGGAGAGTCCACAAGCCGCCAAAGGAGACGTGGCTGAACGTGGTGTCGGCCGACTTCGACGAGCTCTCGGGCTGGCCCGAGATCGCCGCGCGCGACGCGATCATCGCCGAGCTGCGCCACTACCTCGACTTCGACAAAAACGACATCGACTGGAAGCGCTCGTCCTTCCGCTCGAATGTGGATGCCCCGCTGTTCATGAACACGGTGGGCTCCTGGCAGTTCCGGCCGGAGACCCGCACCGATCCTGCGTGCGAGCAAGACTGGGTCCACAAAACGGTGGAGAACCTGTTCCTAGCGGGCGACTACTGCCGCTCGAAGATCGACCTCGTGTGCCTGGAGGGGGCGGTCACGACCGGCATCTCGGCGGCCCGTGCCATTGCGAAGCATTGCGGCGTCGAGCACAAGGTGCCGGAGCCCCTCGTGCCACCAGAGGTGGACCGTGACCGGTGCGAGGCCGCGAAGGCCATCCTCGCCCCGTTCCTGGCGACCGGCCACTCGCGTCGGAGACGGCGCGAGCAGCGAGTGTGACGGACGGTCACCCCGCCGCTCGCGGCGCTCGGATCTTCAGCGTCTATTGCTATTGCGGCCGTTCTCGTCGTAGATCTTCACTACCCCACCGTAGTTCATCATGCACTGCCACGACACCGGCCGGAATCCGATCCGCTCGAGGTCTCGGCCCAGGAGGCTATTCTTATCGGGGGCGTACTCGTCGCCGTTGCTCTGATCGAACGGGAAGGTCGGGCTATCCGAGCTCTCGCTCTTCAGGACGATGGCGTCCATCTCGACGTCGTTCACTCCGTCGTCAGTAGTCCGGCCGGGCGCGACCGTCCTGAAGACGAGGTGGCTGGGGACCTGCACGAGATCGGGAATTCTCGCCGAGTTCCAGATCATCTTGAGGGCAACTCGATCACCCTCGAGCAACCGCACCGCCTTCCGCTTCCCCGCGTAGGCGGTCTCCACCACGGCCAGATGATTGGGAACGACACCCCAGACCGTCTCCTTGAACTGCTTATTGACGAGAGACGTGCCGAAGTATGGGCCCCGCCACATGAAGTACGGGCCAGACGCGTCGCCCTTCACCGAGGCAAGTGTGAATACCGCCTTGAAGGGCCCGAGCGTCGTGGCCGTGTAGTCCGAGCCGTAGAGCTGGACCCAGGCGTTCTCGCTCTTGTCGACGGAGCCGAGCTTCTTATCGACACGCTGGACCTGGCGGCCCTTCTCCTTGAAATCCGCGTCCAGCACGTCCGCGTTCGCCAGCCCGTTCAGGATCAGGCAGCGCGCGTTCCACAGACGCAGAGGAACCGGCACGGTGATGCCGTGCGGGTACCAGTCCGGGGTGAGCCTGATGCCTCCCGTCACCGGGTTGGCGGCGAGCACAGCGGCGCCGGCTTCTACGGGAACGAGCGGTTCGTTGAATCCAGGGTAAGTGCTGAGGTCTACCGTAAATCCAGGGTACGTGCTGAGGTCTACCATCTGTTCGGTCATGGTCATCTCCTCTACGCCGCGCGGGCAAGGCCAAGGCCAATAGAATGAAGGGAAGGGCGGCTAAGAATAAGCGCACGCCGGCGGCGAGCGCAAGCGGGGAGTCCCTTGACGACGCCTGGCTACCGCGCTTACCGTGTAGCCGCTGTGGCCGGCGAGCAGATCTCCGATCGCCTCGTGGATGGCCTCAACCGCGTCTTCGGAGCCCATCGTGGATTCCGCGCGGCGCACGCCAAGGGTATGTGCTGCGCCGGCACGTTCGTCGCCACCGCGGACGCCGCGAAGCTGACCCGTGCCGCGCACATGGCTGGACAGGTCGTCCCGGTAACGGTGCGCTTCTCCAACGCCAGCGGCGATCCGACCGCGCCCGATCTGATGGGCGGCGGAGCCGGCATGGCGGTGAAGTTCTGGCTGAGCGGCGGCGAGAGTACCGACGTCCTCGCGATCACCGCGCCGATCTTTCCGGCGCGCACGCCTGAGGACTTCATCGAGCTCCTGCAGGCCCTGACGCCGGATCCGACCACGCATCAGCCCGACAAGCGGAAGATCGACGCGTTCGTCGCGGCGCATCCGCCGCTGGTCCCGGCACTGATGCTCGCCCTGACCTCGCGTCCGCTGGCAAGCTACGCCCAAGCGGGCTATCACGCCGTCCACGCCTTCCGCTTCATCAGCGGCGCGGGCGCGGAGCGCTTCTTCCGCTACTCCTGGCGACCCGAGCCTGGCACCGCCCGGATCTTCCTGGACGGCGAACAGAAGATTCCACCGGACTATCTCCAGCTCGAGTTGCGCGAGCGCCTCGCCGCCGGGCCCATCCGCTTCACACTGCACGTGCAGCTCGCCGAGAAAGGCGACGACGTCACCGATCCGGCCACGACCTGGCCGGCGGACCGGAGATCGGTGCTGGCTGGGACTCTCGAAGTGACGGCGGTGGTTTCCGATCAGAAGGCTGGCTGCGAGGCGCTGGTGTTCGACCCGACCCGCGTCACCGAAGGCATCGCGGTCTCGGAGGATGCCGTTCTCAACGCTCGCCCGGGCGCCTACACAGTATCCCTCCACCGGCGCACGTCGACCCAGACCGTTTGACTGCCTTACCGGGCGGCGCAAGGGCTGCTACTTCCTCGGCGACCCGGCCGCGCTCGAGACGGCAAACAAGTTCTGAAGGCTACTGGGCATCATTGATCCCAGTGGAGGGTCGTAGATTCTTGGCAGTGGGCGCGCTGCTCCCCAGCGCGCCAAACACATCCCAGAAGAACTCGCACCAATAGCCGGCCTGGGCGATCCCCACCAAGCTGCCCAGCACTGTGGCGGCCATCGTTACTGCGTATCTCATACGATTCTCCTGTCGTTCCCGGGTTGCGCTGGGGCACAACTGTAGAGGGAGCCGGGCTCGCCGCTGCGGCGCTGACGCCACTGCCGCCGATTCCGCGCCGCGGCGACTGCATGTCCTATCCCCGCGGCGCCTGCGGCGGATCGCTTTCGTTGAAGGTCGTATTGAGGTGGAAGCCCCGCGGAGCCTGGAATTCGTCCTTAGCTTCCGCGAACGCTTCCAGAACGCCCACACTGGACGTCAGGCCGAGCGTGAACCCCACGAGCGTGGTCGCGAGTAGCATCCTGTTCAGACCGCTACGCTTCTCCATGTTTGGACCTCCTTGCGTCGATTCATCGGCCAGTGGTTGTCGGTCGGTCGCTTCCCAGTACGCTTGGCCTTTCTTGTCCGCTCCTTTCCGGTCGGAGCCTTCGTGGGGTTAACCAATTGGCCCGGCCCACGCCCTTCCCAGCTCCGGCACCCACAAATGGCAATATGTATGCCGCAGAAAATCGCCATATAAATCTCTAATTTATATACAAGCAGGGCGAGTCAGGGGTGGTCAATTGACCAGTGAAACTACCACTGCTGACCGCAAGACCAAGCATGTGTGCGCATACGCCAGGGGCCGGACCGGCATGGTCGGCGCCGTCGATCCGCACATCCGGCGCGCACGGTGGCGGAACGGCTTGTCGATGCGAGTCGTCCACAGATCGCGCGGCTCGAACACGTGCGAGTCGGAGGACAGGGTCCCGTTCAGTTCAAGCTCTTGTTCACGGATCGTGAATGAATAGGATGGGGTGCGCTATGAGAATCACCCGATTCCTCCTCTCGCTCGCCCTGGCCGGGCTCGTGATCCTGACCGGCGATCCAGCCCAGGGACAGGCGCCCAGGTCTGGCGGCTCGCTCACGCTCCGGTTGCGGGAGGATCTGCCGCAGGGCTTCGCGATCCACGAGAGCGCGACGATCTCGACCATGTGGCCGGCGATGCCCTGCTTCAGCAATCTCGTGCTGTTCGATCCGCTGAAGCCCACGCATAGCGCGGACACCATCGTCGGCGAGCTCGCCGAGCGGTGGTCATGGCAGGAGAACTATCGAAAGCTCGTCTTCTTTCTCCGGACCGACGTGCGGTGGCACGACGGGAAGCCGTTCAGCTCCAAGGACGTCAAGTACACGTTCGATCTGGTTCGAGAAACGCCGGAGGCCCCGGCCAAGCTGCGCCTCAACGCGCGGCGTGAGTGGTACGCCAACGTGGAGGGGGTCGACGCGGTCGATCCCCAGACGGTCGTGTTCCGCCTGAGGCGCCCGCAGCCGTCCCTCTTGCTGATGCTGGCCTCGGGATTCACGCCGATCTACGCCGCGCACGTGCCGCCGGCCAGCTATCGCACCGGCTGCGTGGGCACGGGGCCGTTCAAGGTCAAGGA
>Ga0070699_100003227_pt1 | contig 14424 bp, 11 predicted proteins | sample KBSK1503metaG_FD_65473 | JGI IMG/M metagenome (GOLD analysis project Ga0070699, IMG submission 65473) | Corn, switchgrass and miscanthus rhizosphere microbial communities from Kellogg Biological Station, Michigan, USA - KBS K1-50-3 metaG | ecosystem: Host-associated > Plants > Roots >...
AACCAGCCTTTTCTGTGCCGTTGTGGAGTTTTTTAGTTGTCCCGATCGTGTATATGAGCCAGATCGTTTTTTTGGCGTTTGCCACCAATCTGCCAGCGCAGTTGATTCTCAGCTTTACGTTAGTTGCTTCGGCTCTGTTTGAGGAGATCGTTAAAGCGGCTGGTATCCTGGCGCTCGCGGAGCATGGTGTGGTGAAGTCTGCACGCAACATTATCGGATTGTCGTTTCTCTCGGCATTGGGATTTCTGGTTGGCGAGAAAATCCTGGTCTTCCTTTCCCTCAGCATGGTGTCTGATGCGCCGGTTTCAGGCGCGTTGTTCGGCGCGGGTTTGCTGCTATTCATACCACTGATCGCGCATTTTGTTTTCACCACAATTATCACCTGGTTAAGCATAAAATTGAAATTCCCCTACGTGCTAGCATTGGGTATTGGAACCGGCGTGCATTTTATTTATAACGTTTATGTGTTGAGAGGTGGATTTTGATTCCGTTTCTGGCTGTTGTCAAAAAGGAATTGGCCTCGGTCGTCCGTGACCGTACCATTGTGATCTCGATCTTGCTCCAGTTATTCATCGCCTCTTTCTCATCGGCGTTATTGTTGAGCATGCTGTCTTTATATGACTCGGATACGATTCTGCGATTCAGCGGTGCGGGGATAAGGATCGGGGTGGTCAATTCATCCAATGATAGCCTGGGATCATTGATGAGCCAACACGGTCTGCAGACTTTCCAGTATGCCACCTTATCGAACGCACAGGATGCTTATTATCGGGGTGAAGTGCTTGCCATTGTAGATACTCCCCAGAATGCAAACGGACTCACAGAAATCAAGTTATACCTGCCTGAGTCCGACACGGTCAGTTCGCTGGTCCGTCTGGTGATTCAGGAACCGCTCAAACAATACGAAAATGTCCTGCGCACGCAAAAAGGAATTGATGTCCGCTATGCAGACCTGAAAGGCAAACCTTCAACATCTTTTGAATTTGTCTACTCGGTGCTCATCCCCTTGTTGATGTTCTTCCCCGCCTTTGTTTCAGGCAGTATGACCGCCGATTCGATCACTGAAGAGGTGGAAAACAATACCTTACAAACACTTTTATCCGCACCGCTAACGATTAACAGGATAGTGGGAGCAAAAATTATTTCTTCGATCATCTTATCCATTTTGCAGTGCATTGCCTGGCTGACCTTATTGCAGTGGAATGGGATCGCCATCCAAAACACAGGTTGGATTCTCCTGTTGGCAGTGGTCGTTGCAGGTATAACATCCACCTTTGCGGCACTGAGCGCGGTTCTATTGAAAGACCGTGAACGCTCCCAGTTCATTTACTCGCTCATGTTACTGACGGCGGCCGCTGTCAGCACTCTGCTGCATCTTTCACCCATCATCACACTATCTCACCTTGCGCTTGGGGATGCATACACAAGCGGCTGGAATGTCGTGATCTTCGCCATGTTTCTGGCCGGGCTCTATCTGGCTTTATCTAAAACAGCGCGCAGATTGCTTGTATAACTTGAAATCAGTTTTGGACTCAAAGAACCCTTTCGCAACTACATGGTTAATTCATCTTCTTGAATACGTGCTCCAGCGGGTCGATCCAATCCTCGCGGATCTTCACGCGGAACTCAGCCACGTGTCCCTGCCCATCGGTGATGAACGGCATCAAACTTTCGCCGAGCACTGGGTCATCCCAATGACACAGGAATGTATCGTAATGCCAATGCTCCAACTTGCCAGACATGGACTCATGAGCCTGCAATAGGATATGGAGCCCGCCTCCCTCCACACTGAGAGTTGCTTCACCCAAAATGGCGCTTTCATACACCCCGGCATATTTCTCCAACCCCAGAGAGGGGCGCGTGTCTTTTGCCCGCGTCTCATCTCTTTGTTGTTTGACCTGTTCTTCCTTTTCCTTCCCTTCCTTTTCAAAATCAACATACGATTGAATCCAATCGTGGGGAGTTGTATCCAGCAGCGTCTCGATGAGATGATAGGATAAGGCGACATAACCTGTATTCGGTAACTTGTTTGTGAACACGGCGATTCCGATTTTCTCTTCCGGAACCATAATGGTCGCGGAGAGCATTCCATCCACGCCGCCGGTGTGACGGACGATGAATCTGCCGTGGAGGTCGCTTAAGAACCAGCCGAGTCCATAGGCAGAGAAATGCCGAGAGGGGAATAACTTTTTTTCGATGGCTGTCAGCCTGATGGGCGTATGAGGCGTGTGCGTCTCTTCGATAATGCCTGAGTCCACTACTTGTTTTCCGTCCAGGCTTCCATGATTGAGCTGCATCCTCAGCCAAAGCGCGATATCCGCCACCGAAGCGTGAATGGAACCTGCCGCGCCGATATGCGCATCCTCGCGCTGAACCACGGTTTGCAAATTGCCTTTGATATCCTCATGTGGGACAGCGATATTCGTGCGCTTCCCCAGATATCGCGGATTGGTAACACTGTCGGTCATGCCTAGTGGTTCGAAGATACGTTGACGGATGAAGTCATCCCAACTGATACCACTCACTTTTTCGATAATCAGTCCGGCTGTAATGAACAGGAGATTGCAATATCCATAGCCTGCACGAAAGTTATATGCGGGCGAAATATGACGCAAGCGTTGCACAACTTCTTCTGTAGAATAATTGCTCAATAACAGAACATCACCAGCCCATGTGCCGAGTCCGCCACGGTGACATAATAAGTCGCGGACGGTGATAAGCTGCGTTGTATGAGGGTCGTGCAATTGAAAATCGGTCAGGTATTTCGTGACAGGATCGTCCCATGCCAGTTTGCCATCCTGCACAAGCAAGCCAATCGCTGTGGCTGTGAAGGCCTTTGTATTCGAGCCGATTGCAAATAATGTGTGTTCATCTACAGCTTCTGGCTTATCCATCTCACGAACGCCATATCCCTTTGAAAGCAAAACCTTGCCATCCTTAACGATCACCAGCGCCAGCCCGGGAACATTCCAGGTATGCATGGCTTTGGTCACAGTAGCATCAATTTCGTTTTCCAAATCAGTTGAAATGTTCATTTGTTTTCCTTGGCTTCCCTGATATGGGTTGATACCGGAACGAAGGCTAATTCACATCATTATACTCATGTAAAACTTCCATGAGGAACATGGAAGTTTGTTAATGGTAAAATTTCATGAAAGTGGTGAAATCTTATAAGGCAATTGCAGGTACTATTTCATTCATGTTTTATGATTGCCTAATTAGTGAATATGAACAAGAGAGCCTTGTGACGGTGGGTAACAAAGGCGGAGAATTCAGGATAGAACATGCCAAAAAATAAACTTATTATCTATATACCGGCACTGAATGAAGAGGCAGATATTCAGAGAGTGATTGCTGGCCTGCCTGATTCGATGGATGGGGTTGGAGTCATACAAATCCTGGTTGTTGATGACGGCAGTAGCGATCGAACAGCAGAGTTGGCTTGTGCCAGTGGGGCGCAAGTCGTCTCACATGGAAGGAATCGGGGAGTGGGGGCAGCGTTTCATACGGCCGTGCATTTTGCTCTGGAAAATAAAGCGGATATTCTGGTTGGAATAGATGCCGATGGCCAGTTCGACGCGTTGGAAATTCCGGCATTGATACAGCCAATTCTTGAAAACCACGCGGATATGGTGATTGGAAATCGCTTCACTTCCGGGATACCTATAGATATGTCCCGTGTAAAATACTGGGGTAATCAGAAAGTTGCCCAAATCATCAGCACAATTACGGGACAGACATTCCAGGATGTTTCATGCGGTTTCCGGGCGTATAATCGCGAATCTTTATTGCGGCTGAATATTTTTGGAGAATTCACTTATACCCATGAGACGATCCTGTCTGTGACGTATCAGGGATTGCGGGTGGTGGAACATCCCATCAAGGTAAAATACTACCCTGAGCGAAAATCGCGTGTAGCGGGGTCAATCCTGCGGTATACCGTCCAGACCAGCAAAATTATTCTGCGTGTGCTGTTGGATTACCGTCCAATGCGGGTGTTTGGTTCTTTTGGCAGTTTCTGCATGCTGATCGGTATTGGGTTTGAATTATTCTTAATGTCCCATTATGCGCTCACGGGTAGTTTTACCCCTTATAAGTCCACCGGATTTATCGGGTTGGGATTCATTATTTTTGGTCTGCTGATCTTGATCATTGCGTTGATTGCCGATATGCTCAACCGCTTGAGGATCAACCAGGACAAACTATTGTATGAATTGAAAAGGATCAGGTATAGGCAATGATGACCCGAATGGAAATAATTCTCAAGATATACAGGCGCGCCGTTTCCATACTGATTGGTCAGTTCGCAACGGGTTAAATTGCAAATGAAAAAGATTTCGGTATGTTATGTGCTTTCATATTATTCTCCAAGATATGTCAGAACTGAAGCTTTAATCAAAGCGCTGCAAAAAATAGAAGAAATCGAACTCCATCAAGCTAGAAACTCATCGAAAGGCAATTTGCGTTATTTTGAGACATTGTGGAAACTGCTTATCATTCGCTTTTTTCATAACCCGCAATATTATATCCTTGGCTTTAGAGGATATGAAATTTTCTGGATTGTCCGGCTCATAACACTGGGTAGATTTTTGATCTACGATCACATGATGTCACCCTATGACAGTCTGGTGTATGAAAAAAAGAGCATTCGAAGTGCAGGATTACTTAATAGGGCGATTTATTTTTATGAAAAATCCATCCTGAAGAGCGCAGACCTGGTCTTGACTGATACAGAGATTCATAGACGGTATTTTCATTCATTATTTGGCACACCGTTCGAGAAAATAGTGGCCATTCCCGTTGGCACCGATGAGAAACTGTTTCAATTGAGCGGCCCTTTAAATGCCAAATCAGAGTTTTTTGAGGTGCTTTATTTTGGTTCGTTTCTTCCCTTGCATGGAATGGATATCATCTTAAAAGCTGCTTCAAAGTTGCGCGATAAACCCATCAATTTCGTATTGATTGGCGGCAATAGAACTGATCTTTCCTCATTTCAACAAATGCAGAAGGAATTGAAGCTTAAGAACATAACACACATTGACTGGGTTGAATTCGAAGAGCTGCCTCAATACATTGCCCAGTCCGATATTGGGCTGGGAGGGCCATTTGGGAACACTGGCCAGGCGGGTCGCGTAATTACGGGTAAAACCTTCCAGTTCCTTGCGATGGCAAAACCAGTGATTGTGGGACTACATGTGGACAACGATGATGGTTTTGAGAATCAGGTAAACTGTCTGCTGGTACCACAGGGAGATGAACTGGCTCTGGCCGACGCAATTCTATGGGCCTTTGAGCATAAAGATAATTTAAATGAGATTGGTCGATCAGGTTATGAGTTATATTCAGCACGATATTCTACTTTGCAAATTTCAAAGAAATTAACAAGAGTCTTTTCATTGTGATATACCATCCTCCCCGTTTTCTTTTTCGCAGATACGAAATCATGCGCGTTGTCCGAAAGGGCGGGTGCTTTTTGGAGATTGGACCTGGCGATCTGGGATTGGCTCTGGAATTAGCTTTAAGATTTTCCTCCGGGACCCTGATTGATTTTAATACCACAGATGTCAAACAGATATACGATAGCCTGTCAGAAACTTATAAGCAAAGACTGCAGTTGATTATTGCGGATTTTTTCCAATTTGATCAATTTGAATCCAGATTTGATTGTGTTGTTGCTTGTGAAGTAATCGAACACATTGAAAATGACCGTTTATTCTTAAAGCGGAGCAATGCCTTGTTGGTGGAGGGTGGACAACTGATCATTTCTGTTCCAGCAAGGCAGAAGTACTGGTCGGTGGATGATGTGATTGTTGGGCATTACCGCAGGTATGAAAAGCAGGAAATTTACGAAAAATTAATCGAAGCAGGCTATTCACAGATCAAGATCATTGCCTATGGATTTCCGTTTCAAAACCTTATACGGTTAGGCAGGATCACTCTCGCCAGGCTCCAGTATAAGGAGAAAGCGGGTTGGGAAAAGTCGAAACAATCCCAGCAGAGCGCTTTTATGATTAAGAGAAAATCCTCTATTAATTGGATAAGTTTGTTCGTAAATAAATATACGTTTTATCCATTCTGTGTTCTCGCATCTCTATTCAACGACATGGATCTAGCGGAGGGATATGTTGTTTCTGCAACGAAATGATTGTTTGATATTTGCGTACCCTGTGGTTGATTGTAAAAACAGGGAGTCTGGATGATAGAGAAACCAGCTATTCTAATCACTTCGATTGGCCGAACTGGAACCGAGTTCTTTGCAAAATTATTCGCGGATGTGGTGCCAAATTGTACATCCCTGCATGAACCTGATATCATTAAACTTCCAGGAGTTAAGAATAGATTTGCCCATTACAGTGAGCAAACTCAACGTGCCGGATTATGGCGAATAGTTGTTTTGAAGGCACTCGGAAGATGGACGATTGTCAGGCTTTCAGATGCCAAATTTATTGGCACATTAAGCTTTTCAGAAGCCATTAAAAATCTGTATATTCAGAGAAACGAATTTATCTCTAAAATGCCAGGTTCAGTTTATGTAGAGTCAAATCTTGGTTATTATGGTTTGCTTGATGTCATTCCCCAAGTCTTCCAGAATCACAGAACAATCTATATTGTTCGCGATGGACGAGATTGGGTGCGATCCATGATGAATTGGGGGGAGGTATATGGTAAGGAGGGCATCAGAAAATTGTTTGCACACAAATGGCCTAGAGCCAAGGATGTTCGAGGCGATAAATATGCTGGTCAATGGGATACTTTATCAAGATTCGAGCAATTATGTTGGGCCTGGTCAAGATTAAATGAATATGCTCTGGGTACAATCTCTGAAAACCCGAATACTAGAATATATAAATTTGAGAGTATATTCTTGGATGAAAAAAGGACCCAGAGATTTGATGAATTAGTGTCATTTGCTGTATCACTCCCAGGTATTACGCCAGGGAGTGTGGGCTCGACGAATGGTTGGCTCGAGCAGAAAATACATCAAAGTTCCAGCCGCTTTCCAGATTGGGGTCAATGGACAAAAGATCAAAAACGCACATTTGAAGAAATATGCGGTCGCCAGATGGAAAAATTAGGCTATATGGCTTGACCTGCTTCTCCAAAGGAAAACTGTAAATGTTGAATACTAAACTCGGTCGTTTTGCCTTGCAACTTGCCTTTAGCTTGGGAGTTTTGGGGGCTTTTGTGTTTTATTTATATAACAACTCAGATAAATATCTTGAACTCTTGAATATCTCAAAAACGGGAGTTCTGGCACTTTTCCTGCTTTCATTGACATTCCCTTTGTTAAGTGGGCTGCAAAACACGTATTTATATCGTGGTCTCGGATTAACTGAATTCTCCCACAGGGATGGTTATTTGATCACAGCAGTAGCCACGCTAGTAAATCAGCTTCCTGTTCCTGGAGGGATTATATCCAGAGGATATTATTTAAAACACATGCATAACCTATCCTATGCCAAGTATATTAGCTCGACAATTGCTCTTTTCTTTTGTTATCTTACGATCAATGGACTCATCGGAATGGGCGTACTTCTCTATTGGGTTCTTATTAAAAGAATTGCCATACCTTACATTTTGTTAATTGCATTTACGATAATGGCGGCTTGCATATTGATTTTTTGGCTTCCGCTGGAGCGTATCAGGTTGACTGAAAAGATACGTCAATGGGCACATCAAGCAGTCGATGGCTGGACGGCAATTAGTCGGAACCGCAATTTGTTGTTTAAATTAACTTTTTTACAGGCCACACTGGTTGGGTTGCTATCTCTTCGCTATTGGATTGCTTTTCATATGCTTTCGCAAAATGTCTCCCTTGGACAGACACTATTGTTTGCAAGCGCATCTATATTGACCCAGTTGATCAGCATTGCACCTGGTGGGCTTGGCGTTCGAGAAACTATTGTAGCCTCAGTTGCCTCTGCCCTTGGCTTTGATGCCAGTGTTAGCGTTGTGGCAGTTGGGTTGGATAGGCTGGTAATAACAATTATGATTGTGTTAACCGGTTGGGTCAGTAGTATTATTTTAGGGAAGCAAATTTCTAATATCTCGAGCGAAACTGTATAACTGTTAGCGGATCAAGTAACTTTTCTGCGCAACTATTGATTTGATAAGAATATTCCATTCTTACTTCTTGAATAGCTATTACATACCACGTGCAAAATGACGGACTGGAAAAGTGCTATTGACTGAAGCGTCTAGAGAAATCTATGAAAAAGAAATGATACAATGCAGCTGTGCAGCTGAAGATTTTTCGGCCTAGCAATTTTGGCAATGAAATTATTAAAGAAGGAAAACCGGGAAATATATTGGATGGGAACCTTAGAGAGACTGACCCGAAAAGTTAACTGGGGGGTATTTCTAAGTCTTATGGTATCTTGGACCATATTATGCTATTTTCCGTGGTCGCTGTGGCTTCATAGCTTTCCATGGTTGAGGTTGGGGCTGGCTGGCCTAATCTTTGTTGCACCTGGCATGGCGATTAGTCTACTTCTGACAGGCAGCAGACTCAGTTTACTGAGTCATTTTACAAGTGGCCTTGTTCTATCGATATTTTTGGTCAGTATCTTGGGCCTTGTGGGACGAATCTTTCACCTACCATTCAACTTCATAAAACCAACTTTTTGGGGTATGGGCTTAATCGCCTTTTTGGCGCTTTCCGTCCATATAAACTCAGCCCAACAACTATATCAGTCGAAAAGCTACTCAATGCTGTCTGTCCTGTTATTGCTCTTGATGATTGCATTCGGAGCCATGGTGGCCTTTACAAGCAGAATTGAAGAAGACAGCTTTACATATCTGGCTTATCTGACCAATTGGCAACATTCGTTGCGACTAAATTTTGGTGAAGTCGTTTTTGGATCAGGAAATTTGGACCCAATCCGTTTTTGGCTTGCCATGTTTCCTATGAGTCTGGCTTTTCTCGCAGAGCTCAGCGACCTGTCAGGCGTGTTGTTACTTGGATTCTATCTTATGCCTGTTCTGGTGACCATATCTTTGTTGTCAATTTATAACTTTTATGAGGATTTGCTTCAATCGAATCTTCAGGCGATTATAGCATTGGTACTCCAATTCATCATCCTTATTTTATTGCTCGGTAACAGACAACCTGGCAATATGTTTTTTCTCAGGATCGCTGAAGACAAATCTTTCGCCGCCTTTTCGATGGCGCCCGTTTTCTTTCTAGCCGTAAACTGTTTTCTGGAATTCCCCAGCTTGCGCCGGGGAATATTTATCTTGCTAAGTGGTTGGTCCTTAGCATTGGTACATCCGATTATTTTGGCGTACACTATTTTTATTGCTGGCCTCTATATAGCGATAGTAACAATCACTCACAAAAATTATAGGACTATGGGTATCCTTTCCATTATCCTCTTGTTCATTATCGTGCCATCGGCATCTTTAAGATTTATATCATTTCATGGGATGAAAACGCAGGCTCCCTTCGACCTGGAATCTGCGCTTGATATAAACCCTGATATAAGCCCAATTGGAGATAGAATCTCATTTATAGAAGGAACCCCCTTTTATGGCTTTAACTTGGATAAAATCAAGATTCAAACTGACCCAGATGTGTCACCTACCTGGATAACTTCTTTTGCGTCCTGGTCATATTTGTGGCTCATCGGACTAGGCTTTTTATGGTCGCTTCCAAAACTAAAAAAAATAGATAATAAGACCGCAGCTTTTATTACAGCATCTTCCCTGTTGGTTTTGCTATGCGCCATCCCCTATACGGGATGGTTGATGGGCTATTTTGTTTCAGCGAGAATGTTATGGAGATCCCCTTGGTTGTTTCCTAGTGGGTTGGTTGGGGTAAGCATTGTGGTAGATCTTATTCATGCAATATTGCCAAAGGATAAAAACGTTTCTTGGCAGGCGAACTACGCAAAAAATGCAGCATTTATTTCAGTCATGTTAATTTGTATTGCATTAATGAGTTTTTCCTACAATTCCGAATATCGAACGAGATGGTATTCTCTCCAAAGATTGCAAGATTATAAGATTGAACTTGAAGAAAGAGCAGTATTAGGCCAATATCTCGAAAACTACATTGAACAACCTTCCATATTTCTAGCTTCATATGACATGATGAACTATCTTCCTGGGATCTCATCTAAAGCCAAGGTCGTTTATTTTCGGAGTTCCATTTTTACACCCCATCCTGCCGGCCTCAGTAATATGAATGACGTCCTTTCTTCCAACAAGGAATTTTCCATGAATAGGCGTATGGTTATACTTGATAGGTTTCGCGTTCACTACCTCTTAATTGAAGATACTGCTGTCCAGAAATACTACATTGCATATCCCGAATATTTTAGTTTGCAGAAATTTGGAAATCATTGGCTGTTTGAATATAATGGGACGGTTCCTTAGACAAGGCAAGGTATCTAATGATTTCTGCAAGCGTGGCAGTTATATGGATTTGGTTAGATTAGATGATGATTAACCCCAGCAAATCATAATGTCACTTTCCAGGTTTTTTGCAAATACCTCCAGATGGTGGAAACCACTATTTGTCGCAGTTCTTATAACCTTTGCTTGGCTATACTTATGGTATTTTCCCTGGCAGGCAGAATTACATCATATTTATTGGTTTCAATTGGGGATAGGGTTGGCCATTTTTATTGTTCCCGGATTTTGTGTTTACGGGCTGCTGAGTGATCGCCCTCAACCAGAGTTTAACCACTTCACGTTTGGTTTCGTGATCTCTCACTTGATTTTCGCGTTTCTGGGCACAGTGGGGCGTTTTATTCATCTATCGTTTGAAACCATAAAATTTCTGGTGATGATATTGGGATTGATGTTGCTCTTCATTTATATACTGCCTAATGTGCAGCGTGGTATAAAATTCCAAATGGATCGGGAGCGATTGACATACATCCTTTCAACACTACCCTTTCTGTTGGTTTCTTTTTTGGTGAGCCTGATCGTTATTCAACGTGTGTTGAACGATGATGATCTTACCTATCTGGCCTATGTGACCAAGTGGCAGCATTCCACACACCTGGATTTTAACGATCTTATCTTTGGTATACCCCAGGTGGTGCACCCAAGGTTTTGGCTGATGAGTACCCCCTTTGCGCAGGCTTTCCTTGCTGAAATCAGCCAGGTGCCAGGGATATTACTTCTGGGAGGCTATTACGAACCATTCCTGGTAATTATTTCTGCCTTCTGTTGGTATGAACTTGCCATCGCACTGAAACTCTCGCGTGTAGCAGCAAGTGCCTCGGTTATTTTTCAATTGTCTTTTCTCCTCCTATTTTCGGAGTATCTTCACCCGGGCGCGCCGTATTTCGATCAGCTAAGCGCGGATAAAGCCACAGCGGCTTTCATTCTCGCACCAGTATTTTTTCAAAGCTTGATCCGTTTGTTGGAAAAAACAACTCGGAACAATGTTTTATTGCTTCTGCTTACAGGCTTAAGCCTGACACTGATGCATCCAATTATTTTGGCATATTCAGTTTTCATTGGATGTATGTTCGTTTTTCTAAGGAAAACCGAGCAGAGTTTTAGAAGTAAATTGATCCCCCTAATCATTCTAGCTGTCATTATGCTTCCGCAAATTGCGATACGGTTCATGGATGTGCCTGGAGTGCATTCTATTGCATTTGAGCCCGAAGTGGTTTTAAACCAAAGTGGTTCAGATAACTTAATTGCCCAATGGGGAAACACTCCTTACTATGGCTTCAATCCGCAGATATTAACCATGGATGTACCTTATGAAGAAAGTATCCCTTTGCCCAAGCCTGTCCTTGAGTGGGGATGGATTTTGGTGCCTCTATGTGCTGTCACCCTGGCTTTAATACAACGCGATACTGATGTTGCCTATTTTATATTGAGTTGTTTTATTTTATGTTTTCTGGCGGGCTTTCCATTTACAGGTTGGATCATGGGTTATTTTCTGAATGGAAGAATGTTGGCACGTTCAGTATGGTTATTCCCTTTTGGTTTGAGCGCCGTATATCTTATGTCAGTTCTAAAAAATAGGCTACACAGCAGGCGAGATATAAAAAGGTATGGATTTCTTTCATCAAATCAGTCATTGATAATACTGACTATATGCTCAAGTGCGTTGTTTCTTTTGTATCTGCGCGAGAACAATCTTCCGGATCTCGAAAGGTTCACCCTCAAATCCATACGCTATCAGAATCTTGCAGCAGCTGGTCAGGTTGTGGATCAACAAATAGGCAACTCCATAGTGCTGGGTTCGCCAAATATTAATGATTGGATACCAGGAATTTCATGGAAGTCACAAATAATCACATTTCGACTTCAAAATTCAGCCAATATGGCTTACTTCACGCCAGCTGAACGAGATGAAAGAATAGCGGATGCCCAGACGATTTTCTCCAAGGCAATTTCGCCAGAAGACCAGATGCTTCTGCTCAATAAATATGACATCCGCTTTCTAATCTTGGATAGAGGCGATCTGGACCTATTCAACGATCTCATTGCAAATTATCCAGATCAGGTAACAGCCACTGAAATCGAGTGGATTTATCTCATACAAATTTATTAATTAATGCATACATTAAATGGGCAAAACAAAAAAGGCGGACAGTAGTCCGCCTTTACTCTTTGCTGTCTATTCTCTTCCTCTATCCGTACCTGTTCATAAATTTTTCCATCCGATATAAGGCTTCTTCAATCTTGCTATATTCCGTAGCATAGCACATGCGCGCAAACCCTTCTCCGCCGGGACCAAACGAATTGCCTGGTACAACTGCCACATGTTCCTCCTCAAGCAACTTTTGGCAAAAGACATCGTCGTCCATACCTGAGGCCTGGATGTTGGGAAAGGCATAGAACGCGCCACGCGGCTCAAAAGTATGGAGGCCGAGGCGGTTGAGTCCCGCCACTAACAATCTGCGGCGGCGGTCATATTCCGCGACCATTTCCTGTACATATGGTTCTCCACTTTCCAGCGCGACAAGCGCAGCGTCCTGTGCGGTGGTTGGCGCGGACATAATCGTATATTGATGAATGCGCACTAGACCCTGAATAATATCCGCTGGTCCGCAGGCGTAACCAATGCGCCAGCCAGTCATGGCGTAATCCTTTGAGAAGCCGCCAAGCAAAATCGTGCGCTTCTTCAGACCCTCGTCCAGCGCAGGGAAGCAGACATGCTCAAAATCATAAACCAAACGATCATAAATTTCGTCAGAGACCACGAGCAGGTCAAACTCTTCGGCGATCTTCGCAATCTCAAGCATCACTTCACGCGTGGCCACCGCGCCGGTGGGGTTCGATGGATAACCAATAAAGATACATTTGGTGCGTGGCGTAATGGCTTTGCGAATATCGGCAGGGTCTATGCAAAAATCGTTTTCTTCACGCGCGGTGACTTCCACAGGGACGCCACCCGCGAGAATGACTTCTGCTTGATAAGAAACAAAACAGGGCGTAGGAATGATGACCTCATCACCTGGGTCAAGGACTGCTACAAAAGTGAGATATAACGCCTCTGAAACACCCACGGTCGCGATGATCTCATTCGTTGGGTCGTACTTTACTCTATATAGCTTCGTCAGGTTTTCCGCGATTGCCTTGCGCAGTTCCAATTTGCCCCAGTTCGATGTGTAATGTGTCTCGCCGTTTTGAAGTGAAAGAATCCCCGCTTCGAGAATCGGTTTCGGTGTGGTGAAGTCTGGCTCGCCGATGCCGAGCGAGATCACATCCTTCATCGTCGCGGCGATATCAAAAAACTTGCGGATGCCCGAGGGCTTTAATCCTGCCACCCGTTTCGACAGACGTTGCACATCCGTTACTTCCTGCATGTAGCCTCCTGTTTTTAGATTGGTTGTACTACCCATTCATCGGGCAGTTCTCGATACGTTAATTCAAACGCGTGGCCATCGGCCGTCTTCACACGGAAACCCTTCTCACTGGGTCCGCGCCAGCGCGCCACAATCTCCGCGATTTCATACCGATGCCCCTCCCACACCAGCGAAAGCGGACGCTCCGCATATTCTGAATCTGAGCGGCACTCAACTTTTTCCATCATCACTATCATTTTACGCCAAAAGGACTTCGCTGTTATCACCAACATTCAATTGGATGGTCTGCCTGTCGCCTCTCCCCTTCACCTTGGCTTGTTTGCCAATTAAAGACCTGTTCAACACTGAATCTTGAATCTCACAATTCGCTTCGAGGATGCTTTCTGAAATTGTGCTGTTACTAACCTTGCAGCCTGCTCCAATAGATGTATGCGGTCCAATGGTGGAATTTGAAATCTCTGCTCCGTCACCAATCGCAACGGGCTCGATGATCTTAGCATTCGAACCTGTATATTTTCCAATCTGTGAACCGAGTTTATCCAGCAAAATCTTGTTCGTATCTAGGGTCGCTTCAATCGTCCCCGTATCAAGCCAGGTATCGATCTCGTGCACACGCATCTTCGCTCCGCGCTCGATCATCAGC
>Ga0070699_100003228_pt1 | contig 14422 bp, 15 predicted proteins | sample KBSK1503metaG_FD_65473 | JGI IMG/M metagenome (GOLD analysis project Ga0070699, IMG submission 65473) | Corn, switchgrass and miscanthus rhizosphere microbial communities from Kellogg Biological Station, Michigan, USA - KBS K1-50-3 metaG | ecosystem: Host-associated > Plants > Roots >...
GGCGCTCGCGGGCTGAACCATCGGCCTCCACGTCGTATTCGACGAAGTCGGTTCGGCGCAGCTCCAGCCATTCGCGCATATCCCGGGTATAAGGGCAGGTCGACGTGCCGTACAGCTCAACTCGTTTCATGATCGAGCTCCTCCAGACTCTCGCGCATGATGTGGTAAATCGAGGCCTGTACCTCCTGGATGCGGGGGATGTAGTCCGATCCCACGACGACGTAGTGTTCGGCCAGCCCTTGCCGGCGAATCTCGCCGCCATCGTACCCCAGCAGCGCCACGGTCAGCAGCCGACGTTTCCGCGCCTCCTTCAGCGCGGCGATCACATTGCCCGATCCCCCGCTGGTGGAGATGGCGATGGCAACGTCATCCGGCTGCGCTTGCGCGATCAGCTGGCGGAGGAAGATGACCTCGGTACCCACGTCGTTGGCGATTGCCGTCACCGTCGCCGGCTCCATCGACAGGGAGACCGCGGGCACCGGCCGGAACCCGGCCGGTGGAGCGATGCAGTCGATCGCCCAATCGTTGGCGTCGGTCGCTGAGCCACCATTCCCGAAGATGATGAGCTTGCCGCCCCGAAGCAGGCGCTGGCGAATGGCCAGGGTCGCCTCGGCGATGCGCCCGTTCTCCTCCCGCGCAACCTGGCCGCGGAGCGCGGCATCGTCGGCCACCTTCATCAGGATGGATGCGGCAACCTGGCCCACCAGGTCGGCTGGCGCCTGCTTTTCGCGGCCGAGGAACGGATAGAGGAAGCTCGCCTGCCCCACCTCGTGGCCCAGTTCCCGGTGCTCGAAGAACACATGAACCGTCTCCCAGAGCGTGTGATACAGGATCTCGATCAGCTCCTGGTGAACGAAAGGATCCTGGGTCGCCGCCCCGACTGCGTAACCGCCCTCCGAACCGGGGAGGGCAAAGGTCATGGCTCCTTTGCTGGCGGCACTCCCGAGCGCGGCTTGCACCTCCGGATCGCCCTCGGGGGGACCGAACCCCATCACCATGTCGTTGGGGCCGGCCAGCGCCTCGGTCCACGGGCCGAACAGCATGCTGAGGTCCAGCGCGGGGAGGGCTCGCTTGCCGACGATGACCGGGTGCACGAACTCCACGGATACATGCTGCGCGTCGGTCGCATAGGGTCCCCGGCCGAAAGCGAGCAGACGCCCGCCCCGGAGAAAGCGCTCCGCCATCTCCCGGCATGCCTCGGCCAGCCGGCCGGCCTCCCGCGCGAAGAAGTCTTCGAAGAGCGCGTTGCGCGCGAGAAGGCCGTCCTCCACATGCGTGGCGAGATCCATGGCGGCCGGCATGTTAGCAGATCCGCGGCAGTGGGTCGCCGACCAGCATGTCCACGATCCGGCTCCCGCCGTAGCGGGTCGTCACCAGGACTGCGGCCGCTGGCTCCTCCCGCACCTCGCCCACCAGCACTGCCCCCGCCCCCTCGCCTCCTGGGACAGCCCGGAGCGCGGCGAGGGCCGCGTCGGCCTGGTCCGGCGCCACGACCGCGAGAAACTGGCCCTCATTGGCAATGTGGAGCGGGTCGAGACCGAGGAGCTCGCAGGCTCCGCGGACTTCATCCCGGACCGGGATGGCCTCCTCGAACAGGTGAATGCCAACCCCGCTGTCGAGCGCCAGCTCGTTGAGGGAGGTCGCGACTCCGCCGCGGGTGGGATCGCGCATCCAGCGGAGTCCGGGCGCCACGGCGGCAACCAGCGCCTCCACCAGGGGAAAGACCGAGCGGGTGTCCGAAACCAGCTCCGCCTCGAGGTCGAGCTCTCCCCGGGCGAGCAGGATCGTGATTCCGTGGTCGCCGATCGGCCCGGAAAGCAGGACTTTGTCGCCGGGCCGCACCGAGCGGGCGCTCAGCGAGACGCCGGGCAATGGTTGCCCGATGCCGGTGGTCGTGATGTACAGTCGGTCGGTCTTGCCGTGCTCGACTACCTTGGTATCCCCGCCTACGATCGCGACGCCCGCAGCGCGCGCCGCCCGGCCCATGGCTCTAACCTCGGCGGCCAGCGTCTCGGTCGGGAGCCCCGCCTCCAGAACGAAGGTGGTCACCAGTGCCACCGGACGGGATCCGCTCACGGCCAGGTCGTTGATCGTGCCGTTGACCGCCAGCTCGCCGATCGAGCCACCGGGGAACACCAGTGGGGTGACCACGAAACTGTCCGTGGTGATCGCCACGTCCGAGTGGCCCACAGCGACCCGGGCCGCGTCACTCAGCCGATCGGGCTCACTCCCGATCTGAGCATCATACAGCAGGGGCACGAACAGGCCGTCCACCAGCCGGCGCGTCGCTTTGCCGCCGGCACCGTGCGCCATCTCGATTTGCGGATCGCGAAACCGGATGGCGGGGGAGGCGCCGTTCAGCGGAGTCTCCGCGGTCAGGCCGGTGTCAGGATCTTGAGCGGGAGGGCGGCTTTCCGATGCTCGTAGTTGTAGTAGGCGGCGCATGAGCCTTCCGAGGAGACCATCAACGCACCCACCGGGTGCTCCGGCGTGCACTCCTTGCCGAACAGTTTGCACTGGGCCGGCTTGAGCACGCCCTTCAGCACTTCACCACACTGGGCAGCCTTGGGATCGGTCACTCTGACCCCGGCGACGCTGAACACCCGCTCCGCGTCCCAGGGGGCGTACTCGTCCCGCAGTCGGAGCGCCGACTGAGAGATGAAGCCGAGCCCGCGCCACTCGAAGTAGGGCCGGAGATCGAAAACCTCTGCCATGGCAGCGAGCGCGGCCCGGTTACCTTCCCAGGGGACTACCCGCTTGTACTGGTTCTCGACCACCGCGCGGCCCTCTCTCATCTGGCGGAGCAGCATCACGATCGACTGAAGCAAGTCGAGCGGCTCGAATCCCGAGACCACGATCGGCTTGCCCTCGTCTCGCGCGATCCACTCGTAGGGACGGCAACCGATGACGGTCGATACGTGACCTGGTCCGATGAACCCGTCGAGCCGCATATCGGGCGAGTCGAGAATGGCCCGAATCGCCGGAATGATGGTGACGTGGTTACAGAACACCGAAAAATTCTTCACCCCATCCGCCTTGGCCCGCATCAGTGTCAGCGCGGTAGAGGGCGCAGTAGTCTCGAAGCCGATGGCGAAGAACATCACGTGACGGTCTCGATTGGCGCGGGCCAGCTTGAGCGCGTCGGTCGGCGAATACACGATCCGGACGTCCAGGCCCTTGGCCTTATGCTCGAGTGGGCTCCCATGCGCGCCGGGCACTCGCATCATGTCCCCGAATGCGGCAAAGGTCACCAGTGGCTGCCGTGCCACCGCCAAGCCATCGTCGATCCGACCCATCGGAAGCACGCACACCGGGCAGCCAGGCCCGTGGATGAGCTCGATGTTCGGAGGGAGGACGTCCTTCAGACCAAAGCGATAGATGGCGTGGGTGTGGCCGCCGCAAACTTCCATCAGGCGATAGTGCCGCCCGGGATCGGCGAGGCGGCGGATTTCCTCGGCCGTACGGCCGATGACCTCCGGATCGCGGAACTCGTCCACGTATTTCACGGCTGCTCCTTCCCCTCCAGGCCGTAGCCGCGCACCTCTTCCATGGCAGCCGCGTCCTCTCCGAGAATCGCGAGGGTCCGCATCTGATCGGCCGCCTCGCGCTCGCTGATCTTGCTCATCGCGAAGCCGACGTGGATCAGGACCCAGTCGCCGACCGCCGGCTTGTCATCGTCCAGCAGACCGAGGTCGACCCGGCGGCGCACCCCGGTCACCTCCACCGTCGCCAGATGGGGAGATTCCGGGACCAGCTCGACAATCTTGCCGGGTATGGCTAAACACATGAGTGCCTCTCTTGCCTATTTACGGGCTACGACGTCAAACGTCAATTTCACTTCCTCCTTCACCTTCACCATGCAATCACATAGCCCACAGCCGGCCCTCCTTCACGTGGCGCGGACGGGGAGGGTGGCGGCTTTGGCTTCACCTCCCTCACTGGCGGACGTCCCCGGCTCGGTACCTCCGGCGTCCTCCTGCTGCTCGGCCACCAAACGTGCCACGATGTCGAACGTCAGCTTCACCTCGTCCTTCACCTTGAGCATGCCGCCGGCCGCCGAGACCAACCGGATGCCGTACTCACTCTGCCGGACGGTTGCCTCACCCTGCGCTCGGACCGTATCGCCGGTCAGGAACAGCCGGGCCGACACGATCTGTGGCCGGGTGACTCCGTGCAGGGTCAGCTCACCCGAGAGGGTGAGCTGTAGAGGGCTGTGGGCGACCACCTGGCCGTTTCGGCATTCGTAGGTGATCTCGGGGTAGAGCCCAGTCTCCAGGACCTCCTCCCGGGTCTTCTGTTCGATCTCCCGACGGTCCTTATCGTTTACCTCGCCGCTCACCGTCATGGAATCCGGCTTGATCACCACCCGCAGAGACCCCGCGGTCGGGGCGTCCGGGTCGAGGGCCAGGTCGCCGCGGACGTCGCGAACCGCGAACGTGGGATTGTGCCCGAAGGCAGAAAACGCGCCGCTGGCGAAGGCCCGGGCCGACAAGCGGCTGGCAGGCGCGTCGATGCGGTAGCGCACCATCCGGCTCACATCGCCCTCAGCTTGAGGTACCGCTGCACGTCGGGTACAGCCGTCTGCAGCAGTTTGCCGGCGTCAATGTTGCCCAGATAGCGCCGGGTCATCGAGCTGGAGAGGATAAGCCCTGCTCCGAACAGGAGGCAGGCCGCGCCGCCGAACAGCAGCAGCGTGTCCAGGTCATTCGCTTCCCCGTTGCGGGTAGTTCGGATGGCGTCCATGACGGCAACCTCCTGTTTCAGTGGTGGTATAGCGGGAGCTGCCGATCACGCGGTCCCGGCGGAGAACCGCGCGATCAGCTCCTCGATCAGAGGGACAGCTTCGGCCACGGCGGCGCGAACCGGGCCGCTCAGACCCATGTGCCCCTCAGGCGGCCCCAAGGTGGCCGGCTCGCATCCCACGACGACAACCTTCCTGAGCTCGGCCCCGAGCGACCGGGCCAGACGAAGCACGTGGCCTGGGTTCAAATCGTGCGCATCCATCACCGTGGGCCCGGCGTCCGGCGTGTCCAGCTCGGTGAGATCGGGCTCCAATACGAACACCGTCCCAGGAGGCTCGCCCCGTGGGCAGGCATCCACCAGGATGGTATAGTCGGCGCCGCTGACCAGCGCGTAGGCGAGGTCGTATCCCCGGATTCCGTAATCGCGCACGGTCACGCCGTAGGGCAGCGCGCGGCCGGCCAGCTTTTGGGCGACCTCAACTCCGAACCCGTCGTCGCCCAGGAAGATGTTGCCGATGCCCGCCACGAGGATGGTTGGCACAGCCGCGGGCCGTTGCGCGGGGAAATCCGGCGGCAGCCGCTCCACCTCCTGAGGAGTGAAGAAGAACCGGTGGCCAGGCATCCGCAGGAGTCCGAGATACGCCCCCGGGTCTTCCTCCAGCACCACGGCTACCAGAAAGTTCCCCTCCAGGTCTTGCTCGATGGATTCGACTTGGGCAACCTTGCCTTCGAGCGTCAGATCGAACACGTCACCGCGGGCGCGCGGACGGAGTCGCACCCGTTCGCCCTTTTGCAGCAGCCAGCCGTCGATCCTCAGCTCCTCGACCGAGCGATCCGCGTCCAGCAGTCGCCACTCCTGCTCGTTCACGGTGCCTCCTCCAGGGCGCGGATCTCCCGCAGGACCCCGTGCATTCGCAGGAGCTGCTGCTCGTCGAACGCCTCGGTACGCTCCAACAGTTGTCGGACGCGCTCATCCGAAGCGGCCATCTCTCGCTTTTCTTCGTCGGTCAGCGTGAGGATCCTGAGCGAGAGCATCTCGTCCATTTCCGTGCCGTCGAAGAATTCGCCTGGGCTCTCGGGTGCGATACTGGGGAAGTCGGGCACGATGATTGGCGAGGAGAGGACCGTGTCGCGCGCTCCGTCCTCGCCGGCCAGCACCGGCCAGGTGCCGACGTTGCGGCATGCCGCGGCGGCGGACTTCACCGCTGCGGGTGGATCGGTCAAGCTGAGAAACTCGCCTCCCGTCGCCCGCAGGATAGTGTGGGTAGACACCAGGGACCGAAGCATGACCTCGTCCCGGCCGCCCGCCGGATCGACCGGTGTGAGGTTCGCGATGGCAACGCGAACGCGGTCGACGCCTGGCACCGTGGGCTCCGCGCCGAGCTCCACCCTTCCCTTCAATTCGACCTGGCGTCCGGGCAACTCGGCGGCGGGAAACTCGAAGCGCAGCGTGAGCGGCGTGGCGAGGAGCTCCTCGAGGGTGACCCGAATGGAGATCTCCCGCTCGATGGCGTCGTGCCAGATCCGGTCATCCGGCTGGGCCGGCGTCCGCGCGAACAGGTGGAGGAAGCGGACTGTGACGTTGATCGCGACGTCCCCGTCTCCCTCCACGAGGCACTCGGTTTGCATCTCGCAGGGATCGCTGCCCAGCTGGGCTTCGCTGTACTCCCGCGGGAAGATCACCCCGAAGTTGAACCGCTGGCGATTCTTCAGCGCCGACCGGCGGTAGGGATACAGCAGGTATCCCTCATAGAGCAGGGCGCTCGCGACCTGCTCGACCGAGGGAGCGCTCATACCGGCGCCTCCTCGTCCGCGGCCGAGAGGATGCGCTCCATCAGCTGTTCCCAGGTCGCAATCCCGTGGCGCACCTTGTACCGGTACAGCCGGTCGAAAACGTCCTGCCTGAGCTGGAGCCAGGCGAGGTTCGGGTAGTAGGTCTCCATGAGGTGCCGCCACGTGGCGACTGGCAAACGGAATCTGGCCTCCTTGGACCAGGAAATCGGGGCGACCTGAAGGGCCTCGCCGTCCTGGTAGAACACGGTTCCGCTGAACAGGAAGTTGAGCGGAATCTCCCCCTGCTCGAGGGCGTAGAAGTATTTCGTGACCGCCAGGTTGAAATCGTAGGTGCAGCTGACCGGGAGATCGATCACGGTCTCACCGGCGAATGGCGGAATCACCACGTTCGCGTGGGTCCACAACATCGCCCGGAGGGTCTGCCCCCAGCGTTGGGGCTCGCCGAACAGGTCGCGGAGCCGCTGCTCTTCCTCGGGGTCATACTTTCGCCGGGTGGACTCGATCTGGATCTGGCACCGGAGCACGACGTTGTGGATGGCTTCATCGGGTGAGACGTTGGTCGCTCGCAGCCGGAACGTCAGCAGCGGAGCAACGGCGTAGGGAGTGACCTCCGCGCCATCGACCTGGAAGCTCAGGTCAGGCACGGAGCCCTGCCCTTGGCGGGCGCGCGACCCGGCCGAGCTCGGCGAAGAAGCGATCGATTTCTTCCCACACCGCGGATCCGCCGGTAAACCCCTTCCACTGCATCCGGATGATGCCGACCAGCCGGAAGCACTGGTCGATGGGCACGAGGAAGCATGCAGTGCCGGCCGACCCCCGGCGGACCCGATTGACCAGCAGTGCCTGGACATCGGCTTGCAGGGTGCCGAGCACCGGATGTTCCCGCTGGATGTCCTCCCAGGTCTCCAGCTCCAACAGCGACTCGGTCGCTCCGGCCGGGCTGGGATAGCAGGCCACCACCCGTCCCTGTGATGAGCTCTGATAAAAGAACGCCAGATCGATCGGGAGCCGGAGGGCGTCCCACTGGGCGTCACTGATGGTGAGCTCGTCCAGCGCGAACACTTCGCGAGGTACCCGCTTGTACTTGGTGCCCTCCTGCGCGCTGAAGAGCACGGCACACGCCCCGCAGGCACAGACCAGCCGCCGCTCGGCCGGATCGATCAGGTGATCGTGATTAGGGCCGACCTCCAGGCCGCACAGATCGCAGCGCTCCACCACCGGCCGCGCCTTGGCGAACCGACGCAGGATCTCGAAGCCGCCGCCGCGTCCCTGGTCGACTGAGGGCATGGTCAGGCCGTAGCGACCGGCACTCGGGTCGATGGCAAGGCCACCTGAGTGCGGCCGTTTCGGGTGAGAAGAGGGAATGGATCGAGGTGCAGTCCGGGTCGATCGGGAGCGCGGCCGGACTCGACAATATCATAGGCCTGGCCGCAGGTCGGACAGGAGAGCATGCGCTCCGCCACGAGGGCCTCTCCCAGATCCGCCTCGCACGCCGGGCATCGCGCACCATAGGCATAGAGGCTGTCACCCAGCTGGCAGAACAGCACTTCCCGCCCGTCCAGGTCCATGCGGCGGGTGGTTCCGGGCGTGACCTGACCCAAGTCGGGGACGTCCCGCCACGGGGACTCCGGCTCGGCGCCGTTGCCGTTGCTCGAGGTCAGGCGCACGGGCTCGGGGTGCACCGGCTCCCGACCTTCCACCAAGATGGCATTCACGTCGGGTGCTGCCTCGTGAATGGCCTGCTCGATGGCCAGCTTGAGCGTTACCGCCGACGAGGGACACCCGTGGCAGCTGCCCTGCATTCGGAGCTGCACGGTGCCCGACTCGTCGATCCCTACCAGCTCGACGTTCCCGCCGTGGGACTTGAGATACGGCCGGGTCTTATCCAGCGCGTTCCGGACCCGGGTTTCCAGATCCTGCGGATGCAGGTCATACAGCAGCAGCACGTTCGCCACCAGCTCCTCGCGCGCGAGCTCATCCACGATGGCCGCACCCGGCTCGCCGTGCCGGCGGATCGTGGTCAGGATTCGATCCAGCGCGGCCCGGTGCAGCTCCATCAACGTGCTAACCAGCTCCTGCGACGCGGCACGAGCCGCGGGGTCGGCCGCGGTCTCGAGTCGCTGTACCAGCTCGTCGATAGCCGCGATCCGACGCTCGAACTCCGACTGCCTGGGCATCATGCCCTCGCTTTGCGGGCCCCTCCGGCTGAGCGTCTCCTCAGCCGTGGTTGCCGAAGAACGGAGAGTGGTGCGTCTCCAGCACCTTCCCGTTGCCGAGATACATGTGGACGCCGCATGGGAGGCATGGATCGAAGCTCCGAACCGCGCGCATGATGTCGATCCCCTTGAAGCTCTCCGGGCCGTTCTCCTCGAAGATCGGCGTATTCTGTACCGCGTCCTCGTAGGGGCCTGGCGTCCCGTACACGTCGCGTACGCTGCCGTTCCACGGCGTCGGCGGATACGGGTGATAGTTGGCGATCTTGCCCTTCCGGATCACGACGTGATGCGACAGCACGCCGCGCACCGCCTCGTGGAAGCCGCAGGCGATCGCTTCGTCCGGCACGGTGAAGTCGTTCCAGGTCTTGGTCCGACCCGCATGCAGCTCGGCGAGGGCCTTCTCCACGAAGTGATACGCACACGCGGCGGCATACACCTGGAAGTAGGTCCGGGCGCGATCCCGCTCGATGGCGTTGCTCCACTTGGGGATCTTCCACTCAAATTCCTTCTCGGGCTTCGTCGCGGTCTTGGGCAGATACATCTTGACGCTCGTGCCGGTCGCCTTGACGTAGCCGATGTCGACGAGGCCGGCGAGTGCCGTCGCCCAGAACCGGGCGATCGGCCCGCCGCCGGTGTCAAGCGCCAGGTGGTCCTTCCCGTCGAACCAGCGGGGCGACATGGTCCAACTGTAGGGACCGTCGAAGTCGCGTTTCTGCGGCCGCGGGATGGTGGTCTGGTTCCATGGATGGCGCTGGTCGACCGGATTGCCGAGCGGATCCGTCTTGACGAACGTCTCTTCCTTGGCCCAGTCGTCGTAATACGAGTGGCCGAGCAGGATGCGGATGCCGAGGTTGATGTCGAGGAGGCTGTGCGTCACCAGCTTGCCGTCCACCACGACGCCCGGGGTGACGAACATCTTGTCGCCCCACTTGGCCATGTTCTTGTAGGTGTAGTCGCAATGGGCCGGGTCGTTGAACGAGCCCCAGCAGCCCAGCAGAGTGCGGCGGTAGCCCACCTTCTCGTAGCCCGGGAGCGCGTCGTACCAGAAGTCGAACAGGTCGTCGTGCAGCGGCACGCACTTCTTCATGAACTCCGCGTAACGCGCCAATCGGACCAGGTAGTCGGTGAAGAGCTGCACCGTTGGCACCGTGCCCACGCCGCCCGGATACAGGGTGGAGGGATGCACGTGCCGTCCCTCCATCAGGCAGAAGGCCTCCCGGGTGTAGCGGCTCACCATCAGCGTCTCCCGGTAGAAGTCGCCGGAGAACGGATTGAGGGCCGTCATGATGTCGGCAATTGTCCGGTATCCGTGGTCCGCCGCGTGCGGCGCAGCGGTCTTCTGAGCCTTGGCCCAGACGCCGGGGTTGGTGGCCTTGACCATCTGCTCGCAGAAGTCCACCCCCACCAGGTTGTCCTGGAAGATGTTGTGGTCGAACATGTACTCGGCGGCCTCGCCCAGGTTGACGATCCACTCGGCGATGGCCGGCGGCTGCACGCCGAAAGCCATGTTCTGGGCATAGGTGGCACAGGTGGCGTGGTTGTCGCCGCAGATGCCGCAGATCCGGCTGGTGATGAAGTGGGCGTCGCGGGGATCCTTGCCCTTCATGAAGATGCTGTAGCCGCGGAAGATGGAGGAGGTGCTGTGACACTCAGCCACTTCCTTGTTGTCGAAGTCGATCTTGGTGAAGATCCCCAGGCTTCCGACGATCCGGGTGATCGGATCCCAGTTCATCTCCACCAGCTTCCGCTGTTTCGATGCGGTGTCTTTCAGCGGTACCGTTGCGGTGGCCATCGCGATGGCTCCTTTGCCTGCTTAGAAGGCCCTGGGGTGGTAACCGGTGGTGAGCTCGGGGCGCGGATGGCGCCACTTCGGCTCCGTGTTCACCGTCGAGTTGGTAAACGAGCGGAGCGCCTTGATCGCCCGGCCATAGACCTGGATGCTGGCAGTAGAGAGCCGCGCGCCGGGCGGCTCGTCCATGAAGGGCATGAACTTGTCCGGGAAGCCCGGCATGGTGCAGCCGATGCAGATGCCGCCGACGTTGGGACAGCCGCCGATGCCTGCCATCCAGCCGCGCTTCGGCACGTTGCAGTTCACCACCGGGCCCCAGCAGCCCAGCTTGACGATGCACTTGGGTGAGCCATACTCCTGCGCAAAGTCGCCCTGCTCGTAGTAGCTGCCCCGGTCACAGCCCTCGTGCACCGTCTGGCCGAACAGCCAGGTGGGGCGGAGTTGATCGTCGAGGGGAATCATCGGGGCGAGGCCGGCGACCTGATACAGCAGATAAAGGAGGGTTTCCATGAAGTTGTCAGGCTGGACTGGACACCCTGGGACGTTCACGATCGGGAGTCCCGCCTTCGACCGCCACTCCCAGCCGAGGTAGTCGGCCAGGCCCATGGCGCCGGTGGGATTCCCGGCCATGGCGTGGATGCCGCCATAGGTGGCGCAGGTGCCGATGGCGACGACGGCCAGCGCCTTGGGCGCCAGCCAGTCGATCCAGGTGTTCGTCTGAATCGGCTGCCGGGTCTCCGCGTCCGTCCCCATCGCCGCCCAGTAGCCCTCCTTCTTGATCTTTTCGTTCGGGATCGACCCCTCGACCACCAGCACGAACGGATCGAGCTTCCCCTCCTTCGCGAGGTACCAGGGACGGAGGAACTCGTCACCCACCTCGACTGCCAGCACCGGGTTGTGCAGGTGTACCTTGGGTAGACCCGGAATGGCGCCGAGCAGGACATCCTCGATGCTCGGTTGCGTCGCCGCGGTGATGGAGACGGAGTCACCGTCGCACCCCAGCCCCGCCGTGAGCCAGAGGACGTGGACGTCCGCGACCGGTGATGGCCGCTGAGTCTTCCGGCCGTACGGCACTGCGCTGGCAGTCATAGACACTCCTTCCTGGCTGCGATGAGCCCGATCCTGATTCGAGCTCGGTAGATCGATCCGCAACGATTGAATTGCAGGATAGAAATCGTGCGCGGGACCGGCCCAGGAGGGAGCCGGAACCGAGCGGGAAATTTTTGCTGCTATGAGTTAGGAATCCGGGGGAAGAGCCGCAAGCGGGCCTCGTCCGCGGTCCGGCTACGGGGAATTTCCTATGACGAGCATCGGGGATTCCCCGATGCCGGTTGGGCATCCTGGCTACCTACTCGTTCCTTTCGCCCATTCGCCATTCGATCGCGCGTTGGACCAGATCGCGCGAGCTTTGCAGCGCCAGTTTCTCCTTGATGTGCGCCTGATACGACTCGACGGTCTTTACACTGAGCCGCAGCTCGTCGGCGATTTGCCGGGTGCCCAGTCCGGCCCCGATGAGGCGAAATACCTCCAGTTCCCGGTCACTCAACCGGGTGATGGGGGGATCCGGGGTCTCACGCCCGTGGAAGGTGAGCTGCCGGAGCATTCTGCTCGCGATCCGGTCGCTGAGATAGACCTCCTGGCGCAGGATGCGGCGAAGAGCAACGAGCACGTTCTCCGTCGCCTCTTGCTTCATGATGTAACCGTTGGCGCCCGCGCGGAGCGCTCGCTCTGCGTACATCGTTTCATCGTGCATCGAGAGCACCAGGATCGGCATATCGGGATCACTCGACCGGATCGCCTTGAGCAGCTCGATACCGTCTCGACCCGGAAGGCTGATATCGAGCACCAGCACGTCCGGCCGGGAGGTCGCGATCGCCGTGAGGGCTGATTCGGCGTCCTCCGCCGCTCCGCACACGACCAGATCAGGCTGCTGATCGATCAGCAGGGCCAAACCCTGGCGTACGATCGGATGGTCATCCACCACGAAGACCCGGTGCTTGTGGGCCGGAGCGGCAGCGGCGAAGGGCGGAGACAAGGTCGGGTCTTCCTTAGTTGGCCATGGGGAAGCGACAGCACACCACGGTCCCGCGCTCAGGGCCGCGCCGGACCTCCAACGAGCCGCCGACCATGTTGGCCCGGTGGCTCATGATGCGGAGACCCAACCCGGGCTGCTTGGGCAGGGTCTCGGGCAGGCCCACACCGTCGTCCTCCACGATGAGGCTGCCCTTGCCGCTTTCTCGACGCAGAGAGAGCAGGATTCGTCGCGCCCGTCCGTGCTTGATCGCGTTGTTCACCGCCTCCTGGGCGATGTGATATAACTGCGTTGCCAGACCGACATCGTCGATCAGCAGCGGCTCGGTGCACTCGAAGCGGCAGCTCACGTGGAACAGGTCCTCCACTTCGGAGGCCCACTGCTTGAGCGCCGACATCAGGCCGTCAGACGCGGAGAATACCGGCAGCAGTCCCCGGGCAAGCTCTCGCGTCTTGTGGATGGCCTGGTTGACCAGATCGACGATCTTGCGTGCGTGATCGGCCTCCGCGGCTTGTTGGTCGGCCAACTGCTGGGCCAACACTTTGCTCATGAAGGCTATGCCGGTCAAATGCTGGCCCAGTCCGTCGTGCAGGTCCTGCCCGATCTGCCGCTGCTCCCGGGCACTGATCTCGACCAGAGCCTTCTCCATGTGCTTCCGTTCGGTAATGTCGATGCCGGTGGTAATGATGTGGCTGGTGCTCGGGCTCGCCCCCGGCAACACGGTGCTGGACCAGGCGATCCGACGCCGGGTCCCGTCCCGCGTAATCCAGTCGCCCTCGTAACCCTCCAGCCGTCGGCCGGGCTGGAGTCCCTCGAGCAGCGCGCGCCATCGCTCCGACTCCTCCGGGGTGGCAAACAGGTCCCAGAAGGGTCGCCCCCAGACCTCCTCGAACCGATAACCGCTGAGCTGCTCGCACGCCCGGTTGAAACGGACGATCTCGCCGGTTGGGCTCAACACCACCACCAGCGCGGCCACCGTGTCGAGCAGCACCGAGAGCAGATTGCGCTCTTGCTCGAGGGCCGCTTCCGCTCGCTTGAGGTCGGTGATATCGAAGCCGACGCCATGGATGAACCAGGGCTGCCCACTCTTTTCCCGGACGATCTTGGCTTCGCACTGGAACCAGAGGACCCGGCCGTCCCGAGCGATGACCCGGTACGCTGATCGCAGCGGGCGTCCGGTCAGGAACATGTCCGCGGCCTCGATGCTCCAGCGCTCCTGGTCGTCGGGATGGATATGGTGGTACCAACGGACCGGATCCTCCAGCCACTCCGCCTGGGTGAAGCCCATCGCCTCCTCGATTCGCGGGCTCACGTAGGCCTCGCTGATACGCTGGTCGAGGTAGGCCATGAAGACGACAGCCGGAAGCTGCTCCACCAGCGTGCGGTACTTGGCTTCGGGGTTGGGGAGTGGCGAATCGTCGCTCGGTCGGGAGCTGCCTGGCTCACTGGAAAAGAGAGTCGCCAGATCCTGCAGCACGGCTTCAGCTTCGTTTGGCTTCACAGCGGGGCACTCGAATCAGCGTTCCCGGGCGCGCCAGGCGGGCTCCTTGTTGAGCGAGGCCTGGGTGAACCGGCGGAGGGTTTGAATGGCGCGTCCGTAGGTCATCACCGCGGCGGACGACAGCAGGGACCCCGGCGGCTGGTCCATGAATGGCTGAAACTTGTCGGGGAATCCCGGCATGGTACACCCGATGCAGATGCCGCCGACGTTGGGACACCCACCCACCCCTCCCATCCAGCCACGCTTGCCGACGTTACACTGTACCACCGGTCCCCAGCAGCCCAGCTTCACGATGCATTTGGGCGAGCCGTACCCATCGGCGAACTCGCCCTGCTCATAGTACCCGCC
>Ga0070699_100003230_pt1 | contig 14412 bp, 13 predicted proteins | sample KBSK1503metaG_FD_65473 | JGI IMG/M metagenome (GOLD analysis project Ga0070699, IMG submission 65473) | Corn, switchgrass and miscanthus rhizosphere microbial communities from Kellogg Biological Station, Michigan, USA - KBS K1-50-3 metaG | ecosystem: Host-associated > Plants > Roots >...
CGACGCCGAGCCCGTGTTCGTGACGGTGAACGACTCACTGTAGCCCCCGGTGTTCGCCGTCCGGGTGGCCGCCGTGCTGCCATCGGGTGTGACGCTCACCCCGTAGGACACGATCGGCACCGAGTAGCTCCCGGGGTCGCTCACGCCTGTCCCGGTGGCCGTCAGCGTCAATGTGCCAGTTCCGCCGCCTGCACCCACGCTGTAGGGCATGCTCACTTGAACAATATTCCCCAAGCCACTCACCGCGACTGGTGCTGGCACGGTCCCGCAAATCACGCCGTTTGAGCCCGCGCAGGTGAAGGTATAGGTGTCGTTGTTTATTCCAGTGTTCGACACCCAGAAGATCGCGCTATATCCACCGGTGTTCGCGTCACGTTGCGGCTGCGTTCCACCATCAGGCGTGACGGACACCTCATATGCCTGTCGCACATTAACGTTGTACGTGCCAGTCCCCTGGCCCGGCATGCCGCTCACCGAGATTGTGATACTTCCCGTCCCGGTAGTTGCGGCTGTGCCGAAATTGATGTTCCAGTTCCTGGTCGTTCCCGCGGCCTTAAATGTGTTTCCACTAGGTGAGCTGCAGCTGACCACCGGGCTGACGCATGATAGACTGACCGAGTAGACCTGTGCATTGACGAGGTTTGTGATTTGGAACGTGACGGTCTGGCCCGTCAAGTTCACCGCCCTGTCGATTGTTCCGCCTGCGACGTTGGGGTTCTGCGCTACGCTCTCGCGGGGTGCGACAATCGCGAGAGCTGTTAGCCCCGTCATGATGGCACTTCCGAGTCGGCGCGTCATGGGAGGGTGCTCGGACTATTGAGGACGAAGTGCTGAAAAGGTCGGAACTGCCCGGGCGCGTATTCCTTCCAGGTCGTGAGGTCTCCTTGCACGACGTGCTCAATGCCACCGGATTTGTCGATCACCCACCGTTCGATAACCGCGTTGACGATGTTAGCGGTGCCCTGCATCGCCGTGATGGCTGCGGCCTCGGGACTACCCGACCCGGTAGCGTAATCCGCGGGGTACTTCATCCGCGTAATGCGCTGCGTGCCGTTCGAGTTGGTCTCCGTGAGCTGCGTTAGCTGTAGGTGAACCGGGTTACCGTAGGTGTAGGTACGGACTGCGGAGAACGAGTTGGTTCCACCCTCGTCGTAAACGACCGTGGTGTCTTCGTTCATGTATGCCCATTCCGAGATAACCTGGAACGGGTTGTAGACGTAGATGCTCCCTACCGACCCGGCACTGAAGAAGTTAAACGACATCCCGCGGAAGCTGCGGTAGGTCTCCGCATCGTTCGCAATCGTGTAATTCGACGAGCCGCGCCGTTGTGTCTGGCCCGACGCATTGTATTCGGTAGCTCCGGTCTCCTGGCCTCGTCTCGTTTCGTGGCTCGTGCGAGTCGAGAAGGGCCAACCGGTTTGGAAGACGAGTGGCTCGTCCGCCGCACCCGATGTCAGTACCGATCGGAACGTGTGGCGGGTCTTGCCAGATGCACCCGTCGAGCCGTGCCAGACCGTTACTTCCGCGTAGCCGACAGGAGGCCCGCCGCCCAGGGGCATTCTCGACATCGATGAGCGCGAGTAGTACGAGCATTGGGATGAACTGTACGAGTAACTGTAGGCGGGCTCGACGCTCACAACACCGCTCGACTTGGTGGTGTCGCTCAAGAGTTGGTATTTGAACTTTGTCGTGTCGACGTTGCCTATGGCATCGGCGGTCCGCACCTCCGAGACTCGCAACCCACTCCCGGGTTTCTTATTGACCGGTCCAAGATCACGCCAACTGACTGCAATGGAATTCGACTGACCGAGGTCTCCATCCCAGATGCGCTGCGTGTAGGTGGCTGGTGCGAGTGTGACGGCATACGTGCCCGGAGCAGTCCACGTTCCCTTGCCCACGATCTCAGCGAACGGGCATCCTGCTTGGTTACCGCAGTTGGGGGGATTCAGAGTCACCGACACCGTGGCGATGATTGCATCCGTGCCCCCCACTGTGAACGTCTGCGTGACAATTCCTCCGAAAGCCACCGAGTTGAGGGTGCTGGTCTGCTGAGGCCCGTAGTCCTTCGGCGTAGCTCCGCCCGCACCGATGCCCCCGTAATCGTTCGTCTCATATACGAATTCGCTATAGCCACCTGTCGGGTAGGTGACTCTCGTCAAGGCGCCCGCTGTAGCGAACGCGCCATCCGGACCCCGATCGGCACCGCTCAGCGGAACACTGCCGGGACCGATGGCGGCCGGAATGGACGTGGTATTGCCGGTCTTGCCGTTGTAAAAACCCCAATGATCCAACGCGTATGACGTCCGCTCCGGCAACGTCGGCCCGCCGTACGTGAAAGTGTGTGGGGGCAACGAGACGCCGTTGCGGTCCTGCTCGTATACGTTTTTCAGAGTCAGGCGGCCGCCCAGGGAATAGTCGTGGTCCATTTGGAAGATGCGGAGCACCATACCGGTGGGAGTTTGGACCGTAATCTTGTCCAGTCGCGGCTCTTGCGGCTGCAACGTTTGCGAGTTCAGCGCATCTTGGCGCAACGTCGCCCCGGGGGTAAAGGTGATGGTGTGAGCTGCCGTGCTGATGGAAGAGAGGTACTGCGCGGTGACTTGGTACTCGTTGATGGCATCGAATTGGTTTGGCACGCAGTTTTGCTGCCCACCGCTGATGAAGTCAAACTTCTCCCGATAGGAGCTCAGCTTATGTCGAACCACGTACGTGCTGTACGAAAGCGTGGCGGTGTCGCCGCCAGCTGTGTGAATGCCCGTGAGGTGCCAACTCGAGGTGTATGAGTCGCCGAAATGCGCCGGGATCGGTCCGGGAGGTGTCGTCGTGTTGTAGTCGGTGCTGGTTTCTGCGGCCCCGAACGTGTACCGCGTGCCATCCTCACTGGTGATGATCCACGACGAGATCTGGCCCCCGATGCCTCCAGGACACGAGGGACTGATCCCCACGGGTTGGATCTGGAGCTTCTGGTACGGGGTCGCGCGGTATTCGGTAATGGTGGCCGAGGTTGGTCCCATTACGAACTGGCCGGAGCGACCCGCGAAATCGTAGAAGAACTGGTCGGGCTCCCCATCGAGCTGTTCGGTCGTCAGATTCGAAAACACGGTTTGTGACGGGTTCTGCCAGTTGGTTCCGACGTACCAGGTATTACCGGTGCAGTAGTAGCCGCCGCCCCCCTCGTCGACGAGCCCGCGAACGGTCCGTGTGATCGTGCCGCCGGCTTCGAGCGTCCAGCCCAGTCCAGCCCAGCCACCGATCTCCTCCACTCGAATCCCGCCGGCATGGTATCTCAGCACGATCGGCAATGAAAAAGTGCGTCCCTGCGCCGTGAAGATCGGGATGCTGATGTCCGGCACGCCGGTGTAGAGACTCACCGGGACGTCGCCGAACTTTCCGAGTGTGGCGGCGGTCGGCGATGGGACATCAACGCGCATGGAACCGACTTGAGCAGAGAGAGGCGTGGCAACGAACAGGAGGATCACGGCAGGCACACGAGGCATAATCGACGAGCTCCAGACCGGGATGCCAGTTCGCCGATTGAAAAAACCGCGCCAACCGACACGGTTTTGCTAAGTGGTTTGGATTACTGCAGAAGAGAAACCGGAATGAGTCTACGGACTATGCCGACCATGCCATTAGTGAGAGACTCACGCAGGTAGTCAATTCTCAATTAAGAGATTGAGCTACGATTCTCAATTCTGAAAGGCTTCGCCTCAGGGCGAGTTCTCATTCTTGAGACCGCACCGCTCTAGGCGGACCGTTCGACCGTTCGCCCCAACTTCCGATACAAGGTCGCCGGGCTAATCCGCAGGAGCTTGGCGGCGCGTTCCCGGTTTCCACCGACCTGCCCCAGCGCGCCCAAGATCGCGCGCTGCTCCGCACTGCGCCGCGCCTGCGCTAGACTCGGAATGCCATTCTCTTCCGAAGGAACGAGTGGAGCGATGAACTGAAGGACGTGCGGCAAACGAATCTCCTCTTCATTCCCCGCGAGGGCGGCCGCACCTTCGATGACGTTCCGCAGCTGCCGCACGTTCCCCGGCCAGTCGTGCTGCATGAGAGCGGCGCAGGCCTCGGGGGCGATGCGCCGCGGGCCTCGGTCCGACCGCTCCCGATACACACCAAGGAATTGGGCTGCGAGCAACGGAATATCCGCGAGACGCCGGCGGAGCGCGGGGAGCGCGATCCTAACCGCGCCGAGCCGATGCAACAGATCCGGGCGCAACTTACCGCCGAGGATTATTTGCTCAAGATCACCGCTCGTCGCAGCGAGGATCCGGAAATGTGAGTGTTGCGTTGCACTGGAGCCGACCGGCCTATACTCTCCCGATTCGAGCGTGCGAAGCAGCTTCGCTTGCATGGCGAGCGGGAGCTCACCCAGCTCATCGAGAAACAGCACGCCGCCATCCGCGCGGGCGACGACACCGACGTGCGCTCGCACCGCTCCAGTGAAGGCACCCCGCTCGTGCCCGAACAGCTCGCTCTCAGCGAGGCCATCGGGAAATGTGGCGCAGTTCACCGGAACGAAGGGCTGCCGTCCTGAGAGGTGCGCGATGGCGGCGGCGCACAGCTCCTTTCCTGTTCCGGTTTCTCCGACGATCAGAATCGGCACCGGTGAGCGCGCGAACAGTTCGATCTGCTCGCGCACTTGCTGCATGACCACGGAAGAACCGACGAGGCTCTGAAGCGCGTCAAGCCCGGGCATGCGAGTCTCTCATTTTTGAGTGACTAAGCTCATCAAACCAACGGACCCAAATCCGCGCAAGTCCTGTCGCAGGTTACGTCATAGGGGATTTCCCTTGACAAGTCGCCCCGGTTCATCCTCGCAAGAATGCGAGTCCGCTCGCGCCCGCGGGCATCCGGGCGACGGGTAAGAGCAAGCAATGCAGACCGTTACTCATCGCGTTTTGCTGGCCCGGTTCTTTCAAAGCGTAGGATCGGAGGAGTTCGATGCAATCAGACCTCGATACTGCGAAACCTGTGCCAATTCCGGATCGCGTCTCGCGCGAATTCCTGGTGCACCATCAGTTGTGCCCCGCCGGGGTGTTGGCAGATGGGAGACTTGCAGTCGCGGTTTCCGATCAGTCGCTGCTCGACGCACTAGACGATCTCAGTATCGCGTATGAACGGCCGGTGGTGACGGAACGTATTACCCCTGAGGACCTCGATATGCGCCTCGCCCGCCTTGCGGCGGACGAAGAGCCGGTCGAATTGGAGTCCGCGCCCGGACCCGACCAAAGTTTCATGTCGGACGTGCGCGATCTCGCGAATCAGCCGCCGGTCGTGCGATTCGTGAACCTGCTCATTCGCGAGGCGTACGACGTCGGCGCCAGCGACATCCACCTCGAATCGAGCCGTGCCGGACTGTCTACCCGCTTCCGTATCGATGGGGTCCTGCAGCCCGCGCTCGATCCACCGGCCAGTATGGACCGCGCGGTTGTGTCACGCGTCAAGTTGCTGGCAGAGCTAGACATCGCCGAGCACCGCCGATCCCAGGATGGTCGGATCCGCGTACGCCTCCACGCGCGCGAGCTCGACCTGCGCGTGTCGACCGTACCGACCGCCTTCGGAGAGAGTGTGGTCCTCCGACTGCTCGAGCGCGGCTCCGGGTCGATTGGCCTCGACACCCTCGGCCTCCCACCCGATCTCCTGGTAACGATGCGCAGCCTCGCGCGAAAACCTCACGGCATGATACTCGTGACCGGTCCCACGGGCAGCGGCAAAACCACGACGCTGTACGCAGCGCTGGGACTGCGCTCTGCGGCGGCGGAAAAGATCATCACGCTCGAAGACCCAATCGAATACACGCTTGCCGGCGTCGCCCAAGTTCCCGTGCATACCGAAACCGGCGTGACGTTCGCGTCGATGATGCGATCGATCCTGCGCCAGGATCCTGACGTCGTATTCGTCGGTGAGATGCGGGACGACGAGACCGCCGAACTTGCCGTGCAGGCCGCGCTCACCGGCCATGTCGTGTTCTCGACGCTGCATACCAACGACGCCGTCGGCGCTATTCCTCGGTTGCTCGACCTGGGCGTCCCGCCATTTCTCATCGCGGCGACGCTCGAGGCGGTGCTCGCGCAACGCCTCGTGCGGACGATCTGCCTGGCATGCAAGGAACCCTACACGCCCGATCACCGGATTGCCGCTGTGCTGGGGCAGCTCGACGAAAACCGGGAGCTCGTTCGCGGGCGTGGTTGCGAGGAATGTCGCGGCACGGGGTTCAATGGGCGGACAGGTCTGTTTGAGCTGCTCGTAATGACCGACCAGCTACGCGACGCACTGGTGTCGCATCCCACACGCCGGCAGCTGGAAGCGCTAGCCAGCGCGGCGGGCCTCAGGTCATTGATCTGCGACGGATGGGAGAAGGTGAAGGCGGGAATCACCACGACCGAGGAGGTTCTCCGTGTCACCCAACAGTAAAGCCGGTCGCACGGGATTCACATTGATCGAAATGATGGTCGTTCTCGCGATCATCGGCACGCTTGCGCTGGTCGTCGGTCCGTCGGTCTTGAAACATGTCGGCGACGCGAACTCCACCACTGCCAAGAGCCAGATTGAGATCTTCGCCGTCGCACTCGACGCCTACCGCCTCGATGTGGGCCGCTACCCAACTACAGAAGAGGGGTTAGCAGCCTTGCGTCTTCCGCCGGGGACGGGTGAGCCCCTCCCGGGCTGGCGTGGTCCGTACCTGCGCAAGGCGATTCCCCTCGATCCCTGGCATCGCGTCTACGTGTACCGATCGCCGGGCACGCGCAATCCCGATTCCTACGACTTGTACACCCTCGGTCGTGACGGGCGGCCCGGTGGCGAGGGCGAAGATGCGGACGTGACGTCATGGGGCGAGGCTGTGAAACCGTGAGTCGCGTGATCGCCTACACGTTCAGGGCCCTCAGACGCGACGGCTCGCGCGAACAGGGCGTGATCGAGGCGACCACGCGCGAGGCCGCGGTTGCGGTCCTGAGCAGCCGGGGCGTCTTTGCCGTCGATCTCGACGAGCCTTCCGCGAGTCGGCGGCGGACGCGCGCGAGTGCCGAGGATCTCGCCCTCGGCCTCCGCGCGCTCGTAACCGTACTGGCGTCCGGTGTGCCGTTGGGCCGCGCCCTCGCAATGCTCGAGGATCTGGTTCCGGAATCCTGGCAGGCTGCATTGCCGGAGATCCGTCGCCGCATTGAGCAGGGCGAGCGGCTGGGCGCCGCGCTGGAAGCTTCGCCCCTCCCCCTCCCTCCGCAGGTCATCGGCATCATCGGTGCTGGGGAGGCGGGCAGCGGGCTGGTCGCCGCCACCGAGAGTGCAGCTCAACTGCTCGAGCAGCGCGCCGCGATGCGAGGCGCACTGCGCAGCGCGCTCGCGTACCCGTGCATGTTGGCGGTCGCCGGGTCCGCGTCTGTCGCGCTCCTCATCGGGTTTGTGTTGCCGCGGTTTGCGGAATTGCTCGCCGACTACGGGCAGACGCTTCCTGTCAGCACCCGGGTTGTCTTGACATTCGGCGCATTCGCCCGGCTGGCGTTCATTCCCTCGATGCTGGGATTGGCGATTGTCCTCGCGCTTTTGCCCGGCTGGCTCGGACAGCGTGACCGGATCCAGCGGCTCCATCGCGCGCTCCTCGCCGTTCCCGCCGTCGGAGGCATCCGGCTGTCCACGTCAACCGCGCAGGCCTGTTCTGCGCTCGCGGCGTTGCTGAGCGCAGGTGTGCCGCTCGCGGGCGCCCTCATGCATGCCGCATGCGCGACGGGTGATCGAGAAATCGAAGCCCGCATTGCGCGCGCGCGTGAGGCGATCGCGACCGGGGAACGGATCTCGTCCGCGCTGCAGCGCACCGCGGCGATGACGCCGACCGCGATCCGCCTCGTCCGCATTGGGGAAGAAACGGGAAAGCTCGCCGAAATGCTCGCTCACGCCGCCCGCATCGAAGCGACGCACGCGCTGCAGCGTGTGCAACAACTCACGCGGACGCTGGAACCGGTGCTGATTCTGGCGTTCGGCGGCATCGTCATGATCGTCGCCGCGGCGTTGCTGCAAGCGATGTACGGGCTGCGCCCGCTCACATGAGTCACGTGCGCCGACGCCGTGGAGTGACGCTGGTCGAGCTGATGGTCGTGTTGGTCCTGCTCGGTCTCATGGCGGGCGTGGTGGGGTTGGCGTGGCGGCGCCCGTCGCCCCACGACGACACCGATGTGACCGCAGCCGCACGGCAGCGCGCCATCGCGACTGGCGCCACCGTCCGGGTTGAGACCACCACCGCCGGCCGGCGCGTCACGGTGGCGGCTCTCCCCGATGGCAGCGTCATCGCACCGGCGGAGCTGCGCATTGACCCGCTCAGCGGCAAGCCGATCCATGATCCGCGCTAAGCGTGGCGTCGCGCTCCTCGAGGCGCTGATCGCCCTGGCGCTGCTCGGCACCGTTGCCAGCGCCGCCGCTTGGAGCGCGACCGAGTCACTGCGCGCGGTTCAACGGATGCATGCGCGCGAAGTCGAGCAGCGGCGGGCAGCGCGGCTTCTCACCGCCATTTCGCTGTGGCCCCGAGCAGATCTCGATCGCCACCTGGGGATTAGCCGGCAGGGACCGTGGCGCCTCTACGTCGAACGCCCGACGCCGACGATCTACACCGCGACGATTCGTGATAGCGTGGGCGGTCCGATCATGCTGCAGACCGCCTTCTACCGCGCGGACGTCGACCAGTGAAGAAGCGCGGGTTCACCCTGATCGAGGTGATCGTCGCGCTAGTGGTCGGTGGCATGGCCGTGAGTGCCGCCGCCGCGCTCCTGACCGGACTCGGTGAGCGGGTGAACGAGATCCGGTCCGCCGGCGCGCGGGTCGACCGCGACGGCAATGCCGAGCGGCTCGTGCGCGACCTGTTGCAGAACCTGCGGTTCAGCGGGGACAGCACGCGCACAGTGAGCGGCGATTCCGCAGCAATGGTGTTCCTGGCGTGGTGCGGGAGCGTCGAGGGATGGCTGCGACCTTGCACCGTGCGCCTGACGGTCGCGGACAGCGGTGCGCGCTTCCAGTTCGCGCTGGCGCTGAACCAGCGTGAACCCTCGCGGGTGATCCTGTGGGAGGGCGCGCGCTTGCCGCGCCAGTCCGTTGGTATTCGATATCTGAGAGATCCACTGCATGGCGGAGTCTGGTCGACGCGTTGGACCGAAATCGTGGCGCCGGCGGCGATCCAGCTCATCGCCGGGAGCGACACGCTGCTGTTCTCGATATGGTGACGATGGGTAGTGCCCGCGGCCGGGCCGGTTATGCGCTGCTGGCGACGCTTTGGATCTGCATGGGCATCGCCGCTCTGGCGTCGGTGATCTCGCTGAGCGCGCGTGAGGCGATCGCGAGCTCGCGCAATCGTATGGCGCTCACGGTGGGTCGCTGGCTAGCCGAGGCGTGCCTTACGACGGAACGCGAGACCATCCGTGATGCGCTGGCTCAAGAGTACCTTGCCGCCCTCGATTCGAGCGGCTCGGTCTGGAATTACATCGACCGCGTTTTGGCAGAGCACTCACCACAGGTCGCGGGATGCAGTGTCTCCGCGCGCTCGGTGGGATCGCACCTGGACGTGAATGCGACGGACGAGGGCGCGCTTTCGCGGGTGTTGCAGGCGGCCGGATGGCGACCAACGCGTGCGGACTCGGCGGCCGCGGCGCTGGCCGATTGGAAGGATGCGGATGACACGCCCCGACCCAACGGCGCCGAGCGGGATTGGTACCTCGCGCACGGTCGTGAGCCACCTTCGAATAGCCCGCTCGTCAACCATGCCGAGTTGGCCCGGGTGCGGGGGTTCGAAACCGACTCGAGCGGTCGAGTCGACAGTATTCTCGACGTGGAGCCGGGGGCGATTGCCCTCAATCAGGCACCGCGCGAGGTTCTCGCGCAGCTGCCGGGCTTCACGGATTTTACGACCCGGGAGGTTCTCGACCAGCGGGCCCGTGGTGTACCCGTCACGGCGTTCATTCAGCTCCGGCCCTGGCTCGATCCCAACGTCCCCAACGCCTCGGCGAAGCTGCCCGGCCTGATCCTCCTGACTCCTCAGGCCTGGATCGTGACCGCACGGCTGCGTACCGGACATCCGTCCGTCACCACCGTCATCGAGCTTCGCCTCGCGCGTGCCGATCGCAACACGGTCGTAACGCGCCGCCGTACATGGATCGAATGAGAATGCGGATCGGCCTGGCGGTCGGGCGTGGCGCCGTCCGCGCCGTCGCAATCCGAGGGCAGCGGATCGTCTGGGCCGGCGAGATGCCGCTGGCATCGGTCGCGGACTTCGAGGACACGCTTGGCGTCCTCCTCGCGACGGCGCCGCGGGCGCGTTGGCTCAGACCCGTCGTTCATGCGGCCATCGGCCCGCATGCCGCCCAGGTCAAGCGCGTCACAGGATTGCCTGAGGTCGCAGATGGCGACGCGCTCGCAGCGATCGTGCGCGAAGCCGCGGGCACCTACTTCTTGAAGAATGGCGTTCAGTTGCTCACGACGCGCGTGCGGCTAACCGAGGGGGGCACGGCCATCGCCGCCGCGGTCGACCGGCCGTATGTCGACGCGATTCGGGCGGCGTGTCGGACGCGACGTTGGCGGACTGGTCTAATTGCGCCGACGGCGATCGCGTTGACGCACGCGTTGCAGGATGCTGCATTCGTCTGGAACGATGGCGCTCTCACCATCGAGGTCTCCCGCAACGTGAGCGGATCGTTGGAGACCGTGCGCACGCGCCCAGCCCGACCGGAAGACGCCGCAGCGACAAGTTTTGCGCCGGTACCGTGTCTGGCTGCCCTCGGCGATGAGGCGCGGCGCTTTGCCGACGCTTTTGGAGCCACGGCGCTGCAGCGGCACGAGCCTCTGGCCGTCCACTCCGAGGGTCGCGAGTCCCACACATTCGTGCTGCCGCGACGCTCGCTGATCGTGGCGAGTGCGATTGTGGCGACCGGGGTCGTGACCGCAGGACTTTCGCCGCTGGCGGCGAAATGGGCCGGTCAACGCGCACTCGCGCACGTGCACCAGTTGAGACCGGGTCGTCTGCAAGTGATCTCGACGTCCCTGACTCAGCTTGACCGGGTCAGCGCGATTCTGGGGCAGGCGCGCAGCTTCGCCGATGATCGCACCAGTGTCAGTGCGCTCCTCGGCGAGCTCGCCAGGCTCCTGCCGGAGCACAGCGCGGTGCTGGCGTTCGAATGGACGGGCGCTGAGGCGCGGGGCCGTGGCGAAATCACCGTCGTCACGGCTAACCCCACAGCCGTGCTCAGCGCCGTGCGCCGGCTGCCGGGGGTTGCGAGCGTCGAGTTGGTAGGCGGAGTCAGCCGTCAAAGCATCGCCGGCCAGGATCTCCAGCGTGTCACAATCCGATTCGTGGGGGATGGACAATGATGCTCGACACGCTCGCCCCGCGTGACCGGCGGGCCCTGCTGGTGGGCGTCGTCACGATTGGCAGTCTGGTGATCGGGTTGCGTTCTGTGCCGGCGTGGTGGCGGTGGCGCGGGAACGTCCGCGCGACCGCCGCTGAGGCGATCGCACAAGACCGGCGCGTCAGCACCGTGGTTGCGGGATTCTCTAAGTCCGTCGATACGCTTGCGGTTCGCGTCGCGCGGTTTCGTGGAATGGGCCCCGCGTTTCTCACGGGCGCGACGCCCGCCGAAGCTGCCTCAACGCTTGCGGCGGTGGTCGGCGAGATCGCCCGGACGTCGTTCGTTCGCGTCGACGCCATGCAGCTCCACGTCGACACGATTGCCGGCTCCGACCTGCCGCGCGTGCGACTCGAGGCGCAGGCGACCGCGGACATCGCGGGCCTGGCAGCGTTCCTGCGCGGCCTCGAGAAGGGACCCACGCTGCTCGCTGTTCGGCGGCTGTCGGTACGTCCCCAGTCCGTGGAGGCTCCCGCGAATCAGGTCGAATCGCTAGCTGTCCAATTCACGGTCGAAGGACTGGCGCTGGTAACGAAGGAAAAGAGCCTGCGATGAGACTATTCACGACGATTGGCGCTGTCGCTGCCGCGGGTTCGATCGCCGCATGGGCAACAGCAATTCCGGCCGTGGCTCCCGAGCGAATCGGCACGGAGTCACCAAGGGGCGCGGCTGCGCCCGCCGCGACGGACAGCGTCGCACTCGCGACCTTTATGACGCGGCTCCGGCTCCGCGATCCCTTCCGTATCGATCGCAAGCCGGCAGGCGTCCCCTACAACCCCTGGGAACCGGTCGCCGTCACGCCGCCCGTCGCCAAGCCGCCCAAGCCTGCGCTCGCGCTCGCTGGACTACTCGGCGGTCCGCCGTGGAATGCGCTGATCGAGGGCGTCCCGGGACGCGAGAGCGGCCTCCTCATTCAACTCGGCGATAGTGCTAACGGCGTGCGATTCGTGGCGCTGCGCGGCGACACGGTGCTGCTTGCCGGGTTCGACACCACTTGGTCCTTGACCGCGAGGCGCCCGTGGCGCTGACGATTCGCTCCTTTACCCTGGCCGCGGCGTGTATCGTGACGCCGTGGTACAGTCTTCAGGCGCAGAACGACTCTGGGGTCGTGTCGCGCAACGACAGCGTGTCAGCGCGTCTCGTGAATGTCGACTTGCGACTCGCGATCCAAGCATTGGCTCGGTATCTCGACCGTCCCGTCGTGTTTGGCAATATCGGTGAGGTGCGGGTCACCTTGGAGACGCCGCAGCCCGTCCCCCGCGCGCAGCTCCCGGAGTTGCTCAAAGGCTTGCTGCGGACCTACGGGCTCATGTTATCCGAGCAGCCGGGGTTCTTCTCGGTCGAGTCGATCGCACAGGCGGCGCCCGCCGGTCGATCCCAGGCACCGGCCAGCGCGGTGCAACTGTTCGTGATCCATGTTCGACACGCGCGCGCGGCGGATGTGGCAGCGACCGTCAACGCGCTGTACGGCCGCGGCGGCGCACTCGGAGAAGTTGGTGCAGCTCCTCGCCCCACCCTGCCCGAAGGACTGCGTGAGAACCTCGTCCCTCCCGCGGGGCAGCCGCAGGGAGCACCACCGCAGCAGCCGGCGCTGATCGCCCAGGTGGCCGAGCTAAGCGGGGTTGTCACGATCATTCCCGACCCGCGCACCAATAGTCTCCTGATTCGCGCCTCGCGGGGCGACTTCGAGCTGATTCGCGCCGCCGTCGAGCAGCTGGATGTGCGACCGCTGCAGGTGCTGATCCAGGTGATCATCGCCGAAGTGCGCCGCGATCGCAGCCTGAGCTACGGACTGGACGCCATTCTTCCGCCCCAACGCGTGGGGAGCGGGAATACACAGGTGTCTGGATCGACCACGGGGTTGGGTACAACCGACTTCGTCCTGAAGGTGATGCAGCTCGGTAACGCCGATATGACGGCGACGCTCACAGCGGCCGCATCACGTGGCGACGTGCAGATCCTTAGCCGGCCGGTTCTTCTCGCAGCGAATAACGAGAGCGCGGAGATTTTGGTAGGCAGCCAGCGGCCGTTCATTCAGGTGCAACGAGCGCTACCGACCGATGCGCCGCTCCGCGATCAGGTAATCCAGTTCAAGGACGTTGGTACCCGTCTTTCGGTGCGGCCCACGATCAGCGACGATGGCTACGTGACGTTACGCGTCGCACAGGAAGTGAATGCAGCGACGGCCGAGGTCGCCTTCGATGCACCGGTCATTTCAACACGAACCATCCAGACCCAGCTCCTTGTCAAAGATGGCCAGACGGCAGTGCTGGGTGGATTGGCGGACAGACAAAAGGAGGAAACGCGCGCCGGCGTGCCGCTTCTGTCATCCCTGCCTCTTATCGGGGGCTTGTTCGGACGTTTGACGCATCGCACGACGGAAACGGAGCTGTTCGTATTTCTGAGTCCCCGCGTGCTCCGCAACGACGAGGATCTTCAGGCTGCCTCGGATTCCGTCGGTCAGCGTACGAAGAGCCTCCGCGAGGAAGTGACGAAGCATAGGATCGCGCCACAAAAGACGCCCTGATCAGTTCCGCACAATCTTCTTCGAGATACTCCCTCCCAATCAGGGAGCGCCTGGCGAATTCCTTTTGCGTCGCGGATCCCGCATCCTGCGGCGGGCATTAATGCGAGGTTGATGTAGACAGGAGAGGGAGAACAGACAGCGGCGCAGCAGTTGGGCGCGGCGCGACGGCGGCGCAAGCCGACGGCGATGGCCAGCACGCCCATGCTGACGACGTGCTGGCCCGGATAGGTCACAGGCCGCTGCGGAATCCAGTTCACTTCCTGCAGCTTGGCCACCGCCACGAAGCTGCCGGTTGCCCGCCGAGATTGGCTATTTGTCCGGCCGATTCTCGTCGTCGATGAGCTCGCTGTCCGTGACGTTACCGGACCCCGGGCCGAAGCCTGTTTTGCCCGGTCGGTCCGGGATAGTGATCGACACCTCAGCCACGTTGTTGGTGAAGTCGCTTTCGGGGAGCTGGTGGCAGAACCCGCTCAGGTCCCTGTGGGGACACGCCTCACCAGCCGC
>Ga0070699_100003231_pt1 | contig 14408 bp, 14 predicted proteins | sample KBSK1503metaG_FD_65473 | JGI IMG/M metagenome (GOLD analysis project Ga0070699, IMG submission 65473) | Corn, switchgrass and miscanthus rhizosphere microbial communities from Kellogg Biological Station, Michigan, USA - KBS K1-50-3 metaG | ecosystem: Host-associated > Plants > Roots >...
GCCGATATCGTGACTCCAAAAGCCAAAGCCTGATAAGCCGAGTGAAAGCCCGCCGCGCAGACTCTCCGCCATGGACTCAAATGTCGCGGTGCAATCTCCACCCCAATGGACGGGGAATTGCTGTCCGCCTGTGGTAGCAGAACGGGCAAAGACTAATGCATCTCCTTCACTGCGTTCTTCGCGCAATAAATCGAAGACAGTTTTGTTGTAAAGATACGTGTAATAGTTGTGCATCTTGAACGGATCGGAACCATCATGATAAACAACATCGGTTGGGATGCGCTCGCCAAAGTCGGTCTTGAAGGTGTCCACTCCCATTTTCAATAAAGCGCGTAATTTTTCGGCAAACCATTTGCAGGCTGCGGGATTCGTGAAATCCACGATACTCATGCCAGCCTGCCACATGTCCGTTTGCCATACATCGCCATTAGGCTTGCGGATCAGATATCTGTTTTGTGCCGCTTCATCAAACAAAACGGAGCGTTGCGCGATGTAGGGATTGATCCAGACGCATATGCGTAAGCCGCGACTCTTTAATCGGGAGAGCATCAGCTCCGGGTCGGGGAAGAAGCGTGAGTCCCATTGAAGGTCAGTCCAGTTGAATTCCTTCATCCAAAAACAATCGAAATGAAAAACGTGCAGCGGAATATCCCGCCGCGCCATTTCATCAATGAAACTTGTGACCGTTGCTTCATCGTAATTGGTGGTGAAGGATGTCGAGAGCCACAGCCCAAATGACCACGCGGGCGGAAGCGCGGGGCGACCCGTCAGCGTAGTGTAACGTTCAAGGATCTGTTTTGGCGTAGGGCCATAGATGACAAAATATTCCAGAGATTCGCCTGGTACACTAAACTGAACGCGCTCTACTTTTTCAGAAGCAACCTCAAAAGAAACCCGCTCAGGCTGGTTGACGAAAACACCGTAGCCGCGGTTCGTGAGATAAAACGGAATGTTTTTGTAGGATTGCTCACTGCTTGTGCCACCGTCTTCATTCCAAATATCCACCACCTGACCGGTTTTGATAAAAGAGGTGAAGCGTTCGCCCAACCCATAGACGTTTTCTCCAACACCGAGACTTAACTGCTCGTGGATAAATCGCCCTTCAGGTGTATCCACAAATCCCGCGGCGCGCCAGCCGCTGGAAGTGATAACACTCTCATCGCCAATAAACTCCACCAGCCAATCCTCACCTTTATGAATGCGAACTTCCAGCTCGCCACTTTTTAGCCTAACAAAATCGGTTTTATCAGAAGTAACAATTTTCAGGTCAGGCTGTGGATGAATTTCAAATTCTGGCTTGCGCGGTTGGCCGCCTTTGTGATGGAGGATCTTCACACGAATGATATTCTCCCGTGGAGAGGAGTATTGAATGGTCAATAATGGTAGATTGAGTGTATCCCCGCGCCCGCTCAGTTTTTTGGTTGGTGCGTAGACGGTCAGTGAATCTTTATCGATCTCCAAATCATGTACTTGTTCAGCATAGTGGGGCGTGACTCCCTTGCGCATTTGCCAGTAGCCATCGGTGAATTTCATTGTTGTTATCTTTCGTTATGTGATTTTCGAACAATTTTACAACAAGGATGGTATCCCACTAAAACAACTTGCTAATTCGATATAATTGCCAAAGTCAAAAAAGGAAGGACATATGAAAAAACCAATTACTTTGAGTCTCATGATTTTGGTAGCAGGCACGCTTGCCTGTTCCAGCTTGATAAAACCAACTCCTACTCTTACCCCAACGTCAACATTTACTTTCACACCCTCGCCGATTCCTACGGTAACTGCCTCTATGATGCCAGCACCAACCGATACAGCCATCCCTACCGAACCTGCTAATGTGATTGCGGGGCTCGTTCCGGTCGGCGAACCAGAATCGGAATGGAACGGGATTCCTATTATGCCAGGTGCAATTGCCGGCGACGGAGATACGGGTGCCTATCGCTCTATGATCAAAGCAAGTCAGGATGAAATTCAGGAGTACTACGAACGTGAATTACGCAAACTGGGATGGTCTTTATTGGCTACCGGGCAGGGTGACACTGGCGTAGTTATCCTGATCTTCACAGGTGACTCGGGAACGTTAAGCGTCTCTCTTATTGAACATGACGATGAATATATCGTAATGATTGTCAAATAAATCTTACGGCTTTCTTGAAGAGAGGCAGAGAGATGGATATTATCCATCTCTCTTTTGTTTAAGGGGAACATTTATGTCAGCAATACGTCAACACCCTAAGTACATCATACACTTCTTCAACCATTCCGAAAGGAGGGCGTATGGCTTAACTTCATCATCTGCGAACAATGGGAATGCCGTCCCGTTGTTCGTTTCGTCGTGTCTTGATCAAATTCATACAAGGAGAAGAAGATGAACACCAAACGCATTGCCCTTTCACTGGGGTTACTATTTGTTTTGCTATTCACTGCCTGTGGTGGGGGAGCAGCTACGGAAGCGCCAGCCACAGAAGCTCCTGCTGCAACGGAAGCACCCTATAGTCCGGAATATAGCTCGGAAGCGGAAGCACCGTTGTTCAGCCCAACTTTTGCGTCACCCAATTCCAATGTTCCTCAATCCAATCATGAACCAGACGATATGTTCTTTCAGAATTATGGGGTTAATCCGCTGATTGATACAGAAGACGATCATCTCTCCACCTTCGCGCTCGATGTGGACACCGGCTCCTACACCATCATGCGTAACTATCTCAATGAAGGCAACCTGCCGCCCAGTGATTCAGTGCGCGTGGAGGAATATATCAATTACTTCAATCAGGGCTATGCCAACCCATCTGCCCACCAGGCATTTGGAATTACCATGGACGGCGCGCCTTCGCCGTTCACACAAACAGAACGCTATCAGATGCTGCGTATTGGCGTTCAGGGATATGAAGTTCCAGATGAAGAACGACAGGATGCCTCTCTGACGTTCGTGATCGACGTCTCTGGTTCAATGGATATGGATAACCGTCTCGAACTTGTGAAACGCTCGCTTGAATTGCTGGTGGAACAATTGGATCGCCGCGATACGGTCAGCATTGTGGTCTATGGATCGGATGCCCGCGTCGTTCTCGACCCGACGCCTGGTTCTGATAAAGATGCCATTCTCTCCGCGATTTACAGTCTGCATCCCGAAGGCGCGACCAACGCCGAAGCCGGGATTCGACTCGGCTACCAGATGGCGCTGCGTGCCTATAACCCCGGTGGCATCAATCGCGTCATCCTTTGTTCGGATGGCGTCGCGAATGTGGGTAACACCGAAGCGGAAGTGATTCTTTCTGAAATTCGTGGACATGTCGAAGAAGGTGTAACGATGACTACCATCGGCTTCGGCATGGATAATTACAACGACACGCTGATGGAACAACTCGCCGATAATGGCAACGGTTTCTATGCGTATGTGGATGACATGCGCGAGTCCAAACGGCTGTTCATGGATAATCTCACCAGCACGCTCCAAACCATTGCCATGGATGCGAAGGTGCAGGTGGATTTCAATCCAAATGTCGTGATGCGCTATCGCCTAGTTGGCTTCGAGAATCGCGCTGTAGCGGACGATCAGTTCCGTGATAATTCCGTGGATGCGGGGGAGATTGGTGCTGGCCACTCCGTGACCGCGCTGTATGATGTCAAGTTGTATCCGGAAGCGTATGGAAAGATTGCGACTGTATTTATGCGCTGGGAAGACCCAGATTCACGCGCGGTGACAGAGATTTCCAAAGACTTTTCTACCGAAGACCTGGCGCGAGAATTTGATGATGCCGATTTATACTTCCAACGCGCCGTGGTTGTGGCAGAGTATGCGGAGATGCTCAAGCACAGTTATTGGGCAGAGGAGAGCACTCTAGACCATGTATATCGCGAAGCCATGCGGATTTACGAGGAAATGCCGCGCGAACGCGATATGGAGGAGTTTGTCGATTTGGTCGGTGATGCATTGAGGCTTTCGGAGTAAGAGATTCAGCGACGGATTAGCACGAATTTTGAAATTGAACCACTGAGACACGGAGACACTGAGAAAATCATAAAAACTCTGTGACTCAGTTTCTCCGTGGTTAGTGATCTGACATTTCCGAAGTAGGGGCGGAGCAACGCTCCGCCCCTACGAAAAACAATCATTCCTCCCCTGGCACATATTCTCTTTCGAGATTCTTTCGAATATCCTCCTCATCGAACCAGACGGGTTTGAGCTGGCGGTTTGCAAGTAACGGTGATTGGTCAGCATAATGTGGCGAATCTTCATGTAGCGTAGATGATCCAAACTGATGCACGCTCATCGAGTGGACGTTGCCATCCTTATCCCAAATGACCAACAACACATATGAATCACCGTCGGTGATTTTGAGGCGGCCATCTTCTTGCATTTCTCCATATGTGGCGTGGAGGATATCCGGTCCGCCGCCGATGGGGAGATCGGTTGTGCCGCGGATGAGGCGGTTGACGTCGCCCCAGGGCATATCGACGCGACCGAATTTTTCGTTGAGCGTTTGCACGGCGCTGGTGAACGCGTCCATGAGCATGGCTTCGTTGACATTGCCCTGCCCAAGTCGGGAGAGTTCAATTGAGCCGGGATATTTTTCGTCCAGCGCGTTGAGCGTGTACACCATCAACGCTGCGCCAGTGTTTTCGGGATCGGTGCTCATATTCCATTTACGGATGACCTCTTGTGCGGTGGCAGTTTCGGGCGTCCGCATTTTTGCATTGTTGAGCATTTCAACAAACGTTGCGACGATAGAATCTTTTGAATATTGTGTATCGAACTTGTACTGTACAAATTCTTCGGGCGTGATCGATTCGTCAGCGCCGAAGAGTTCGAGCATGCGCAGGGAACGAGATGAGATGTCGGTGTCGATTCCAAGTGTCGGGGAGTAGCGGATTGGGTCGGGGTTGCCAGCTCCGAGCGTCGTCCGAAACGGTGTCCCGTTCCCGTTTTGAATAAATCCGGAGGGTGGATTCAGCACTTGTGGCAGGTCATCAAATGGCACGTAGTCCGTCCATAGTGTTTTGGATGTGTCGCCGGGGAGATAATCCTGCCAGTTATACGATTCATCCCGAATCGGAATGACGCCGTTGTACAGATAATAGAGGTTGCCCTCTTTATCGGCATAGGCGGCGTTGAACATCGGCAGTTGACCGAGGCGCATCGCGTCCTGCCACTCGGTGAAGTTCGTGGCTATGTTCATGCGATAGAGTTGTTCCCAAATTCCGGCGGTGCCGATATCGCCGTAGCGGATGGCGTAGGTTTGATTTTTCGTGCGCACGGCGGGACCATAGACCGACCACAACGCCTCACGCGTGACCGTGATCTTGAGATTGCCAATGAGCTTGATATTCAGTTTGGCATCGCGCACTTCGAGCTCGCGCCATTCGCTATCGAACAGATATTGATTCGGATTCGCAGGGTTGATGGTGAGGCGATAAATATCCACGAGGTCGGGGTGATTGACCGTGAACGCCGAGCCGAGATTCCGATTGTGCCCGTGGATGATGAGGGGCGAAGCGGGGAATGTGCCGCCGACCATATCCCAACCTTCGTCGCTGTGGATGTGCGCTTCATACCACGCCACCGCGCCCTCATATGGTTGGTGCGAGTTGACATCGAGATAGGTCTGACCGTCGGACGTGCGGCTCGGACCGATGGCGAATTCGTTGGAGTTGTATTCGATTTGTGTTGTGGGTTGAGGAATTTTTGCCACAGAGTCACAGAGAGAAAATATTTTTGAAAGACTCTGTGTTCGTTCGTGGCTCAGTGTTAAACGCTTTCATTCCGAACAACCAGTTGTAAGAGACTTGCGTGGGCGTTGGTTCGGGTTCGGGATTATCGCTGAAAAGATGACCGATGGTTTCATCAAGCCCAAAGAACAACGGAGATTTTTCCACCGAGGCAGCGACGATATCTTTGCCATCGACTGGAAACAGACCAGGCAAGGCTTGGTCAGGATGACCCGCGGCATAGACGTTGAGTCCATCGGCGTAGGCTTCGACGATCTTTCGAGTGCCGGGGCTGAGCTTGTCATATTCGGCATTGACTACATCCCACACCCGCAGGAACTCGACGAGATAATCCGCGGGCGCGGCATCGGGACCGTACACCGTCGCCAGATCACCGCGCGCCGCGAGCAGGACTTGTTGAATCGTGAGGAAGTCATCTTCGCTGTGCGCGTACGCCAGCCCATACGCCGCATCCGCGTCGGTGTGACCGAAGATATGCGGCACGCCGTAGGTGTCACGCAGAATCTTGACGTTGTAGTTTTTGGCGAGGAGGTTGAGTTGAGTGAAATCTTCCTGTTTCGCAGGATAGAAAATGTACACAGCGGCAAGAGCTAAAAGAATAACGAGCCCTATGAGAATCTTTTTCCAATTTCGTTTGAACCAGTTCATAAGGAGAGATCTCCGTGATGAGGGATGAAGATGTGATTGTACATGGGAGAGGATGGATGTGCAATTGCGTTAGGCTTTTCAAAGTAAAATGAGGATATGGAAAATAAGAACTTCGATAATTTCAAGACATGGTTCAAAAACACTCCTGTGTATTTCTGGTTTGTACTAGTAATGTGGATATCACTTAAACAAGCTGTTCCATTTTCGGAACTTAAAGGACGTATAACAGGATTAATAGTATCCTTGCTTGTAGGATTTGTTTCAGTAATTTTATTAGGGCAAGCAGGACAAATTCCAGCCATTGGACTAAATCTATATACTCTTGTTATATGGTTAGCAGTGACTGTAGTGTTGAGGTTTCTTGTTGGAATTTTTACGTTGCCATCAAGTTTATATCGGGAAGTAGAAGCAGAAGCCAATAAACGCAAATGGATTGATGTTCCCATAAATATTCCTAAAAGTTTTCAAGTGAATCCAGATGGCGCTTGTCTTGTAATAATCAATCACAAAAAGAACTGGAAAATTCATAAAGTCTCTGTCAAACTGATAAGATTCGTAGAAGGTAATAATGCTCTATTGGAAAGTGAATTGGAAAACTCGGATGTTTGGATACCAGCATCAAGAGAGGGCAGTTTTTATCCCCGCAGAAGTTTGGAACCTGGACAATCTGGCGTTTATTCCATAGCACACTGGAACAATGAAACAGCGTGGATTAATAAAATGAATAACAATAGTACATTGGACAAGATATTACTCAAAATCGATGTTTCTTACCGAATTACGTTGAAATTTATTGGTGAAGTTGATGGTAAATGGATGGATGAAAATATCCGAAAATATGCCGTAAGATATGTAAACCATCGAATTGAATTAAAAGAGCTAGCTTGATAAGGAAAGATGTTTCAAGCCCGCGCCTTGCAGAGGGCAAATCATCAAAGTAGAGAGGCTTTAGTAGAAAGAGAAAATCTATGTCAATTGAAATTATTACAAGCTTGATCTCTTCAATTATCGGCGGATTGCTCGTTGCCGTAGTTAATCATTTGTTTACTAAAAAGAAAAATGATGCTGAAACAGAAAAAATAAAAGCGGAAGCAGAAAAGATTAGAGCAGAAGCAGAAAAAGTAAGAGTCGAAATAAACAAATTAAATTCGACTGTGGAACAGGTAAATTATTATGCAGTCACACAAAACGAAGAAGTACTTTTTGATGGGACAAAAGGATTTTATGAGCAAGATTATTCAGGAAAGGGAGAATTGCTTGAAGGTGTAATTTCTACTGAAGGTGGATATTTCGCTTTACTCAATTACATTTACAAAGGGAAGAAGTTGGAATACATTCCCAAAAACCCATCACTCTCCCTGAGAAAATTTCATATCAGCTTTGACGCAAAAGTGTCTCATGGAAAATATTCAATCGCATTTGGGTTTAGAGAACACAAGACCGATCAACGAATTGCCATGAAAGAAGTATTTGTAGATGAGGTTGAGTGGAATCATTTTGACTTATATTTCAAAGTTCCATCTGACCACGACTATATAATCAGATTCTCTTTTGAACCAAAAATTGAAGGTAGCGCCCAATTAAAAAATCTCTCCGTAGTAGAAGGACTCAATTAGTAATCTGATGAGATAAGGATATTTCAAGTCCGCGCCTTGCGGAGGACAGTCCGCGGGCGGTGGGACGAGGTTGAAGGTGAGTTGTCCCATGCTTGGGATGAGGTCGAGTCCGCTTGAGGGCAAGGAAGGCTATTTCAACTTCGAGCTAAAAAGGAGTACACTACGCTCAAGTTAATTACGTCAAAGCGGCGTGGTCTCGTCCCGTCCGCTGGCGGGTAACCTAACGTGTGCGATCGAATGAACACCGTTGACTATAGGTCGATTAGGATTAATGAAAAGGAATGATATTTGATATGGTTCGGAAATATGCTTCTTTTGCCGTTTTTTCGGTGGCTGTTTTGTTAATTGGCGTTTTTCTTAGTTTATCTAGTTCAGTTGAAGTCAACTCGGTGGGAGAAAAACCGCCAATTCTATTCGCTTTGTTTATGCTGATGGCATCGCTTTTCATCCTGATCGGTACGACTTACTTGTCTTATATAGCTTGGTTTGATAGTGCAAAGGCTAAGGAGAAAATCGGGTCAGCTATAGATCGACAAGCTAAACGATATGGTCCTTTTCGATTTTTGGTGATTACGAATCGGACTTTCTTGCTTTGGTTTATACGAATCTTTTATCCAATTCTAGCTGTTTTTAGTCTTGGTCTTTTCGCTCTAGTTTTGTTAAGTGCATTCTAAAGTTTGGAATAAGCCTTTCCCGAGTGAAGTTATGTCTTTTAGATCAATGTCAGCTTCGATTCACTGAGATGGTTCTGTCAAAGCGGGGTGGGCTTGTCCCGTCCGCTGTTCAGCTCTAACCGGTGCAAAGATATGGAGGTCATCTCTCATGAAAGTTTCGATTCTCGATGACTATTTCGACACACTTCGTACCCTCCGGTGCTTTCGCAAACTCGACGGGTACGAGGTGACGGTCTGGAACGATCACATCCAGGAGATCGACGCCCTCGCCGAGCGCCTTAAGGATACTGAGGTGCTCGTATTGATTCGTGAGCGTACGCAAATCCGTGAGCCGTTGCTCGAGCGCCTCGACGCCCTGCGGCTCATCAGTCAGCGCAGCGTTTATCCGCATATCGACATCGACGCGTGTACGCGACGCGGGATCATCGTATCGTCCGATCAACATGCCGGTAGTCCGTCCTATGCTGCCGCAGAACTAACCTGGGGCTTGATCCTGGCTGCCATGCGTCAGATCCCCCAGCAGATGTTCGCGCTGCGCGCTGGCACCTGGCAGATCGGGATTGGCAACAGCCTCCGCGACAAGACGCTGGGAATCTACGGATATGGCAGGATTGGCGCAACGGTAGCGGGCTACGGAAAAGCCTTTGGGATGAATGTGCTGGTGTGGGCGCGCGAGGCATCACTGGAGCGTGCACGCAGCGATGGCTATTCGGTGGCACAAAGTAAGCGCGCGTTCTTCGAAGCATGCGACGTGATCTCGCTGCATATGCGACTGGTAGAGGCAACCCGGGGGATCGTCACCAGAGATGATTTGGCGTGCATGAAACCCACCGCTTTGCTGGTCAATACGAGCCGGGCGCCTCTGATTGAGGCAGGTGCCTTGGTCGATGCTTTGCGCTCGGGCCGGCCAGGTATGGCTGCTGTTGATGTTTACGAAGACGAACCGTTGCGAGACCCCAGCCATCCACTGCTGACAATGGATAACGTTGTGTGCACGCCGCACATCGGATACGTGACGCAGGACGAGTACGAAATCCAGTTTTCGGATATCTTCGATCAGATCACCGCCTACGCGGCAGGTAACCCCATCAACGTTGTGAACCCGAAAGTCTTCGACGTGTTGAGAGGCCGAAGAAACTCCTGACGGCGCTTTCAAGGAGTTTTCCGAGCTCAAGGCTGGTTCCGCCAAAGCGGCGTGGACTTGTCTCGTCTGCTGGGGCATAACACGGTTGAAGGTGGGCTGTCCCTTTGCTGGCGATGAAATCGGGTCCGCTTGTTGTCTTTTTGTTGGGACGGTTCTATAATTTCATCGATGAGAAGTGTTGCGGCACTAATTCTGTGTATAAGCCATTTCCATAATTGAGTGCTCTTATCCAGAACAGATTTCAAAGACCATTTGAGTAGCACCACTGCCTACATAGAACATGTTCCGTTTACCCGGTCGGCCCATTTCATTAATAGCAAGTCATACAGTCATGAGGAGGAAGCCCATGTCCCTTGAAGCCAACAAACAACTGATCCAACGTCTCTTTGAGGAAGTCATCAACAATTACCGTACAGAACCGCTCGATGAACTCTTTCTACCCGGCTCCCTGATCGCAGGGTCGTTCAAGGATTCGACTGTTCTCGTCCGAACCGCTTTTCCAAATGCCCGCGTCACCGTCGATCACATGCTCGCCGAAGACGATCAGGTCGCAATCGTCTTTACCGTGGCAGGCGAAAACACCGGTTCCTTTATGGGCCACCCCCCAACTGGACAGTCTATTCTCTTCACTGGCATCCATTATTATCAAATCAAAAATGGGCACATCCGCACTGCTCGGTATGAACACGATCTTTTGGGTCTGATGGAACAACTCGGCATGATGCAATCAGGTAATCGCCCGGATATTTAATGGAATACACGCTTATAGCTCATATTCGACTCATACGCTGTTCAGATCTTCGCCAGCCGTTGCTTCCCACCCAAGCGTAAGCTATGATCTTTGAGGTGGTCCTGCGCCACAGCCGGGCAGAAAGACGTGAGGCAGCATGTCGCCGATCATATTTTGCGAAGGAGGATCTCTTGAAAATAGTCACTGCTACATATCGTGCCTCGATCAATGTCAAACCGGAAACAGCCTTTGCGTACATCTCTGATCTTACCCGGCATGGTGAGTGGAACGACCATCTTAGCGTCGAGTCCCTGACCCCAGGAACGATACAGGTAGGCAGTGAATATATTTCATGGGGTAGGACACTTTACGAAAAACGCAAGAATGATCTGAAAGTGACGGCCTATCAATCCCCAACTTATTTTGCGTTCATGGCACAAGACCCGGATTTCAAAGATGTTGTGCATGAGTTCAAAATCAGCCCACAGGATGGCGGGAGTCTTGTGGAGCGTACGGTGACGGTTCCCATAACGCCGATCATGGAATTCTTATGGCAATGGGTTATCTGGCCCCTGATTAACCGCCCGGAGAACAATAGATCCATGGCAGCGCTCAAATCCCAATTGGAACGTGTGGTTGAACACCCATAAATCATTATAAATTAACCACCGCCTAACACCGCCTGTTACCCTGGCAGAGATATTTCCACTCCGCGCCTTGTGGAGGGCAGTCCGCGGTCAGTGGGACGAGGTTGACGGTGGACTGTCCCTTCGCTGGGGATGAAGTCGAGTCCGCTTTTGGTTCGGGGAGTTCTACATTCTGTATACGATACAATCAGGCAACAGGCTTTAACAATGTTTTATGGGCCAGCAAAACAAACAACGAGGTAATCATGACCGAATCAAATACCAATTCACGACTGGAAGCCTTTTGCGATGGGGTATTCGCAATCGCATTAACCCTGTTGGTTATTGAGATAAAAACTCCCTCAAGCGAAAATATCCATACAACCAATGACCTTTGGCTTGCGCTCAAGTACCTCTTCCCAATCATTTTTGCTTTTCTTCTAAGCTTCACCATTATCTTTATTACATGGGTCAATCATCATGCCTCGTTAAAGTTGGTACATAAATCATCTTCCTCATTTATCTACGCAAATGGTTTTTTGCTTCTAACGGTTGTTGTTTTTCCATTTCCCACAGCTTTAATGGGTGAGTATCTTCTTACCGATCATGCCGCACCTGCCGTAGTTCTTTACTCGGCTGTCAATGGCTTGCAAGCTATAGCCTGGATTCTCTTAAGTCGGACAGCGCTTAAACCCAATTTGTTAACGAAAAACGAGAAGTCAACTCTTGTAATGCGCAACAGCCTAAGAAACGGTTATTTTGCTTTAATAATTTATACTGTTTGTGCAATTGTTGCTTATTGGTTTCCTCTACCCATTGCAATTGTTATTACTGCAATTTGGATTCGCTGGTTAATTTTAAGCATAAATATTAAGAGCGAATAAATGTACTGCAAGCTCTAGTAGAGCGTGAAGCCCATAGAGGAAAAGATATTTCGACCACGTGCCTTGAGGAGGACAGTCCGCGGTCACTGGGACGAGGTTGAAGGTGAGTCTGTCCCTTGCTGGCGAAGAAATCGGGTCCGCTTGAGGGGAGCAAGGATATTTCAAGTCCGCTGGTGGTGGGGTGTCTTCTTTTTACGAGGAAAATGGTGTTCGCGAATAAATCTAACACGGAGAAAAAGATGAGCAACGCTGATGAGTTGTATGCACGCTGTAATAACGTACTTCCCGGTCACGGACCCCGCCAGACGATGAAAGTCATTTTTCAGGAACTGGCAGATGGTTTGGATGGCAGTGAGACTCTGGACAGGTATGGCACGGGTGATACCCTGTCCGCTTTTGAGACCGAAGTAGCGGAGATATTTGGCAAGCCCGCAGCCGTTTTTTTGCCCAGCGGTACGATGGCACAACAGATCGCCCTACGCATCTGGTGTGAACGCTCCAATAATTCCACTATCGCCATGCATCCCACCGCACACCCGGAATATGCCGAGCAGTTTGGCTATCTCTTTATCCAGGGGCTGCAACGACTTCAGTTTGGCACCCCCGAGACCCTTGGAAACCGCATGCTAACACTGAAAGATTTCCAAAGCCTCGGGAAAAAGCCTGGTGCAATTTTGCTGGAACTGCCCTATCGTCCTCTGGGCGGCCAACTCCCTGAATGGGACGAATTGATCGCGATCCACGATTGGGCACAGGAAAACAAGATTCCATTTCATTTGGATGGTGCACGCATCTGGCAATGTAAACCTTTTTACAGTAAAGAGTATCATCAGATCGGCGATTTGTTCGACAGCCTATACGTTTCGTTTTACAAGGATTTGGGTGGACTGTGTGGCTCGATGTTGCTTGGATCGGAAGATTTCATCCAGGAAGCAAAACTGTGGCAGATTCGTTACGGCGGTCGCTTGTTTACCCAGGCACCTTTTGTAGTATCGGACCGTCTGGGGATGCAGCGCGTCCTGCCGCAAATCGACAGTTGGGTCGAGCGTGCCCAACAGGTCTCTGCCATTCTTTCAGAATTCGATCAACTGACAGTAAATCCCAACCCACCGCACGTCAATTTCTTCCAACTGTATGTAAAGGGTGATCCGGAACAAATGACCGAACGCCATATGAATATTGCCGAAGAGACGGGTACATTTCTGTTTCACAAGCTGAACCAAACTACTGTGCCGGGTCTGGGGATGACCGAGATCCATTGCTTTGAGAATGCTTTGCGCTTCGATCTGGATTCCCTGCGTCCCTTCCTGGAAAAGTGGCTGGCATAAAATTCAAATCTCCACCTCATGATTGTGTAGTACATTTTTTGAGATGAGGAAGGATATTTCAAGTTTGCACCTTGCGGAGGGCAGTCTGCGGCCACTGGGATGAGGTTGAAGGTGAACAATACCTTTGTTGGGGGTGAAATCGGGTCCGCTTGAGGGCTGGAATTAAGAGAAGAATTTCAATTCACGACTGGCTTATGTACATGTTGGTCATCCAGGCAGACCTCCGATGGCAACTATATGGTAATTGGTATGGGCCGCGCTGACTGACCTGCGTCTCCGCCGACTGAGCGACCTGAATAAAAGGATTTATAATCATCCCATATCCAAAAGGAGTTCCCCAAATGATGATCAGCCCTGAATTGGCAAAAGCGATCAACGAACAGATCGGGCGTGAGTTTGGCGCAAGTATGCAATACTTGAGCATCGCCGGTCATTTTCAGATTCAAAAGCTCAACCTTCTGACAAAACTATTTTTCGAGCAGGCGGAAGAGGAAAAGGTCCACGCATTGAAATTCGTCCACTATGTACTCGACACGCAGGGTGAATTGCACATCCCAGTCATCGCGGCGCCAAAGCCGAGTTTTGCCTCTGCCGAAGAGGCGGTGCAGGCAGCACTCACCTGGGAAACGGAAGTGACAGGGCAGATCAACCAGCTCATGGGCCTGGCAGTTTCTCAAAACGATTACCTGGCTCAGAACTTCCTGCAATGGTTCATAGACGAACAACTCGAAGAAGTGAACAAAATGGACCAGTTGTTAAGTGTCATCCGCCGCGCGGGTGGGAAGAACCTGCTCATGGTGGAAGCCTATCTGGTTCACATAGATAAGGCAGGGTAACGGACGTTATGACCCTTTGGCCGGTCATCAATTATGCAATACTCTATTGAATGAACTAGCGTTGAATTTAGGGAGATATCTCAAGTTCACATCTTGCAGAGAACAGTCCGCGGTCATTGGGGCGAGGTTGAAGGCGGGCTATCCCTTTGCTGAGGAAGAAATCGGGTTCACTTAAGGGTCGTTGTCATTTTG
>Ga0070699_100003232_pt1 | contig 14407 bp, 6 predicted proteins | sample KBSK1503metaG_FD_65473 | JGI IMG/M metagenome (GOLD analysis project Ga0070699, IMG submission 65473) | Corn, switchgrass and miscanthus rhizosphere microbial communities from Kellogg Biological Station, Michigan, USA - KBS K1-50-3 metaG | ecosystem: Host-associated > Plants > Roots >...
TCCATGCGGGGCCGGGTGGACGGGCTGGTGCTGATGTCGCCCGAGTTCACCGGCGACCTGTCGCGCCGGACGCTTCCCGCCGGCTTTCCGGTGATCCTGCTCAACTCCGCTCCCGCGGAGCTCCCCCATGGAAGCCTGATCGTCGCCAACTTCGAAGGGGCGCGCGCCATGGTGCGGCACCTGGCCGCGCTCGGCCACCGCCGCATTGCCATCATCAAGGGGGCCGAAGGCAACTTCGACGCGGCCGAGCGGCTCCGGGGATATCGTGCCGGGCTCGGCGAGGCGGGTCTCGCGCCGGCGCCGGAGCTCGAGATCCCCGGCGATTTCAGCGAAGCCGCGGGCGACGCCGGCGCGCGCGCGCTCCTGCAGCTCGCCGACCGGCCCACGGCGATCTTCGCGACCAACGACGGCATGGCGATCGGGGCGCTGTTCGCGCTCCGGGATGCCGGGCTCCGGGTGCCGGAGGACATCGCCATCGGCGGCTTCGACGACATCCCGATGGCCCGGTACCTCGAACCCGCGCTCACATCGGTCCATGTGGATATCAGCGCGCTCGGTGAGCGCGCCGCGTCCCGCGTGCTCTCGGCGCTCGAGGGCACGGCAGACCCGGACGTGAGCCGTGAGACGATGCCCACGACGCTGGTCGTGCGGCGGTCCTGCGGCGCTCGAAGCTCCTGACCCCAGCCTAACCCGCACACCACCTCTGGAGGGATGCTGTATGAGGACACTTCGAACCCTGGTGGCCGCTGTGCTGGCCTCCTTCGCCCTGCCGGCAGCGGGTCCGCTGCTGGCGCAGACCACCACCGGCAGCATCCGCGGGTATGTGACCGCCGACAACGGGACGGCCATCGACGGAGCCGACGTGAGAGCGCGTAACACGGCGACCGGAGTCGAGCGGGCGGCGACCTCGAATGCGAAGGGCTTCTACTCGCTCTCCGGCCTGGTTCCCGGCCAATACGCCCTCGCGGTACGCCACATCGGGCACAAGCCGGTCGGGCAGGCCGTCACGGTCCGGATCGGCCAGGACCTCACACTCAACTTTACGCTCGAAACCTCCGCGGTCCGTCTGGAGGAGCTGAGCGTGTCCGCCACCCCGGCGGTCGAGACCCGATCCACCGAGGTCGCGACCAACGTGACGCCGGCCCAGGTGGACGCGCTTCCCAAGTCGGACCGGAATTTCCTGGCGCTGGCGGTGCTGGCGCCGGGCGTGCGGCTCTCGGGCGACCGGATCGGGGACACCAGAAAGACGATCAGCGCCGGCGCGCAGGGGGCGGAGCAGATCAACGTCTTCATCGACGGGGCCAGCTACAAGAACGACATTCTCAAGGGCGGCGTGGCCGGGCAGGATGCCAGCCGGGGCAATCCCTTCGCGCTGAACGCGGTGCAGGAATTCCGGGTGATCACCCAGAACTACAAGGCGGAATACCAGAAGGCGTCCAGCGCCATCATCACCGCCACCACGAAATCGGGCAGCAATACCTGGACGGGCAACACCTTCTTCGCCTACCAGAACAAGGGGCTCGTGGAGCTGGACACCTTCCAGCTCGCCGACAAGGAAAACAATCCCGCCACCTTCCGGAAGCCGGATTACAAGCGGTCCCTGGTCGGTATCAGCGCGGGCGGTCCGGTGATCAAGAACAAGCTGTTCTTCTTCGGATCGTACGAAGGGAACTATCAGGATCGCAGCAACCGGGTCAGCATCGTGCCCCCCACCGGGTTTCCCGCACTCGACACCATCAATTTCGCGAAGTACAACGGTGACTTCGGGTCCCCGTTCCGCTCGTCGCTCTTCTTCGGCAAGCTGAGCTACGCGATGAGCCCGACGTCCTCGATGGAGCTGAGTCTCAATACCCGGCACGAAAACGATGTCCGGGACTTCGGCGGCCTCACCGCGTTCGATGCCGCCACCCATTTCAACAACCAGGTCACGACGGGACTGCTCAAGCACAGCTTTTTCAAGGGAACCTGGCTCAACGAGGCGCTGCTGTCCTACCAGCAGTATCACTACAACCCGGTGGCCGAGAATCCGGATCAGGTCAACCGGTTCTTCGGGTTCGGGTGCTGCGCGCAGATCGGCGGCAACATCTCCAACCAGGATTTCAGCCAGAAGAAGCTGTCGCTGCGGGACGATCTGACCTACTCCGGGCTGCAGCTGGGCGGCACCCACGTCATCAAGGGCGGGATGAACGTCGACTTCAGCAAGTACGACGTGATCAAGCAGAACTCGGAGAATCCCCGCTTCGTCTATGAGCCGTGGTTCCACAACTTCGAGTTCCCCCAGCGGGTGGAGTTCCAGGCCGGCGATCCGAATTTCAAGACCGACAACACCCAGCTCGGCATCTACCTCCAGGACGACTGGAGCCCCTCGGAGCGGCTCACGTTCTACCTCGGGGCCCGCTGGGACTACGAGTCGGGGGCGATCAACACCAAGTATGTCACGCCGCAGGACGTGGTGGACTCGCTCAGCAAATATGAGAGCCGGCTCTTCCTGCCCCTGGACAAGGATCGCTACTTCACCGACGGCACCAAGCGGAGCGCCTTCATGGGCGCCTTCCAGCCACGGGTCGGATTCTCCTATGGGATCACCAGGGACAACCGTACCACAGTGTTCGGCAGCGTCGGCATCTTCTACGACCGTACCCTCTTCGACCTGGCATCCGAGGAAAAATTCGCGTTGCAGCATCCCGGCTACCGGATCGAGTTCTATCCCGCGGGTGGTCCGGCGGAGGCGGGCAAGGTCGAGTGGAACAACTCCTACCTCAGCCGGGCGGCCGTGCTCGCGTTGACCGCCGGCCGGGCGTTCAACACCCGGGAAATCAAGCTGCTTCCCAACGATCTCGAGCCACCCAAATCCACCCAATTCAGCGCCGGCGTCCGGCAGATTTTGGGCGATTTCTCCGTCGAGCTGGCCTACAACGGGGTCCGGAGCAACAACACGTTCACGTTCTACTGGGCCAATCAGAACTTCACCTGCCCGCAGCGCTCCTTCGGGGTCCCAGGCTGCTTCGTCGGGAACCAGATCCCGGGATTCGGCACCGTGCTCTTCGCGGACAACCTCGGAAAGACCTGGTACGACGCGGCCACACTCAAGATCGACCGCGGCTACCGCTCGGGTGAAAAGTTCGGGTGGGGCGGCGGCATCGCGTACACCCTGGCCAAGCGGCAGACCCAGGGTTTCAACGACGACTTCAGCTTCCCGAATCCGGTGGACTACCCGAAACAGGTCCGCAACGACGAGCGTCACCGGGTGGTCGCCAACTGGATCATCGGCATGCCGGCGGTGCTGGACCTGCAATTCAGCGGGGTCGCGACCGTCGCCAGCGGCACCAATCTCGACGCGGGCGACCGGTTCGGCGGGACCACCAACCCGCTGATCCCCGGGGGGTTCGACACCCCGACGTACAAGATGCTCGACCTGCGCCTCCGGAAGGATTTCAGCTTCGGCCGGACCTACCGCCTCGGCCTCACGATTGACGGATTCAACGTCTTCAACACCCAGAACCTTGGGTGCTACAACACCGGGAATCCGGCCGACCCGAACTTCGGCAAGGCCGGGTGCACCATCTCAGACCCGCGCCGGGTCCAGTTCGGTCTCGACGTCGGTTTCTAAACATGCCGCCGCGAGGAGGCGCCGGGACGGCCCGGCGTCTCCTGTTCGGTGCAGTCTCAACGCTGCTCGCCTGCAGCGGTGCCGTCACCTCGACGGCACCGGCGCCGTCGACGCCGCGGATCGAGGCGCTGCTCGACACCATTTCCCGGCGCACGTTCGACTTTTTCTGGGAGCGCACCGACGCCCGCACCGGCCTGACCCCCGACCGGTGGCCCACCCAGTCATTCACCAGCATCGCCGCGGTCGGGTTCGCGTTGACGGCGTATCCGATCGGTGCCGAGCACGGGTACATCACGCGCGACGCCGCGGCAGAGCGCGTGCTCACCACGCTGCGATTCTTCTATCAGCTCCCGCAGGGCCCCGCGGCGGCCGGCACCGCCGGGCATCAGGGGTTTTTCTATCACTTTCTCGATCCGGCCTCCGGGCTTCGCTTCCAGACCGTGGAGCTTTCGACGGTGGATACGTCGCTGCTCCTGGCCGGCGCGCTCTTCTGCCAGCAGTACTTCGACAGGACAGGCGGGCTCGAGCCCGCGATCCGGGCCTACGCCGATTCGCTCTATCGCCGCACCGACTGGACCTGGGCGCAGCCCCGTCCACCGCTGGTGACGATGGGCTGGTATCCTGAGCGTGGCTTCCACCAGCTGGACTGGCGCGGATTCAACGAGGCCATGCTGGTATACCTTCTCGCGCTCGGCTCCCCGACCCACCCCATCGCCGCCGAAGCGTGGAGCGCCTGGACCTCGACCTACACGTGGGGGGAATTCCACGGACAGAGCCACGTCGGTTTCGCGCCGCTCTTCGGCCATCAGTACTCGCAGGTCTGGGTGGATTTCCGGGGCATCCGGGACGCATTCATGCAAGGGCGGGGAATCGACTATTTCGAGAATTCACGGCGGGCCACCTACGCCCAGCGCGGCTACGCGATCGCCAATCCCGACGGATGGACAGGATACGGCGCCGACATCTGGGGGCTCACCGCGTCCGACGGTCCGGCCGACGTGACCCACGCGGTGCACGGCGTCCCCCGCCGGTTCTTTACCTACGCCGCCCGGGGGGCCTCCTACAACGAAGTGCGGGATGATGGCACCGTGGCGCCCACCGCCGCGGCGAGCTCGATGGCGTTTGCGCCGGAGATCGCCGGTCCCGCGATTCTGGCGATGCGAATGCGGTATGGAGAGGGCGTCTTCGGCCAATACGGTTTCCTCGACGCCTTCAATCCGACCTGGCAGTGGTCCGACGTGCCGTTGCAGCACGGCCGCCTGCTCCCGGGGATCGGCTGGTTCGACACCGACTACCTGGGCATCGATCAGGGACCCATCGTGGCCATGCTCGCGAACTACCGGTCCGAGCTGGTCTGGCGCTACATGCGCAAGAGCCCCTATCTGATTCAGGGGCTGCGCCGAGCGGGGTTCACGGGCGGGTGGCTGGACGCGGTGCCATGAGAGGGCGCAATGGTGCAACGGCGCTAGGGCGCAAAGTAAAAACACTGACGGCGGCCTTTCTTGCGCCGTTGCGCCTTTGCGCCTTTGCGACTCTCCTCGCCGCCTGCTCGCGCGCGGACGACAGCGCCACGCTCCGCTTCTGGGCCTTCGGCCGGGAAGGCGAGGTGGTGCAGGAGCTGGTCCGCGATTTCATGCGGGAGAATCCAGGCTCCCGGATCCGGGTGCAGCAGATGCCGTGGAGCGCGGCGCACGAGAAACTGCTGACCGCGATCGTCGGGCGCGCGACTCCCGATCTTGCGCAGATGGGGAACACCTGGATTCCCGAGATGGTCACCCTCGGCGCGCTCGCACCGGTCGGCTCCCGGCTCTCCGACAGCAGTTACTTCCCCGGCATCGTCGCGACCAACGTCGTCGACGACACGCTCTTCGGCGTGCCGTGGTACGTGGATACCAGGGTGCTCTTCTACCGGAAGGACATCCTGGCCCGGGCCGGCTACGGCGCGCTGCCGGAGTCGTGGGACGGCTGGCGCGAGGCGATGCGGGCCATGAAGCAGTCCATGAGTCCGGGCGCGTACCCGATCTTCCTCCCGATCAACGAGTGGCCCCCGATGGCGATCCTCGGACTCCAGGCGGGCTCACCTCTGGTGACCGAGGAGGGGTTCGGCGCCTTTCGCCAGCCGGCCTATGCCCGCGCGTTCGATTTTCTCCTGTCGCTCTACCGGGACGGCCTCGCCGCGCCGGTGAGCAATACCGAGATCGCGAATCTCTATCAGGAGTTCGCCCGCGGATCCTTTGCGATGTACATCACCGGCCCCTGGAACCTGGGGGAATTCCGCCGTCGCCTGCCGCCCGGACTGGCCGGTGCGTGGGGTACCGCACCGCTTCCCGGACCGACGGGCGCCGGGTCCGGGGTGTCGCTCGCGGGAGGCTCGAGCCTGGTGATCTTCCGGGCCTCCCGGCACCAGGCGCTCGCCCTTCAGCTAATCGCATTCCTCTCCCGCCCCGAGCAGCAAGCAAAGTTCTATCGCCTGACCGGCGATCTCCCGGCACGGCGCGAGGCATGGGATGATCCGGCCCTCGCCGGCGATCGCGAGGCCGTCGCGTTCCGGATCCAGCTCGAGCGCGCCGTTCCCACTCCCATGATTCCCGAGTGGGAGGAGGTCACCACCAAGGTGATGGATCATACGGAGGCGGCCGTCCGGGGAGGAGCATCCCCCTCGGTGGCGCTGGCCGAGCTGGACGCCGATGTGGACCGGCTGCTGGAGCGCAGGCGATATCTCCGGTCCCGGCGGGCGGTCGGGATGCCATGACCGGACGCGAGGGCCGGTCGGAGGCACGAGCCGGGTGGGGATTCATCGCCCCCGCGATCCTCCTGATCGGGGTGTTCTTCGCCATTCCGGTGGTGAGCGCGTTCGTCCTGTCCTTCACCGATTTCGACATCTATTCCATCGGTGATTTTGGGAGCACCCGATTCGTCGGATTCAAGAATTACGCCGACCTGCTGGCCATGCCGCTCTTCTGGACGGCGCTGCGGAACACGCTCTACTTCGTCGTCGTGGGCGGGCCGCTTTCGGCCGCGGTCTCGCTCGCCGCCGCGCTGCTGGTGCATTCGAAGCTGACCCGGTTCAAGCCCTTCTTCCGGAGCGCCTTCTTCGCGCCCTGGGTGACGACGCTGGTCGCCGTGGCGCTGGTCTGGCGCTACATCTATCACCCGCAGTACGGGTTGTTCAACGCGGGGCTCGGTCTCCTCGGCATCGGCCCGATCGACTGGCTGGGCAGTCCGCGGTGGGCGATGCCGTCGATCATTCTGCTCTCGGTCTGGAAGAATTTCGGCTACAACATGCTGGTCTTCCTCGCCGGACTCTCCAGCATTCCGGAAGAGCTCTACGAAGCTGCCGCGCTCGACGGCGCCGGTGCGTGGCGCCGGTTCCGCCACATCACGCTGCCCATGCTGGGCCCGACCTTCGTGTTCGTCGGCGTGGTGACGATGATCGCCTCGTTCCAGATCTTCAGCGAACCGTACGTCATGACGCAGGGGGGGCCGCTCAAGAGCACGACCACCCTGGTGCTGCTCATGTACGAACAGGGATTCCGCTGGTGGCGCCTGGGGCTCTCCGCGGCCATCGCGGTCGTCCTCTTCCTGCTGACCCTGGGCGGCACCATGCTGCAGCTCCGGCTGCGGCGGAGCAACGCGCCGTGACCGCGCGCGACCGGGTGCGCGCGGTGGGGTTCAACGGACTCCTCTTCATCGCCGCGCTGCTCGCGGCCGGTCCGCTGCTCTGGATGGTCTCGGCCTCCTTCATGTCGTCGGGCGAGGCAAATACCTCCCCGCCGCCGCTGCTGCCCGGGTCGCCCACCCTCGAGCACTACCGGACCCTCTTCACCAGCTACAACCTGGGCCGCTACTTCCTCAACAGTCTCGGGATCGCGCTGGGCGGGACCGTGCTGGCGGTCTTGATCACCGGCATGGCGGGTTATGCATTCGCCAAGCTCCGGTTTCGCGGCCGGGACTCGCTCTTCCGCGCGCTGCTCGCCGGCATGGTGATCCCGGGGCAGGTGGCCATGCTGCCGATGTTCATTCTCCTCCGAGAGATGGGGCTGATCAATACGCTGCTCGGGGCGATGGTGCCGGTGCTGGCGCCGATCTACGGGATCTTCCTCGTCCGCCAGTACGCGCTGTCCATTCCCGACGACCTCCTCGATGCGGCGCGACTCGACGGCGCGAGCGAATTCCGGATCTTCCGCTCGGTCGTGCTTCCCGCGATCCGTCCCGTCCTGGCCACGCTCGGGGTGTTCACCTTCCTGAGCGCGTGGAACGATTTCATGTGGCCGCTCATCGTGCTGTCCGACAACTCGAAGTACACCCTGCCGGTGGCGCTCGCCAACCTCGCGGGAGAACACGTGCAGGATGTCGAGCTGATGATGGCCGGGGCGCTGGTGACGGTCCTCCCGGTGTTTCTGGCCTTCCTCTTTCTGCAACGGTACTACATCCAGGGGATCATGGCCGGAAGCGTCAAGGGATGACCGGCGTCCTCTTCGCCCTGGTGCAGGCCGCGCTGCCCGGGGGACCGCGCGTGGTCGACGGGTTCGAGCGCCCCGCGCAATGGTCGGCGCATCCCGCCGACGGCGTCGAGCTTCGTCTGGTGAGCGACCGCGGCCGCAGCGGCCGCGCCCTCCGGATGGATTTCGCTTTTACCAGCGGCGGCGGGTATGCCATCGCGCGCCGCGCCACCGCGATTCCGCTGCCGCCGAACTATGCCTTTTCCTTCTGGATCAAAGGGGAGGCGCCTCCCAATACCCTCGAGTTCAAGCTGGTGGACCGGAGCGGGGAAAACGTCTGGTGGTATACCGAGCGGGACCGGGTCTTCGACGGCGCCTGGCACCGGATCACCATCCGGAAGCGACAGATCACTTTTGCCTGGGGACCCCGGGGAGGCGGCACACCGGATACGGTAGCCGCGCTCGAGTTCGTCATCACCGCGGGCCGCGGCGGAGGGACGGGCAGGGTCTGGCTGGATGAGCTCACGCTGACATCGGTCCCCGACCTCGGCCCCTACGATCTCACGCCGCGAGTCACGGCGACCTCGGCCAGACCCGGCCATCCGCCGTCCGCGCTCCTCGACGGCGACACCGCCACGAGCTGGGAGCCGGCGCGTGCGCCGGCTTCGGTGACGGTGGATTTTCTCCGGAACCGCGAATATGGAGGTCTCACGCTGGTCTGGCGTCCCGGTCGCGACGCACCCGCGTACTCGGTGCGGATTTCCGACGACGGCCGGCAATGGCGCGACGCGGCCCGCCGGTCCGCCGGTCCTCGCGAGAGGGATTACCTCTACCTGCCGGACACGGAGTCCCGCTATCTCCGTCTTGAATTGCCGGGTGCGGCCGGCGCGCCGCTGCAGGAGCTTCGGATCGAACCGCTGGAGTGGTCGGCGTCGCGAAACGCCTTCTTCGCGGCGGTCGCGGGCGACGCCGCGCGGGGCAGGTATCCCCGGTATTTCCGGGGGGAACGCGCCGACTGGACCGTGGTCGGAGCGGATGGTGCCGCGGAAGAGGCACTCATCAATGAAGACGGGGCACTCGAGGCAGGCGGCGGCGGCTTCACCGCCGAACCGTTTTTTCTCGGCGCGGATGGCCGCCTGCTCACCTGGAACGACGTGCGCCACAGCGTCTCCCTCGAGGAATCGAGGCTTCCGATACCCTCGGTCGAATGGCGCGCGGGGGAGTTCATGCTCACCGTGACCGCGTTTGCCGTGGGAGGCGACACCGGCTCGAGCGTCGTCGCGCGATACCGGGTCCGCAACGTGGGCCGCACCCCGCTCCGCGGCACGCTCTATATCGCCCTCCGCCCGTTCCAGGTGAATCCGCCATGGCAGTTTCTCGGGACTCCCGGCGGCGTGACCCGGATCGACTCCCTGCGATGGGACGGCCGGACAGTGCTGGTCAACGCCGACCGTGCGGTCATTCCGGTGAGCGCCCCGGCGGGTTTCGGGGCCTTGCCGTTCGGCGCCGGCGATCTCGTGGGCGATTTGCGCCGTGGCGCGCTTCCCCGAAGCACGGCGGTTCACGACCCATTCGGGGCTGCCTCGGGTGCTCTGGCCTGGCCGGTGATCCTCGCCCCCGGGGATTCGACCATCGTGGCGATCGAGATTCCGCTGGGACGCGGGCGCGAGTCCCGTCTCCCCGCGGCCGGCCTCCCCGGCGTGGATGCGGCGCTCGCCACCTCCGTCACTCGATGGAGCGCGACCGTGGACCGGTCCGCGATCCGCCTTCCTCCGGCGGGCCGTCATGTCGCGAACACCATCGCGAGCACCATCGCCTACATCCTGATCAATCGCGACGGTCCCGCGTTACAGCCCGGCTCGCGATCCTACGAGCGCTCGTGGATCCGCGACGGTGCGCTGACCGGCGCGGCACTGCTGCGCTACGGACACGCGGACGTGGTGCGGGATTTCATTCTCTGGTACGCGGGTTTCCAGTATTCCAACGGCAAGATTCCCTGCTGCGTGGACCGGCGTGGCGCCGATCCGGTACCGGAGCACGACAGCCATGGCGAGTTCATCTATCTCGTGATGGAATACTTTCGCCATACCGGCGACCGCGCCCTCCTGCAGCAGCTCTGGCCCCGGGTCGTCGCGGCGGTCGGCTACCTCGATTCGCTCCGGCAAAGCCGGCGGACACCCGAGTACCGGACACCGGAAAAACGGGTGTACTTCGGGTTGCTGCCTCCCTCGATCAGCCACGAGGGGTACTCCTCCAAGCCGATGCATTCCTACTGGGATGACTTCTTTGCCCTGCGGGGTCTCAGGGATGCGGCCGCGATGGCGGGCGTCCTGGGCGACGGGCAGGAGGCAACGAGGATCGCGGCCATCCGGGATGAGTTCTCCAGGGATCTCTACGCCTCCATCGCCGAAGCCATGCGCCGGCACGCGATCGATTTCATTCCGGGCGCAGCCGACCTGGGCGACTTCGATGCAACGTCGACGACCATTGCGGTGTCTCCCGGCGGCGAGCTCGGCCGGCTTCCTCAGCCAGCGCTCGAGCGTACCTTCGAGCGGTACTGGCGGGAGGCCTCGGCCCGCGGTGATACGGCGGCGCGCTGGGAGGCCTACACGCCGTACGAGCTCCGTTCCGTGGGGACTCTGCTTCGATTGGGGTGGAAGGATCGGGCCCTCGGACTGCTGAACGGCTTCATGGCCGATCAGGAGCCGCCGGCGTGGAACCAGTGGCCCGAGGTCGTCTGGCGGGCACCGAGGGCGCCCCGCTTCCTCGGCGATCTGCCCCACACCTGGGTCGGGTCCGATTTCCTCCGCTCGGTGGCGGACCTGTTCGTGTACGAGCAGGAGGCCGACAGCGCGCTGATCGTCGGCGCCGGCATTCCCGACGCATGGCTCGGCGACAGCGGGGTCGCGGTGCGCGGACTGAGCACCTGGTGGGGACCGCTCTCGTACTCGGCGCAACGCACCGATGACGCGATCATCGTGACAATCGAGGGCGGGCTCCGTGTTCCACCGGGCGGCATCCTGCTGCAGCCTCCGGGGAGCGGCCGGGTTATGAGCGCGACCGTGGATGGCCGGGCCGCCGCGCTCCGTCCGGATGGCGCCGTCCTGCTGCGCGCGGTGCCGGCACGCATTCGATTTCTGCGATGACCGGCAGTCATGTGCTCTCGAACGGCAGATACCGTGTTCTCGTCACCGCGGCGGGGGCCGGGTACTCCTCGCTGGGTGATACCCTCCTGACGCGATGGACCGCCGACCCGACCTGCGAGGCCGAGGGGTGGTTTCTGTATCTCAGAGATCTGGACACCGGCCGGTACTGGTCCGCCGGTCATCAGCCGGTGCAACGGGCGCCGGACTCCTACCAGATCCGCGCTTCCCGGGACAGGGTGACGATCGCGCGCGAAGACGAGGGGATCGCGCTCGTCACCGAGATCGCGGTCGACGCCGCCATGGACATCGAATGGCGACGACACACCCTCACCAATCGGAGCGGCGTCCCCCGGCGGCTGGAGCTCACCACCTGCATCGAGGTGGCGCTGGATGATCCCGCGGCGGCCGCTGGCCATCCGGCGTTCTCCAAGCTGTTCGTGCAAACGGACGCTCTGCCGGAGTACCGCGCCCTGCTGGCCCGCCGTCGCCCGAGGAGTCCAACGGAGCCGGTGCTCGTGCTGGGTCACGCGATGCTGGGCGCAGCGCCGCTCGAGTGTGAAACCGATCGGGCCCGATTCGTCGGACGGGGCGCAACCCTCCGCAATCCCCGGGCGATGCAACATGGTGTGACGCTCTCCGGGACTACCGGGAACGTGCTGGACCCGATGCTGTCCTTGCGGAGTGCCCTGACGCTCGGTCCGGGAGCCTCGGTTGGGGTGGAGACGGTGCTCGCCGTGGGTACCGATCGGCTGGCGGTCGAACGGATGCTCGCGGCGTCGGCCGTCGGCGCTTCCGAGGCCGTCTTTCCGGCGACCGGCGAATTCGGGCCGCCCGCCGGAATCCCCCTGCCTGCGCCACGGCGGTTCTGCCCGGCACCTGGACTCGACGCTGCTGCCGTCGCGTCAGAACCGCTCGCCTTCTTCAACGGAATCGGAGGATTTGCCGGCGACGGGAACGAGTACGTGATGCGGCTCGACCGGTCCATCGGCGGGATCCGGCTCCCGCCACTCCCCTGGTGCAATGTGATCGCCAACGAGAGCACCGGCTTCATCGCTTCGGAGCGAGGTCCCGGGTTTTCCTGGAGCCAGAACAGCCGGGAGAATCGCCTCACGCCATGGTTCAACGATCCGGTTTCCGATCCCGCGGGCGAAGCGATCTATCTGAGAGACGAAGACGCCGGTCTCTTCTGGTCTCCGACTCCGGGGCCCACGCCCGGATCGGGCTCGTACGAAATCCGCCACGGATTCGGCTACACGACATGGCGGCATGTGTCCGCCGCACTCGAGCAGGAGGTCGTCTCGTTCGTGCCGGTGCATGACGAGGTAAAGATCCTTCGCCTCCGGATCACCAATCGGAGCGCGACTGCCCGGCATCTTTCGGTCTTCTATTATGCGGAATGGGTGCTCGGCGGCACTCGCGCCGACACGATCTCCTCCGTGAACACGGAAAGCGCGGCCGGCGGGTCGGTTCTCCTGGCCAGGAATCCGGACAGCGTCGACTTTGGAACCCGAGTGGCATTCGCGGCCGCGTCCGGCCCCGCTGAGCGAGGCCGCCACTTTACCGCGGATCGCCAGGCATTCCTGGGGCGCTATGGGAGCGCCGAACTGCCCGAGGCCATAGGGTCCAGGGATCGGCTCGATGGGCGTGCTGGCGCCGGATTCGACCCCTGCGCGGCCCTCCAGCTCGTCACCGAGCTCGCCCCGGGTGAGTCCGGTGAGTGGACATTTCTGCTGGGCCAGGCGACTGACGCCGCCGTGGCCACCGCGCTGTGCACTCGCTTCGGTGCCCCGGCGGCTGTCGAAGCGGCGCTCGCCGAGGTCCGTTCGTTCTGGAATACCCTGCTCTCCACGGTGAAGGTGGAAACCCCCTCCCCCGCGATGGATCTCATGGTGAACGGGTGGCTCTCCTACCAGAATCTGAGCTGCCGGATGTGGGCGCGCTCCGCCTTCTATCAATCGGGTGGGGCCTTCGGATATCGGGACCAGTTGCAGGACGCCGCCGCGCTCATCTATCACCGGGCGGATCTCACCCGGAAACAGATCGTCCTCCACGCCGGCCGCCAGTTTGTCGAGGGTGATGTGCTGCACTGGTGGCACCCGCCGGCGGGCCGGGGCATTCGCACCCGATTCTCGGATGACCTGCTCTGGCTGCCCTTCGTCACCGAGTTCTATGTCGCAACGACCGGTGACGCCTCGGTGCTGGGCGAGGAGGCCGGCTTTCTCGTCGGGCCACCGCTCGCAGCAGGCGAGGATGAGGTCTTCATCGCGCCCGGTGAGGCCGGGAGCCGCGCGGATATTTACGAGCACTGTTGCCGCGCCATCGACCGTTCGCTGACCCATGGCCGGCATGGCCTGCCGCTCATCGGCACCGGCGACTGGAATGACGGGATGAACCGGGTGGGAAGGCTCGGGCACGGCGAGAGCGTCTGGCTCGGATTCTTCCTCTTCACCATCCTCCGGCGGTTTCTGCCGATCTGCCGGGAGCGCAAGGACCACGCGCGAATCCTGCGGTACGAGCAGTATCAGTCCGAGCTCGGCGTCGCCCTCAACCTGGGCGGCTGGGACGGCGCGTGGTACCGCCGGGCGTACTACGATGACGGGACGCCCCTCGGCTCATCGCAGAACGACGAGTGCCGCATCGATGCGATTGCCCAGGCATGGTCGGTCCTCTCGGGCGCGGCCCCTCGGGAGCGCGCCGAGCAGGCGCTCGATGCCATGGAACGGTTTCTGGTGGACCAGCCGGCGCGGCTCATCCGTCTCCTGACCCCGCCGTTCGACCGCACGCCCCACGACCCGGGATACATCAAGGGATATCTCCCCGGCGTCCGGGAGAACGGCGGCCAGTATACCCACGCGGCGCTCTGGGCGGTGCGCGCGCTCGCCGAAGCGGGCCGAGGCGATCGTGCCGCGCCGTTATTCGATCTCCTCAATCCGGTGCGTCACGGGGATGCGCCGGAAGCGATCGCGGTCTATCGGGCCGAGCCGTACGTGGTCGCCGCCGACGTCTACGGCGTCGCGCCCCACCTGGGCAGGGGAGGTTGGACGTGGTACACAGGATCGGCAGGGTGGATGTTCCGTGTCGCCCTCGAATCGATCCTCGGTCTGACGATCCGGGATGGCGGGACCCTGGTGCTCTGTCCCTGCATCCCGGCAGAATGGCCGGGGTTCTCGGTACGGTACCGGCTTCCCGATGGCCAGACCCGGTATCAC
>Ga0070699_100003235_pt1 | contig 14399 bp, 8 predicted proteins | sample KBSK1503metaG_FD_65473 | JGI IMG/M metagenome (GOLD analysis project Ga0070699, IMG submission 65473) | Corn, switchgrass and miscanthus rhizosphere microbial communities from Kellogg Biological Station, Michigan, USA - KBS K1-50-3 metaG | ecosystem: Host-associated > Plants > Roots >...
GAGAGCCGCATGCGATCGATCTCGTCGTTGATCGTCGCTTCCTTCTCGATGTACGAGTCGGTTGCCGGAACGTAGGCCTCCGGCTGGTAGTAGTCGTAGTAGCTGACGAAGTATTCGACGGCGTTGCGCGGGAAGAACCGCTTGAATTCCTGATACAGCTGCGCCGCCAGCGTCTTGTTGTGGGCCATCACCAGCGTCGGACGATTGACGCGCGCAATGACCTGCGCCATGGAGTAGGTCTTGCCCGAACCGGTGACGCCGAGGAGGACCTGATGGGAATCGCCGCGGTCGAGACCTTCGACCAGCTCGGGGACCGCGTGCACCTGATCGCCGCGGAGCTCGAAGTCGCTGACCAGCTCGAATCGATCGTGAACGGACGGCATTAGGGCCAGGCCTTTGTCAGTACGCCTAAACAAAGCATCGTACCACGGACTGGTTGGTGGATGGTGTGTGGTAGATGGTGGGTGCGTTTGTGGTTGGTGGTTAGTAGATAGTGGTCAACGCCGGCTCCTGGTGATGTCGCTGGACGCGGGCACTCAGGCCTCGGGCGTTTTTCTTCATGCAACCACTATCCACCATCTACCACCCACCAACCAGCAGGCGCCTAGCGCTTGAACGGCGCGAAGTAGCCCTTGCGGCTGCGGATGCGCGCGTCCTTCAGTTCGGGTCGGCGCACGCGGATCTCGACCTTGCGCCACCGGCCGTCCTGCGCGGTGTTCGTCGAGAGATAGCCGACACTGTATTGTGCGCGGATCTGCGCGAGGATGCGATCGTAGGCCTCGGAGATTTCTTTCATCGACAGGGGAAAGAACGCCTGTCCGCCGGTTTCGTCGGCAATCTGGCTCAGGCGTGTTCGCTGGTCGAAGCGCACGCTGCTCGATTGATGCTCGAGAAAGCCGATCGCGTACACCGTCACGTCCGACGCACGGAGAAGCGTCAGCGCATCGCTGAACCTCAGTGTGCTGCGCGTATCGCCGCCGTCGGTGAAAAGCACGAGGATCGTTCGTCCCTCGTCTTCCGACGCACCATCGAGATACACGCCGAGGGCGTCGTACATCGCGGTGTAGCCGTCGGGCTTGCGCGATCGAATGCGTTCGACCATGCGCGGAAAATCCTGCTGGCCGTACTTGGCGACGCGGACTTCGGTATCGAAGTCCACCAGCGTCATGTCGCGCGCGTCGTTCAGCGTGTTGAGGAACTTCACGGCCGCGGACCGCGCGAGACCGATGTCCTCGCCCATGCTGCCGCTGGTATCGAGGAGCAACCCGACGTGGAGCTCCGGCGCCGTGTCGGCCTCGTCGCCGCGCGCGAACAGTCGAATCGACTGTTTGCGTCCGTCCTCGACGATCTCGAAATCCTCCTGCGTCAGGTCGGAAATGAAATTGCCGCGCCGGTCGACGACCGTGACGCCAAGGTTGACCAGCTCGGTTTCAGACCGGAAGGTGGGTTGCTGTGCGACAGTCCCGGCAACGATCAGCATCGCGAGCGCGATGGTGAGGACGGAGCAGGGAGGACGTCCGGTGCGCACTGATTCGAACCGCCTTGGGGGCCCAATCGTACCATCGCCTGTCCGCCGTAGCCTTGGCGAAGGCGGAATTGGCATAAAGGTGACAGCGCCCACCCCGACCGTGCCCAGCGTGGCTATAATGACAAGTTGGCGCGTATGAGCACGGTTCCCCGGGCGGCGGCGGCCCTCACGCAATGAGGTGCATCGCCGTCAGCCAAACGGAGCTGGCCATCAGGATGCTCGACGAGATCCTGTTGCCCAGCTTCGAAGTCGAGTTCCTCGTCGATAGCAAACCGCTGGCCCGACGCCTTCACGATGCGGGTCTCAACGTTGTCGCCGGCGACCTCCGCCGGACCGACACCTACGTGAAGGCCGATCTCACGCCTGGCACCTGCGTCGTCGTCGAGGACAATGGGCGCAAGAGTCTGCGCAAGGTGCTCGAGGCGATTTGGGACGCCGGGGGCACCCTGGTCTATGTCCTCGGGGTCGGCACATCGGACTCGCACAAGCGCGAAGACGAGCTGAAGGCGCAGTTCCCCGAGCTCAATTACCTGGCGCTGTCGGAGCTGTTCGGCGGTCCGCTGCTCACCGAGTTCAGCCGCTCGCTGACTCGCCTTCGCGTCCAGCAGTATCAGCGGTTCCTCAGCGACGCCGGTCGCGTCCTCATCCTCCTGCACAACGACCCCGACCCCGACGCGATGGCGAGCGGTCTCGCGCTCAGAAACGTGCTGCACCGTAACAAGCAGACGGCGGTCATCGGCGCGCTGCAGGGCGTCACGCGCCCGGAGAACCAGCGGATGATGAACCTGCTGGACATCCACGTGGAGATCGTGACCCCCGATCAGGTCCAGGAATTCGACCGCGTGACGATGGTGGACGTTCAGCCGCACTACTTTGGAGGAGCCATCGACCGGGTCGATCTGGTCATCGATCATCACCCCGAACAGTCAGGGTATACGGCGGTCTACAAGGACGTCCGGCCCGATTACGGATCGACCTCCACGATCCTGACCGAGCACCTGCGCGCCATCGACGTCAAGATTCCCGAACGCACCGCCACGGCGATGCTCTACGCGATCAAGTCGGACACGCTGTTCTTCAACCGTCAGGCGAACCGCGTCGACATCGAGGCGTTCTCGTACCTCTATCCGTTGGCCGACGCGCAATTGATCCGCAAGATGGAAGGCGCGGAAATCACGGTCGACCGGCTGGACTACGTGCTCCGCGCCAAGCAGAACGGACGCATGGAGGAGCAGGTCTTCTGCGCGTTCCTCGGCAACTCGCCGCGCGAAGACTTCATTCCCTACGTGGCCGACTTCTACCTGCAGCTCGAGGACGTGAAGTGGACGATCGTCGCCGGGATCGTCAACGACACGCTGGTGATGTCGGTCCGCAACCTCGGGTACCAGCGCAACGCCGGCGAATTCGTCCGCAAGTACTTCGGTGGGATCGGCAGCGCCGGCGGTCACCGCGCGATGGCCAAGGCGGTGGTGCCGCTCCGCGCGTTCCGCGAAAAGTTCGGCAACCTGAGCGCCGAGCAGTTCACGGAGCGTGTGATGGCGATGGCGCACGAGTTCCTGCACGAGCGGGAACGCGAGCACCATCCGGACCGAAGATTAGTCGCCCGAGCCTGAATTACACTCTGACGCGTATGCCTTCCGCAGCCGAGGATCGTGTCTTCCGGCAGGCGTTCTTCCGGAACGTCACCGATCAGCCGTTGGATCCCGCGAAGGACGGCCGATACGAACCGCTCTATACCGAGGACAAGCTCCAGGAGTCCGACCCCGTCGAGTTGATGGCGTGGTCGATCGAGTCGACTCCCGGCGAGAGCGTGCAGCTGTTGTCTGGATTTCGCGGCACGGGCAAGAGCACGGAACTCAAGCGGCTGAAAAACAGGCTCGAGGAATCCGGATATACCGTCATCCTCTGCGATGTCGAGGATTACCTCAACCTGACGACGCCGGTCGACATCAGCGACTTTCTCATGGTGCTCGCGGGCGCGTTCAGCGATCGCCTTGCCGACCCCGGTATTCTCGGCGCCGATCCCGCGTACGAAACCTACTGGACGCGATTGCGCAACTTCCTCGAACGTACGAAAGTGCAGCTCGATGGAATCAGCGGCAAAGTTGGCGTCGAGGGAGCCTCGGTCGACATCAAAGCGAACTTGAAGAGCGATCCCACGTTCAAGCAGCTCCTGCAGAAACACATGGCCGGGCACCTGGGATCGTTCGTACAGGATGTGCACGGCTATTTCGAGGATTGTGTCAAGCGGATTCAGGAGAAGCTCGGCTTCCGCGAAGTCGTGTTCATCGTCGACTCCATCGAGCACATACGGGGAACCAGTATCAACGCCGTCGATGTCCAGAGTTCGATCGAGTCACTGTTCGCAGGACAATCCGACAAGTTGCACCTGCCGAATCTTCACGTCATCTACACCATTCATCCTTACCTGAAGGTCCGGTCAGCTTCTCTAGGTGCTTTATACGAACCTGGTGGCGTCCGTGTGCTGCCGACCGTCAAGGTGCGGACCGAAGCTGACCGACAGCCCTTCGAACCAGGACTCGAAGCGCTCGTGCGCGTCGTCGCGCGACTGGGAGACTGGAAGCGGTTGCTCGGCGATGTCTCGGTTCTTCACGAGCTGATCCTGCACTCGGGTGGTCACCTTCGCGATCTGCTGCGCCTGCTCGCCGAAATCCTCCGACGCGCGCAATCGCTACCCGCGACCAAGGCGGTGGTAAACGCCGCAGTTAGCCAGATTCGCAACGAATTTCTTCCGATCGCTGATGCCGACGCCGCGTGGCTGGCGCGGATCGCCAGGACGCACAGCGCCGCCCTCGAGGACGTGGCGAAGCTGCCGGACCTCGCCCGTTTCCTCGATACGCATCTCGTGCTCTGCTACTGGAACGGCCACGAGTGGTACGACGTGCATCCGCTGATCTACACAGAGATCCTCGCGCAGGCAGCGTCGATTCAGGGGCCGACGCTCAAACCTGCAAATGCCCAACCCGCCTGATTCGTTTATCACGTCCGACAGCCTGGGCGCTCAGGGCGAAGCCGAGTGGCAGCGTCTGCGCGAGCAAGTCGATCTCGCATCCGGTTTCTGGCTCGCGTTCATCTTCGTGAGCGCGGCAGCCACTGCCAACGTATTGTTCCGCCGGCTCGAGGCGCACCTTCGCTTGCATGGATACGGTATCGAGCGGTTCCACCCCTCAGAACCATCGGAACTCCCACTCGCATTACAGGCGCTTCAATTGCCAGACCGTTCCAACGAACGCGGGCTGTGGATCGAGGCGGTGCACGCTGACGCTCCCGCCAGCAGTGACGAATCGTCGCCATGGGCGCTCGCCTGGGATGCTTTGATGCTTCGGACCAACGAACAGCGTGATGCCCTCCGTCGCAATCTGAAGGCGCCGTTGCTGTTCGTGACGCACGCAACGATCAAGCCGCGAATTCGCGAGGCCGCCCCCGATCTATGGTCGGTACGTTCGATCGTCGTCGAAATCGCTCCCACACCTGCCGCGTCGCCGTTGCCGCCGATGGATCACGCGGAACTGGATCGCCCCGAGATCGTCGTCCCGAGCCCCGACCCTGAGCGTGCGCTGGAGGAAGCGCAGCGGCGGCTCGAACGAGGAGGGGACCCGCGAAGTGCTCTCGCCGCGTTTATGCGCGCGGCCAGTGGGTTTCTCGACCACGCCCGCGCTGTGGACGCATTGGAGCCTGCGCGAGCGGCGGTCGCGATTGCCGAAGGTCTGCCACCCGGAGGCCATCTTGACGTCGTTGCCGCGCTGCAAACTCTCGCGCGAGCCGAGGACGAATCAGGCGACCCCGTTTCGGCGTTGGACCACTTGCGACAAGCACAGGCAATTGCGGAACAGCGTGAAAGTGGTGACGAACGGCTCATGTTCATCCTAGGCGATTATTCGAGGATCGCCTTCCGCGTCGGCGACCTCAGCACCGCCCTCCAGTATGCGGAACGAGCGTTGACATTGGCTCGTCCGATGGCAACCCAATCCGATTCCAATACCGTCACCAACCTCGTCCGAGTTCTCCTCCTGATTGGAGACGTGCATAGAGACCGCGGCGAATTCGCACGAGCGCAATCGTTCTACGAGGAGGCCTTGTCATCAGTACAACGTCTGGCCGCCGCGGACGATGAATACTGGCAGCAGTATTTGTCCGTCGTTCTTTCACGTCTCTCCGACGCCCAACGGTCACAAGGTGATGCAGCCAGCGCCCTTCGCGGCTATGAAGCAGCGCTGAAGATTGATGAACGTCTCGCGGATCAGGATCCGGGCAACTTCACGCGACTATTCAACCTGGCGATTTCATGGTATGCGTTGGGAAGGGTTCGTCAGGCAGAGGGAGATCTGGAAGGCGCACAACAAGCCTTCGAGCGTAATCTCACGATCGCGCAACAGCTCGTTGCAGATCACCCCGACCATGATGGAGTGCAGCGTCAACTGGCGCTTGGATGGACTTCTCTCGGACGCATACGTGCGAATCAAGGCCTCCCTGAAGAGGCGTTAACGGCGTTCCAGAACGCCTGCGACATAGACGAGCGCCGCGTCGCCGCAGACCCTACGCATTTCAACGCCAGCCTTGATTTGGCAACGCACCTGTGCGAGCTGGGCGACGTCTATCTGCGACTGGGAAACCCCACCATTGCGGCTGCACACTTTCGACGGTCGCTCACGCTCGCCAACAAGCTCGCCGAACGGGCCCCGGAGGATTATTACGTGCAAAGTTTATTGACAGCGGCGCGCGAGCGAGTTTCTCTCGTTCAGTCTCAACAGCCGCCGCCGGCTGAACTTCGCCCCGAGAAAAGCTAGCTGCTACGTTCCCGATCGAAACAACCCCAGATCCACCGCCGCACCCATTGCCTTGTATCCGGCGTCGTTCGGATGCAGGTGATCTCCTGAATCGTATTCAGCCTTGAACTTGGCCGGCGCGTTCGGGTCACGTGTGGCCACATCGAAGTCGATCACGCCGTCGAATCCTCCGCCGGTTCGAATCCACTGATTGACCGCCTGACGCTTGGCTTCGCCTTCCGGCGTGGCGTACGCCGCCCCTTCGTACGGCGTCAGCGTGGCGCCGTAGATCTTCAAGCCGCGCGTGTGCGCGCGTTGAATCAGCTGCTTGTAGCCGGCAATCAGGTCGTCCGCCGACGGCGTCGGGTTCGATCGCGCCACGCCGATGTCGTTGATCGCCTCCAGCACGACGACGTGCGTGACACCCGGGAGCATCAGCACGTCGCGATCGAAGCGAGCCAGCGCATTGATGCCGGCGGCCGGGTTCCCCTCGCCGAGGACCTGATTGCCGCCGATGCCGGCGTTGAGGACCGCGAGCTTCGATCCGCCGCGATGCGCGGCCAGTCGCCTGGAGAGCTCGTCGGGCCAGCGGTTGTTCGTGTCGGCGGTCGAACGCGATCCATCGGTGATCGAATCGCCGAACGCGACGATCGCACCAGTCTGCGCGGGTGCCATCACCTCGACTCGGGAGATGAGAAACCACGACCGCGTCTGCGTGCTGGCAGTCAGCGTCGCTTCGCCGAGATGCGAACCGGTGGTCGAGAGATAGTTCGTCTGGTTCGCGCCGTTGTGCATCGTCAATGGCGATGGCCCGCTGCCGACTTCTCCAGGCAGGTAAACATCGATGGCAAGGTCGGCCAGGGAGGGCACCGCAAGGTCGACGGGATCGCTGAAGACCACCGCGCCGGATGGAATGCGGACCGATTGGCGCCCACTGAACGTGAGCGGCCGATCGGACTGCGGCATGATGCCGGCTTCCTTGTCGCGGAGCGCGATGTGCGCGCCGCCGATATCGATCGGCGCAGTCCCGAAGTTGTTGCTCAGCACGACGCGCAGGCGATTGCCGCCAATCGACGTGTGGACGATCTGTCGCAGCGTCTGGTCGTTGATGACGAGCGGCGGCTGCGGTGGCGGCCCACCTTGTCGGGCGCCCGCCGCGCCCGCGGGTGCGGCAGCAGGCGGGGGTCCGCCGCCGGGTTGAGGTGCGCTGCCCGGCTGCGGACGACCGACGACCGCAGTCGCCCAGGTCGCGACCCAGTGATCGCCGCGACTCCCCTGCGGAAAGGCCGGTGCCGCGACGAAAAGAACGAGAGCTGACGCAATCAATCGAAAACGGCGCGTGTGCATTGACAGTCCTCTGAGTGCGGAATTCTAGCCGATCAACTGCAACGATTTATGATGGGACTCTATGGCTCACATCCTCCAGCAGGTCCCGAAGGGCGAGCGCGTCGGCATCGCGTTTTCCGGTGGACTCGACACGAGTGCGGCCCTTCATTGGATGCGCGGCAAAGGAGCGATTCCGTACGCCTACACCGCCAATCTCGGCCAGCCGGACGAACCTGACTACGACGACATCCCTCGCAAAGCGATGCAGTACGGCGCCGAGAAGGCCCGTCTGATCGATTGCCGCGCCCAGCTCGTCGCGGAAGGCATCGCGGCGATCCAATGTGGCGCGTTCCACATCGCGACTGGCGGCGTTCCGTACTTCAACACCACACCACTCGGACGCGCCGTCACCGGCACGATGCTCGTGCTGGCGATGCGCGATGACGACGTGCACATCTGGGGCGATGGCAGCACGTTCAAAGGAAACGATATCGAACGCTTTTACCGATACGGATTGCTCGCGAATCCGCAGCTGCGGATCTACAAGCCGTGGCTCGATCAGACATTCATCGACGAGCTCGGAGGACGCGCCGAGATGTCGGCATATATGGCGCGTGCCGGTTTCCAGTACAAGATGAGTCTCGAGAAGGCCTACTCGACCGACTCGAACATGCTCGGCGCGACGCACGAGGCGAAAGATCTCGAGCATCTGAACACCGGCGTCAAGATCGTGCAGCCGATCATGGGTGCCGCCTTCTGGCGCGAAGAGACTCGCATCGCCGCCGAAGAGGTGACGGTGACGTTCGAGGAAGGCCGCCCCGTTGCCCTGAACGGTCGCACGTTCGACGACCTCGTCGAACTGATGGCGGAGGCCAACCGGATCGGCGGGCGTCATGGGCTCGGGATGAGCGATCAGATCGAGAACCGCATCATCGAGGCGAAGAGCCGCGGCATCTACGAAGCGCCGGGAATGGCGCTGCTCTTCATCGCGTACGAACGTCTCATCACCGGAATCCACAACGAGGACACCATCGAGCAGTACCGCGACAGCGGACGTCGACTCGGCCGACTCCTCTATCAGGGGCGATGGTTCGACCCGCAGTCGATGATGCTCCGCGAGACGGCGCAGCGCTGGGTCGCGCGCGCGATCACCGGCGACGTCGCGATCGAGTTGCGGCGCGGCAACGATTACTCGCTGCTCGACACCCGCAGTCCGAACCTGACCTACAAGCCCGAGCGCCTGACGATGGAGAAAGGTGAGATGTTCTTCACGCCGCAGGACCGGATCGGACAATTGACGATGCGCAATCTGGATATCGCCGACACCCGCGACAAGCTGCAGACCTACGCACGTGCGGGACTGATTGGACGCAATGAAACCGGGTTCAATTTCCTGTAGGAAGGGAATAAGAAACTGAATCCAGTGTCCTCGGAGTAGTTCTGTGATCGTCGCCCTGACCCTCGCGCTCCTCCAGTTCGCGCAGGTCGAGAGCGGCGATCTGCGCGTGCGTGTGACCGACGCGAGCGGGCTGCCGCTGCAAAGTTCGATCGAGCTGCTGAGCGAAGGCAATCAGTTCCACACCGAGTATCAGACCGACGCGGCCGGCACGCTGCTGATTCGGCGCCTCCCGTTCGGCAGCTATCGTCTGATAGTCACACGGGACGCGTTCGCCCCGTTTTCCACAATCGTCCAGATACAGTCGGCGCAGGCGATCGAGGTGCCCGTCACGCTCAGCGTGGCGCCGCTGCAAAGCACCATCACCGTGCGAGCCGGCGAGACGCTCATCGACACCCATCAGACAACGTCAGTGCAGCGCGTCGGCTCCGAGACCATCCGGACGCAGACGTTGGCCATGCCCGGTCGCGCGATCCCCGAGCTCGTGGACACCCAACCGGGTTGGCTGATGGAGGCGAACGGCGTGCTGCACCCGCGCGGATCCGAATACCAGACGCAGTACGTGATCGACGGGCTGCCGGTCACCGACAATCGATCGCCCGCCTTCGCGCCGGCGATCGATGCCGAGACCGTGCAGACGCTCAGCATCCGGACCGGCGGCTATCCGGCGGAGTACGGCCGGAAGCTTGGCGGCGTCATCGAAGTGGTCACGTCAGACGTGGGACCGACCGGCTTCCATGGCAGCGCTGTGGGATCGCTCGGCAGCTTCTCGACGCGCACCGGCGATGCGAGCGCGGGATATCTCGGCCGGCGTGGGCTCTTCATCGTGACCGCGGGCGTTGCGATGACCGATCGGTATCTCGATCCGCCGGTCGAGGAGAACTTCACCAATGACGGCTCCACGCGATACGCCTCGGCCCGCGCCGACGTAGACCTGTCACGCGCCGATCGGGCGGGCGCGATTCTGCGCACTGGCACGTCGCGCTTTCACGTACCCAATGAGCTGATGCAGCAGGTCGCCGGGCAGCGTCAGGATCGGGACAACGACGAGACGGCGGGCCTCTTCTCCTACCAGCACATTTTTGGACAGCGCGCCACTGCCGACGTTCGCGGCATGGGACGGAGCGTGTCGGCAACGCTCGCCTCCAATGCGGCGTCGGTGCCAATCCGGGCCGACCAGGATCGCGGCTTTCACGAGTTCTATCTCAAGGCCACGACCACGGGTCTGGCGCATGCGCACGAGTGGAAGGTCGGCGGCGACGTGAGCCGTGCGCGGGTACGCGAGGGCTTCTCATTCGCCGTCACCGATACGACGGCATTCCCCGCCGATGTGCCTGCGTCGTTCGATTTCGCCGACGAACGACACAGCCATGACGCTGCCCTGTTTGTGCAGGATCGCATCTCGATCCGACAGTGGACGATCAGCGCCGGCCTGCGCTGGGACGACTACTCGTTCCTCATCGACGACCACGCGCTGAGTCCACGGGTGTCGGTCGCCTGGGCTCCCGCCGGTGATCTGGTATTTCGCGCCGCCTACGACCGCGCGTTCCAGACGCCCGCGATCGAGAACCTGCTGCTCGCGAGCGCGCCGGCGACGGAAGGGCTGCGCGCCCACGTCGTCCATTTACCGGTGCCGCCATCGCGCGGGAACTTCTACGAGGCCGGCGTGTCGAAGGGACTTCGCGGGTGGGCACGTCTCGACGCGACCTACTTTCATCGCTACGCTACGCAGTTTGCAGACGACGATGTGCTCCTGAACACGGGAGTCAGTTTCCCCGTCGCCCTTGCTGCCGCAACGGTCAACGGCGTCGACATCAAGCTCGATGTTCCCGCAACGCGACGGCTGTCCGGCTCGGTCGCGTATTCATGGATGCGCGGCGTCGAGCAGCTGCCAGTCACCGGCGGTCTCTTCCTCGATGACGACGCGTCCGAGCTCCTGACCTCCGCGGAGACGTTCCCGATGACGCAGGACCAGCGACATACGCTGCGGGCTCGCGCGAGCTATCGGGTCAACGATCCGGTGTGGGTCACGCTGGCGTCTGCGTATGGAAGCGGCCTGCCGTTCGAATTCACGGGCGACCGCGACGAGGCCGAAGCGCAGTACGGGGAGCGGATTGCGGATCGCGTGAACTTCGAGGCCGGCCGCGTGCGATCCCGCCTGTCGCTCGATGCCTCGGCGGGCGTGAGGCTCACCCGGTCCGCGCCCCGTCTCCGTGTGCAGGTCGACGTCCGCAACATCACCGACCGCCTCGACGTGATCAACTTCGCGGGACTCTTCTCGGGAACCGCGCTCGCGCCGCCACGCAGTATCGCCGTGCGGGTGCGCGCAGAGTTTTGATCGCGTTCGCGGCGACGTTCACTCATCACGAAAAACACTTGTCACAAAACGCTTGTCACAAGGGCACACCACGGAGACACGGAGAAAACGAAGGCGCACGGAGAAACGCAAGCAGCACGCCGCTGACCGCGCTTCGCGCGGCCATGGATAGAGAGGCGTCGTAATCGCAAGCCATCCAGAGAAAGATCGGGCTTGCGATTACGGCGCCTCTCTATCCATTGCGCCGACCGAAGGTCGGCGTCAGCGGTGTGCCTTCGTGCGTCTCTGCTTCCTCCGCGCCTCCGTGGTTTGCTTTTGGGGGTAAAGGCGATGGCCCTGATTACCTCGATTTATCCAGCGCCTGCGCGACGTCCGCCAGGATGTCCGCCGTTGCCTCACACCCGACGCTGAAGCGGATGAATCCTTCGCTGATGGCGTCGCCACCCCAGCGCGCGCGGCGCTCGGCCATCGACAGCACACCGCCGAAGCTGGTGGCCTCCCGCACGATCGTCAACGCGCGCAGGAACGACTCGGCGCGCGCGCGCGTGCTCAAGTCGATGCCGACCAGCGTCCCGAACGCCCGCATCTGCCTCGCGGCGATGTCGTGGCCAGGATGCGAGCGCAATCCCGGATAGTGCACGGCGGCAACGTCGTCCCTTGCAGCAAGCATCTCGGCGAGGAGCGCGGCCGTCGCACACTGGCGCGAGAGGCGGAGTGGCAGTGTCGGCAGCGATCGATGCGCCAGCCACACTTCCATCGGCCCGGGAATCGCGCCATGGATCGTGCGCCACTGACGCAACGCCGCAGCGCGTTCCGGATCTCTCGTCGCGACATGGCCCAGGAGCAGGTCGCTGTGGCCGGCGAGCGCTTTCGTGTCCGATGACACGACGAATGTCGCGCCAAGGTCGAGCGGGCGCTGCAGGTATGGCGTGGCGGTCGTGTTGTCGACCGCGACGAGCACATTCCGTTCACGTGCAGCCTCCACGACTGCTCGGATGTCGCCGACCTCGAGCTGTGGATTGCTCGGCGTCTCGATCCACACCAGGCGCGCGCCGTCGATGACGGCCGGTTTGGCACAGTCGAGCGCCGAGGCCATCCGCACGTCGACACCGATTGGCCGGAGCCACGTCGAGGCGAGCGTTCGTACGGCGTAGTAGGAGTCCGAGGGAAGCACGACGACATCACCGGGACGCAGCGTCACGCCAAGTGCAGCGCTGACCGACGCCATCCCGGAGGCGAACGCGATGGCCTCGCCGCCCTCGAGCACGCCAAGGGCGTCCTCCCAGGCCGCCCAGGTCGGATTGTGGAAGCGCCCGTAGGTGAACGGGTGCTCCGATGGCTCTCCGGGCGTCGTAAACGTGGAGGAAAACTGCGGACCGGCGAGAAACGGCCCCGACTGCGTGGATGTCCGGAAGCCCGCGTGAACGATCTCGGTATCGCGCTCCATGAGTGCCGATCATATGCGTCGGCAGCGCCTGATTGTCGTACGGGGTAGCTGGGTAGCTGGGTAGCTGGGTAACTGGGGAAGTTGGACAGGTGTATTGGCCTAGCTACCTATCCGCCCAGCCACCCAGCGACCTTCTACGAGACGACGCGCAGCGCGTACTGTTTTTGCCCGGACTCCGGCGTGCTCGGATACGCAAGGTCCGGCATCGGCGGCGCAAGGAACAGACGGCGCGCGGCCTTCGCCAGCAACCGTGCGCGGCGAACTGATTTCGCCGAACGCGCGCTGTCGGTGGCGATGCCGGTATTCGCATACATCTGGCGGTACAGCTTCGAGATCAGCACGAACGCAAGCCGTCCGCGTATCGAGCGGACGCAGCGCGTCGATCGCCGCCAGATCGCCGGGAAGGCGTAGAAGCGGTCCCACGCCTCCTGTGTTCCCTTCCGAATGGCGTCAGCCGTCATGTTCGGATGGGGCGAGTAGACCTTCGGACGCCTCGATTGCGGGATGAGCCAGTAGCGCGTCAGCGGAACCCCGTCGACCTTCTCGACCTCCCCGCTCTGTTGCTCCCACTTGGCGAAATCCAGCGTTCCGGGAAACGGAGTGAGCATCACGAACTGCGCGAAGGCGATGCCGCTGCGTTGCGCGAGGTCGGCCGTCGCCTGAAACGTGGCCTGATCGTCAGTCGGTAGTCCGAAGATGAACGAGCCGAGGACGTGGACACCGTTGGCGGGAAAGGCCTGCAGGCGCGTCACGAGCGCCTCGCCGGCATCGTTGAAGTTCTTGAAGACGGCCTTCAGACCTTCTGGCGTCACCGATTCGACACCGACCAGCGCGCCCTTGATCCGCGCGCGGCGCATCGCCGCAAGGAACTCCGGATCTTCCGCGGCTTCCATCGTGATCTGCGTGAAGAACACCATGTCGTCCGGCAGCCGCTCGAACTCGGCCATCAATTCAAAGCGCTCTCGTCGCAGATTCGAGAGCTCGAGGAACCGATGTTTGTCCGCGCGCCGATCGGCTGCCGCGAGATCGGCCAGCGTCACCGGATAGAAGTTGTCGTCGGCGAGGAGGATGAATCGGAATCCCTTACGGCGCAGCGCCACCACTTCCTGCATCACTTCCCAGACCGGACGCTGCCGCGGCGCCTGCCCGTCGGTCCTCCAGACCGAACAGAACGAGCAGTGCTTCGGGCAACCGCGCACGGTTTGCACCGATCCCCACATATAGGCGCGCTCGGGGAGCAGGTCCCAACGCGCTGACGAAAACGAGTGGCCCGCAATGCGCCCACCGGTGTACAGGGGCTGGAGTGCGCCGTTCTCGCAGTCTTCGAGGACCTGTGGCCAGACGAGATCTCCGTCGCCACTGACGACACTATGAGCCGCTCCGCGCTCCCGCACTTCGTCCGGGTACAGCGTCGAGTGGATGCCGCCGAACACGACGGTCGCACCGCGTTCGCGGGCGAGCTGTCCGACGCGATATCCACGAAGCGCGTTGGTCGTGTGAATGCCGATGCCGACCACGTCGCCCGCCTCGACCTGCGCCGGCTCGAACCGCTCGAGCGATTCGTCGACGATCATTGGCGTACCGAAGCGGTCCGGCGT
>Ga0070699_100003236_pt1 | contig 14399 bp, 15 predicted proteins | sample KBSK1503metaG_FD_65473 | JGI IMG/M metagenome (GOLD analysis project Ga0070699, IMG submission 65473) | Corn, switchgrass and miscanthus rhizosphere microbial communities from Kellogg Biological Station, Michigan, USA - KBS K1-50-3 metaG | ecosystem: Host-associated > Plants > Roots >...
CCGCCGCAAACAGGCCCAATCGCCAACCGATCAACATGAGCGCCGCGAGACCTCTGGAACGGCGCGTGTCCGTTCTGCCGCGCTGGCTTCGCCAGCCGCGGCACGGCGGTCGCGCGTGACGCGAGCGCGACATGCTCGCGTCCGTGCCCGCGACCCAAGATGCCTTGGGTCGCGCTCCTAGCGCGCGCGTGTCGAGCTGCCCGCTTGCTCCGGCACGTCGAGCGTCCGGATCGGTAGTCCCGGCGGTGCCATGTCGGGCGGGACGATCCGGTCCTGGGGGAGTGGAACCGGGTTCCCCTGCGCGTCGACGCCCTCGTAGTCGGGGTGGAACATCAGGACGGGCGGAAGGCGCCGGCCGTCGTCCGTGGTCTGATAGTGGCGCACGTAGCCCTCGGGCAGCTCGAAGTCGTCGGGAACGATGATGCCGCGCTTGATCGGCTTCGTGCCGGGCGGTGGGAAGGCGGCGAGCCCCGCCTTCTCACCGGGCTTGTTCAAGGTGTACGTCGGCTCCTCCGCTTTCGGCGCATCTCCACGCGCCTGGTGACGGCGCACGTGCGGACGTTCCTCGTCCGTCCGCGACGCCGCCTTCTCTGTCGCCTGGGACTTCGACACGCGCCGCGCGGGCGCCGAGCCGGTGTCGCTCAGGGCGAGCGGGTCTCCGCCCGCCGGGGCGCTCCGCGGGCGGCTCGCGGCGTCCTCCCGCGTCGCGCGCACGACGACCCAGGCCGCCACGCCGAGCAGGGCCAGCCCGGACACGAGCAGCCAACCGACCGCCGGTCCGCGCGTGCCGACCAGCTTGACGCCGTCGCGATCGACGCGGTGCTTCGTCGAGCTCGAATCGCTCGCCATCTGGCCCACTCCGGTTATATGAGACGCCGCGACTCCTGCAACCCCGATGGAGCACCGCGCCGATCATTCCGACCCGCGCGCGCTGGCGGCGCGTCTCTATGCGCCGTGGTGGCGCCTCGTCGCCGCGACGCTGTTCGCGATCAGCCGGGCGAACCTGCCCGCGATGCTGCTCGCCATCCTGCTTCCGAGAAGCCGGCCGATCACGCCGGTGCCTTTCTTCCGCACGGTCGTGCTCTTCTCGGTGCTCCCGGGGCTCGGCGCCTGGCTCGTCGCGCGGGCCGTGCGCGCGAAGGTGACGCTCGAGGACGGGCAGCTCGTCGCCTCCCGCCTCGGCCTGCGGCTCGAGATCCCGACGACCGCCGTCGCCCGCGTCGCCGTCTGGCGGGTGCCGCTTCCGGGGCCGGGCTTCTCACTCGTCCTGGCGTCCGGTCGCCGGCTGCACCACGGCTTGCAGGCGCCGGATCCGGTACCGCTGCTGCTCGCGCTCGCCGATCGCGGAGGAATCGCTGCAACCCGGGCGGCCGTCGATCATCCGACGATGATCTATGCCCATGCAAAGGCGGCCGCCGGCGCATGGCGCTGGTATCACCTCGCCGCCAAGTTCCCGCTCTTTGCCCTCGCACCGACGGCGGTGCTGTTCAACGCGCACCAGCACATCGCCTATGGCGGCTCGCTCGGCGAGTACTATCTCTACGGGCTCGGCGCCTACCTGAAGACGTTCGCGCTCTACTGGGCGACGGTCACGACGTATTGCGTGCTCTACGCGAGCGTCTGGCGGGGGCTCGCCGAGGGCGCGGCGCTGCTCGCGGCTCACGTCGCACCCTCGCGCGCGGCGAGGGTGCGACGGGCCGCGGAGATCGCGTGTCGCGTGCTCTACTACGGGGGCGTCCCGGTGCTGCTCGCGCTCCGCTTCGCCCCGTGGTGACGGGTCACGGCGTCGCCGGGTTGTAGACCGAGAGCGCCCACCCCATCCGCTCGTGGCCGAACTGGTTCCAGATGGGGTTCTTCCCGTTGACGATCTGGCCATCCTGGAAATCTGGCGGACCCGAGCCCGTGCCCGTGCCGCCGAACAGGCCGACGAAGATCGTGCCGCCGTCGTAGGTGGGATGGGTGTCGTCGGACTGGATGTAGTCGTAGCTGGTGCTGGCGTTCACGAAATGGGTGTTGGCGTCGCGGATGGTCGACCGGCGCGTGGTCGTGATCCGGGTCACGTAGTCGGCCTCGGACTCGCCCTGGACATACGCGAGACCGACGGAGTCGACGATGCCGTCGCCGTTGGAGTCGTAGTCCGCGCCCATGTACTGGGCGAAGTCGTCGGCGCACTTGAAGCCATAGGTGTTGGCGAAGTTGCACGCCCGCCAGTTCATCCTGGCGAGGTAGGGCAGGAACGTGGTCTGCTTGTTCACCTTCTGCCCGGTGGTCGGGTCGGTGCAGCCGCTGAGCGCGTTGTCCGCGTTGTACCCCGGGTAGTAGAGGTTCGCGACGATCTTCACCTTGGTGCCGGAGTACGCGTTCGCGTTGATGAACTGCATCGCCTGCTGGAGATACGTGGTGCAGTTGTTGAGCGCGGTGTTGAGCGGCCCGTAGTTGCAGGTCCCGCTCTGGCCGGCGAAGTTGCTCCGTGCCTGGAGGCCGTCGTTGCCGCACATCTCGAAGGTGACGACGCGCGTGCTCGACGCCTGCATGTACGACTTCTCGCCCACGATCTTGCTGTTGTAGATGTCCGAGGCCACCGCCCCGGACTTGCAGCGCCGGATGACCTCGACGTCGCTCGTCCAGAGCGTCGAGGCGTACTCGCCGGAAACGTTCGGCGCCGACCAGACCGCGACGTCCCAGATCGAACCGTGGTAGCCGGCGTAGATCGAGTCGCCGTAGCCGACGACGCGATACTTCGTGGACGTGCCGGCGCGGTCGATCGTCCACGAGACGTTCTGCGTCACGGTGTTCGCCAGCACCCGGGAACTCCAAATGAAGGCTACGGCGAAGACGAGTGCAGCGGGACCAACCCTTCGCATCATGCCTGCCTCCCTTCGTGAGCAGCTCACCCATCCAGCGGGGTGCGGCGCTCCTAGCATGCTTCTGGGGGGCTTGGCTAACGAAAAATGCACACCAGGTGGAAAAAGATCACCCTGCTCGTCGCCCGGCGGGATGATGGCGCAGCGCGGCGACGAGTCGGGTCGGGTGAGTGACGGCCGGTTGCCGTTCCGACAGGTCCTCAACGGCCCGCGCGCGAAAGCTTTCGAGAGATACGGGCGCCCGCGCTGCGTCCAACATGGCATGGCCGTTGCTCTCGCCGTGCGCCTGCCGACGCGCTGGTCGCGGCGAGCGGGCTGCCCACGATTTTTTCTCCCTGAAGGAGCTCTGCCATGTCGATCCGTCACCAGGCGCTCACCATGTCGTTCGTCGCGCTCCTGCTCGGCGCCGGGGTGTCCACGCCCTCCGTCGCACCCGCCCGTGCCCATACGGCCGCAGCGGCGAAAACCGGCCGCCAGGCTCGCAAGGCGCGCAAGCGACTCATGCGCGCCATCCGCCGGAAGGGGCTCGCCTCGCTGCCTGCAGTCTCCGGCGCGCTCGCGAGCAACGGGCAGGCCGCGGACGTCGTCGGCACGCCGCCCACGCTGGTGGACATCGCGAATGGCGACCCGAGCCAGATCTTCTGGCGGCCCGGCGTCGTGGCGGCGATCGCGGGCGGCACGGCGACCCCCGACCAGTGCGCGGAGTTCTGGGCCGGCCAGAGCGACGGCGCGTCGGCGGGCCTCGGCGCGTGTCGCATGGCCGAGGACCTGGCGCAGTCCTTCGGCCGGATCGTCCAGAGCGAGAACTCGCTCTGCTACATGCGAAACGTCCCGACGCCCGCCAACGTCGCCTCGGGGGGTCTTCAGGTCCTCTCCGGCACCCCGCCGGGCGGCGACCTCACGCGCCTCTTCAGTGTCCCGGCGACCACCGACCGGCTCGTCGAGGTGCGCGTGACGGGGCAGGAGAAGGACGAGCGCGTGATGCTCCGGGTGGCGAACGCTGCCGCGAACCGGGCCGCAGGGAATCTCTACCGCGTCGACATCTGGTTCTGTGCCAACACGCCCGGCACGAGTCCCGACGGCGTCGACCACTTGACGCTCGACACGAGCGGCCACCTCACGGCCGTCGAGGGCCACGTCGAAGGCGGCGAAGCCGGTCTCGAGACGGTGAGCGGCTGGGTCGTGGGCGACGGCCCGGGCGCGGCCTGGGACACCACGCGCGCGCGGACCGCCGACGTCCTCTACGGGCGGCCCGATGGCACGTTCAAGTCGTCGGTGCAGGTGGCGGGTGACGTGATCTCCACCCGCTCGTGGGGAAACTTCGGCGGCGACTGGCGCAGCTTCACCGTGACCCGCTTCTCGGGGACGGGCCCGGGTGAGACCCGTTTCCTCTCGGGGGCGTTCGCCGGATCGAACGGCCCGCAGACCAACACCGGCACCGCGGAGTACCGCAACCCGATCTACGTCGCCGCCCCCGGCTCGGACCTGGTGAGCCAGGTGGCCGCCGTGAACCTGACGACGGATCCCTTCTTCGCCACTCCGCCGTCCGCGCCGACGGTCGACACGACCGGCTACTCGTGCGACACGCCCGGTGACGTGGTGCTCGCCATGAACTTCGCGACCCCCGCCATCGCCGCGATCCGGCTGCAGTGCGAGGGGCCGCGGCTCGACAACATCCAGCTGTGCGAGGGCAATCCGACCATCCAGACCGCCACGCAGAACTACGTCACCTCCTGCGGCGGGCCGCACTGACCCAGACAACGACCGCACCGCCCTCAAGCTCTCGGCCCGGCCGGCCGATACTCGTATCGATGGACTCCAAGCATGTGCGCCGGGGCGGCCGCGCAGGCACCCGGGGGATATCGGCCGTCGGTGGATTCCTCCTGCTGGCCTCACTCGCCGCGGGATGTTCGACCGTCAGGCTGTACGACGGAGCGGAGCTTCCCGCCACACGGGCGGCGTTCGTGTTGCTCGGCGGGAAGTGGAGCATCACGCACGCGACCGGGAGTCAGCTGTTCTGGGTAGACGGGCACGAGATCGCGCCGCCGATCTATCGGGTCGCCCTGGCGCCGGGCTGCCATCAGATCGACTACCAGCTGTGTCCACGATGTAACGTGGTCGGGCGCCAACGCGAGCGCCGCTACGTCTTGGCGGCGGGGCGTTCGTACCAGATGCGTTGCAACCACCTCACCACCTGCTCGCGGCCGACGGCAGCGAACACGCTGGCCTTCGACATGAACTACGACGCCTTGAACCGGTACTGCTGCAGCTTCGTCGACGCCGACACCGGCGACGCGCCGCGAATGTGCGGCAAGTGACGACGGGAACTCACTCGACAGGGAGGCGCCCGCTCAGGGCCAGCTGACGCCGTCCGCCTTGAAGTTCGTGGGCGTGCTGAGCTTGGGACCCGGGAAGGATTCGGCCCAGTCGTAACCCCCGCCGGGCCCCGTCGGCTCATCGAACCTCTGGTGGTATGACGTCGGTCTGCACCCGAGCTGAGATGCCGTGCCAGAGCTCGTGATCCTGATCGGATTCCCGGGCGCCGGGAAAACGAGCTTCTATCGGGCTCGGTTCGCCTCGACGCACGTCCACGTCAGCAAAGACCTCATGCGGAACCGGCGCGACCGGCAGCACCGCCAGCTGGTGCTCATCGACGAAGCGCTGGCGGCCGGCCGGTCGGTCGTGGTGGACAACGTGAACGTAACGGCCGCCGATCGGACGGCGCTCATCGAGGCGGGCCGGCGACGCGGTGCGACGATCATCGGCTATGTCTTCGCCGCCAGCGTCGCCGAGTGCGCTCGGCGGAATCGCGACCGCGTTGGTCGCGAGCGGGTGCCCGAGGTCGCCATTTGCACCGCGGCGAAGCGCTACCAGCGCCCGACGCGAGCCGAAGGATTCGATCGCCTCGAGCAGGTGCGGGTGGATGCCGGAGGATTCGAGGTGTCGACCTACGGTGGCGACCCGGGGCACGACGCCAGCCTGCGCATCTTCCTGCTCTCGCCGGCGTCGACCGGGGGGGAGCGCGCAGCGCTCCTGTTCGACGATCGCTCGACCTCCTCGCTGGCTGTGAAGCTGCGCTCCGAGCCGGGCGTGCCCCTCGGCGAGGTGTTCAGCTTCCTCAGCTCGCTCTACTTCCGGGGCAAGCTCGCCTATGCGGGTGCGTTCGGGCGTCCTCCGCCCGGGCTCTGCCGCGCGTTCGTCGTCACCCCCGGTGAAGGGCTCCGCGACCCTGCCGAGCCGGTGACGATCGACCGGCTGCGCCGGTACGCCGCGGTCCCCGTGAAGTCCAGCGAGCCCCGGTACCTCGCCCCGCTCCTGCGCGACGCGGAGGCGCTACGGCGCCTCGCCGGCGAGGATTGCCGGATCGTCCTGCTCGGCAGCGTCGCCAGCTCACGCTACGTCGAGCCGCTGCTCGGCGTGTTCGGGAATCGCCTGCTCTTCCCGCCAGCCTTCGTCGGTCGCGGCGACATGAGCCGCGGCGGCCTGCTCCTCCGCTCCGTGGCGGAGCACCGGGAGCTCGAGTACGCGCCGGTCTCCGGCGCGGTGCGCCACGGTCCGCGGCCACCGCGGCTCCCGCGGAGCCGCTCGAGTGCTACGCGGCCCCGAGCAGCCAGACCATGATCGCCTTCTGCACATGCAGGCGATTCTCCGCCTGGTCGAAGACGACCGAGCGCGGGCCGTCGATCACCTCGTCGGTGATCTCCTCGCCGCGGTGCGCGGGAAGGCAGTGCATCACGAGCACGTCGGGCTTGGCTCGCGTCACCAGCCGCGCGTTCAGCTGGTAGGGGCGGAAGGCCTGGCGGCGCGCCTGGGCCTCGGTCTCCTGCCCCATGCTCGTCCACACGTCGGTGTAGAGGACGTCGGCGTCGCGCGCCGCGGCGTCGGCATCGTGCGTGACGGTGACGCGCGGGCCGGCCTGAGCGGTGATCGCGCGATCGGGCTCGTAGCCGGGCGGGCAGGCGAGCACGAAGTCGAAGCCGAGGCGCGCGGCGGCGTCCATCCACGAGTGCACGACGTTGTTGCCGTCGCCGACGAAGGCGACGCGGAGACCCGCGAGCCGGCCCCGGTGCTCGAGGAGCGTGAAGCAGTCGGAGAGCACCTGGCACGGGTGGTGGAGATCGGAGAGGCCGTTGATCACCGGCACGCGCGCGCCCGCGGCGAGGTCGACGACGCTCTGGTGGAGGAACGTGCGAGCCATGACGAGGTCGACCCAGCGCTCGAGGTTGCGCGCGATGTCGCCGGCGGACTCGCGCTCGCCGAGCCGGATGTCGCCGGGCGCCAGGTGGATCGCCGCGCCCCCGAGCTGCACCATACCGACCTCGAAGGTGACGCGCGTGCGGAGGCTCGGCTTCTCGAAGATCATGGCGAGCGTCCACCCGGCGAGCAGCGGATGCGGCCGCCTGGCGCGCAGCTCGCCCTTCAGCCGGCGGGCGACGGTGAAGATCGTGTCGAACTCGCCCGTCGCGAGGTCGCTCACGCGGAGCAGGTCGCGTTTCATCGATATCCTTCGCTCGCACTCATGGATATCCTTCCATCCTTCGCTCGCGCTCACGAGTCGAGCGCCCGTTCGAGGATGACGAACCCCTCGTCGACCTGGTCGCGGTTGATGACGAGGGGCGGCACGAAGCGCAGCACCCGCTCCGCGCAGCAGTTGATGAGTAGCCCGTCGCGCAGGCAGTGCTCGACGACGGGTGCGCCGGGGCGCGTGAGCTCGACCCCGAGCATCAGGCCGAGGCCGCGGACCTCGCGCATGACCGAATGCCTCGTCGCGAGATCGCGGAGCCGCTCGGCGAAGTAGGCGCCGACCTCGCGCACGTGGCCCAGGAGCTCGGGGCGCGCCAGCTCGCCGAGGGCGGCGATCGCTGCCGCGCACACGACCGGATTGCCCCCGAACGTCGTCCCGTGAGAGCCGGCGGTCAGGACGGCGCCGACGGCGCCGGTCGTGCACATGGCGCCGATCGGCAGGCCACCCCCGAGCGCCTTGGCGAGCGTCATCACGTCGGGCACCACGCCCGCGTGCTCGTGAGCGAAGAGACGCCCGGTTCGCCCCATGCCGCATTGCACCTCGTCGAAGACGAGGAGGAGCCCGCGCCGGTTCGCCAGCTCGCGGAGCCGCGGCAGGTAGTCCGGCCGCGGCACGTTGACCCCGCCCTCGCCCTGGATCGGCTCGACCAGGATCGCCGCGGTCTCGTCGCGCACCGCATCGGCCATCGCCGCCGCGTCGTCGTAGGGCACGAGCCGGACACCGGGTAGGAGCGGCTGGAAGCCCTGATGGTACTTCTCCTGGCCCGTCGCCGTCAGGGTCGCGAACGTCCGGCCGTGGAACGACCCCGTGGTGGCGAGGATCTCGTAGCGCCCGCCGTGCTCGCTTCCCCAGCGACGGGCGAGCTTCATCGCCGCCTCGTTCGCCTCGGCGCCGCTGTTGCAGAGGAAGACGCGCTCGGCGAACGAGTGACGGCAGAGGAGGGCGGCGAGCTCGGTGGCCGGGGCCGAGTAGTAGACGTTGGAGGCGTGCAGGAGCCGGCCCGCCTGCGCCCGGATCGCGTCGACGACCGCCGGGTGGCAGTGGCCGAGGTTGTTGACGGCGAGGCCGGCGAAGAAGTCGAGGTAGCGCTTGCCGTCGGCGTCCCACAGCTCGGCGCCGCGGCCGCGCACGAAGGCGACGGGCTGCCGGGCATAGACGCCGATCTCGTGCGCGGCGCTCGCGGCCAGTATGTCCGCGTTGGTCATCGATATGCTTCGCTCGCGTTTATCGATATCCTTCGCTCGCGCTCACGCGCGCGAGAGGCGCCGTCGCGGCCGGCGGACGGCGGGCACGAGCTCCGTGCCGACGCCGCGGCTGGTCAGCACCTCGAGCAGGAGCGCATGGCGGACGCGGCCGTCGATCACGTGCGCCTGCTTCACGCCGCCGCGCAGCGCATCGACGCAGCACTCGACCTTGGGGATCATGCCCCCGGCGATGGTGCCGTCGGCGATCAGCTCGACGGCGGTGTCGGCGGCGAGCGTGTCGAGGAGCGAGCCGTCGCGCGCGCGGACGCCCTCGACGTCGGTCAGGAGGATCAGCTTCTCGGCGCGCAGCGCCTCGGCGATCTTTCCCGCGACCACGTCCGCGTTGATGTTGTAGGTCTGCCCGTCGGCGCCGGCGGCCGTGGGCGCGATGACGGGGACGAATCCCTCGAGCGCGTCGATCACCCGCGGATTGACGCCGACCACCTCGCCCACCAGTCCGAGGTCGTCCGCGCCCGGCCGCTTGCGCGCGACGACGAGCTCACCGTCCTTTCCCGACAACCCGACCGCCCGCCCGCCGTGGCGGTTGAGCAGCGTCACGATCTCCTTGTTGATCTTGCCGACCAGCACCTGCTCGACCACGTCCATGGTGGCGGCGTCGGTGACACGCATGCCGCGCACGAAGCGCGAGGCGACGCCCTGGGCGTTGAGCGCGGCGTCGATCTGCGGGCCGCCACCGTGCACGATCACCGGGTGCATGCCGACGTACTTGAGCAACACCACGTCCTGCGCGAAGGAGTCCTTCAGCTCCTCGTTCTCCATCGCGTGGCCGCCGTACTTGACGACCATCACCTTGCCCGCGAAGCGCTGGATGTAGGGCAGCGCCTCGAGGAGGACGTCGGCCTTCTCGATCGGGCTCACGCAGGCGTTATGCCTGGCAGCGGCGGGAGGGACAACCCTCGGATCACGATCGGCGAGACGAGGGTCCGCCGAGCGGCCCCCAGCGATGCGTGATCCAGGCGTACACGGGATCGGCGACGGCGAGCGCGCCGGGCAGTCGGAAGGGGAGCGTCCAGAGCCAGCCGCCGGGCAGGCGGCGCAGCACCTCGCGGCCGGCCGCTGCGCCGCGGTACACGGCGCCGCGCTCGTCGACGAGATGAACGCGGCGGACGCACTCGGCGCGCGACACGCCGGGAAAACGCGTCTCGAGGTCGGGCGCCTGGTAGGGCAGCGTGTCGAGGCGTCCGCGCCGGTCGGCGCGCCGGACGCGCGCGACCCAGCGGCGGCAGAAGCCGCAGTTGCCGTCGTAGATGAGCGTCGCGCGCGGCGTGCTCATGTGGTCGTCTCGGCCAGGTGCTTCAGCGTCAGGAGCTGCTTTCGCATCATCACCAGGTCGCCCCACGGCAACAACCAGCGGGCCGCCCGGCCGAGGAGCCCCGGCGAGTAGCGGGCGAGCACCTTGACGACCAGCCGCGACCGCCCCTCGGCACGCGGGACGACGACGTAGCTCACCGCGAACTTGCCGAACGGCGCTTCGAGCGGCGATGTCTGGGTGACAGCCGTCAGGTGACGGTCGGCCTCGAACTCGACCAGCGCGAAGCCCCCCATCACGCGCTGGCCGACGGCGAGCACCTCGAGCCCGGGCGTCAGCTGCCGCGGGCTCTCGCGGCCGAGGTTGTCGATCCAGTCATAGCTGTAGGGCGCCACCTTCAGCTGGCAGACCCACCGGAAGACGACCGCCGGGGGCGCGTCGATGTCGACGGCTCTGAAGAGCGCCTCGTCGGCATTGCCGAGGTGCCGATCGCAGGGAAACGGTGCCTCCTGCTCCGCGCGCGTGGAGCCCCACGTGTAGGCCACGGAGCCGCCCGCGCACAGCGAGGCGGTGGCTCCGATCGCCGCGCGCAGCATCTCAGCCCGTTGTGCGTTCCCGCGTCCCGCGCGCGGAGAACGCCACCAGGAGTCCCGCGACGAGCATGGTGAAGGCAAAGAAGTGAAAGTCCCCGTGCCCGAGCGCCTGCAGAGCGACGAACGCGGCACCGACCAGGCTAAGCAGCGCCGCGATCGGCACCACGGGAAGCCGGAGCAGACCGAGCGTCGCGGCGCCGATCAGGACGCCGGCCGCCACCAGCGACAAGCCGGCCGCGTGCCAGCCGAGCGGGCCGCCGAAGGCCGCGGGACCGTACGGGTAGAGCGTCGAACCGACCGCCTCGTGCACGATCCCGACGTACGCGAGCAAGGTCGCCCCGGCGAAGGCGAGCGCCTGACGCCGCGAGACTAGCGCGGGGGCCGTCCCGGCCCGCGCACGGCGGGCGACGCGCCAGCTCCCGAGGGCCGCCACGGCGGCGCCGCCGAGGGTGACGCCGATCACCCAGCCGCCGCCGTGCGCGAAGATCGCGCCGTGGACGACGCGCAGCCAGAGGCCGACGACGAGGGTCACGCCCAGCGCCGTCCACGGCAGCTCGCGCGGCACCAGCCGCTGGCGCCCGCCGACGATCGCGCCGAAGGGAATTGCCGAGGTCTGCGCCAGGTATTCCTCGTAGGAGCGCCCGCGCCGTGCGACGAGCTTCCGGTCCTGGTGCCAGGCGCCGGCGATCGCGAGCGAGGCCAGGCCGAGCTGGAACACCGCGCCGACGAGCCGCGGCGCCAGTGGCACGTGTGCCAGCGCAGCGATCGCCACTCCCATCAAGAAGGGGTGGCGCGTCACGCGCTCGAGTCCGCGGGGCGGGCGGACCTTTTCGGTGAAGAGCGCCATCGGCGACACGGGATAGGTGACGAGGGACGCGAGCGCGAGCACGAGGCCGCCGACGATGAGCGGCATGAGCGCCCAGCGCACGGCCGTGATGCCGCCGAGCGCGAGCCCGCCAACCCCTTCCAGGCGATGGGCGGCGTAGTAGCGGACCAGCAGCGTGAAGAACGCCGCGGCGACGACCGAGAACAGCGCCGTGAAGCCCACCTCGCCCAGGCGAGCAACCAGCGCCGTGCGCACGCGTCGCGTGGCGAGCCCCACGTGCAAGCCACCGAAGAGAAGCCAGAGCGAGGCGACGGTCAGTGCCGGTTCCATGGATGACCTCCTTTCAGCTCCGCTGCCGTGGCCGGGGAAGTGCCACCAGCATCGGACTCTTGAGCGCCGCAGGATCGAGCGGCTTGCCCTGCGCGAAGGCCCCGAACCCGACGTCGATGGCGGCGAAGAACGCCCGCAGTCCCGCGGCGCGTGTGGTGACGAACTGTACCCAGTCGCGACGCCCGGCCACCTCGCCCACGGCCCGCTCGGTCTCGGCGATGGTGGCCAGGACCTGGCGCACGTTCCAGCGGAAGCGACGCTCCATGATCTCCTGCATCACGCGCCAGAAGTCGCTCGCCGCCTCGTAGTGGTCCTTCCGCGAGCCGGCGAGGCGCGTCCGTCGCACGAGGTGCCAGTCGACGAGGCCGCGGATGTTGACCGAGATGTTGCTCTTGCTCTGCTCGAGCTCGGCCGCGATGTCCTCGAGCGCGAGCGGTCGTGGCTGCAGGTAGAGGAGGGCGAAGATGCGTCCCTGGAGCTGGTTCAGGATGCCCGAGGTCGCCGCCGCGGCGCCCATCCCGTCGACGAAGATCGCGGTGGTTCGGTCCGTTGGACTGTCCTCCCCGTTTGGAACGTTTAAGAAATTCTGAACGTTCTGTCAATAGGCCTCGGCGGTGTCCGCTTGCCCAGGACCGCCGGCAGCCGGCAGAGTCGGCGCCCCGGATGGCCGAGCCGGTTTCCCTCCGCTTCGAGTCGACGCTCCCCGCTTCGCGGGAGCGGGTCTGGGAGTGGATCACGTCCGTGCGGGGCATCTTGGCCGAGATGTCGCCGGTGCTTCGCATGACCGTCCCCGGTCACATCCGCAGCATTGCGGACGTTCCGGTGCGGGCGGGAGCCCCGCTGTTCCGGAGCTACATCCTTCTCTTCGGCGTGCTCCCCATCGACTACTCGGATCTGACCTTGCTCGAGATCGCCGCAGGCGAGGGCTTCGTCGAGCAGTCGCCGATGGGGTCCATGAAGCTCTGGCGCCACGAACGGCGGATTCTCCCGAGCCAAACGGATCGCTCCGCGGTCATCCTCGTCGATCAGCTGACCTTCGAGCCGCGCTTCGCCTCGAGCCTCGTGCGCTGGTTCATCGGCCGCTTCTTCGAGCACCGGCACCGGGTGCTGCGCGCCCACTTCGGCGCCGATGTCCAGCGGGCGTCGGGCTCTTCGGCCTAGGCCGCTCGGCGGGCTCGGTAGGCGGCATCGACGCGGCCGAGCGTGGTCGTGGGCGGGGCGTCCTCCCAGAACTCGTCGCAGATGGTACGCCAGACGTTGGTCGCGCCGAGCGCCGCCAGCACCGAGATCAGCCCGAGCGTGATGCGGTTCAGCAGCACGTAGTCGGCGGGCATGTTGAAGCGACGCTGCACGGGCGCCCAGGAGGACCCGGGATCCACGGTGGCCCGCACCGCCTCCTCGGCCCACTCGGGGGTGAAGGTGTAAGGCCTTCGGTCGAGGACGGGCGCGTAGCCGATGCGGAACCAGCTGAGGAGGCGATCGGGCGGGGTGTCGTCGTCGGCCCGGAGAAAGCGCTGGCGGACGAGCTCGTCCCGGAGCGATGTCGCGTCACCGCCGAGTGCCGTGAAGGTGACGCGCCGCACGTCAGCGACGCCCTCGGGGCCGAAGATCTTCACGCATCCGTAATCCAGGAACGCGACGCTGCCGTCGGCCTGGAAGCGGTAGTTGCCCGGATGAGGGTCGCCGTTGAAGAGGCCGTGACGGTAGAACGTCCCGAAGACGAAGCGGTAGATCGCCTCGGCCCAGACGTTGCGCGCCTCCGGCGGCGCGGCGAGCGCGTCGCGCCAGGCGAGGCCACCGACCCGCTCCATGGTCAGCAGCCGACGGGTCGAGAGCTCCGGCACCACCTCGGGCACCTTGATGAAGGGATGGCCGCGGTAGATCGCCAGGAAGCGCTCCTGGTTGGCACGTTCGCGGCGGTAGTCGAGCTCTTCGCAGAGACGGGCGCGGAGCTCCTCCACGAGCGGGCGCGGATCGAGGTTCGGAAACGACAGGCTCAGCATCCGGTAGAGAAAGTCGACGTTGTCGATGTCGGCGGCCATCGCGTCGGCGACGCCTGGATATTGCACCTTCACGACCACCTCGCGGCCGTCGTGGGTGCGGGCGCCGTGGACCTGCCCGATCGAGGCGGCGGCGAGCGGCTCGGGATCGAAGTGGGCGAAGGCGTGTCCGGGTGGTCGTCCGAGCTCCTCCTCGACGACGCGCGCCGCGAGCTCGAACGTCATCGGCGGCGCCGCCTCCTGGAGCCGCGCGAGCGCCTCGCGGTAGGAGTCCGGCAAGCCCGCGTCGACGTACGACACCATCTGCGCGAGCTTCATCATGGCGCCCTTCATGGCGCCCATCGTCGCGGCCACGTCCTCCGCGGTCCGGAGATGGAACGCCTGCCGGAGCCGGTCCCGTTCCGCCTCGTCCTGCCCGAGCGCACGGACCCGTTGCGCCACCCAGCGCGCCGCGGCGCGCGACGTCAGGCGGGAGGCCCCCGCCATGCGCGCGAACCGCCGGCCGATCCGCGTACGGCGCAGGGTCACCGCCGCGGTACAGGCGAGGACGATCGCGCCGAGGCCGACGAGCGATGCCGCCATCGGGTCCTCGTTCTCACAATGGACGGGCAGAGTCGAATTACCGCCGCCAGCGCTCAGTACCGGGCAATCACCGTCACGCCGCTCGTGCCGTACGAGCCCATCGACTGCACGACGCTCGTCACCTCCTCGAGTCCCACCGTACGGGAGACGAGCTTCCCCGGCTCC
>Ga0070699_100003237_pt1 | contig 14398 bp, 15 predicted proteins | sample KBSK1503metaG_FD_65473 | JGI IMG/M metagenome (GOLD analysis project Ga0070699, IMG submission 65473) | Corn, switchgrass and miscanthus rhizosphere microbial communities from Kellogg Biological Station, Michigan, USA - KBS K1-50-3 metaG | ecosystem: Host-associated > Plants > Roots >...
TCGGCGATCTTGACGTGCGCCGCGTGCACGTCGTCGAGCGAGAGCCGGTTGCGGTCCAAGACCGGCTGCTGCTGCCGATGGGTCAGGTCGGTGAGCGTCTGCACGAACAGGTGCAGAGCAGGGTTGGCGGTCAGCCGCGCCAGCAGGACGTGGAATTCGTGCAGGCTCGGCGTCCGGGCGGAGGCGAATTGGGCAGCCTCGGCGGCCAGGAACGCCCTGACCTCGGCCACGTCGTCTTCGCTGATCCTGGCCGCGACGCGCTCGACGCAGAACACCTCGATCGCGAGCCGGGCGTCGTCGAGCTGGCGTGGTTCGACCTTCTCGAAGTCCAGGTAGACCGCCATCGCCTTGGCCACCGGCTTGGGATCGGGCTGCACGATGAACAGGCCGCCGTGCAGTCCGCGGCGCATCTCGGCCAGGCCATGATGCTCCAGGAGCCGGACCGCCTCGCGGAAGATGGCCCGGCTGACGCCGTACCGGGCGATCAGCTCCACCTCGCTGCCGAACAGGTCGCCAGGCTCCCAGCGCTGGCCCACAATCGTTTGCTCGATCTGGTCAGCGACTATCTCTGCCTTCTTCAAGGTGACGTGTCCTTGCTCACGGTGGCACAGGCCGAGGACGGCACCGGTCGGGTCCTTTTAAACAGGGGCCGAACCATACTCTAACGGGACGAGTCACCTACGAACGGTCAATCGCGGCGCAGTGCCTGGCGGGCGATAAAGCGACGGGGCCGAACCCGGCGAGAAGCTCAGGTCAGCTGCCTCCGGTGAGCAGCGCGACTCCTTCGGCGGCGATCCGGTCGACCTCGCCGCCGATGTTGCCGAACTCCTGGCCGGCCATCGACCCGGCTTGCACCCGCGCCGCGATGCCCTGGGCGATCACCGCGGACTTAAAGTGGGCCAGCGCGACCCAGGACGACAGGTCGGACAGGTCGGCGCCGGTGCGGCTGGCGTAGCGTTCGGCCAGGTAGGCGCGGGACGGGAAGCCGGGCTGCATGGTCGGCGCGGGCGTCAGGGCCGGTCGCACGTCAGTTGGCTCCCGCCAGTAGAACAGGAACAGGCCGAGGTCGGCCAGCGGCTCCCCCAGAGTGGAGAGCTCCCAGTCGAGCACCGCCTGCACCGTCGGTGGCATCTGCTTGCCCAGCATGCAGTTGTCGATCCGGAAGTCCCCGTGTACGATCGCTCCCCCGGGCCCCCGGGGCGGGTCGGCGCGCAGCAGGCGGGCGAGTTCTTCGACCGCCGGGACCTCGCGGCTCTTGGACCGCTCCCACTGGTCGCTCCATCGGCGCACCTGACGCTCCCCCAGGCCCGAGGGCCGGCCGTAGCCGGACAGGCCGATCCCGTCCGGGTCGATGGCGTGCAAGTCGGCCAGGGTGTCGATCAGGGCATCAGCGACGGCGCGCCGGTCCTCGGGCGCCTCCGCCCAGCCTGCGGGCAAGGCGCCGCGGATGACGTACCCGTCGACCTTCTCCATCACGTAGAAGGGCACGCCGATCAGGTCACCGGCATCCTCGAGCAGGATGACCGCCACCGGCACGCCGGTGCCCGCCAGCGCGCGCTGCACCCGGGCCTCCCGGCCCATGTCGTGCGCCCGCGGCAGCAGCGGCCCGTCCGGCGGCCTGCGCAGCACCGCCTCGCCCGCGTCGCTGGTCAGCTCGAAGGTCAGGTTCGATTTGCCGCCGGAGACGAGGGAGGCCTCCAGCCGCTCCCACCCGGGGTCGCCCAGGGCCCGCGCGAGCGCGGGGCCGACCAGGTCGAGCCGGGTCAGGTTCTCGTACATCGCGCCCTTTCTGCAGGTGCCCTTCCGCCGACCTTACAAGCTGCCGGCCGGCCCTGAGGCGGGAGTATCGCTGACCGGTTCGGCTAGCGGGAACAGGATCGGGCTGGCCAGGTAGGGCCGGCGGTCCGCAGTGGCCTCGTTGTCCCGCCTGGCCAGCAGGGCCCTGGTGACCTCGTCTATCAGCTCGGCGAGTTCGGCCTGGCTGAGCCAGAGCGGGAGCTGGATGTAACCCACTGAGTCGGCCAGTGGGTCGGCGTTCTCCTGGTCGAGGTAGGCGCTGAACTCGGCGAGGAGGGTGGCCATGGCCGCGGCGAACGCGTGGCGGTGGTCGTCCAGGGTCATCGACGCGGCCGTGTCCCGGTCGATGACCGCCCGGGTCCGGTGCAGCCGGTAGCGGCGCTCGACCGCGCCGTGCACCCGCTGCTCGCCGTCAACCTCGAGCACCCCCGCTTCGGTCAGCAGGCCGACGTGCCGGTACACGGTGGTCTTGGGGACGTCGGGCAGGGCGGCGCACAGGTCGGACGTGGTACGCACGCGTCCGCCGGACATGGCGTGCACGATGCGCAGCCGCACCGGGTGCAGGAGCAGGTCGAGCGTGTCCACGACCGAACGATCCCACATCTGGTACCATTTCCAAAATTGGGAAAGCAAGATCCAATGATTACGGGATCGAGAAGGACCCGATGGTGAGGAGCCGACGGTGAGGAGCCGACGGTGAGGAGCCGATGATGAACGATCAGCCTGGGCCGCCACTAGGGCGGTACTACGACGCGCAGGGCCTGAAGCTACTGCTGCATCGCTCGGGCAGCGGGAGCCCGGCGGTGGTGTTCCTGCCCGGGGACCGGCACGGTCGGCCTGGACTACCTGAACGTCCAGCGGCGTGCCGCCGAACTCACCACCAGCGTGGTCTACGACCGGGCCGGCACGGGGTGGAGCGATCCGGTCAGCCTGCCGCGGACCCTGGCCGAGGTGACCGAGGAACTGCGCGCACTGCTCGGGGCGGCCGACGTGCCCGCGCCCTACCTGCTGGTGGGTCACTCCCTCGGCGGCTTCTACGCCCGGTACTACGCCACGCGATTCCCCGCCGAGGTGACCGGCATGGTCCTGATGGAGCCCGCGCACGAGGACTACAACACCTATATGCCCCGGGAGCTGGTCGAGGAGTGGCAGGCGTTCGACCCAGATGAGGCGCTGCCCGATGAGCTGCCCGCCGAAGTCGTCCGGTTCTACCGGGACCTGCTCGGCCAGATGCTGGCCGGGTGGCCGGAGGAGGTCCGGGAGCCGCTGATCGAGCGGCACGTCAGCCCGGAATGGCTGCAGACCGGCTTCCGGGAGGCGGGCAATCAAGATGAGCTCGGCGAGGAGATGCACTGGGCCGGGCCACCGCCCGACGTGCCGCTGATCATCCTCGCCGCCAACGGGATCGACGCCTTCAAGCGGGCGGTATCCCAGGGCACGCCCGACTCGCTTCTGGAGGCGGAGATCGAGGGCAAGCTGCGGCTCTACCGGGCATGGGCCGACTCGATTCGGCACGGCGCGGTCCGCGTGGCCGACGGCGCCGGCCACGCCTCCATCCACTGGACGCATCCCGGCGCCGTCGCCGAAGCGATCCGCGACCTGCTCGGCTAGGCCCTACTCGGCGAGGGCGTAGGAGCCGGTCCGTACCGTTCCGGCGGGCTGGTAGGTGGCGATGATGACGCCGGTGCTCGTCGTGCTGGCGCTGACGAGGCTGAGCGCGGCAGCCGTCGCGCCGTCGCGGAAGAGCTTCTTGCCGGTGCCGAGGTGGACGGGGAAGTAGAGCAGGCGGTACTCGTCGACGAGGTCGTTGTCGATGAGGGTGTGGGCGAGCGCGCCGCTTCCGTGGACCTGCAGTTCGTCGCCGGGCAGTTCCTTGAGCTTGGTCACCTCGGCCACGACATCGCCGCCGAGCACGGAGGAGTTGTGCCAGTCCGCTGACGTCAGCGTGGTCGAGGCGACGTACTTCGGCAGCGCGTTGAGCTTGCCGGCGACCGGGTCGGCGGGGTCGGTGACGTGCGGCCAGTGACCGGCGAAGATCTGGTAGGTCCTGCGGCCGAGCAGGAACGCGCTGGCGTGCTCGAACCAGCCGGTCACAGCCACGCCGAAGTCCTGGTCGCCGTACGGGAACGACCAGCCGCCGTACGGGAAGTCGCCGTCACGGTCCTCGTCGGGCCCGCCGGGCGCCTGCAGGACGCCGTCGAGGGTCAGGAAGGTGTGCAGGGTCAGCCGCATGCTGATTCTCCTTTGCAAATTCGAGTGCCTTTCGCTACCTGCTCAGACGACCCGGGGCGACCGGAATCATCGGGGTCTTCGGCGATTGAAATATTCTCATATAGGAATATGATGTCGCCATGGCACGGGCAGCGACGACAGCGGACGCGTTCAACGCGGTGGCCGAGCCGCGGCGTCGGCAGATCCTGGACGCCCTATCCGGTGGCGAGCGTCCAGTGAACGACCTCGTCGCGCTGCTCGGCCTGGCGCAGCCGCAGGTGTCCAAGCACCTTCGGGTGCTGCGGGAGGTCGGGCTGGTGGAGGTGCGCGGCGACGGGCGGCAGCGGATGTATCGGCTCAACGGCCGCCCACTGCGGCCGATCTATGACTGGGTCAAGGCCTATGAGCAGTCCTGGTCGCGCCGTTTCGGCGAGCTCGACGCGGTGCTGGCCGAGTTGATGGAGGAGGACGGGGATGACATTGACGGGTAGCCGTGCCGCGGTGGTGACGCTCCCGGCCGACACGCAGATCATGATCACCCGGGAGTTCGGCGCGCCGAGGCACCTGGTCTTCCTGGCCTGGACCACGCCGGAGCTCATCAGGCGCTGGTGGAGCGGCGGCACGGGCCAGGTCACGACGGTCGAGGTTGACCTGCGGCCCGGCGGCCGGTGGCGCTACGTGCTGGCGGCCGAGGACGGGACCGAGGCCGCCTTCCACGGCGAGTACCTGGAGGTCATCCCGGACGAGCGGATCGTGTCGACCGAGGTCTACGAGGGCGTCCCGGACGCCGAAGCGGTGACCACCCTCACGCTCACCGAGACGGGCGGCCGCACCGCGCTGACCCTGCTCACCCAGCACACCAGCCGGGAGAACCGGGATAGGCACCTGGAGTACGGGGACAGCCTGCAGGAAGCGATGGACCTGCTCGAGCAGGCCGCGCTCGCAGCCCGGTGACATCCGGCCCGATCACGGGAAGGCACGCTATGGCCAGGCTCCTCTATATGGCGATCACGTCGCTCGACGGCTACGTGGCCGACGAGGCGGGCAGCTACGACTGGGCTATGCCGGACGACGAGGTGTTCGGCTTCGTCAACGACTTCGAGCGACCGGTCGGCACCTACCTGTACGGACGCCGCCTGTACCAGGAGATGACCGGCTGGGAGACCATGGACGCCAACCCCGGCCTGTCGCCGCTGATGCTCGACTTCGCCCGGATCTGGCAGGCGGCCGAGAAGGTCGTGTACTCCAGGTCGGTGGAGAACGTCTCCACCGCGAGAACGCGGCTGGAGCGGGGCTTCGACTCCGTATCCGTCCGGCGGTTGAAGGCCCGGGCGGACCGGGACATTACAGTGGGCGGCCCCGGCCTGGCCGCCGAGGCGATCAGGGCCGGCCTGACCGACGAGATCCACCTGGTGATCTGCCCCGTCGTGGTGGGAGGCGGGAAGAGGGCCCTGCCCGGCGACGTCCGGCTGCGGCTCGAACTGCTGGACGAGCGCCGGTTCGGCAACGGCATGGTCCACCTTCGCTATCGCGTCGTGAGCTGAGCGCGGACCGACCGACCCACCGCGGCACACGGGCGACGCGGGGATCCTGTGGCGCATCCACCGCCAACCACGACGGTGTCACATTGTGGTGCACCTGACCACGACGATGTCACACCGTCGTGGTTGCGCTCCCGGGTCAAGCGCACGGAATCTGGGCAACCGTCACGTCCCGCCGGGCCCGTCTCCCGCCAGCAGGCGGGTGAGCGTGGCCGGGTCGGCGCCCTCGACCTCGAGGATCTTGGTGCGGCTCGTTGCCCCAGTGGCCAGCGTCACCGCGCGGCGGCGGACGCCGAACGCGGCGGCCACCGCGACCAGCGCCGCCTCGGTCGCCTGGCCGTCCACGGCGCGCGCGCTGACCCGGACGATCAGCGCGCCGCCGCGCTCCCCGCCCACTCCGGGCCGTGGCGAGCCGGGCCGCACCCACACGGTGATCCGCACGACACCAGTCTGCCGTGCGGATCAGCGAGCGTGCGCGGCGAAGAACTGCCAGATGACCTGCGTCGCGTTCAGGGCCGTGGACGGCGGGTCGGTGCCCAGGAGGCGCTGGGCCAGCGGGTTGGGGACGGCTCCGGGCCACTGGTGGCCCGCGCCCGCGATCGTGATCAGCTCGACCGTCCGCCCGTCCGGGCAGGCCGCGGTCGAGGTGGTGACCACCCCGGCGGTCTTGGTGGCCGGGGCGGCGCAGTGGTCGATGCCGCGCCAGCGGGCGTTCAGGGCCGGGACCGACGGCCCGTCGATATGCGCCACCCCGTCGCCTTCGCCGCCCTGGTAGGGAATGTTCTTGTCGGCGGTGCCGTGGATGTGTATGACCGACAGCGGCGCCGGGGCGGGACAGCCGCCCAGTTCGGTGGCGGAGTCGGGCCCGATGGCCGCGAAGATCGTGGTGTGGCAGGCCAGGGTGTAGGCCATGATGCCGCCGTTGCTGATGCCGGTGGCGTAGACGCGGTTGGCCTCGACCGGGAGCTGCCGCTCGATGGCCGACACCATCGCGGTGATGAACCCGATGTCGTCGGCGTTCGTCCGGCCGGGTGTCCCGCAGCAGCCGCCGCCGGTGTTCCAGGCTCGGTCCAGGCCGTCCGGGTAGGCGACCACGAAGTGGCCCCGGTCGGCCTCGGCGTCCCAGCCGTAGGACTTCTGCGCCTGCTGGGCGCTGCCGAAGCCGCCGTGCAGCATCACGACCAGCGGGGTGGCGGCGGGCAGCGACGCGGGCCGGTACACGATGAACGTCCGGTGGACGCCGCCGACCTCGATGGCGTGGCTGGAGGAACCGGCCGGGATGATCTGGCCGGCCGTGGCGGCAGGGCCGGCCGTGCCGGCCGTGGCAGCAGGGTCGGGCGTGCTGGCGGCGTGGCGGGCGAGGATCCCGCAGCCGGCCAGCGTCAGGACGCAGCCGGCCAGCGTCAGGGCGCAGGCCGCAAGCGCGGCCATCCGGCCGAGTCGCCTCGCTTTCTGGCCCGCGGTCCGCATAGATGGTAATTTAAGCAAGGTGCTTGTCAATGTCAAAACCGCCAGAATGGGCCATGAACGATTCTTTTAGCAGCCGAGCAGGACAGACCGTCCCAGCACTTGTCCAGTTGCTTGCGCGATCGGGCGCGGAACGGCTGCGGGCTGAGTTCGCCGGGCAAGACATGGGCGGCCTGCGCCCGCTGCACGCCCTGCTGCTGGTCCCCCTGCTGGGCGGCGGGCGGCGCGCCTCGGACCTGGCCGGGACCGTGGGCGTCTCCCGCCAGGCCGTGGCCCAGGTCGTTACCCGGCTCGAACAGGACGGCTACCTCACGCGGATCAACGATCCTGGCGATGCCCGCGCCAAGCTTGTCTGCCTGACCCCGCGCGGCCGCGCCGCGCTGCGCACCATGCGGGCCACCGCGCTGGCCGTGGAGGACGAGTGGCGGCAGCGCCTGGGCGACGAGCGGATCGACCGCTTCCGCGACACGCTGCTCGCCCTGCTGGCGGACGTGCCGTAAGGCGGTCAGCCGCCGGGCACCTCCGCATTGCGGGCAATGCCGATGATCCGCGGGGCGACCGGCGAGAAGGCCGCGGACGGCGGGAAGCGGAAACCGCGGCACCGCTCGATGGTGAAGACGTGGCCGATGGCCGACTGGGTGCGGCGCTCGACGTGGCAGCCACCCATCAGGCGCGGCCAGATGAGATCGGCGGCCTGCTGGTAGCGGGCGAAGATGGCGTCGTGGCTGCGCACGTGCTCGTAGAAGCGCAGCTGGCCGCCGGGCCGCAGGACCCGGCGGAACTCGGCGAGCGCCGCCGGGACGTCGGGTACCGAGCACAGCAGCCCGGACACGACCACCGCGTCGAACTCGCCGTCGGCGGCGGGCAGGTCCCCGGCGGTGCCGTCGGCCACCCGGACCGGGACGGGCGCGGCCGCGGCCGCCTCGGTGGCCCGGTCGCGCAGGTACGGCTCCGGCTCGACGGCCACGACCTCCCGCACGGCCTGCGGATAGTGCGGGAAGTTCAGGCCGTTGCCCGCGCCGACCTCGATCACCCGGCCGGACAGCCCGGCCAGCAGCTCCTGCCTGAGCTCGCGGTTACCCCGCGCCTCCCGGCGGGCCGCGAACCGGTTGAAGTACCGGGCGAACAGCGGGTTCTTCACCAGGGCCATGCCTACCGCCAATCGTCGATGACGAAGGAGTCGCTGGTGCTGTAGCCGGGCTCGTTGGGGCGGTGCATGGTCACGCCCTGGAAGTCGCGGCGGAAACCCCGCTCGGCCAGCGCCCGCCAGGCGCGGTCCCGGCCCGCGTTGGCGCCCGCCACCAGGACCGACGCGCCCAGCTCGGCGGCGAGCCCGTGACACGCGTCGATCAGCAGGCCGAACAGCCGCTCGGCGCCGGGACCGGGCCGGACGGCGCCGAACTTGACGTAGCACGCTCCCGAGCCCGCCTCGGTGCCCGCGCCGGCATGGCAGACCGCCACCCCCTGCAGGCCGGCGCCGTCGTCGATCAGCACCGTGTCCCCCAGCCCCTGGGCCAGGACCGACTCGATCTCCAGGCTGACGTCGAGCCCGGGAAAGACGGCGTCGGTGAGTTCCCGTACCGCGGCCATGGCACCGGTCCGGCCGGCTTCGTCCAGGGCGGACAGCCGCATCGGGGCCGGGTCGGCATCCAGCTGCACCGGCCTGGTCATGACGGCGGTGAGAAAGCGCGGCCAGAACCCGTACTTCTGGTACAGGCCCACGTGCTTGGCGCTCTGCGCGAAGGTGAACAGCCCGGCGTGGCGGGTTCCCCACGCCTCGAACAGGTCCATGGTGGCGTCGAGCAGGCGCTGGGCGACACCCCGGTCCCAGTATTCGGGGGCGACGGTCAGCGGGCCGAAGAAGCCGACGCTCCCCCAGTTCGCGGCGAAGTTCGATCCGGCCAGGCGGCCGCCGGCCTCCGCGGCCAGCGCGGCGCCCGGGTCCGCCTGCCAGCGGGTCCGGACCATGTCCGCGTCACCGAAGAACCTTTCCGGCTGCGGCGCGCCGACGAAGGTCCCGAACGCCACCCGGCAGATCCGGTCCGCCTCGTCCAGGTCCCCGGCCGCGAGCGGGCGAACGCGAACTCCGGCTGCATCGGCCACGCCAGTCCCCCATCACCTCGGCGATCGTCACTACCGGCATGGTAAGGCGGCTGGCCCGGGTCGACGCAGAACACGTTGCCCCGGGTCCACCGCCTTGATAACACTCGCCATGACCGGGACGATAGCTCGCACTATGGATGAGCATGTCGTGATTATCGGCGCGGGCCCGGCGGGCCTGGCGGCGGCCTGGGCGATTCGCCGGGCCGGCCTCGACCCGCTCGTCGTCGAGCAGGCGGACGCCGTCGCCGCGTCCTGGTGCGGGCGTCACGACCACCTCCGGCTGAACACCCACCGGATGTTCTCGCACCAGCCTGGCGCGCGCATCCCGCGCCGCTGCGGCCCGTACCCGGCCCGCGACGACTACGTCGCCTACCTGCAGGACTATGCCGCGGGGATGCGGCTGCGGCTGGGCACCCGGGTGCACAGGATTGACCGAACTCCGGTATCGACCTGCTCGGCTACCTGGCCGCCAGCGACGCGGGCCGGCTCTGGCTGTCGGCGCGGTCGGGCATTACCGTCACGCCGCGCCGACTTGGCGGCGTGCCATTGCACCCGGTCAGCGTCACGCTGCGGCACCTGCCGGTGCGCTGGCAGGACGTCACGGCCCGCGGCGTGCAGCGACTGGCGTTCGGCGACCTCGGCCGGTTCGGCTACCCGCGGCCTGCGCTCGGCCCGTTCACCCGGCAGCGCACCGACGGCGTCACGATCGCCGTGGACGACGGCTTCGCCCGCGCGCTGAAGGCCGGGCGGGTGATCATGAAGCCGGGCATCGACCGATTCGACGGCCCGGGGGCCCGTGGGGCGAACGTGAACTCTGCCATTCACCCGGCCTTTCCCGGGCGCGGCTTGTTATGCGCGCCGGCGCTAGCCTGAGCCAGCCAGTTCGGCGAGCATGGACCGCAGGCGGGCCGCGAGTACGGGCTCGGATCGTTCGAGCGAGCTCGTGCCCCCGACCCGCCACCCGGACAACCACGACGATGTAACTCTGTAGTGGTCAGGTGCACGACGATGTGACATCGTCGTGGTTACGCACCCTGGCCAGACTGAAAGGCGTGAGGCTGGCGCGGCTGGTGTGGCGACTGGTGGCGACCCGGGGCGCGGTCCGGCCGGTTGCAGCAGACGGACTGGTCTATCTAGGTGTGTAGTCACGCGCCGACCGGCACGGGCTGCTCCTGCTTGCGGTGCCGGCCGCTGCCCGCGCCGGGAGATGCTGCCGAGTGGAGCAGGGCCGCGTCGAGCAGCGCCTCGGCGGCCGACCGGGCGGCGGCGGTGACGCTGGTGTTGCCGTCCAGGCTCGCGGCCAGATTCGCGCCGTCGTAGAGCAGGTGGATCTGGCTGGCCAGCTGGTCCGGGTCGGGCGCCCCGCCCGCGGCGGCCAAGTCCCGGAGGAAGTCGTGCAGCCAGCGGCGGTAGGCCCGGGGCACCTCGTAGGCGGCGCTGCCGGGCGGGGCCTCGGCGCTGGCCCGGTTGAACGCGCAGCCCTGATAGCCGGGCCGGGCGAAGGTCGCGGCCTGTACGCCGAAGACGCTCAGCAGGGCCTCGCGCGGATCGGGATGCGCCTCGGCGGCGGCCAGCAGCCGGGCCTCGGAGAGCTCCATCCGCTGCTCTAGGTAGGCACGGATCAGCTCGTCTTTGCTGCCGAACGTGCTGTACAGGGACGCGCGCGCCACGTCGGCACGCTCGATGACCCGGTCGATGCCGACGCTGTTGATCCCTTCGGCGTAAAACAGTTCGTCGGCCGCCTTCAGCAGCCGCTCCCGGGGCGAGGGGCGCCGGGACCTGGCGCGGGTACTGACAGTGTCGCTCGGCATGGGCACCTCCTGGATAGACCAGTCAGTCTAGATTAGTCATTCGCCGAAATAAACACCCGCGCCGCCCGGGAACTTCCCGGCGCTCGCCCGGCAAGCTCCGCGACCTGCGCCCCGAGCTCCGCGACCTGCGCCCTGAGCTCCGCGACCTGCGCCCTGAGCTCCGCGACCTGCGCCCTGAGCTCCGCGGGCCGACCGACGGACGCAGCCGGAAAAACCTCGCCAATCTGACCCGGCCAGGAACATAACCGGCGCATTGCGGGTACGGCAGCAGTACGACCTAGGTCACTCACCGGGTCCCCGCCGCACGACCAGACAAGGCAACACGCGGGCGAGCGCGCCCGTCCTGGAGGTAACAACGTGAAACCGTTCGTGGTCAACCGGCACGGCCGCCTGGTGTTCCCCGCCAACTTCCTCGGCGAGCTGGACTTCTCGGTGCTGGAGTCGCTGGACCAGTTCACCGCGGTGATCGGACGCGACTTCGAGGCGAAAGCGCCCACCGGGACCGACATCCTGTCCCGGGTCGAGTCCGGCGGTTACCCCCGGCGCTTCGAGCTGCTGCGCGACCTGGGCCAGAATCTCTACTGGGCCAACCGGTACTCGATCACCATGTTCGACCGGCGCCCGACCCGCTGGCGCGACCTGGCCAAGCGCCGTGACGACATCTTCCTGCCCGTGCTGACGCCGTGGGAGGACAGCGAGCGCAAGGTGGCCGCGGTCGAGCAGGCCTTCCGTGCGCTCCCGCCGGTGTGGGACGGCAAGGCCGAAGAGACCATCTTCGACCTGCTGTTCGACCTGTTCAGGACCAAGCTGTACCACGCCACGGAGCTGCCCCCGATCAAGCCGACGGTGGCCGAGTTCCTGGGCCAGCCGGACGCGCTGACCTTCGTCATGCCGGAGTATGACCCGGACTACCCGGTCTTCACCACCGAGCAGATCCTCGACGCCTACGAGGACGTCCCCGAGCTGGAAGCGCTGATGCGCTGGGCGATGGTGCTGCACAACCAGTACCCGTGGGACCGCTCCGGCACCGAGCTGCGCGGGCCGGGCGAGATCGGCGACGACGACTTCGTGGTCGCCTTCCACCCGCGCAACCGCGATGTGCAGGCGTTCATCGAGCGGGTCAAGCGACCCGGCCTGGCCATCGCGCCGGACAGGGCCGCCCAGGCCAGGGCAGAGGCGGTCGAGCCGGTGACGCCGTATCCCCCGGTGAGGGTGCGGGAGGCATTCGCGGTGCAGCCGAGGTTCGAGGCGCTGGCCATCGTGCGCGGCGAGCACGTCTGCACCAACGCCGACGTGATCAGGAACGCCAGCTTCTCCTGGTCACCGATGAGCGCGGACGAGATCGCCGCCAAGACCGGCATCGAGCAGCGCTGCTACAGCAGCCGCGAGCCCGAGCAGCTGGCGTTGCACGCGGCCCGGGCCGCCCTGGCCAAGTCAGGCCGCTCCCCCGCCGAGATCGGCGCGGTCCTGGTCAGCACGTGCACCAGCAACCGGTTGATCCCGTCGATCGCGTGCTGGCTGTCCGGCGAGCTGGGCCTGCAGCAGACGCACGCCTCGGTCGACATGGTGGCGGCCTGCGCCGGGCTGCCGTACGGCATGAGCGAGGCCGTCCGCCAGCTCCAGGAGGTCAGGCGCCCCGTCCTGCTGGTCTGCGTGGAGAAGTTCTCGGACAAGATCGGCGCCGTTCGGACCTCGCGGATGATCTTCGGCGACGGGGCGGCGGCGATGGTCATCGCGCCTGCCGCTGACGGCCAGACCGGGGACGTGGAGGTGGTACAGACCTACGCGAGCGGGCCGTACAGCGAGGTGAACTCGATCATCTGGCCGAACTCCGAGTTCGACGGCGACATCACCGTGTACGGTCCGGAGGTGAAGGCGCTGGTCCAGCGGTACCTGATGCAGATGCTCGGCGAACTCGGCGCGGAACCCGATCCCGACGACCTCGAAGGGTCGGGCCGGACGCTGCTGGAGAGTATCGAGCTGATCATCCCGCACCAGGCCAACAAGACCATGATCCTGAACCTGGCCGGCAAGGCCGGGCTCTCCGCCGACCAGCTGTACTTCAACGTGGAGAGGATGGGCAACGTGTCCGCAGCGAGCATTCCCATCGCGGTCTACGACGCCGTGCGCGACGGGGTCATCACGAGGCCGGTGCGGGTGTTCGCGCCCGGGTTCGGGGCCGGGGCCGTCGGCGGGTACGCGGTGATGCGCATCGACCCGGACATCGTGGCGGATGAGGTGGTGCTCGACGTTCTCCAGGACACCGATCGGCACGCGCCAGACCGGGCTGGCACGGGCGCGGCCGGGAGCACGAGCGACGACATCCGCGCCGCGTTCGGTGAGTAGCGTGATGAGCCGCCCTGACTTCGCCTTCCAGCGCGTCGCGATCGTCAACCGGGGCGAGCCGGCCGTGCGGCTGATCAACGCCGTCCGGGAGTGGAACGCCGAGGGCCGGCCCGCGCTGCGCGTCATCGCCGTGTACACCGCCGCCGACCGGCACGCGACATTCGTCCGCGAGGCCGACGAGGCGGTCCTGATCGGCCCCGCCGAGGCGGACGCCGCCTTCGCCGGGAGCCCGTACCTGGATTACGCCGAGCTGGAGCGCGCGCTGCGCGCCTGCCGGGCGGACGCGGTCTGGCCCGGCTGGGGGTTCGTCTCGGAGAAGGCCGACTTCGCCGAGCTGTGCGACCGGCTCGGCATCACCTTCATCGGCCCGTCGGCCGAGGTGATGCGCAAGCTCGGCGACAAGATCGAGTCCAAGCTGCTGGCCGAGCAGGCCGGCGTGCCGCTCGCGCCGTGGAGCGGCGGACCCGTGCCCGACCTGGCGGCGGCCCGCACCGCGGCCGAGTCGATCGGCTACCCGCTGATGGTCAAGGCGACCGCGGGCGGCGGCGGCCGCGGCATCCGGCTGGTCAGGGCGCCCGAGGACCTCGAGGAGGCGTTCGAGCGGGCCAGTTCGGAGGCATCGAAGACGGCCGGCGACGCCACGGTCTTCCTGGAGCAGGCGATCCGCGGCGGCCGGCACGTCGAGGTGCAGGTCGTCGCCGACGCCGCGGGCACGGTGTGGACGCTGGGCGTGCGGGACTGCAGCGTGCAGCGGCGCAACCAGAAGGTCATCGAGGAATCCGCCTCCACCGCGCTGGACGCCGAGCAGGAGAAGGTGCTGCGCGCGCACGCCGCCGAACTTGTCCGGGCGGCCGGCTACGTCAACGCCGGGACGGTGGAGTTCCTCTACGAGCCCAGCCAGAAGCTGCTGTCGTTCCTCGAGGTCAACACACGGCTGCAGGTCGAGCACCCGGTCACCGAGGCGTGCACCGGCGCGGACATCGTCAAGCTGCAGCTGCACATCGCGGCGGGCGGCACGCTGGCGGAGATCAGCCCGGCGGAGCCGGCGGCCCGCGGGCACGCCATCGAGGCCCGGCTCACCGCCGAGGATCCCGAGCGCGACTTCGCGCCCGCCCCCGGCCT
>Ga0070699_100003238_pt1 | contig 14396 bp, 16 predicted proteins | sample KBSK1503metaG_FD_65473 | JGI IMG/M metagenome (GOLD analysis project Ga0070699, IMG submission 65473) | Corn, switchgrass and miscanthus rhizosphere microbial communities from Kellogg Biological Station, Michigan, USA - KBS K1-50-3 metaG | ecosystem: Host-associated > Plants > Roots >...
CACCTGCGACTTTGACAGGCTGGGGAAGGACGATCCACCCCTGCCACCGGACGGCTTGCCCCACCGCCCCGGGAACGGGACGATCTTCCCATTCGGGTACTGCCACGCATACCCGACCGACGCCGACCCGATCACCTGAGCACCCGCCGCCTTCGCCGCCGAAGCGGACGGCCCGCCGACCTTAGCGATCGTCGCGCCCGTATCGAGGTTGATGAGCCGTGTTCCCTTCGCGTCACTGACCGTCCCCGTACGCAGCGGCGTCGGCTTCCCCGGCGACAGCAGCGTTGTCTTGCCGGTCAGGCCAACCTGATGAACCGCCCCGGTCGCGTCGGTGAACTTGCCGCTCGAGATCACGGTTTGACTGCCGTCGGGGCCGACCTCGATGCGGCGCCCGAAAGCGTCGTCGTAGTAGGTGGGGCGGTTGCGGTAGGCCGCGAGCGCCTTCGCGTTGTCCGCACGGGACGCTGCGAGCGCCTTCGCGTTCTCAGCCGCCTGGTTCGCGCCGATCAACTTGAAGGCGTTGCCAATGTTGCCCTGCCTGGTCTTTTCCGCCTGCGTCAGGTACTGCTGCCCGTACTTCTGCCCGAGCGCACCCTGCGACGCCAACGCCTGCACGATGTCGGCGTTGAACTTCGCCGCCTCCTCCCGGCCCGCCCCCAATGCGCCGACAGCCTGCTGCTGCCCGTAGGCGAGCGACTGGCCGGGGATCGCCCTTGCGGCTGCGATAGCGCCCTGCGCCTGCGCCGCCAACGTGTCCGCCGGGAGCACGCCGGAGAGGCCGTACAGCAGGTTGCCGAGCGGGCCGGACTGGTTGTTCGCGGGAGCGGATCCTCCTGCGGCGGCGATCTTCGCTGCGGTCTCGTTCGCGGCCTGTTCGGCGTCGGTGCGCAGTTGGCCGGTGAAGCCTTGTGCGAGCGCCTGCTGCTGCGCCGCCGCGCCCGCGTAGTCCTGCGCGGTCGCGTCACCAAGGCCCGCCTGGAGTTTCGCTGCCGCCTGCGCGGCCAGGTTGATCTGCTGCGCCTGCCGCTGGGCCTGCGCCAACTGCTGTGCCTGCAACGTGTGGTAGCCGGCGATCTGCGCCGCGATCTGCGCCTTCGCATCCAGCCGTCCCTGCCGGATCGACGATGCCGGATCGACGGTCTGGCCGAGCAGTCCGGCCAACTGTTCGGTGAGCGTCTGCTGGGTTGGCGCGGCGGGCTTCGTCGTCTTGGTGGCGGGCGGCCCCGAGGTGCCGTGCGTGAACCCGGCCGGGTAGTAGGCGCTCACCCGAACCTCAGCGCCCGCCGCAATCCCACCGACGGCGCGGCAGGCTTCACCATCTGCGGCTTCGCGGTCGCGTACGCAAACCCCTTCGGGTACGGACTCCCCGCAGCCGGAGCCGCCGGACGTGGGCCACTACCGACCGTGCCGCCTCCGCCGAGCAGACCGGCCTGCACCTGCCCCGTCACGCCTTCCAGCGCCTTCTGCGTGGCTGCGGCCACGTCCTGCTGGCCCTGCGCCTGCTGCCCCTGGAACGACTGGTACGCCTGCCCCAACTGATCCTGGAGCGCCTGGTTCGCGCCGTAGAGCGACCTCTGGTAGTTGCCGAGGTTCTCGTTGAGGTGCTGCGCTGTCGCGCCCGACCGGAGCAGGCCGCGTGCCGCCAGGGAGGCGAGCGACCCCTGATTCGCCAGATCGCGCTGCCGCTGAAGCCCCGCCACCGTTGACACGCCGCCCTGCGTTGCCTGCTGCGCCAGGTCACGGGTGACCTGGTTGATGTCGGCGTTCACGTTCCCGACAAGCGGCGACGACAACGCTGCGGCGTCGGGGATCTCGCCGAACTGGGCGAGCGACCTGCGCCGCGTCTCCGTCAGGCGGGCCGCGTTCGCCAAGCCCATCTGGTTGATCGCCTCGATCTGCGCCCGCAAACCCGGGTAGTTCGCGAGCAGCGCGGTGTAGTCAGGGGCGACCGCCATCACGGCAGGGTACAACGCGCTGCGGATGCTGTCATGTGTCGGTGATGTCCGAGAACGCCGCCAACAGGAACCTGATCAGGCCGTTGCACTCGCGGGTCAGCAACTTCGCCTGTGCAGCCAACTGGGCGTTCGTCGGCGACACGATTGCCAGAAAGGTCGCGTTCGCAGTCAGAGCAGCGTTGGCGTGTTGGATCACAGTCAGCAGGTTCGCCTGCTGCGCCTCGTCAAGCATCACCGTCAACGGGTCGCCGTTTGCGTCGAATGTGTTGAAGCCGCGCAGGCTCACGAGACCGCCGCCCACCCGAAGATGTTTCCGGTCGTCGCGGTCGTGATCGGCGACGGGCACGTCCCGGTCAGGCCCGTGTTTCCCGACGACGCGACGATCGGGGCCAGCGCCCCCACCTCGCCGGCGCTGATGCCCGCGAAGCAGCCGAGCGTCCCCACCGTACCCTTCACCATGATCACCGCGTATACAAGCCCGTCCGCCGGAACCGTGTAGGTACGCTTCCCCGCCGCGAGTTGCACGGTCGGAAACGGCGCCACCAGCGAATCCGTCGCCGACCCGCCTGAGACATACGTGACCTGCGTTGAGGAGACCGTCACGACGGTGAACGTGCCGTTGTAGGCGGCGATATTCGCGTTCGACACCACGATCGAATCGCCAACCGCGACCAGTGCGGTGAGCGCCTGCGAAAGCGTCGGGAACGTCAAGGTCACCGTAGACGACGCAACCCTCGCTCCGGCCGTCACCGGGATCGAATCTACAGCCAGCGTCTGATGCGTGGACGCGCCCGTCCATGCGGTCGCGAGCTTGTCGATCGACTGGCGGATCACGTTGAACGACGAGTCGGTGAGCGCGAACCACCAGTTCGACAGGCCCGACGGTGCCGTGTTGCCGGCCATCCACGAGACGTTCGTGAGCACCATGCCGCTGTAGACGCCGATCGCGGATGAGGAGAGCCGGGCGGATGAGAGCAGCGCCGTGTTCGAGTTGATCGCCCAGCGCGGGAACACTTCGGCGAGGCAGTTCGTGACCGGCGACTGGAGCAGGTGGAGTTGGGCGTAGTTCTTCGGCCAGGCGTGCTTGTGGTCCCGGCGTGCCGCGAACGCCGCTGTCCCGACCGCCGCCGCGTCACTGAACGCCTGAGTCGATGGGGCTGTCGCGTCGAACGCGGCGATAGTGTCGTCGGATCGAATCACCGTGGACGCCACTCCTGCGGCTGCGGCTGATCCGAGCACGACCGCGTTCGTCGCGAACGACGGCACCGAAGGGATCGACGTGTTCCCCGGTAACGCCTGCTGCGCGCCCGTCCCCAACGTCCGCAACGAAGGAGTCGAAACGGTCCCGTCCTTATTCGCAGCCGCCACCTGCGAGTCCGTGATCCCGAGTGCCTTCACCCGCAAAGCGTCCGAACTGATCTCCAGTGTGGCCCCGTCCACGTTCACCGAGAGCGTGTTGCCCGACTTCGCCATGCCGTCGCCGGCGGTGATCTCACCGGCACCCGAAAACTGCGTGTACGTGATCGCGGTCGTGCCAACCGTGATGGTGCCGCTGTTCGTGTTCACGAACCCGGACGCGGCGTTGGCGGTGCCTTCCTCGACGAACGTGAACGCGCCGACGATCTCAGCCGACGTGTCCGAGTCCGTCGCGCGGGTGAGGACGAATGCGACGAGCGCTGCCCCGGCCGTCGTGCAGGTGTAGATGCCGTTCTGCGTCTGGGCAACCTGGTCTTTCACGAGGATCCGGTCGCCGAGCGCGACAGCCTGCCCGTCGATCGTGAGCACCCCGACGGACACGGCGACCAGGGTCGAGCCGACGAGTGTTACGGCGGGGAGCGCGGCGGCGGTCGCGAGACGGCAGGAGGATTTGATCGAGAGCCCCTGCACCGCAGCATCGACGTACGCCTGCGTTGCTTTCTCCGTGTCGAGCTCGTTGAGCGCCGCCTGCACGTCGGTCGCCGAGATCCCGCCCGCCGGCGAGTTCGTGACCTGGCCTGCGTTGTAATCACCGGATGCCGCGACGACGGCCCCGGTGCGTGTGAACACGCTCGCGACCGCGCCGCTGCCCGCGTAGCCGAGGCTCACCCACGCGGTCGACCCGTCCCCGACCTTCCATTTCTTCGTGTCGGTCTCGTAGCCCGGCTCGCCTGGATCGAGTGTCGGGTTCGCGCTCGTCCACGCCGCGGCGGTCCCGCGGCGCAACTTGATCAGGCTGTCACGCGGCACTTAGGGGCTTCCGCCGTCGAACGTGCCCGTCGTCACCCCGGTCGCCTCATCGGTCTGCAAGATCGCGACACCCACCTTGTTCGCGACATCGAACACGCCGCCCGTCCCCAACCTCGCAAACACGTTTGGCGACGAGACCTGCACATACGACAGTTCCGTGTACGGCGTGTCGAAGTCGCCGGACCGGATCAGGATGCCCTGATCGCCGGCGTTCCCGTCGTCGAGCAGGATCTCGTGCGCGGTGATCAGAAGCGGGTCGGCACCGCCTGCCTTCGTGATCGTCAACTCAGCCGTCGAAAGGATCGTCAAAGCGCCGCCGTCGAGCGTGCGAACGTAAAGGTCGCCGTCCGTGTCGCCGTTCGTCTCGACCTTGATGTCACCGTTGCCGGTCTGGAGGTTGATGTCGCCCTCGGACGACAAAGACCCGACCTGCGTGTCGCCGTCCCCAGTCACGTTCACGTCCACAGGCTTACCGAACAGGCCGAGCGTGTCGTCCGACTCGATCTTCGCGCCGCCGCCCGACTCGTCATGGACGTGCAGGCCGAACCCGTCCCCGTCCACGTCGTTCAACGTCAGTTCGAGCCACCGCATCGCCTCATCGGTGTTCGCCGAGTTGAACCGGATGAACCCCGTGATGACGGCCACGGCAAGGTCGACGATCGGGCCGAACGGGTTGACGACCGTGACCGTGTTGTCGTCGGACGTGATCTCCGTAATCCCGCCCCCACCTGTCCCGGCCGCGGACGCCCGGTTCTTGAAGAACGGTGCGAGCCTCGCGACCAACTCGATCAACGCCTTGTCGGTGATCTGCGTGGTCGCGTTGTCGATCACGCTCATATCCGGGTGCGCTCCGTGAACGTGGTCGGGTCGAGTCCGGGCGCAGTCGACACGGCCAGGCCGGGTGCGGGCAGCAGTTCGGCCGACAGTTCGTTCGACCACTCGCTCTCACCGAGCGCGTTCACCGCGGACACCCGGTAGAAGTACGTGGTGTCGGCCACCACATCCAGGTCGGTGTAGTTGAGCACCGCGCCCAACTCGACAAGCAGCGTTTCCTCCCCGGTGGCAACACCCCGGTACACGTTGTAGCCGGTGATCGCCGACCCGCCATCGTCAGGCTCCGTCCACCCGAGCGTCACCGTGACCGTGCTGGGCGCGGCGGACTCCAGCACCGGGATACCCGGGGAGGTGGGCGGGGTGGAGTCGAAGCAGAGCGCGTCCATGCCGTCCTCGGTCGGCCCGACGATCGCGGCGGTCGGTGCCGCAAGATCGCCCGCGTCGATCAGAACAAGGTCAACCTCGGGCGGATCAGCGGACGGGACGGACTGCACGAGCGCGTAGATCATCGTCCCGTCAACCGGGTCGGTCGCGAGCGCACGCACCTTGTTGAGCAGGCCACCGTCCAGCGGGTAGCCGGTGATGTCGCCCTCGGTCGTCTGTGTCGCGTCCACGGTAGACAGCAGGTACAGGGTGCCATCCGTTCCGAACACGTTGAGCGCGAACACGTTGTAGAAGTGCGTCAGGTCTCCGGGCCGGTCGCTGATCCCGCCGCCGTTCGCCGGGTCGAACGTGCCAACATCGGTCGCCTCCCCGGTGACGGTGTCGACGGTGGCTAGATGCTCCGCCCCTCCCGCCGCCCGGTAGAGCGCGTACAGCAGGCTGTTGGATAGCGCGATGTCGCAGATCCCGTCGTCGGGCACGACGGCGAGCGACCCGACGAGCGTGCCGGCCCCGGTCGCCTTGTCGATGATGATGAGGCTGTTCACCTCCGAGGCGTCGGCGGCGCTTGTCACGCCCCAAAGGGTGTCGGCGTCGCGCTGCACCAGCGCGGACACGGCGAATCCGATCGGGCCGATGGGGGTTGCGGTGCCTGTGGCCGGGTCGATTGTGAGCAGGTCGCTGGTGGTGAGCGTGGTGCCGAGCGCACCGAATAGGGTGCTCATCAGGCGGCTTCGGAGTCCACGTCGTAGCCGCGCACGTCCATCTCGACCGCCACAATCTCGGTTTGTGACGACGCGCCGACCTGCTCGATCCGTACCGTCATCGCTTCGGCGTCGCCGCCGGTGTCGAACCGTTTGCGTGTCACGACCATGCCCGCGCCGGAGTCGACGGCGACGGTGGCGTGGCCGAACCCGAACGCCTTGAGCGACGGCGACGCCGCGAACGGGCGCAACTCCAGTAGCGGCTCCACGTCCTCGCCGTTCGCGTCGGCCGAGTTGGTGGAGGACGGGTCGAACAGCGGCGACAGGCGCAGCAGCCTTACCGGGTCACTGGCGTCGCCGCAGGCCGCGTAGATTTCGCCGTTCGGTGCGAACCGGGTCGCGTACATGTCGGCCGTCACGCCGTCCGCCAACGTCGTCCACGCACCCGACGGGGCGTGGTACAGGAACTGGTAGCGGGCACCCGTCTGCGGGTCGTCGTCGGCATGCCTGACCGTGATGAACAGGAACTGGTTGCGCCACGCCCCCGCGCACACCACCGCGCCCAGCGCGGGCGCGTACCCGTCCACGGCTGCCTCCCACAGCACGCCGATGGAGCCGCCGTTCTTGTGCGTGATTGACTGCGGCGCGGCCCCGTTCGTGTAGAACACGCCGTTCTCGTTGGCGAAGTAGACGAGGCCGTTCATGGTGACGATGGAGCGCGCGTCGATGCAGCCCATCGCGCCGATCGGCTGCAACTCCATGTTCTCCCCCGTCGTCCCGGGCGGCACGTTGCCCAAGATCCGCCACGCGGTCCCGCGGGTGAACACGATCAACATGCCCTGAATCGACGCCAACCCGGTGATGGGGGAGGGCACGTCGATGTACGCGGTCGCGGTGTCCCACGTCTCCTCGATGTCAGGGATCGGCGAGAACCACAAACGGTTCGGGCGGTAGGCGTCGCCGTCGTTCGGGTCGGTGCCGTTCGCCAACACCAGATACGACAGGTGGACGCAGGAGCAGCGCGCGTTCGGCGGCGACCCGCCAAGATCCGCCACCGCCACCGCGCCCGTGTCCAAATACACCTTCTGCGGCACGTAGAACCCGTCGCTCTCAGCGTCCAGCCCGTCCGTGACGATCAACTTGTCCACGTACAACGGCGGGTTCTCGGTGGGTTGCGCGCCGTTGATGTCGACGCCTGATTCGGCGGTGTCGCCGGTCACGTCGTACAGGGTGCGGTCCGTCCCGTCCGACCCGATCACCACCACCCGAGGGTCACCCGGGAACTCCGGGGCCGCCACCGCGACAAGGATCGTTTCGTCGGTCAACTCGGATGACTGGAACGCCGTGCCGCCGCGCTTGTACGCGACGCCGGGCCGGTCGAACAGGTAGTCCACAGCGTTGTAGACACCGCCTGGCGGGATCGCGTGGCGGGCCGTGTCGCGGACGATGCCGTTCGTGAAGGCCCGTTCGGTGAACGTCACGTCTTGCGGGAGTTTCAGCGCGGCAGGCATCGAATCTCGATTCGCAGCCCTTTACGCGGCCGCCACGGCAGTGATCGCTGCCATGTAGACGATCCGCACGAGCAGGACGCCTGCCGGGTTGACACCGTGACCGGCCGCGATACCGCTCATGGTCATCGTGATCGTGCCGCCAGCGGGATAGAGGACGCCGCCGAGCGCCGCCGCGTTGGAAGACCACGGCGCGATCTTGGAGTAGTCGCCCGGCCCGGCGTCCTGGGAAGTGACGAAGACGCCGCCGCGAGAGCCGTCGGGCCTGTAGTTCTCGTTCATGCCGCCGCCGTTCATGTTCAGCGCCGCCGCGTAGCCCGTCAGCTCGGCCACGTCGCCCGCGTTGAACTCGGCGGTCGCGTCGTTCCACAGGTACTCGATGGGGTAGAACCACATATCGAGAACGGTCGCCCCGACCGGGACGGTGAACGTCGCCACGAGGTCGGCATGAGCCCCCGCCGGTTCGGTGAAAAGGTAGTCCGCGATCAGCACCGCGCCGGGCTGCGAACCGCCACCAGCACCCACCGCCGTCCAAGCGGTATCCCCGGCCCCTGTTTTTGACCAGACCGTCCCGTCAACCGTGCTCGTGTAAAGCGACCCGACCGCCGCCGCAACACCGTCCCCGGTGGACGGGTCGGCTGTCCCGGTGATCCACCTTGGCCCGTGCGGCCCAAACGTGCCGGGCGTCGAAGGCGTCAACAACACGGGCTAGCCCACATCGTTCGCCAACGCTCCCCAAACCCTGTTCAGCGGCAGCGACGTGCCGATCACCCGCACCGACCGAGGCGAAGAACCCTGCCGGAAGTTCATCCACGCCTGGAACTTCCCCAGCCACACCCCGTACTGCGCCTCAAGATCAGGCAGCAACGGATCCTTCTTGAAGCGCGCCAACTCCACGCACGCCCCGTACATCAACAGGCGCGACCCGTACGGCTCCAGGATCACCGGCTCGTCACCGTCGGCGGTCAAAGCGTCGGGGAGGTACACGTACCAGAACTGCAACGTCTGGTCGGCCCCGGGTGTGGGCCAAACTTCGATCTGGCCCTGCCCGGCGAGCGCGTAGGACGGCTGCGCGGTCTGTTGCCCTACTGCGAGTGTGGTGCGCCGCCAGCCGAGCATCTCGTCCAGGCTGATCTGCGTCAACGGGTCCGACACCGTGCCGTCCGCGTACACCACCACCAACTCCTTGATCCACGCGACAGCGGCGGGCAGAGCGTACGACGACACGCCGTCCGTCATCGTCGCGGTGGCGGTGGCTTGCAGGCAGCCTGTGGTTTGCACCACGTCCTGGTAGGCGAGGTTCACTTCGTTGCCGACCCGTGTTTCGTCGTCGGTCGCGTCAAGGTGGAGTGTGTCGATCACGGCGTCCTTGATCGTCCGGTAGGTGCCCTGGTAACTCGCCACTACTGCGGCCTCCCGCGTCCCCACTTCGACGGCTTCAACTGCGACAAACGCACATGGTCCACGTCGGTGTCGGCGCGCACATCCTTCATCGCGTCGTCGAACGTCCGCACCGGGATCGGGGTCGCGTCACCCTCACGGCCCTTGATGTAGTCGGCCCAGTCCTGCGGCACCTGCTGGCGCTGCTTCGTGACGTGCGTGGGCTTCTTGCACACGGGGCAGTCGAGGCGGAACCCGTCGAAGATCGCGCAGCAGTTCCCGCAGGCGTACGACTTTTCGATCATGTCCACGTCGCGCGGGTCGGTGAAGGCGTTGAGCATCTGCCCGTTCGGGAGCCGCTCGACCATCGCTGGCGTCAAGAAACCGCGCACAACTCTTGTCAGATCCTCCGTCACCGCAACATTCCCTTGTCGATGGGCGCGTCGGGCCAGTCGCCGCACACCGTGTCCCGCACCTCAGGGAACCTCGTCATCGACACCTTCAACCCGCACGTGTGGCAGTACATCGCGTCGAGCTCGGACGGCTGCCGCCAGTCGTGCGGGCGCGGAACCTCGGCGGGCGAGGGCAGGTCCAGCATCGCCTCGAGGTCAGAGTCCGAGAGCGGCACGCCACTCACGCTTCATCGCCTCCTCATTCCTCTGCTCGCGAACCATCGCCTGCGCATTCTGCACCAACTCGGCCCGCAGCTTACGGTCACGGATCAAACGCACGGTCGCGAGCCCCATCTCTTCCTGCGACCCGGCCAGAAGGCAGTTGCGCTCGTGGACCCATCCGGCCTGCGTGTAGATCGGGTGGTTCTGCGCAACGACGGCCGCGCCGGACACCGAGTACTCAACGCTCTTGACATCTGACTTGCCGAGGGTGAAGTCGTTGTAGAGCAGGGGGCAGAGGCCGATGTCGAGCGGCAGAGGCTCGCGGTGGTAGTTCTCGGGTGCAACCCAGGGGACATGCGTTGTGACCACACGTTGCCACGTCGCCCGGACAGCCTTGCTCCGCTCCGATCGTGTGTGAACCGTCTGCCCGTCGATCTCGAGCACGTCGGGCTTGTCCGGGTCGGGGTTCGCGGGGTTGTAGCCGATCATCACCGTCTCGCAGCCGAGCGTGTGGGCGGCGTGGATGGCGGCGTAGGCGAGGTTCACATCCCACACATGTGATGGCGACCCCATGAACCCGACCCTGAGCGGACCGTCATGGTCGGCCGGCGCAGGCCACTCCGCCAGCGGCATGTGGTTGCGGCAGACGTGCATCTCGGGCAGGCCGACGTTGCCGAACAGGTCGCGGTACTGACGGTGGTAACGGTCGCGCAGCCAGACGGTCGAGAACACGTTGGCGTCGAACCGGACCATCGCTTTGGCGTGCTGGGTGATGCGGGCGGCGTCGTAGCCGAACTCGCGCAGGAACAGGTTGTGTTTGGAGTCGCAGAAGTAGTTGTCGTCGGTTTCGGCGACGGTGCGCACACCGTTCTGCTGCATGGCCCGTGCCAGCGTGTTGCGGGGCGGGTCGGGGCGGGAGAACACGGCGACTCCCTCATGGTTCGGGAACTCCGTCCACAACGCGGTGACCCGTGGGCGTTTCCGCGTGAAATGCGCCCACGCCTCGCCGGAGTCGATCACCCGGACGCGGCCGTTCTCCAGGCGGGCCATGACGCGCCACGGCAGGTTCGTGTCGGTGTTCGGCACCATGAACTTCGCAGCGTCGGTTTCGGGGATCAGCGCGGTCTTACCGCCGACAGCGGCGGCAGGCCACTGGAGTCTCCAATGTGTGTCGTTACGCTAAGCCCCCGTGTACGGCGTAAAACGTCGCAACGGAGGTGGCATCACCCGCCTGAGCGGACCCCTTCTCTCGCTCCGGGTGAGCCACGGCTAGATCGTGATGGTGTGCGACGACCCCTGCTTCTCCACGAACCCCGGCGTGCCCTTCACGATCCCGGTGTCCGTGAACTCCGGCGGCGACCCGATCGGCACCTGCTGCCCGTGGCCCAACGCAAGTTCACCGTCCGGGATCTGCATGATCGGGTTGGCCCGCGCCTGCTCCTCCGGCGGCAAAGCCGCCACGATCTTGCCGAGCGGTTCCAGCACTTCGGGGCGGGCCAGGTTCTCGCGCTCGAACCGCAGCGACTCCGGCTCCAGGCCGAGCAGCTTCGCGGTCTTCACCACGTCCGCCGGGTCCATATCGTTGAACGTCTGCCACGGCGCTGAGGCCGGAACATGGACAGCAACGACCTCCTGAACGTAGCCCGGGTGGATCCGCGCCTCTTCGCGCAGTTTCTCTTCGATCGCCTCACGTTCCTCGTCGGTCAGCCCCTCGCGCTGCTGCGCCGCCACCGAGTCGTAGAAGCCGCCGCGAATGTCGGCCACGACGATCGGATTTCCGGTTTCGGGGTTGATGATCGTCTGCTCCGCCCCGAACTGTCCGAAGTCGGCCGCGAGGCGACGATGCCATTCGATCGGCTCCCCGGTCACGTTGTTGAACCGGGCGGGCATGCGGTGTCTGACGACCTGTGTGAACCCCTTGTGGTTCGACGACCTGAACAACGCCACCCCGAACCTCCTGTTAGGCGAGAGCGGGCGGCTGGTGGGCCGCCCGCTCTCTGGATCTTCCTAGTCCACGCCGGACTGTACACCCGGCCGCCACTTCCTGTCTACGACGACGAGGCCGTGATCCCTGTCAGGATCGCGTGCTTCCGCTCGTGCGCGACTTCCAGGCCGGTTTCGGACCGGAACTCGTCCTTCACGCCGTCGTAGTCGTTCGCCTGCCTGTCACGGAGCAGGCGGGACGAGCCGACGATCTGGAGCGGCCGTTCCTTCACCGCGTCCATGTCGACCAGGAAGATGTAGCCGCCGTACACGGCGGAGTCGCCCCAGTCGCGGTGCGCCACGATGTCGACGACACCCTGCCCCGACTGGTAGGTGGTCATGGCGATCCCGTAGGTGCTGTTCTTGTCGGCGTTCACGACCCGGATGTTGGAGCGGGCGAACGCCTCGATCGCCTGGATCGCGGTCGGCGAACAGAACGCCGTCTTCCGGCGGGAGCCGTACCTGAACGCCGACTTCAGGAACACCTCCCACTCGCCCACGGTCAGGCCGCCGGTGTCGTTCGTCACGTTCGTCGTGACGAAGGACTGGAGGCCGCCCGCGGTGCGGGTGGTGGACGAGATGCTGCGGAGGCCGAAGAAGAACGTGCGCTCCTCCGCCTTCGCATGCTCGATCCCGAAGTGCTTGGTCAGCCGGTCCCGTTCGGGGCCGCCGTAGTGCTTGGTGCCGATCTCGGTGGTGGACACGCCGAACGGGGTGCGGATGATCTGGTCGTAGTTGAACGGCACGTTCAACTGCGTGAACTTCAGTTCGCGCATCGACGCCAGCTCGGCGTTCGCGTTCGACACCAGGAACATCTCCGACCCGGACTGCGCCGACACGGTGGACGTGCCGATCAGGGTGGCGGTGACCGAGCCGGCCGCAGTGGCGGTGACGATGCCGCCGAAGCCGAGGCTTGAGAACCGGAACACGTCGCCGACCCGGAAGATGTCGGCGGTCGGCCCCAGCGTGGTCGCGGAGGCGGCGGCGGACGCGGAGAGGGTGGTGATGTTCGGCATCCCCTCGTCCTCCTCCCACTCGAACTTCGGGTTCATCGCGGGAACCGAGCCCATCGCGCGGGCCAACACGGTGAGCGGGGCGGCGTCGGGTTCGAGCTCGTGGACGCCGAACTCCACGTCGCGGACGTTGTTGTCGGTGTTCTGGGTGGTGACCTCAGGGCCGACGAGGATGGTTGGGGTCATGCCGATCCTTTCTCGAAGTTGCGTGCGTTTCGAGAGCGGGTCGGATTGCCCGGCCGTTCAGTGTGCGGGTCCCTGTGCGGCGCGATTGCCCTCGTGGGGGTCGCGGCGTGGGATTGCCGCCGACGGCGGTGGGGGTCCTACGCTTTCAAGGAGGGACGGTAGCGCGCTGCTGCTGTCAGGTCAAGCGGCGCACTTCGAAGCGGCCGTCGATCAGCGCGAGCGCCTTCGCCAGTTCCTCGGCGGGAGACTGGCTGTGGTCGATTCTGTCGATGGGGTATGCCCAGATATGAATACCATCCCCGAAGTCGAGGCGCACCTGCTCTTGCCCGTTCCTGATCACGACCGTCATGTTGAGTGGGCCGAAGGTGTACTCGCGCCTGACGTACTCGGAGGTTTTCGTCTCCATCAAGCGGTGGGGTAAGACCGCGTAATTCGGAAGCGATGGCGCGAGATGTAGAAATGGCGCTTCCACAGATCAACCCTGTAGCCGCGAAGTTCGGCGACACCACTGTTTCCGATCTCCCCGAACGCCATGCTCACGCCGATCCATTTCTTGCGAAAACAGAGCACAGGCCAAGGCCATATCTGGAGAAGGTTCGGGTACTTCCCGATGGTCAGGCTGCGCATCATCGGCCGCCCATCAGTTCGCCGTACGAGCCGACCCGCGTCGCCTTGATCCGCTCGACCTCCTGCTGCGCCGCATCACCCTGCACCACCTGCGCCACCCTGCCCGAGCCGGTCAAGGTTTGGGCCTGGGCCTTCTCCGCGCGTTCCGCCTGCAACGCCGCCAACTGCTTCTGCTGCGCATCGTAGGAGGCCAACTTGGCGACGTTCAGGATCGCGTCCCTGTACCCCTCCACCGACGACCCCGACGGCAGATAATGCGGGTTCGCCGCCACCAACTCCTGGATCTGCGGGAGCAGGGCGGCGTACTGGTCGGTGCCGATCTCCTTCGCCACCATGTCCTCCGCCATCGTGATCGCGGTCTGCCGCTGCTGCGCCGACTGCGCCTCCAACGTCGGCTGCAACTTCTCGAAGCGGTCGTCCAGCACCTTCCCCACCGCGTCCAGGAGGGGCTTCTGCGCCATCTCGGCCTGGATGCGCATGGCGGTCGCGTAGTCGCCGTCCTCCATCGCCTTCGTCCACGCCGACACCGACGGGTCGAACTGCCCGTTCCCCTGCGACTCGTGCGCGGGCTGCTGTTCGCCTAGCGCGCTGATCGTCTCTGCGAACTGGGCGCGCTCCGCCTCCAACTGCGACCGAAGCCGGTCCATTTCGGGGCGGAGTTCCAGGTACGACTTCGCGAGGTCGTCGGGCGACTTGAACTGCTCGAGGCCGTCGGGAGGTGTCCACGCGGCGGGTGTGCCGCCGCCTTCGCCGCCACCTTCGTCGTCAGGGCGGAAAACAGGCTGGCCGATCCTCACCACGGACGCTCCCTCAGTCGGTTACCGGCGCAGCATACGCCCGATCGTCGTCGTCGGCAAACGCCGCATCATCCTGCGCCCGCGCCAACCGCGCCGACACCACGCTATGCACGTTCAGCATCTCGCGTGCGCCCTTCAGGAACCCGGCCGTGAACTTGTAGTCGTCTTGGTTCAGGTCACCGGAGTTG
>Ga0070699_100003239_pt1 | contig 14396 bp, 14 predicted proteins | sample KBSK1503metaG_FD_65473 | JGI IMG/M metagenome (GOLD analysis project Ga0070699, IMG submission 65473) | Corn, switchgrass and miscanthus rhizosphere microbial communities from Kellogg Biological Station, Michigan, USA - KBS K1-50-3 metaG | ecosystem: Host-associated > Plants > Roots >...
CCGCGCCGGCGCCCTCGCGGCGGCAGAAGCCCTCGGCGGCGTGCGCCTGCTGGACGAGGAGTACGAGCGGTTACTGTCGGTCACGCCGGAGCAGGTCCGACGGGTGGCGAACGAATGGCTCGATCCGGATCTGCTTGCCGCGGTGACATTTCTGCCCGAAGGAGAGGGGGACGAGCTCGATCCCGGTCGGCTACAGGACACGTTCCGGCAGAGTACGTGGACGTTGCCCGAGGCGGCCGAGCCGCCACCGACCTCGATTCCACCACCCGTGACCGTTCGCGGTGCGGTCACCTCGGGCGTGCTGCACATCGAGCTTCCCGGGGTCGATCTCCTGATCGGGCGGAAGCCGGGAGTGCCGCTGGTGTCGCTGGGAGTGTACCGGCGCCGAACCATGACGGATACCGTCAAGGCCGCGGGGCTCGCGGCCCTGTCGGTGCGTTCCGCCGCGCGCGGTGCGGGCGGTCTCGACGCGGGGACGCTGGCGCTGGCGTTCGAACGACTGGGAGGGGCGCTCTCACCGCATGCCTCGCCCGACTGGTTCGGGTTCGGCACCTCGGTGCTTTCCGACCGAACGGTGGACGGTGCGGCGCTGCTGCATTCGGTGCTGCATGCGCCCGGCTTTGACGCGGAGGAAGTCGGGCGAGAGCGGGGAACCCTCGCAGATGAGGTGGCGCAGACTCCCGATGACATGCTTCGGTATCCGGTGCAGCTGGCATTGCGCGCCGGTTTCGGCGATTCGGGCTACGGGCTCCCGGTCCAGGGACTCGCCGAGTCGGTCCCCTCGCTCACCGATGGGATGGTGCGCGGGTGGCATGCCTGTGAGCTGGCACAAGGGAGAACCGTGGTGGTGGCGGTGGGAGACCTGGACCCCGAGCGACTCGCCGCGGAGCTGGCGGGCCTGTTCCGGAGGGACCCCGCCCGCGATCCCTCCACCATCGCGACGGTCGCGGCATGGCGCGCTCCGGACGACGGAACCCGGGTTCACGCGGTGCAACGCGTCAAGCGTCAGACCGGAATAGCCGTCCTGTTCCCCGGACCCTCCCGCGCGGATCCGGACCGGTTTGCCGGGTCGGTGTGGGCCGCGATGGCGAGCGGGCTGGGGGGGCGGCTGTTTCACGCGCTCCGGGATCGCAAGTCACTCGCCTACACCGTAGTCGCGTCTTCCTGGCAACGCGCCGGGGCCGGGGCGCTTCTGGTCTATCTCGCGACCTCGCCCGAGCGGGAGGAGGAGGCGCGCGACGCATTGTTGAAAGAGCTGGCGCTCTTCCGGGCGGCACCACCGGAGGCCGCCGAGCTGTCGCGGGCCGTCAATTACCTCGCCGGCCAGGCGCAGGTTCAGCGACAAACCGCGGCCGCCGTCGCCGGTGAAGTAGCGGAAGCCTGGCTGGTCGGCACCGGCCTTGAAGAGTTGGCCGATCCGGCCGCGGGATTCAAGTCGGTGGACGCGTCCGCGATCCAACGCCTGGCGAATCGCTATCTGGACCCCTCCCTCAGGGTCGAGGGCGTGGTGCGAGGGCAGCGAAGCTAGTCGTTGCGAGGCTCGTGCGGGTGTGGTTTTATGTTTGGGACATGACGGACCTGGAGAGATCGGCGGGAACGGGCGGAGCTCCAGTCACTGTCCCAGTGCGCCCGTGGTGGTCGCCAGCGGACGTCCTCACCGCCATACGCATTCCCCTCGCGATCGCGTTCCTGCTGGTTCCGGACCAGGAATGGCGCCTGGTGATTCTGGCCACCGCCGCCGCCAGTGATTTTGCCGACGGATTTGTAGCGCGGCGCTGGGGCGGCTCCCGGCTGGGCGAGCTGCTCGATCCGGTGGCCGACAAGCTCTTCATGGCGTGCGGGTTCGCGGTGGTGTTGTTCTCCGGCGAGCTCGCCCCGCTCGAGGTGCTGGGTGTCCTGGCACGGGATGTTGCGGCGGCGATTGCGTTTCTGGCGACGGTCCTGCTGCGGCGGCCGGCCGTGATTCCTGCCCGGCTGGGTGGGAAGGTGGTCACCATAGGTCAATTGCTGACCCTGCTCGCCTACCTTCTGGAATCGTCGCTCCTGCGGCCGGTAGCGTGGGCGACGGCCGCGGTAGCCTTGTACGCGATCGGGGACTATGTGCGCGCAGCCAGAGACGCGCGGGTGGTGGGACGACAGTGAGGACGGCAAGTCGGTCAGACGGTAAGTCGGTAAGTCGGTACACTCCGACCGTCTGACCGTCATACCGTCCGACCGTCGAATTCAACGGAGCATCTATGGCCGACGACAATACCCGCAGCGCCAGAATCACGTGGGAGGGGGGGATGCGATTTCGGGGCGGCACGGTGGGGAAGGCCACCTCGCTGGTCGACGCCGACGGGCAGGACGCTCCCGGGCCGATGGTCACGCTGCTGCTGGCCGCCGCGGCCTGCAGCGGTGCCGACGTCGTGAGCATTCTCGAGAAAATGCAGGTGACCCTCAAGGAATTCACCGCGGAGGTCAGCGGCCGGCGGGCGCCCGAGCATCCCAAGCGATACCTCACCCTGCATTTTTCTTACCGGCTGGTCGGCACCGGGCTCGACGAAGCGAAGGCGCGCCGCGCGATCGACCTATCCCACCAGAAGTACTGCTCGGTGCTGCACTCCCTGAATTCGGACATCGCCATCACGTACGACATCGCGCTCGGGTGAGCATCGGGCGGTCAGGCGCTTCCGCGCTCCTCGCGTTGGCCTTGGGGACCGTTCCGCTCGCCGCACAGGGGCAGGGCGTGATCATCGAGTGGGGAGTTCATGGTACCGTGACGGTCGCGTCGGATACCCTCGGCCTGGTGCTGGGGCCTCGCGCGGCCTTTCGCTCGGTCGGGGGCACCCGGCTGGCACTTTCGCTGGGCGCGGGGCTCCGGGGTGATCGATCCACCGGGCGCGGTACCGTCGCCCTGGAATACGTCCTCACTCCCCGGGCGACCAAACGGACCGGTGTCTATATCGGAGGAGGTCTGGTCGGGGTCGTGGGAGGCGGAGAGGGAGGCTACCTGATGGCGTACGTGGGGTTGGAGAGGAGTCCGGGGCTTCGGTCAGGTTGGGCGATCGAGGCCGGGCTCGGGGGCGGAATCCAGATCCGGGCCGCGTATCACTGGCGCCGCTTCCCGAGGGGATTCTTGCTAGGGAGCTGAGCTAGGGAGCTGGGGAGCTAGGAGCTGGATGAGCCGGCGACTTCCGGCTTGCCCCGAACGACCGGCTTGCAGAACCGCTCGCCCAGCAATCGAACCTGGGTCAACTGCTCTTCATCCAGGTCGGAGTAGCGTTCGGCGAGGTACTGCATGGTATCGTCGATCCATTCCTTCTGATGCTCGGGCTCGGCTTCGAGGACACCACAGCGCAGGATGTGGCTGAAGAGCTCGTCCCGCGCCTGCTCCACCACTGAAGGTCCTGCGGAGCGTTCGGTCTTCTTCTTGTTCGTCATGCACCGTCCTTTGATCGGTGGGTGCCGGAAACGTTAGCCCGGCGTAAGCCATTGCTCAGTCACAATATAATCGCTTGTACCGTTCGGACGCAAAGGCCCGGGACGACTGCGCCCGGCGGGGCCGTCCATTACATTTGGCGGCGCCCCGACCGGTGGTTGGGGGCCCTTGGCGGCAGCGAGGCAGGGTATGGCGGAGCACGACGAAGTGTATGGCGACGATCGCGAGCAGGCGCTCCGCAGGATGCTGCGGGCGCTGGCCGACCGGATCCTGGAGATGGATCGCTCCGGCCGCCTGCTCGACCAGGTTCCCGAGCTGCTGCAACGGCTGGGGGATCTTCGCTCCGAGCTCTTCCACTATGAAGTCCGGTCCACCTACGATACGCCGGAAATCGCGGAACATCGCGAGCTGGTGGACCAGGCCAAAGAGCCACCGGAATTCCTGACACCCGATCCCGAGGACGACGACCCATGGCGCAAGCCCAGACAGGAATGAACAAGTTCTACCTGGTTCTCGGTGGCGTGGCAGTAATCGGGGTCGGGGCACTGCTCTACCTGATGGGCAAGCCGAAGTCGGTGAGCATTCCCGTCGATGTGACGGTGCAGACGGCCGATACGGCGGGTTTCCGCGGATATCTGCTGGGCTCCGATACCGCCAAGGTGGAAGTGACCGAATACGCCGACTATCAATGCCCGGTCTGCCAGGACTTCGAGACCATCCAGTTCCCCACCGTCCGGCAGCAGCTGATCGAGACCGGGCTGGTCCGGTGGCGCTACCGGGATTTCCCACTCGACATGCACCCCCACTCCCGGGTCGCGGCGCACGCCGCCGCGTGTGCGGACGAGCAGGGCAAGTTCCGGGAAATGCACGACGCGCTGTATCGCAACCAGGCGCAATGGTCGCCGATGCGCAACGCCGCCGGGGCGTTTTCCGACTATGCCAAGGCCGCCGGCGTCGACGGGGCCAAGTACGATGCCTGCATGAGCAGCGCGAAGTATGCGGGGCGGATCAAGGCCAGTTTTGACGAAGCGGTCAAGCTCGGCGCCAAAGGAACACCCAACTTTGTCATCGGAGGGCGGCTGTACCAGACGACGATGCCCTCGGACAGCATCCGCGCGATCGTGATGCGCGCGCTCACGGCTGCGGCCCCCGCCCCGGCGCAATGACCCGTTCGCGGATGGGCATAGCGCTGCTCTGCCTGACCGGTCTGTTCGTATCGCTCTATCTGTATCTGTACAAGATCGGGGCCATCGGCGCTCTGGCGTGCGGGACGGGCGGCTGCGAAACGGTGCAGCTCTCGCCGCAGAGCCGGTTCCTCGGGGTCATTGAGGTCTCTCTGATCGGGGTGATCGGGTACGCGGTGATGCTGCTCCTCGCCCTGCTCTCGCTGCAACCCCGCTTTGCCGGCCGCTCCTGGCCGGCGACCCTGCTGGTCCTGCTCTCCAGCGGCGCGGTGCTGTTCACCGCCTATCTCACCTACCTCGAGCTTTTCGTCATCCATGCCATTTGCCGGTGGTGCGTCGGCTCGGCCCTGATCATCCTGGCCATCTTCGGGCTGGCCTGCTACGATCGCCGCGAGAGGTCGCCCCAACCGGCATGAGCAAAGCCTCGGCGCCGGCCCGCGAACCGCCCCGGGGAAAAGCACTCGCCGCGCTCTCGCTCACCGCGCTCGGCGTGGTCTACGGTGACATCGGCACCAGTCCGCTGTACGCGCTCAAGGAGAGCTTTCTGCCGGAGCATGGCATCCCGCCCACTCCAGGCAACGTGCTCGGGATCCTCTCTCTGGTATTCTGGTCGCTCGCCTTCGTGATCTCCTTCAAATACGTCATGGTCCTCCTCAAGGCCGACAACCGGGGCGAGGGAGGGATTCTCGCGTTGCTGGCCCTGGTGCGGCCGGAGGGTGAACCAAGCGGCGGCAGGCGCGCGCTGGTGCTGCTGGGGCTATTCGGCGCCGCCCTTCTGTACGGGGACGGAGTCATCACACCGGCGGTCTCGGTACTGGGCGCGCTGGAAGGAATCAGCGTGGCCACCCCGGCGCTGGAGCGGCTGATCGTGCCGATTGCCGTGGTAATCCTGGTCGCACTCTTCTTCTTCCAGAAGCGGGGGACAGCCGGGGTGGGACGGCTGTTCGGACCTATAACGCTGGTCTGGTTCGCCTGCATCTCGACGCTCGGGGTACTGGGGATCCTCAAGGAGCCCACGGTACTGCGCGCCATCTGGCCAGGCTATGCCATCCGGTTCTTCATCGAGGACGGACTCAAGGGTTTCCTGATCCTCGGGTCCGTCGTGCTAGTCATTACTGGCGGGGAGGCCCTCTACGCGGACATGGGTCATTTCGGGCGGCGGCCGATCCGATTGGCATGGTTCACGGTGGCCATGCCCGCCCTGTTGCTGAACTACTTCGGGCAGGGGGCACTGCTCCTTTCAGAGCCTGCGGGTATCGACAACCCGTTCTACCGGCTGGTGCCCAGCGCGCTCCTCTACCCCATGGTCGTGGTATCCACCCTCGCGGCGGTGGTTGCGAGTCAGGCGCTGATCAGCGGCGCTTTCTCGCTGACTCGGCAGGCTGTGCAACTGGGGTACAGCCCCCGGGTGACCGTGGTGCACACGTCGCATCGGGAGGCGGGTCAGATCTACATCCCAGAAGTCAACTGGCTGCTGATGCTGGCGTGCGTCGCTCTCGTACTGGGATTCAAGAGCTCCACCAATCTGGCCGGTGCTTACGGGATCGCAGTGACTGGCACGATGTCGATCACCACGGTGCTCTTTGCCAATGCGGCACGTACCCGACTGGGGTGGCGGCCATGGCGAGTCGTGCCGCTGGCTCTGGTCTTTCTGACGGTGGATCTGGCGTTCCTCGGCGCCAACCTTGTGAAGATTCCGTCGGGCGGCTGGTTCCCGCTCGCCATAGCCACTCTGATCTTCGTGGTGATGGCTACCTGGAAGAAGGGACGCAGGATCGTCACCGCGGTACTCCGCGAGGGCACCCTGCCGATGGATCTCTTCATCAAGGAGATGCTGAAGCGGCCGCCGGTCAGAGTGCCCGGGGTGGCGGTGTTCATGACGTCGGATCTGTCCGGCGCGCCGCCGGTCTTGCTGCATCACCTCAAGCACAACAAGGTGTTGCACGAAAAGGTGATTCTGATGTCGGTGGCGACCCGGGAGATTCCTCAGGTGCCACCGGCGGAGCGGATCGAGCTGGTTTCCCTGGGGGCGGGGTTCCACACCGTCGTGGCCTCTTACGGCTTCATGGAATCGCCCAATGTGCCGGAGATCCTGCAAGGGCTCGCGAGCTCTGGGCTCTCCGCCAAGGTCACCGAGACGACCTTCTACCTTGGCCGTGAGACGCTGATTCCCACCAAGGCCTCGCCGGCCAAGCGCGCGGCGCTTTCGGCCAAGGGGCTCTGGATGGCGGTGTGGCGGAAGCGAATCTTCATGGTGATGACCAACAACTCCAGGTCGGCCACGGCGTTCTTCGGGTTGCCGCCCAACCGGGTGATCGAGCTGGGGGCACAGGTGCAGATTTAAGACGCGAAGACGCTAGGACGCTGAGAGGCGGGCGCGCTGGTCGGCGACGACATCCTTGATGATCTGGGCCAGTGACGTGCGAGGCCGGAATCCGATGGTGCGCTCCAGCTTGACCAGGTCGGGCACGCGGCGCTGCATGTCCTCGAACCCCTCCGCATAGGCTTCGTTGTAGGGCACCAGCTTGAATTCCGATTTGCTCCCCGCCGCATCCCGCACCATCTCGGCCAGCCGTTGAATCGTCACCTCTTCATCAGCCCCGACATTGAAGACTCCGCCGATGGCGGCCGGCGTGGCCATGAGGCGCAGGAGGGCCTCCACCGCATCCTGCACGTGGCCGAAGCAGCGCGACTGGCTCCCGCTTCCGTACACGGTGATCGGCTCGCCGGTGATGGCCTGGGCCGCGAAGGTGGGTAGCACCATTCCGTAGCGGCCGGTCTGCCTGGGACCCACGGTATTGAAGAGCCGCACCAGGATGACCGGAAGCTTCTTTTCGCGGTGATAGGCCAGCGAAAGCCATTCGTCGAGTGCTTTCGAGCAGGCGTAGGCCCAGCGGGAATTCACCGTGGGCCCGAGCTGGAGATCGTCGTCCTCGGCGAACGTGGCCTTGGCGCTCTTGCCATAGACCTCGGAGGTCGACGCGACCAGAACCAGCTTTTGCTTCTTGGTGGCTGCGGCCAGCACGACTTCGGTCGTTCCGATATTCGTCTCGATGGTATGGACCGGGCGCTCCACGATGAGGCGCACGCCGACCGCGGCGGCGAGATGCACCGTCGCATCGCAGCGATCGACCAATTCCGAAACCAGGGGCACGTCGAGGGCCGAACCGATCCGGTAGTCGAAGCCCTTCCGGCCTACCAGATGCTCGATGTTGTCCATGCTGCCGGTGGACAGATCATCAAGGACGACGACCTGGTCGCCACGCTCCAGGAGCCGGGTGGCGAGGTGTGAGCCGATGAACCCGGCCCCCCCGGTGATGAAGATTTTCACTCGTCAGGCCCTGGTGAGAGTATGTCCAGCACCCTGCCGATCCCTTTACGCTCGGCGGCTCGGCGCACGATTTCAAGATAGTGTGGGACCACGACGCGTTCGCGCCAGTGCTCCTCGAAGGCGCGGCGGCCCGCCCGCCCCATCCGCTCCCGCCGCGCCGGGTCGTCGCACATCCGGCGCATTGCCGCGACCAGCTCTTCCCTGGTAGCAAAAAGCTCGCCGCCGCCCGACTGCTCGATGATCTCGGGGAAGGGCCCGAGCCTGCGGGCGAGGACCGGCGTGGATTGCCGAAACGCCTCGATCAGGATGATGCCGAATGTTTCAAAGCAGAGCGAAGGCACGATGAGCGCGAGCGTATGCGCGTAGTGCCGGGCGAGGTCCGCACTCCCCAGTCTCCCGAGAAACCGCACCCGCTCGAATCCCTCCGCCTGGCGCCGCAGGGCCGGACCGTACTCGCCGTCCCCGGCGATGAGAAGGTCGCAGTCCCCCGCGCCGGCGAATGTCGGAATCACGTCCTGGAGCCCCTTGATGTGCTCGAGCCGGCCGACGAAGAGGAAGTACGGTCTCTCCTGCGGCCTGGTGGTGTCGGCAGCCGGACCTTCGTCCTCCGAGTCGGGGAGAAAATAGGGCAAGACCTCCATCTCCCGCGGAAAGCCGAACTCCTTGTGCTTCGCGCGGCTGAACTCGCTCATCGCGATGAAGGTGTCCACGTGGGCCAGCTCGCGCTCCAGGAATCCCGTGGACCGCCAGAGCTGCGGAGGCCGCCGGTATGTGAGCTGACAGCGGACGCACTGCCGGCCGGTGCAGAGCTCCCGGCGGTGGCGCCAGAGCACGTGGGTGGGGCAGACCAGCCAGTGCTCGTGCGCCATGAACAGCTTCACACCCTGTCCGTAGCGGAGCAGTCCCGGACCGCCGATGAGGGAGAGGTTGTGGAAGTTGATTGCGTCGAAGCGTCCGCGCGCCAGAATGTCGGCGATTCTGCGGCCATTCATCACCGGCCGGCCGAGCTGCTGGGTGAGCAACAGCGAGAGGGCGCCGAGTCCGCTCCTGAGCGGAATCACCTCGAGCCCGGCGGGCTCGGGCTGGGCTTCCGGCGCCGGCTTCCCGGACAGGAAGTCGTAGGCCTCGACGTCGTGCACGACCGTCACCTGGTGCCCGGCTCGCACCAGCCCACGCGCCAGACGCTGAATGCCGATCCCGTCCCCGCCGAAATTGTACGGAGGATAGAAAGTGGTGAGAAAACAGAATCGGAGCCCGCTCACGCGACAGCCTCGCGCAGCGCCGCCATCGCCGAGCGCGCTCCGGCGTCCCAGGTGAGGCGGGACGCGGCTCGTTCGGCCGCGATGCCCATCGCGCGGCGAGCCGGCTCGTCGCTGAGCAGCCGGACGATGGCCTGGGCCAGCGCATCCGCATCACCCGGCGGAACGAACAGGCCACCGCCGGGGAGCAGGTCCGGGAGCGGGCTTTCGGTGGTGGCGATCACCGGGGTCCCGCACGCGGCGGCCTCGACGGCCGGCAGCCCGAAACCTTCGGACGCCGAGGGAAGCACCAGCGCCGCCGCGCCGGACATCAAGTGCCGCAATTCATCGTCCGGCACGAATCCGGGCCAGCGCACCAGCGCCTCGATGCCCGATTCCCGAATTGCCTCGCGGATCGCGCCTTGGGCGCCGTGGAAGACATCGCGATCGAGCGTGCCCACCAGCAGAAGAATCACGGGAGAGGAGAGTTCGGCTGTCGCCGCAGCGTGGGCTCGCGCCAGGATGTCCAGCCGCTTGTGCGGATTGAACCCTCCGACGTAGATGAGCCAGCGCGCGCCCGGCGGGATTCCCGCCTTCGCGGCGGCGGCGGCGATCACCGCCGGGTCGCGGGTGGGCTGGTACGCCGCCGACGGTGCCTCGTTCGCCACCCGGAGGCGGGCCCGGGGCAGCCGGTGCACGGCGATGATTTCCCGCGCCGCGTACTCCGAGACGGTCAGGACCAGCCGCGCCTGCCGGATCGCCAGCCCCACCTTGGCCCGCCAAAAAAGGCGGGAGCGCCGGTCGGGCAGCGTCAGATCGGCGAACCGCTCGGCTATCGCATCGTGAATGGTGATGACGGTGGGTAAACCCGGTGGCAACGGGAAGTAGGAATACACAGTGGGAGAAAAGAACACATCGAGCGGGATTCTCCAAACCGCCCGGGTCAGCCTGAGCATGTCCAGCACCGAACGAGACGATCCCGCCGCCGCGGCCTGGCTGGGTGAAATCTTCTGGGGCACGACAACCGGGGTTACGTTGGCGCCACGCAGATCGAACCGGCTTGCCGCACGCTCGTCGAGGATGCAGAAGAACTCGTCGTCGCCGGCCTGCTCGACCATCGCGGCGACGATCTCCCGGGTAAACCGGCCGTAGCCCCGCTCGTTGGCCCAGCAGGTAGCATCGATCCCGATCCTCACCCTTCCTCGCTCTCGTACTGCTCCTTCAGCTTCGCCACGACATTGGGATCGGCCAGGGTCGTGGTATCGCCCAGCGCGCGTCCCTCGGCGATGTCCTTGAGCAGCCGGCGCATGATCTTCCCGCTCCTGGTCTTCGGCAGGTCGGCCGAGAAGTAGATATCGTCGGGTCGGGCGATAGCGCCGATTTTCCGGGTGACGTGCTCCTTCAACTCGTCCTTGAGGCCGGCGGTGGGGGCGTTGCCCTCCTTGAGCGTCACGAAGGCCGAGAGCGCGTGGCCCTTGATCTCGTGGGTTTTTCCCACGACCGCGGCCTCGGCCACCTTGGGATGGTCAACCAGCGCGCTCTCCACCTCCATCGTGCCGATACGGTGGCCGGCGACGTTCAGCACGTCGTCCACCCGGCCCAGGATCCACCAGTAGCCGTCGTCGTCGACTTTCGCGCCATCGCCGGCGAAGTACTTGCCGGGGAACCGGCTCCAGTAGGTGTCGCGGTAGCGCTGGTCATCGCCGTAGATGGTGCGGAGCATACCGGGCCAGGGTTCCGTCAGGGTGAGGAACCCGCCGCCCTTTTCCAGCCGCTTGCCCTGGTTGTCCACCAGCTCGGCGCTGATCCCGGGGAAGGGAATCGTGGCCGAGCCGGGTTTGGTGGTCACCACCCCTGGAAGCGGGGTGATCATGATCCCACCGGTTTCCGTCTGCCACCACGTATCGACGATCGGGCAGCGCGTATGGCCGATCTGTTCGTGGTACCAGATCCAGGCCTCGGGATTGATGGGCTCGCCCACCGATCCCAGGAGCCGGAGGCTCGAGAGGTCGTGCCGGGCGGGATGCTCGTTGCCCCATTTCATGAAGGCGCGAATCGCCGTCGGGGCCGTATAGAACACCGTCACGCCGTGGCGCTCCACCAGGGACCAGAAGCGGTCTCGCTCGGGCCAGTCGGGCGCGCCTTCGTACATGAGCACGGTGGCCCCGTTGGCGAGGGGACCGTACACCACATAGGAGTGCCCGGTGACCCAGCCGATGTCGGCAGTGCACCAGAACACGTCGGCTTCTGCCAGGTCGAACACGTACTTCGTGGTCGCGGCGGCCTGGGTCAGGTATCCCCCGGTGGTGTGGACGATTCCCTTAGGCTTTCCGGTGGTGCCCGAGGTGTAGAGGATGAAGAGCAGGTCCTCGGAGTCCATCGCCTCGGGCTCGGCGGTAAGCGGGGCGTCGTCGAGGAGGCGGTGCCACCAGTGGTCGCGGCCCTCCTGCATCTTGGCGAACGCCTCATCGCCCTCGGCGCCGGCGCGGCGACGCACCACGATCACGTGGCGAACGGACGGACAGGCCGAGAGGGCGTCGTCGGCGAAGCGCTTGAGCGGCACGACCTGGCCGCGGCGGTAGCCGCCGTCGGCGGTGATCAACGCCACCGCCTTGGCGTCGTTGATCCGGTCTCTGAGCGCCTCGGCCGAGAAGCCGCCAAACACCACCGAGTGGACGGCGCCGATTCTGGCGCAGGCGAGCATGGCGATGGCCGCCTCGGGAATCATCGGCAGGTAAATGGCCACGCGATCACCACGCTTCACACCGAGCCGGCGCAAGGCGTTCGCGGCGCGGTTCACCTCCCGGGAAAGCTCCCAGTAGGTCAGGGTGCGGCGGTCGCCGGGCTCCCCCTCCCAGATCAGTGCCGCCTTGTTGCGCCGCGGTCCCGACAGGTGACGGTCGAGGCAGTTGACCGAGACGTTGAGCTTGCCGCCCGTGAACCAGCGGGCGTGTGGCGGGGACCACTCCAGCACGCTCGACCACGGCGCCATCCAGGTGAGGGCCTTGGCCTCGTCTTCCCAGAATCCCAGGCGATCGGTCCGCGCCCGCTCGTAGAGCGCCGGCGTGGCCACCGCGCGCGCGACGAAGCCGGCCGGGGGCGGGAAGCGGCGTTTCTCGGTTAGCAGCGTGGAAAGCTGGTCCATAGTCAGGAGCTAGGAGTTAGGAGCTAGGAGTTAGGAGCTGGGAAATTAGGAGTTGGGAGCTGGAAATGGGCACTCGGCAGGAATGATAAGCCGGTCGGGGCGGAACGAGCGCCGGAAAGGATGCAGAGAGATGCGTCGAATGCACACCATTCTGCATACGCGCTCGCCGCCGCTCGCGAAGTGTGTCCCACGTCACAACCTGCTCGATTGCAGATCCCCACGACCTTCGCGGAGTGCGGTGTGGCTCGGCCTCGATTTGCTCTCACGCCACTCCGGTAAGTGGTTCCACCTCTGTGAGTTGATGGAGATGGCACTGTCCTCGCCGTGGAACGGCCTCGGCGGGTGCCGATGGGGTGTTCGCCGCAGACAATTGACTCGCCCGAAAAGAGCACACCCGGAGTGATCCGGGGCCGCAAAGCCGGAGGTCTCGCGGATGCGAGACGGCTCGGCTGCCGAAGGTGGGGTTGCCGGGAAGGCTCCCGGATCAGCTCGGGCGTGGGAGGCGACGGAATGTCAGCCACGCAGGAAACCGCCCGAAGCATCACGGCTCCGGAGGCGCTGGGCCTCGACACGCGGCTGTCGTTCCGCGAGTCGGTCACGCGCGCGCTGGATGCCATGCCGGACGGCGGTGTCCTGACCGTCGACCTGTCGCGCACCACCCGAGTGGACTCGGCCGGTCTCTCTGCCCTCATGTTGATTCAGCGGCACGCCTCCGACCGATCGCAGCGGGTGGTGCTTCGCAACCCGAGCGAGGAGCTGCGCTTCCTGCTGGCGCTGACGCTGATGACCGATCTCTTCGAGATTTCCCCCTCGCGATCGTAGCTATATTCCCGCCGTGACGACCGTCGCGGCGCCCGCTGGTCCTCCGCTCCTCCTCGCCACCTCCCTCGAGCGACGCTTTGGTACCCAGAGGGCGCTACGCGGCGTCTCCCTCTCCGTATTTCCCGGCGAGTGCCACCTCGTGGTGGGTCCCAATGGAGCGGGCAAGAGCACCTTGCTCCGCCTGCTGGCCGGGCTCGCCCGCCCGAGCGCGGGCTCGGTACACCTCGGGGGCGCGCCGCTGGGCCGCGACGCGGTGGCCCGCCGCACGATCGGGCTGCTCTCGCACCAGAGTCACCTCTACGACGACCTCTCCGCGGTGGAGAATCTCGCGTTTGCCGCCCGGTTGCATGGCCTGGTCACCGATCCGGTGGGGAACGCCCGGCGCAGCCTGGCGGCGGTCGGGCTGATCGACCGGGTCGACGAACCGGTGCGACGGCTCTCCCGCGGCACGGTCCAGCGGGTAGCGATTGCCCGCGCGCTGATGCATGGACCCCGGCTCCTGCTGCTCGATGAGCCGCTCTCGGGCCTCGACCCCGCCGCGTCCGAGCAGATCGCGGGGCTGCTCGACGATGAACGCCGGACCGGCAAAGGGCTGGTGCTGGTCAGTCATGACGTCCACGAATCGTGGGAGCTGGCGACCCATGTCCACCTCCTGATGCGGGGCGCCTGGGTCATCGACGAGCCCCGCAGCGGGACCCTGGAGGAGTTCCTGGCCAGGTACCGGGAGGCGCTGCATGGCTGACCTGCTCCGCGCGGCGGTCGCGATCGCCGCCAAGGACCTCCGGGTGGAGTTGCGGAGCCGGACAGCCCTGGTGTCGGCGCTGGGGTTCGCGGCCATGGTGCTGGTGATCTTCAACTTTGCCCGCGACTCCGCCACCGTGTCGCGGGAGGCGATGGCGCCGAGCGTGCTGTGGATCACCTTCACGTTCTCGGCGGTGATCGCGCTCAACCGTTCGTTCGCGCTCGAACGGGAAAATGCAGCGCTGGATGCGCTGCTGCTCGCGCCGGTGTCGCGGACCGCGATCTTCCTCGGGAAATACCTCGCCAACCTGGCCTTCGTGTTCACCATCGAGGCGGTGGCGCTACCCCTCTTCGTCCTGTTCTTCGGCGTGAGCATCCGCGGCGTGGTCTCCGGCATTCTGCTCACGTCGGTGCTGGCGACGGCGGGGTTCGTAGCGGTGGGCACCGTGTTCGCCGCGATCGCGGTCCGGACCCGCTTTGCCGAGCTGATGCTTCCGGTTCTGGTCCTGCCGTT
>Ga0070699_100003242_pt1 | contig 14382 bp, 10 predicted proteins | sample KBSK1503metaG_FD_65473 | JGI IMG/M metagenome (GOLD analysis project Ga0070699, IMG submission 65473) | Corn, switchgrass and miscanthus rhizosphere microbial communities from Kellogg Biological Station, Michigan, USA - KBS K1-50-3 metaG | ecosystem: Host-associated > Plants > Roots >...
TTCGCGCGTTTACCAATCGAAATTGCCCTGGAAGAACAGCGAATGTGCTCGCAGCATCGAGGTCGAGTACAGCTTGTAGCCGACGTTCAGCGTCGGCAACCCGATGCTGTACGACAGGCCGGTCGACAGCAGCCACGAATCCGCGCGATCGTCGCGGAGCGACAGCGGCGTGTTCTCCAGGATCTTGGCAATGACCCGCGTGCGCTTCGACGTGTCGACGCTCGCCGTGCCGCCGAACGTCAGGTCGTACAGGATCCCGCGGTCGTTGATCGCGTCGGCAAGAAACGCGAGGTCGTCGCCGTCGCCGATGATCGCATTCGGGACCCAGCTGCGCGAGCCCTGCAGCATCGCCCCTCCGCCGGCGCGCACGCGTCCAAGTTCCTTGAATCCCGATGCCCAGCCGCCGCCGCCGAACTCCAGCGATCCCAGGTCCATCGCGTTCGAGCTCGAGTACAGGAACCCGGCGCGCCCCGTTCCGCCGACGCGCCACGTAATGGTGCGATTGATCTCGATGAATGGGTGATAGTCAACCGAGAACGTGGTCGCGTTGCTCGTGAAGAACTCGCGTTGCCGCGCGAAGCGGCCTTGAACGGCGAGGTGCCGGTTGATCCCGTAAATCCCCTGCCACGCCCAACCGGCATCGCCAGGCTGGCGATCTTCTTTTCTGACCCACTCGGACTCGATCAGACCTCCGGCAAATGCGCGTCCGCCCTCGGCGCCCTGGCCCTCTCTTCTGACGCCCTCGGTCGCCAACGCTGTCGTGAGGAGAAACTGCTGCGCGTGCAGCTCGGACGGTGAGCGTCCCAGCACACTGGCGCCAAGACTTCCTGGAAACAGAATCCTCAGCAGCTGAGGGGCAATCGGCGCGCTGCGCGCCCAGTCCTCGAAACTGCCCTGGGTTCCGCCGCATACGCCGGCGCCGCTCGCACTGCGCGGGCCGCTGAAGCTCTGAGGAGCCGGTCCGCCGGACCCCGTGCCGGCACGCGGCGCGATCAAGAACGTGATGCAGTCCGACGGCCCGATGGTGTTCGGGTCGTTGTCGTTGTTGGTGATCGTGGCCGTCACAATTCCACCGAACAGCCGCTGCGCCTCGATCAAGGTCAATCGGCCGTTGCCGGCCACCGTTTCGTTGAGCGCGTCGACTGCCCTCGACAATCCAGAATCTGCCTGCGCCCTCGCGAGGCCGACGGCGATGAACGTCTGAACCAGCACCAGCCAAACGACTCTGCTTTTTGATCTCCCCACAGAGGCCCTTGGCTGGTTCCCAGTATCTTTTGCCGCGCTTTGCGCGGCTAGGACCGCCATGCGGTTCACACCGAAAACAAGATTCGCGCAACGGGCCGCATAGCGGTCCCAGGCGGCAATGCGAGTTACGTGAGTCATATGTGCTCCGTCCGAGCCTGCTCGTCTTCAACTCACCGGCAGACACACCAGATGTATCCGAGCTGGGGGAGGAGCTCAGGCGGGAAAGACGAAGCGACTACTTGCGAGTTCGCAAGCGCTTCCGGCGAGCGCGGTGAGTATAACGCCCGGTGTCATCCCACTGCGAAATAACGCAGGGAATCGCTGTTTCTGAACACTTCACGGGCGAAATACGTGTCGGCAGACGACACAGTTTCAAAGCGTCAGGCTCTGTCCCAAGCTGGTTGGTGGTTGGTGGTTGGTGGTTGGTCGGTAGTGGTCCACTAACCACTAACCACTAACCACCAACCACCAACCACCAACTAATCAGAACGTCCCGGGGTAGGCGCCGCCGTCGATGACGAGACTCTGTCCCGTGATGAACCCGGCCTGAGTCGAGCACAGGAAGGCGCACAGCGCACCCAGCTCTTGCGGGGCTCCGAATCTCCTGGTGGGGATCGTGTTGACGCGCTGCGCGGCGGCGGCTTCGTAGGTGATGCCCTGCTTCGTGGCACCGCCTTGCAACGTCGCGCGCAGGCGATCGGTGTCGAACGCACCGGGCAGGATGAAGTTGATCGTGACGTTCGACGCGGCCACGGAGCGCGCCACTCCCGCGAGGAACCCGGTGAGCCCGGCCCGCGCACCGGAAGACAGATCGAGGCCGGCCTGCGGCATCTTCACGGTTCCCGAGGTGATGTTGACGATGCGCCCGAAGGTGCGGCGCACCATCGGATCGATCACACGCTGCGTCATCTCGATCGCGACGACCATGTTCGCCACGACACCGTCCAGCATCTGCTCGCGCGTCAGCGTGCGGAAGTCGCGCAGAGGAGGCCCGCTGTTGTTGTTGACGAGGATGTCCGGCTCGGGGCACGCCGCAAGCAGCGCCTCCTGACCGGATCGCTGGGCAACGTCGGCCACGACGCCGATGACGGTCGCGCCGGTCTTGTCGCGGAGCGCCTTCACCGTCGCATCGACGGTTTCCTGCGTGCGGCCGTTGACGACGACCTCGCACCCGGCCTGCGCCAGCGCTTCGGCACAGGCGCGGCCAAGACCGCGACTCGACGCACACACAATCGCTTTTCGACCTGCTATTCCGAGATCCATCTGCTCGAGGCGAGCCTGACAAGGCTCGCCCTACTCCTGTGGCGCGGACCTTGTCGCGCCTGTGGCGCGGACCTTGTCAGGTCCGCGTGCTATTTCAACACGCTGACCACGCGCGGCTCGAGATACGCCTTGAGGCCCATCTCCGAATAGACGCGACCGATCCCTGATTCCTTCGCGCCGCCGAACGGCACCGTCGCGGAGGTCGCGCGGTGATGGTTCACCCACGCCGTCCCGACTTCCATCCGTGACGCAAGCGCAGCTGCGCGGTCGGGATCGCGACTCCAGACGGATCCGCTCAGCCCATATCGCGTGTCGTTCGCGCGTCGAATCGCATCGTCTTCGTCGCTGAATTTCAGGACAGGCACGATGGGACCAAACTGCTCCTCGCGCACGAGCCGGCTGTGCTCGTCGATGTCCGCGACGATCGTCGGTGGGATGAAATAGCCATCGCCTTTCGGCACCTCGCCGCCGGCGAGGATGCGCGCGCCGCTGCGCTTCGTCTCCTCGAGGATGCCGATGACGCGTTCGTATTGCGGGCGATTCTGAATCGGGCCGAGTTGCGTGTCGGGCTCGAGACCGCTGCCAACCTTGGCCTTACGCGCCTCCTCTGCCAGCGCTTCGCACACCGCATCGTAGACGCGCTCGTGGGCGTAGATGCGCTTGATCGCCATGCACACCTGCCCGCTGTTCACGAACGACGCGAAGAACAGCTTCGGCGCAATCGCCTTCGGGTCTACATCGTCCAGGACGATGGCCGCGTCGTTGCCTCCGAGCTCGAGCGTCACGCGCTTCAGCGTTTTCGCCGCGGCGGCCATCACCGCTTTGCCGCTTTCGACCGAGCCCGTGAAGCCGATCTTGTCGATGCCGGGATGCTCGGTCATCCAGCGACCGAGGTCGTCGCCGCCCGCGAGCACATTGACCACACCGTGCGGGAAGTGCTCACGCGCGAGCTCGCCGAGCTTCAGCGTGCATAGCGGCGTGAATGGCGATGGTTTCAAGATGACGGTGTTGCCCGTGTAGAGCGCGGACGTCAGCGGACCGGCGGCGAGATTGATGGGTGCGTTCCACGGCGTGATGATGCCGGCCACACCGAGCGGGAACCATTGCAGCTCGATGCGACGCTGGTCGTTGTCCTCGAGCAGCTGCGGCGCGATCGGAATGCGCGTCATGCCCTCGGACTGGCTCGCCGCCCGGGTGATCTCGTCCTTCGCCTGCTGCAGCGGCTTGCCCTGTTCCATTGTGAGCAGGTACGCGAGCGCGTCCTGATGCTCGCGCAGCGATTGACAGAAGCGTCCGATCCGATCGGCGCGCTGTTCGTACGAGAGGTCGCGCCAGGCAGGAAACGCGCGCCGCGCCGCGTCGACGGCGCGGTCGAGCTGATCGCGACCTGCGGCCGGACACGTGGCAAACACGCGACCTGTTGCGGGATTGATGACATCGAGCGTCAATGATCCAGCGACGCCCTGCCCGTCGATGGTGAGCGTGAAGTCGGTTCCGATTTCGAGGAGAGCCATGGATCCTCTTGGCGCATCTAGAGAGCAAGATGCGCCCTACAAACGTATGTCGGGTGCACTCCCGTGTAGGGCGGGTCCTGTTCTTCGGACCCGCTGGTACGATATCAAAGTCGCTCGTTGCGCGCGGACCACAGCCACCCCAGCGTTCGGTCCGCGCCGCATCTGGTATCGTCTCGGTTCATGGAGCGAACTGTCGAAAGCGATCACGCGCAGATCAGTTACTCGGTTGAGGGGCCGGCTGATGCTCCGGCCCTCCTGCTGTCGAACTCGATCGGCACGACGCGCGATCTATGGGCGAGGCAAACGGCCGCGCTGACGCACACGTTTCGCGTGATCCGCTACGACACGCGCGGACACGGCGATTCGAGCGTGCCTGATGGGGACTACACCCTCGAGCAGCTTGGCCGCGACGCGATCGCGATCCTCGATCAGGAGCGCGTCACGTCCGCGCATGTGTGCGGGCTCTCGCTCGGCGGTGTGACAGCGATGTGGCTGGGGCTGAAGGTGCCCGACCGTGTGAGCAGCCTCGTGCTCGCCAATACGGGTGCGCGACTCCGCGACCAGGAGTTCTGGAGCGAACGAATCGCCCTCGTCCGATCGCAGGGAATGGCGGCGCTGGCCGACAAAGCCGTGACGACCTGGTTCTCGGAGGCATTCCGCGAGCGAGACCCGGATACGGTGCACGACTTCAAGGCGATGCTGCAGGACTGCTCGCCGGGCGGCTACGCGGGATGCTGCGCCGCCTTGCGGGATGCGGATCTGCGCGAAGAGATCAGCGGCATTCGCTGTTCCACGCTGGTCATCGGCGGCAGCGCGGACAATGCGACGCCACTCGCCCTCGCCGAGTTCATGCGCGATCAGATTTCCGGAGCGCAGCTCGTGACGCTCGACGCCGCACACCTGAGCAATGTTGAACAGTCGGAGGCGTTCACCGACGCGCTGATGGAGTTTCTCGCGACCGCTGCGGCGTGACGTTCCCGGTTCCGGGTTCCCGGTTCCGAGTTCCAGAGGTTCCAAGTTCCACGTTCGTCGGTTCAATGTTCCGGGTTCCTGGTTCACTGTTCAAGAACTGCGAACCGGAACAAGAACGCAGAACCCAGAACCCAGAACCCGGAACGCCGAACCCGGAACCATGAACGACGGGAACTGGGAACCGAGAACCTGGAACCTGGAACGTAGATCAGTCCACGTATGTCACGCCCAGCTGCTTCAGGCGCTCGCGGAACCCGTACATATCCATGCCGAGCTCCTTGTTCCGCAGCCGCTCGCGCGACTTCGCCTCCTTGGCGACTCGATCGCGCGACGCCTGGGCGACGACCGCGGCCTGTTCGCGCGGCACCACCACGACTCCGTCGATGTCCCCGACGATGACGTCGCCAGGGTTGACGCTGGCACCAGCGCAGACCACCGGAACGTTGACCGAGCCAGGTGTGGCCTTCACGGTTCCCTGCGCCGACACCGCCTTCGACCAGACCGGAAAGTCCATCGTCGTGAGATCAGCCACGTCGCGCACGCCGGCGTCGATGATCAACCCCACGATCCCATGCGCTCTGCACGACACCGCGAGCAGCTCGCCGAACATCCCGTCGGTCGATTCCGACGTCGTCGTCACGACCAGCACGTCGCCTGGCTGGCACACGTCGATCGCCGCATGGATCATCAGGTTGTCGCCCGGCTGGCACGACACGGTGAGTGCGCTGCCGGCCATGCGCGCCGACGGGTAGATCGGGCGCATGTACGGTCGCATCAGGCCGGTGCGGTTCTGTGCCTCGTGCACGGTGGCGACACCCAGCTCGCCGAGCGTCTGAATCGCATCCGCCTCGGCCCGCGCGATGCGTCGAACAATCGTTGGTTTCATGTATCGGTGATGGTATCGCGGACCATAAAGGTCCGCGCCGCATGGTTAGTGAACCTGCGCCTCCGCGCTTGTACGGTTTGTCATCGGGAGGAGCTTGTTGATGCGAGGGTAAACCCTACGCGCGTTACCCTCGAAGATCTTCTTCTTCTCGGCCGCGCCGATCGCCGCCTTGTCGATATAGCGCTTCGTGTCGTCGTAGTAGTGGTCCGTCTCCGGATCGATCCCACGAACCGCGCCCACCATTTCGGACCCGAACAGGATGTTCTCCGCCGGCACGATCTTCACGAGCAGGTCGATTCCCGCCTGGTGATAGACGCAGGTGTCGAAGAACACGTTGTTGCGAATCAGGTCCGACAGCGGCGGCCGTTTCATGTCCTGCGCGAGTCCGCGATAGCGACCCCAGTGATACGGGACCGCGCCGCCGCCGTGCGGGATGATCATGCGCAGCGTCGGAAAGTCCTTGAACAGATCGGCCGTGAGGAACTGCATGAACGCTGTCGTGTCGGCGTTGATGTAGTGCGCGCCAGTCGCGTGGAAGTTCGGGTTGCACGACGCGCTCACGTGCACCATCGCCGGCACATCGAGCTCCACGAGCTTCTCGTAGAACGGATACCAGTAGCGATCGGTGAGCGGCGGCGCATTCCAGTGGCCGCCGGATGGATCAGGATTCAGATTGCAGCCGATGAACCCCATCTCGCTCACGCACCGCTCCAGCTCGCCGATGCACGATTCCGGCGCCACGCCGGGCGACTGCGGCAGCTGACAGACGGGAACGAAGTTCTCGGGGAACAGGTTGCAGACCCGATAAATCAGGTCGTTGCAGTGCTCGGACCAGTGCAGGCTGGTCGTCGCACCGCCGATGTGGTGCGCCATCGCCGACGCGCGTGGCGAGAAAATCGTGACGTCGGTCCCGCGTTCGCGCTGAAAATTCAGCTGCGGCTGCACGCTCTCGCGCAGCTCGTCGTCGCTGATGTTCAACACCCCTTTGCCGGACGACGGACTGGGATTCTTCAGCGCGGCGATCTGGGCATCGCGGTAGTCCTGCAGCTGCTTGGGGGCAGTCGTGTAGTGGCCATGACAGTCGATGATCATTGGCTCATTCTGTCAGGGGAACGGGGGAAGGTGGAAGGGGGCGGCACAAACTCGCCGAAACATTTCGCGGCGTTCCATCACTCAGGGAGAGAGGTCCGAACGCCGGAGGTTATATGGCAGATCAGACCGCCTTTGTCGTTGTCGCGTCGATGGACGCCACGAGACCGTATCCCCGATACAGCTTCGCAACTCTGGTGCACGCGCGTGAACTCGGTGACACCGTACGGTGGGTCGACTCCTGCAACACTCTTGAAGCCGCGGCTATGGTTGCGGCCCGTCTGAATACACGAGCGGCCAATCTCCTGGTCATACTGTCAGGCAGGGCTGCGAGACGAATCACAAGCAAGGGAAAGAGGGCTGACTTCTGACCTCGTCACCTCAGGGGGAAGGGCGAAGCGGAAGGGCCCGGCGCGCGGCGAGCAGTCTCTGCAACTGATCGCGCGAGGCGGCTGAAGCCGGCTGCAGGCGCACGGCCGCCTGCGCCGCTGGAATCGCGGCGTCGACTTCTCCCTTCATCCCATATGCCACCGCCAGGTTGTGATACGCGTCGCCGTTGCGCGGGTTGATCTCCACCACCCGCCGCAGGTGGGTGATCGCCTCGTCCAATCGATTCCGCGGCCCGAGGATCAACGCGAGGTTCAAATGCGCATCCGCGTTCTCCGGATTGAGCGCGATCGCCGCCTGGAACTCGCGCATCGCCGCGTCGGGCTGCCCGGTTGTGAGCAGACCGTTCCCGAGATTGAAGTGCACGCCATCGTCCTTCGGCTTCAGACGCACCGCCGTGCGCAGGTGCCCGGTCCCCTCCGCGAGTCGTCCCTGCGCCTGCAGCACCGTCCCGAGATTGCTTTCCACCTCCGCGTCGTGCGGATTCAGACGCAGCGCCTCTTCGAGCTGCGCCAGCGCGTCGGCAGCGCGGCCCGTCTGCAGGTACGTCATCGCGAGCACATTGTGCGCGGCGGCGTCGCGCGGGTTGGTGCGGACGTTCAGCTCGGCCGCTACGACGTTGGCCAGCACCGTGCGACGCACGAAGTCGGCGGTGAGGACCGCGGCGTCCTCGGTGCGACGCGGGACGACCTCGAGCCAGAGGGAGGCCATCTCGTCGGTCGAGCGCGGCCCCGATCGCACGCGCTGCGGCGGACGCTGAGGATTGTGCGGGTTCGCCGCGGAATTGTCATACGTGAACCGCATCGCCAGCCGCGTCCCTTTCGGAAGGAATAGCGGCGATCGATAGCGATACCGGTCCTGCCAGCGGAAGTCCCACCCGCGGATCCAGATCAGCGACTGTTCCGAACCGTCCGGCAGCGTCGCCGTGGCGCGCATGTCCTTTCCGAGGTAGTGCGCGTGCGGGTAGACGCTCACCGCGTCGACGTCGACCGGCAGCACGTAGCTGTCCTCCACCACATAGCTCGCATCGCCGGCGGGAATATCGATCGCCTTCGACTCGAGTTTCACGCTCATCGGCGTGCGCGTGGGCGGCGTGTCGGAGAAGAACAGGCCGATCATCGGCTGCACCGTTTCGTTCTGTGCCCCAGCGATCATATGGAGCAGCAGGACGAGGTCGGCGCCGGGATCCAGCGTCCACGCATTGTCGGACGGCTCCATGACCGGCACCTTGCCGGGCGACCAGCCGTACACGTTCTGCACCTGATCGTCGTCCATCGTCGCGAAGCCGGGACCGGCGTCGGCGCGATCGAGCGTACGCGACACACGTCCGAGATCGACCGCCAGATCCGCGTGGTGCAACACCTGCGGACGATCGGCGCGGAACTCGACGGCGCGCACGTAGCGTGTCGTGCCGATCGGCACTGGAATGACGAAGTTGCGGAAGACGTCGCGGGTGCCCGGCCGCAGCACGTACGGCTCCGGCAGCGTCAGGACCAGATCGGGCGTGCCAAGTTGCCATCCGCCCGCAAACGTCGGCGGCTTCGGCACGTCATCAGGGTTCCCCTCGGGCGTGCCGCTCTCCACCCACTTCGCGATGAGCGCGATCTGATCGTCGCGGAGCCGGCGTTCGTTGACGAACGCGCCGTGTCCGGGCTCGGGCAGCCAGGGCGGCATCGCGCGGCGCTGCACCGCCGACGCGATCGCGCGTGCATGACGACGAACGGAGTCGTAGTCGAGGACGCTGAACGGCGCACCGGCGACGCAGATCGGATCGTCGGAGGAGCCTGAGGTCGCAACACGCTGCGGCGTGCCCTCATCGATCGGCCGATGGCAGCTCGCGCAGTTGTCGAAGAGGATTGGAGCGATGTCGCCGTTGAACGTGACCGCACGTTCGGCAGGCTTTTCTGCTGATTCCGTCGCCCTCGAGCATGCAGCGATGACGCTGACGATCGCGATGACCGCGAGTGCGGGATTCAGCCCATTCCTCAGCACGCGCTTCCATTCTACGGGAGCGGGTTGCGCGCGCCGATCACGGGGACGTCGCGAATCGCGACTGAAAGAATCAGGGCTGATTCCTGGCCCAGCCCTGATTCCTGATTCCCGATTCCTGATTCCCTCCCGCGTCAGAAATCGAACGTGAAGTTCAGACGCACGAACCGCGGCGAAATGACCGTCGCCGGATTGTTCCAGTTCCCGCCGCCCGCCGTGAACTGATAGTTGTTCTCGTAGGTGAGGGCGTAGTTGGTGTTGAGGATGTTGCCGAGATCGAGGCCGGCGTCCACACGCCGGCTCCCGAACCGCACAAGCTTCGCGATACGCATATCGACTTGATTGCGGCGATTGTCCGCATAGAGACGATGCTCGTCGAGGTCGAGCAGCGCCACACTGGTCGTGCCACCGGGGAGAGCGCCGAACGGGAGACGACCGAGCGCTGCCTGAATCGCACTATTCGGGACGATCCACGTGGCGGTACGCGAGTCCGGCGCCTGCGAGCGGAACGTGCCACTGAGGCGGACGTCGACCTTGGGGACGGTGTAGCTGACCAGGCCGCGCAGGTTCGTCTGGAATGGCTCCTTGCTGAAACAGCTCGATGCCTGCTGCAGGACGCCCACCTGACCGAGCGGCGCGGGAATCGTCGGAAAATCGACCTTCGTGATCGTGTCGCACCGATCGATGATCTTCCGCCCGGTACCGGTGCCGACCTGCAGCGTCAGGCCGTTGCGCAGGCGCGCGTTGACCGTGAGATCCACGCCGTGCCAGTACTCGCTGAAATCACCGAAGCCGTTTTCCGCCGTGACGAAGTTCCGCGCCGGCAGTGCTCCGACCGCAACCTTCTGCGTGTAGAACGTCATCGGGTAGCCGCCGCCACCGGGCAGGCGCGGGTCCGAGGGAGCGGTCAGTGTGAAGGACTCGTAATCGCCCGGACCGCGCGAAAGGTCGTCGGTCACGAACCCGTCCGACGCACTCGGACCCGCCCACCACCGCCGGTTGTAGCCGGCTTCGAGGGACACGCGCGGAATCACCTGGTGCTGGACGTTGATGCCCCACTGCCAGTCGTTCTGCCGCACGCCCCATCCGCCCAGGAGCTTCGGATCGACCTGCGTGATGTTCTGTCCCTGGCGGCCGAAGTTCAGATTCTCGTCCGAGAGCGCACCGCAGGTGTCGACCGATCCCGTCGTCGTCGGACTCTGCCCCGTCAGCACTCGCAGGTCACAATCGATCGCGAAATCACGATCGTTGTCGGTCCACGGACGGTTCAACACCTGGCGCACCGTCTTGTTCGCGGGATTGTTTTGCGTATAGATGCTGTCGTTGGTCGCGGCATCGAGGTAATGGCCGAAGTTGAACTTGACCGCCGTCTTGCCGTTGCCGAAGACGTCATACGCGATCCCGATGCGGGGCGTAAGGTCGTTATAGGAACTGACACCCGCGACCTTGTCGAACCCGATCGCCGACGAATTGAAGATCGACGTCTTCGTCGTGCCGTTGCCCTCCGCGGGGCTGTAGCTCCACGCCCGATCGTAGCGAAGCGCTCCCTGCAGCGTCAGACGTCCGCGCGTCCAGGTGTCCTGCGCGAAAAACGCGGCGACCTTGGTGTGATCTTGCTGCTGCCAGTCCGGAAGCCGGAAGGTGTAGGCGTTGGGCACACCCTGGTTGAAGCGATACGACACCAGCGACTCGGGCGTCACCACCTTCGATCTGGCAATGAGCCAGCTGCCCTGATAGCCGACTTTCATGTTGTGCGCGCCGGTCACGTACGACGAGGACGCGCGCCAGTTGTTCGGGTTGCCGTAGTTGTCGTTGTACGTCTCAAGCGCCCGGTACCTGTAATTCGCACGTGGCACCGGAATCGTGTAGCCCAATGCCGCATTCGGCACGGTCGACTGCTCCTGAACCGAGATCAGATCGAAGATGCCGTCAGGAGGCAGCTGTCCGGGGCCGCCGGCGTGGTAGTAGGAGAACCGCGTGACGCCCGCTTCGAAGAGCAGCTTGTTCGTCATGGGCGCGGTCCACGTCCCCTGCGTCATGTAGTAGGGGAAATCCAGATAGTTGGTGTTCGCTTCCGGCGACTGCGGCGTCGCGCCTGCGGACCCTGCCGCGACCCAGTCATCTCCTCGTTTATGGCAGCCGTCAGTCCCGACTTTCAGCGGCGACCCCTCGCAGCGAAGCTGGTATTCGTGACTGAACGTGACGCGATGCTTCGGGGCAACCTGCGCGGTCACGCGACCGATGTACATCGTCCGCCCTTGAAGCTGCCGCGTCCCAATACTATTGTCCGGAGCCCATCGCCACTCCGAAGGGTTGAAGGCGTTCGCGTTGGAGACGATCCCTTCAACCGAGCTGGCCGTATCCAGTTTGCGGTAGCTGCCGAAGAACCACAGGCGATCGCGCTTGATAGGACCGCCGTAGGAGACGCTCGCGTCGTACGAGCTGATGATCCCCGGCGGGTCGCTGATGCCGACCGCGCGCAGGTTGTCATCGAGGTTGCTGCCCTTCGACCATTCGCCGGCGTCGTTCAAGAACGCCTGGCCGCGGAACGTATTCCCACCCGCACGCGGCACCAGATTCATGACGGGACCACCGATGTCCGACTCGCCGAGGCCACCTGATACCAGGACGGACACCTCATCGACGTTCACGGAATCGAGGATGTAGGACGATACGCCGCCACCGTTGAACGCAGCGGCGACGGTCATGCCGTTCACCGTCATGCGCCCTTCGTTGGTCTGCCCGCCGCGCGCGCTGAAGAACGTCATCGTCGGCGTCGCCGCGAGGCCGTTGTTGTCAACGGTGAGCCCGGGCGTCGCATTGAGCAGCGAGCCCACGGTCCGCGTCGCCGGAATCGAGGCGATCACGTCCGCGTTCAACACGGTCTCGCGGCGTGTGGTCTGCACGTCCACAACGGGCGTATCGCCCGTGACCGTGATGGTCTCCTGCAGCTCGCTGACACGTAGTTCGACGGGGATCGTGACGACGGCCGATCCGGCGATTTGAATACCCTCTCGCTTGACCGTGGTAAAGCCTGGCAGCGCGACGGTCAGCGTGTAAGTGCCGGGATTCAGCTCGATGATGCGGTACTGTCCCGAACCGTCAGTAACAACCGTGCGCACCTTCTCGATGAGAGCCGGACTCGCGGCTTCGACAGTCACACCCGGCAGCACACCACCGGATGAATCGCGGACCGTGCCCGTGATCGTCCCTTGCGCGAACGCAATGGACGGCAGCAGAACGACGGCAGCGGGTATGAGGACCAACCCGAGGACGTGCCCGATGCGAGCGATTGCACGCTTGCCCAAACTTACCTCCTATATAGCCAACAAGGTCCGGAGCGCCGGACGATTGCCAAGAAGCAGACACGGCAGGCCCAGTCAGCCCTCTCCCGATGGAGCACGAAAGAGAGGCCGCAGAACATATCCATTTACCCAGACCACAGAGGCAGGATCTTCCGGACCAGACGAGCCGAAGAACGTTAAGTGATTCCACCTGATATGTCAAGCGGATCGGCCGAAAAGTCCTTTGTTTATACGCAGTTTCGGAGGAGTTGCATGCAGCCCCGAATCCTGCGCAATCGCCACCTCTGGTCCGTGGTCTCTCGTCTGTGGTGATAAAGTACGTCGACTCATACAGGAGGACTTCTTGATGCGTGGTTGTATGCGTGTACTGGCCATCACGGTGATGCTGGCCGTTCCGGCGGCGATCTCGGCGCAGTTCGGCCATCCACTGAAGGGCCAGTGGAGCGGCGGTTACGGCAAGAGCCAGGAGAACCGCCTGCTGATGAATTTCGAGTGGGACGGCAAGGAGCTCTCCGGTGTGATCAATCCCGGACCCAACGCCATCACCATCAAGAAGACCGACATCGACTATTCGGACGCGACGGCGTGGAAGGTCAAGCTGCAGGGCGAGGGCAAGGACGCCACCGGCAAGGCGGTCGCGGTGACGATCGACGGCACGCTCGAGAACATCGGGGCCTACTACAAGATCTTCCGCGGCACCTGGACGCAGGGCACCCTGAAGAGTGACTTCGTCGTGACCCGAAATTAAACGAACCTGGCGTTCCGGGTTCCGGATTCCAAGTTCATTCAGGTTCCCGGTTCAGAAAAAGGAAACGGCTGGCGCTCTTCGTGAACGCCAGCCGTTTTTCATTCGAACCCGAAGCAGGAACTACGGGAACTCGGAACCCGGAACGACGATTACTTCGTCCCACCTCGCTTTGTCGGTAACGTCCCGGGCTGCCGCAGGGGTGCGAACAGCGGCTGACCGAAATCGTCTTCCATGCGAAGCAGGTAGCGGTTGTTCTCCTGACAGATGTACTCCGTCAGCTCACCGTTCGCGTTCCACGGAATGTCCCACGCCACGCTGAACGGGCGCGTGTAGGCACCGGGATCGTCGATCTGCGCTTCGTAGTGCAGCGTGTTCTTGTTCGGCCGCGAGAATTTCTCGACCACGTGCATCTTGTCCGTGTGCGGGTGACCGAAGTAGTCCAGCCAGCTGTTCTCGTTGAAGCCGACCACGTCGACCACCAGCGAGTCGCCTTCCCACCGCCCCACTGAGTGTCCGAGGTATGTCGGGTTCAGCGCGTCGCCGGTCGGATGCGGCCGACCGTCCATGTAGATCTCACGCCAGATGTGCGTCGCCCCTTCGAAGGTCATCACGATCCGCTTCTGCTCGGGCAGCTGGATGATCTCGGCAGGATACGGCGTCGCCATCAAGCGCGGGCCACCAGGCGGGAGGCAGTACCCCTCCGGGTCGTATTTGGACTCGTTCTTCGAGTTGTAGTCGTAGACCGCGGCCGCCCATGGCTGGAACGGAATCCAGGGTTCGGACTTCGCGCCGCCGCGACCACCGCCACCACCCCCACCGCCGGCCCGAGCGCCAGCGCCGCGCGCCGCGGCCGCAGCCTGATTCGCCTTCTGGATCTCGGGAATCAATTGTCCATCGGCACCGACCACGCGCATCCCCATGTTGGTGATGTACGGCACGTTCCAGATGCCCTTCTCACCGGGGACGCGACCCAGGTTCACGGTG
>Ga0070699_100003243_pt1 | contig 14381 bp, 10 predicted proteins | sample KBSK1503metaG_FD_65473 | JGI IMG/M metagenome (GOLD analysis project Ga0070699, IMG submission 65473) | Corn, switchgrass and miscanthus rhizosphere microbial communities from Kellogg Biological Station, Michigan, USA - KBS K1-50-3 metaG | ecosystem: Host-associated > Plants > Roots >...
GAGGTGCCGTCCGGATTTTTCCTCGCCATTTTTGCCCGAAGCAGCACCCCGCTCAAGCGCGGATTGATGGTCGCCAACGGGGTCGGCGTGCTGGATCCCGACTATTGCGGCCCAAATGACGAGGTCAGGATCCAGGTGCTCAACATCAGCGGCGCCGAAGTGCAGGTGAAGCGGGGCGATCGCCTGGCCCAGGGCATCGTGCTCCCCGCGCCCCGCGTGAGCTGGGACGAAGTGAGTGACCTCCGCGAGATCACCCGCGGCGGCTTCGGCGCCACTGGTGTATAGGTGGCAGGCAGCAGGGCGCACGCCCCCTGCCGCCTGCCCCCTAAGATAGACGCCCATGCTACCGGTTCGGTCTGGAGTGCGCCGCATCCTCCATGTCGATATGGATGCGTTCTACGCCTCGGTCGAGCAGCGCGACAATCCGTCGCTGCGCGGGCTGCCCGTCGCCGTCGGCGGCGACCCCGACAAGCGCGGCGTCGTCGCGGCGGCCAGCTACGAGGCGCGGACGTTCGGCGTGCGGTCGGCGGTCCCGATGTCCAGGGCGGTCCGGCTATGTCCGTCGCTCGTGATCGTCCACCCCGACTTCAACAAGTACCGCGCGGTCTCGCAGCAGGTGTTCGCCATCTTCCGGTCGATCACGCCGCTCGTCGAACCAATGTCGCTGGACGAGGCGTATCTCGACGTGACGGAGAACGCGTGGAACGAGCCGCTCGGGATGTCGGTCGCGCGGCGGCTGAAGGACGAGATTCGCGCGGCCACCGGGCTCACGGCGTCGGCGGGCGTCGCGCCGAACAAGTTCCTCGCGAAGATCGCCTCGGGGTGGAAGAAGCCCGACGGCCTGACGGTGATCGCGCCGGAACGTGTCGAATCCTTTCTGCACGGCCTGCCGGTCGATGCGCTCTGGGGCGTCGGCCCCGTGACGGCGAAGAAGCTGCGCGCGCAGGGCATCGAGAAGCTGATCGACGTGCGCGTGGCCGATCCGGCGCTGCTGCGCGATGCCGTCGGCTCGCTGGCGGAATGGCTGCAGCAGCTCGCGCGCGGGGAGGACGACCGCGCCGTCGTCGCCGAGCACGAACCGAAGTCGTCGGGCAGCGAGAACACCTTCGCGCACGACCTGACAGACATCGCCGACATCCGCGAGGAGATCGGCGCGATGGCGCGCGACGCGGCTTCGTGGCTGGCCAAACAGGCGCTCTACGCACGCACGGTGACGATCAAGGTGCGCTACCAGGACTTCACGACGATCACGCGCAGCCACACGGAGGACGCGACGCGCGACGAGGCGAACATCGTCCGCCGGGCGATTGCGCTGATCGACAGGACGGATGCCGGCCGGCGCCCTGTTCGCCTGCTGGGCGTCAGCGTGCACAATCTGTCTGAGAATCCGGCCGCTCGGCCGGAAAACGTGCAGCCGTCGCTCCCGTTTGATGTGCCAAGCCTGTAACCTATGGCCTGACACCTGGACCTTGCCTGAAACCTGATACCTGAAACCTGATACCTGAAACCTGATACCTGCCAATGCTGAAGGGATCGCGCGAGGCCATTCTCTACAAGCTGCAACCGATCAGCATTCACGGACAGCTCTCGTACGACGTGCACTACAAGTTCGCCGACGACCCGGAGGAGCAGATGCGCGTCGCGCGCGTGGGCAGCGAGGCGCTCGGACCGGGTCTGCAGGAGGGCGAACGGATTCGGCTCGATTTCCTCGTGGGGGTCGTCACCGGCGTGCACAAGGTCTGAGGTTCTAGCGATTCCGCAGGAAGACGAGCAGGACGATCTTCGGCCGCCGCGCGTCGGCAACCGGAGCTACAATCGCGCGCGTATTTCCCGGGAGGACCGTATGGCATATGCACGTCTCGTGAAATCGGCCGCCGGCGCAGCTGCCCTGTTCGTGCTCGCCGTGGCCACCATCGGAGCCCAGAATCGGAACGTTCCCAATCCCTACCGCGAGGATGCGAACTGGGCGAAGCTGCCCGCCGGCGTCAAGTGGGCAGGAGTCATCTCCGTCGATCCCGCCGCGAACGGCGACGTGTGGGTCTTCCATCGATCGGACCCGCCGGTCCTGCGGATCGATCCATCGGGCAAGGTCGTCAAAAGCTTCGGCGAGGGCATGATCGTGCAGGCGCACGGCATGACCATCGACCGCGACGGCAACGTCTGGGTGACCGACGCGCAGATCAAGGACGGCAAGGGCAACCAGGTCCTCAAGTTCAGCCCTGACGGGAAGCTCCTGATGTCGCTCGGCAAGGCGGGCGTGGCCGGCGCCGGCACCGACGTCTTCAGCGGCCCGTGCGACGTCGCCATCGCGAGCAACGGCGACATCTTCGTGGCCGACGGCCACATCGCCGACACGCCGGTCAACCGCATCATGAAGTTCTCGAAGGACGGGAAGTTCATCAAGGCGTGGGGCAAGCGCGGATCGGGACCCGGTGAGTTCGATACGCCGCACAGCATCGCGATCGACTCGCGCGGCCGCATCTTCGTCGCCGACCGGAGCAACAGCCGCGTCCAGATCTTCGATCAGGACGGGAAGTTCCTCGACCAGTGGAAGCAGTTCGGACGGCCGAGCGGCATCTACATCGACCGCAACGACAACATGATCGTCGCCGACTCGCAGTCGAACTCGAAGCAGAACCCCGGCTACACGCGAGGCATCCGTGTCGGCAGCGCGAAGGACGGCAAGGTCGCCGCGCTGATCCCGTTCGTCGAGCCCGATCCCGAGAAGAACAACAACGCGGGCGTCGAAGGCGTCGCCATCGACGGGCGCGGCAACGTCTACGGCGCGGAAGTGAGCACCGAGACGCTCAAGAAGTACGTGAAAGGCGCAAGCACGTTCTGAGGCGGGCCGGCAAGTGGCCGCGGCGTGCAGGCACCCGCGGCCACGGACGCGGATGACGGTCTCTAGAACGTGTCGGCCTGGCTGGTGGCGCTCGAACTGGACACGAGCACCTCGGACAGCCACCCCTCCGTCGGCGCGGAGTAGATGAACCACCACATGAGGGCCCAGAACGCGATCAGCTTCCAGTTGATCTTGTGCATGGCAAAGTGCCGCGCGCGGGAGACTTTTCTCCGATCAGGAACGGGTTCTCCACCACGGTGCGTCGCGAAAAACCCGTGATCGCGGCTCCGAATTCGAACGGCATGCGCATTCTGGACCAACTCTCGGCGCGGTTGTGCTCGTCAAATCTGTAATTACAAAATTCGCGTGAACCCGGCCTCGCGCGCTCGGCTTGGTCCGGGCGATCGTGATGCGGAATCGACGCGCCGAGCGAGAGAGACCCTCGAAGTGCCGGTGCGCCTCGAGGCACGCCTCGCGGGTCTCGCGATCGCGGAGGTCCGTCGGGTGCGGTCGTGCCGTCGCCCGCCGCACGGTGAGGACCGGCGACGGCGTCGCGGAGCCGATCGTTCTGTGCAGCGCTCCACCGTGCTCGGCTGTATACTCCCGCCGATACCGCTGAGCTCGATGTTGTAACGCACGTCGCGCTGCGGACCGATAACCCGTACGCCCCCCTTGGTTCCCCCCGGGCAAAGTCGCAATGAAATTCAGTAGTCGTACGCCTGTCCGCCGCTTCGCGCGTCAACATCAGCTGGTTCCGCTCGCGGTCCTGCTCCTCGGCTGCGCCGTCACGACGGCTGCGGTCGTCAACCTCGCGGCGCGCGAAGAGGCCGCAGCCGCCAGTACCTTCCGCGCGGACACGCTCGCGGTGCAGCGGCTCGTCCAGGCGCAGTTCGACGCGATGGTAGGCGTGACGCACGCCGCGTCGGCGCTGCTCGCCGCCAGCCCCGAAATCAACTTCACCGAGTTTCGCGCGTTCGTCTCGGAGCTGCAGCTCCCGATGCGCTACCCGGGACTGAATGGTATCGGGTTCGCGCCGCGCGTCGCGAGCCGCGGCCTCCGCGAGTTCGTGCGCACCGCCTCGCTCGACGGCGTCGATCTCACGGTCCGGCCCGACGGCCCGCGACCGCTCTACTACCCGGTCGTGCTGATGGAGCCGAGCATCGACGGGAACCCGTCGGCCATCGGGTTCGATCTCGCATCCGAGCCGGAGCAGCAGGCGGCGATGGATCGCGCGCGCGATTCCAATGCGGCGGCGATCACCGGGCTGCTCGAGACCTCGCCGCTCTTCAACGACGCGCGGCGGGAATTGATCCTCTACCTGCCCGTCTACCGGCGCGGCGCACCGGTCGCCTCGCTCGAGCAGCGGCGGCGGGCGCTGATTGGGTTCGTCTTCAGTCGCCTCAACCCCGAAACGATGTTCGGGGAGAGCATGGCCGCGGCGTCGTCACGCGCGCTGGCGCTTGCGATCTACGACAGCTCGACCTCCTCCGATGCGCTGCTGGTGTCGTCGGGCGAACCGCCCGCGACGCGGCGGTCCACCGCGGGCGTCCTCATCGGCGGCCGGGAATGGCTGGTCGTCGCGAGCGCTCGCGACGCGCGGACCGGCGTGCTGCCGCCCGAGGCGCAGCGGATCCTCGCCGCCGGCGGGATGCTCTCGCTGCTGCTCTTCGCGCTGATGCGCGCGCAGGTCCGCGCGTGGCACACGGCCGAGATGCACGCGGCTGAACTCGACGCGACCGATCGCGCCAAGGACGAATTCCTCGCGGTCCTCTCCCACGAGCTGCGCACGCCGCTCAACGCGATGCTCGGCTGGCTCCAGATGCTGCGCACCGGCAGCGTCCGCGACGATCGGCGGGCCCACGCGCTCGACATCGTGGAGCGGAACGCGCGATCGCAGGCGCAGCTCATCGACGATCTTCTCGAGATGTCGCGCATCATGATGGGCAAGATGCGGCTGGAGAAGCGGCCGCTGGCGGTGCTGGCGGCCACCACGGCGGTCGTCGATTTGCTGCGGCCAGACGCCGACGCGAAGGGCGTGACGCTGCACGGCGTGGAAGCCGGCAAGGGCGAGGATCCGATGATCGTCGCGGACCCCGGACGATTCGCGCAGATCATCACGAACCTCGTGTCGAACGGCGTGAAGTTCACGCCTGCCGGCGGCGCGGTCTGGGTGAACATCGAAGGGGAGCCCGAGACCGTCAAGATCTTCGTGCACGATACCGGCGTGGGCATTTCGCCCGAGTTCCTGCCCTTCGTCTTCGATCGGTTCCGTCAGGCCGATTCGTCCACGACCCGCTCGCACAGCGGTCTGGGGATGGGCCTCGCCATCGTGCGGGACCTCGTGCGGCTGCATCGAGGGCACATCGAGGCATACAGCAACGGCCCCAACCAGGGGGCGCTGTTCGTGGTCACGTTGCCGCGGATGACGGCGGAGGGTGACAACGCCGACGGACCGGAGCTGGTCGTCAGCCACGCGTGATCCCTTCCGAGGGGACTCAACCAGCGATCGGCTGAAGCAGCGACTGGCGCGCCAGGCTCACACGCAGCGGGGTGACGTCGTCGCCCCGCAGCTCGCGCAGCGCGCAGCTGACGAGCGTCCGGATCATCCGCTTCCGCCACACCAGCTCGTAGTCGGTGTTGTCCATCGGCTTGCCGATCTCGAACGCCGCATCGGCCGCCGACGCGATGACGGCGTCCGTCAGATCGACGTCGCGAAGGATCGTGTCCGCGCCGGCTGACGCGAGCGGCCGCGAAGCGACCGCGCCGAGCACCACGCGGGCCTCGAGCAGGCGAGCGCCGTCGAAGCGCCCCGCCACCGCCGCCGAGGCGACCGGAAAGTCGAACGAGCCGCGCCGGCGAAGCTTCCAGTAGGTGCTGCGCCATCCGCGCTGATCGGGCACGTGGACCTGCGTGAGGATCTCGTCGGGGCGGCGCGTCAGGTAGAACATGCCGTCGTTGGCGAAGAGATCGGCGACGGCGACGGTCCGCTCGCCCGCCGCGCTGACCAGCCGCACGGTCGCTCCGAGCGCCTGCAGCATCGGCGCGGTGTCGGTGGACGACACCGCGAGGCAGCGCGGGCTCGACGTGGCAACCCAGCAGATGTCGCCCGCCTTCTTCATGCAGAAGCCGATCGCCTGCCGCCACTCGTACGTCTGGTCGTAGTACGTGCACCTGGTGTCGAGGCACAGGTTGCCGCCGATGGTGCCCATGTTCCGAAGGTGCGGCGTGGCCACCTGCGCGGCAGCCTGCCAGAGGCCCGTGCACGTGTTCCTGACCGTCTGGCTGCGAACGAGCTCGGTCAGCGTGACGCCCGAGCCGATGTCGAGGCCGTTGCCGTTGCGCGCCGTTCGACTCGCGGGCGTGCCCGGACTCAGCGTGCGAAGCGCGACCACGCGCCGAAGGCTGACGAGCGTCCGCGGCACCTGCTGACGGCGCTTCATGTTCGGCAGCAGGTCTGTTCCGCCGGCGAGCAGCATCGTGTCCAGAGGCGCTTCCGCGAGCGCCGCCGCAGCTTCGTCGACCGTCTGCGGAGCGACGAAGCGGAAGCGCGGCAGGCGCATCATGAACGTACGCCCGCGGTGGCTTCGACGCCGGCGTCGGCCTTCCGTTTCTTGCGGGCCGGCTCGTTGCTGGCGCGCCCGTCGCCGCCTTCCCATGGCGGCGCCACGAGCAGCGCGTCCGGCCATCGGATCTGCGGAAACGACGCGGGGCCGTACCGCGCCTCGCGTCCCGCGGCTTTCGCCTGCAGCGCCTTGACGATCTTCTGCGGCGTGATCGGCACCTCGTCGATGCGCACGCCGACGGCGTCGTAGACGGCGTTGGCCACTGCCGGCATGATCGGCAGCAACGGTCCCTGCCCGACTTCCTTCGCCCCGAACGGTCCCGCCTCATCGGGATGCTCGATCAGCTCCGTGAAGATCTCCGGCATGTCGAGCGAGGTCGGGCTCTTGTATTCGAGGATGGAGGGGAACTTGTGGACGAGCGCGTTCGACAGCCGCGGCGGCAAACGCCTGAACGCCTGCTCCTCCATCAGCGCTTCGCCGAGGCCCATGTAGACGCTGCCCTCGACCTGCCCCCGCACGAGCGTCGGGTTGAGCGCGCGGCCGATGTCGTGCGCAATCCAGACGCGCGGCACGCGAATCCATCCCGTCTCGGGATCGACCTCCACCTCGACGACCGCGGCGGTGTAGGAGTAGGTCGGCGACGGGCCGACTCCCCCACCCTTGAAGTGCGCAGCCGGCTTCGGAGGAGTGTACGACCCGGTCGTGCCGAGGGTGCCGAACTGCGCCTCGGCGATGCAGACGGCTTCCTGGAACGACACGCCCGTGTGCGGGTTCGACGCATCGAAGACGCGCCGATCGGCGAACGTGAGGCGCTCTTTCGGGATCCCGAGGCGCGGCGACACGGCCTCGGCGATCAGGTCGCGCGCGCGCTCGGCGGCCTCCACCGCGGCGTTGCCCATCATCAGCGTCACGCGGCTCGAGTACGAACCCAGATCGACCGGCGTCAAATCCGTGTCGCCGGTCACCGCGCGCACGTCGAACGGGTCGATGCCGAGCACCTCCGCCACGCACGCGACGAGCACGTCGTCTGATCCCTGGCCGATCTCGGTGGCGCCGCTGAACGCGGTCACGCCGCCGCTGCGATCGAGCTTGAGCTGAACCCCCGAGTGCGGCAGGTCGTTCCAGTTGATCGGAAGGCCCGCCCCCGACAGGTACGACGAGCACGCGAGGCCGACGCCGCGGCCGAGCGGCAGCTTCCGGAACGTGTTCTTCCAGTCCGACTGCTCGACGACGCTGCGGATGCAGTCGGCCAGCGCGATGGTGCCGATGCGCAGGTAGTTCGCCGTCACGCTGTGAGGCGGCGCGACGATGCGGAGCCGGAAGTCCGCGGGATCGACGTCGAGGCGCTCGGCAATCTTGTCGAGCTGCACTTCCTGGCCGAAGCGCGCCTGCGGCGTGCCGTGGCCGCGCTTCGGTCCGCACGGCGGCTTGTTGGTGAACACGCGGCAGCCGCGGAAGCGGTAGCGCGGAATGTTGTAGGTCACCGTCTGCAGCGCGCCCGTATAGAACGTGCTCGCGACGCCGTACGAGCCGTACGCCCCGCCGTCGAGCAGCGTCTGGAGGTCGACGCCGGCCAGCGTGCCGTCCTTCGTCACGCCCGTGCGAAACCGCATCAGCACCGGGTGGCGCCCTCGATGGCAGTAGAAGACCTCTTCCCGCGTGAGGCAGATCTTCACGGGCCGGTCGAGGAGCCACGCCGCCTTCGCGACCACGATCTCGTGGTTGAACGGATCGCTCTTGCCGCCGAAGCCGCCGCCGTTCGGCGTCGCGATCACGCGGATGTGCGCCGCGGGCATCGCGAGCGACTTCGCGAGCGCGCGGTGCACGTAGTGCGGCGTCTGCGTGCTCGAGTAGACGACCAGCTTGCCGTCCGGGTCCTTGAGCCCCACCGCCGCGTGCTGCTCGATGGGGAGATGCGTGCTCCCCTCGAAGAAGAACGTGTCGTCGAACACGTGATCCGCCGCCGCCAGCGACGCATCGACGTCGCCAAACTGCAGCGAGACGATCTTGTGGATGTTCCCCTCGTCGCCGTAGTCGTGGATGCGCGGCTCGGGATGCGCGAGACTCTCCTCCGGCTCGGCGAAGGTTCGCAGCGCCTCGTACTCGACGTGCACGAGCGCCGCCGCTTCGGCCGCGGTCACCTCGTCCACCGCGATCACCGCGGCGACCGGGTCGCCAACGAAGCGGACCTTGCCGCGACAGAGCGCGTGCTCGTCGTGGCTGACGGGCAGCACCCCGTACGCAATCGGAAACGCGTCGCCGGTCAGCACGAGGTGCACACCGTCGAGCGCTTCGGCCTTGGTGGCATCGATGCTGACGATGCGGGCGTGGGGCGCCACGGATCGCACCAGCTTGCAGTGCAGCATCCGCGGAAAGGTGATGTCGTCGGCGAAGCGGGTCTGACCCGTGACCTTGGCACGGCCATCCACGCGCCGCCGCGGCTCGCCGATCACCTTCAGCGAGTCAGCGCTCACGTGCGTGTAGCCCGCGCGAGGCCCACGGCCGCTTCGACGGCCTCGAAGATCTGGAGGTACCCCGTACACCGGCACAGATTGCCCGACAGTGCCTCGCGGATCTGCTCGCGCGTGGGATGCGGCTCGCGGTCGAGCAGCGCCTTGGCGGTGACGAGGATGCCCGGCGTGCAGTACCCGCATTGAGCGGCGCCGAGATCCGCAAACGCGTCCTGCAGCGGGTGAAGCCGCCCGTCCGACATCAGCCCTTCGACGGTGAGGACGTCACGCCCGTCGCACTCGAGGGCGAGCAGCAGGCAGGACAACGTGGGCTCGCCGTCGACCAGCACCGCGCACGCGCCGCATTCTCCAAGCTCGCAGCCGTGCTTGGTGCCGGTCAACTGCAGGTCTTCGCGCAGCACCTCGAGCAGCGTCTTGTACCCGTCAACCAGCGTCTCGACCGGCTCGCCGTTGACCGCGAGCGACAGACGCACCTTGACGCCAGGCTCGGTGACCGCGGGGATCATCTCATCTCGTTTGCGGCAGCAGCGTCACCTTGACGTAGCGATTGGTATTCAGATACGCGCGCGCAGCCTCGCGGATTGACGCCACCGTCACCTGCTCGTAGTACGGCTGCATGTCGAACACGTCCTTCACGTCCTCGCCGTACTCGTACTTGAACAGGATCCGGTTCAGCAGATAGTCGTTCCGCTCGCTGTTGGTCTCGAAATCGCGCACGAGCCCCAAACGCGCATCGGTGGCCTGGCTCCCGCTCGGCCCGAGCGCCTTGAACTGGTCGATCACGCGGAACGCGGCGGCCACGAGCGTGTCCGTTCGAGCAGGGTCGCACGAGAAGTTGATCGTGAAGCGGTACTCCTGCGTAGGCCGCTTCTGGTAGCTCGGCTCGACGCTGACGCCGTAGGTGCCGCCCAGGTCCTCGCGCAGCGTCCGCTGCAGGTTGCCGCCGAGGGTGTCGGCCATCGCGTTCGCGATCACGCGGTGCTGCTCATCGTCCTGGAACGGCCCGCTGAAGACGATGCTCACCTGGCTGCGCGGCTCGATGCCGGCCGTCACCTGCCTGTCGACGATGTCGCCCGGCGGATGCATGCCGACGTCCTTCACCGTCTCGTTCCGGTGCAGCGACGGCAGGCTGCCGATGTAGCGCTCGACGAGCGGCTTCATCTTCGCCACGTCGAAGCTACCGACGAACACGAAGACGAAATCGCTCGCGTCGGCGAAGCGGTCCTTGTAGAACGCCAGCGACTTGTCGAGATTCATCTGGTCGACGCGGGCCGGCGTCAACGGCTGCGCCCGCGGGTGGTTCTGCGTCAACGCGGCGCTGACGGCCTCGTCGAAGACGTTCTCGGGCATCGACCGCTGGTTCGCGACCGCCACCTTCAGCTGATCCTTCAGCACGCCGAAGGCGACCGGATCCGCGCGCGGCGCGGTGAACCGCAGGTAGATCAGCTGGAACATCGTCTCGAGATCCATGCCCGACGATCCGCCCGCCAGCCCTTCCTCGGTCGCGCCGATGTCGGCCCGCACCACCGCCGTCGTGCCGGCGAGGACTTTCTCGAGGTCGATGTTGCGGAAGGCGCCCACGCCTCCCTGCTCGACCACGTCGGCCGCGGTCGCGGCGGGAATGAAGTCCGCGTCGCTCGCGAGCGACGTGCCGCCGGGGCTGATGGCGCGGAACAGGATCTCGTCCTGCTTGAACGTGGTCGGCTTCAACACGACGCGCGCGCCGTTCGACAGCTGCCACTCGGTAATCCCCAGCGCCTCGTTGCCGGACGTCTTCGCGACGGCGCCGGCGGTCGGCAGCCGCGCGAGCAGCGGCTGCGTGCTGACGGTATCGACGTACGCGGTCGTGGCCGCCGCCTCCGCGCTCTTGATCGCGGCCGCGATTCTCGCATCGGTCGGAAGCGACGCGCGGTCTGTCTCCGGCGCGGTGATGACGACGAGGCGGTTGCGATCCGGCACCCACTCCTTCGCCACCGCGTTCACCTCGGCGAGCGTGATCTCCGGCGTGAACCGCTGGCTCAGGCCGAACTCGTAGACGATGCCGGGAATCGGCTCGTTGTGGATGAAGTTGCGCACGAACTCGTCGGCGAGCGGGCCCGACGGGCTCTTGTCCTTCTCGGTCACCGCGGTCTGCAGGTAGCGCTGCGTGTTCAGCTTCTCGCGATTGAGCTCGGTGGCGGTGAAGCCGTACCGCGCCGCGCGATTGAGCTCGGTGAAGAGCGAGGTCAGCCCGCGCTCGACGCCGCCGGGCGGCACCGCGGCCACCAGCGACGTCACTTCCGCTGCCCGGACGAAGAGCCCGCGGTCGGTCTCGGCGCGCAGGAAGGGCGCGTTCGGGGAGCTGGCGATTTCATCCAGACGCGCGGACATCAACGCGCTGAACAGGCGCTCGACGATCGACCGCCGGTACTCGCCGATGGTCGCGAAGCGGCGCGCCGCCATGCGCGCGGCGATGTCGATCCGGGTGCCGGTGGCCTCGGGGTCGGTGATGGTCGCATAGACCGTGCCCGGCTGATCCGGCACGGTGAAGTCGGGCCGCGGCTTCGGCGAGAGCGACGTCGGAATGGAGCCGAAGTGCGCCTTGATGCGCTCCTCCATCGCGGCCTTGTCGAAGTCGCCCACGACCACGACGGCCATCAGGTCGGGACGGTACCAGTCGGCGTAGAACTGCCTGAGGCGGGCCGGGTTCGCGTTGCGGATGATGTCGGGCGTGCCGATCGGCAGGCGGTCGGCGTAGCGCGATCCCTTGAGCAGCATCGGGAACTGCTTGTTCGAGATGCGCTCGCCCGCGCCGAGGCCGAGCCGCCATTCCTCGAGGATGACGCCGCGCTCCTTCTCGATCTCCGTCGGGTCGAACGTCACGTTGTGCGCCCAGTCCTCGAGCGCGAGCAGCGCGCGATCGATCACGGCCGGGTTCTGCGTCGGGATCTGCAGCTGATAGATCGTCTCGTCGAAGCTGGTGTTCGCGTTGACGTGCGCGCCGAAGCGCATGCCGAGCGACTGCATGAAGTTGACGACGTCGAGCCGCGGGAAATGCAGCGTGCCGTTGAACGCCATGTGCTCGACGAAGTGCGCCAGCCCGCGCTGGTCCTCGTCCTCGAGCACCGAGCCCGCGTTGACCGCGAGACGCAGCTCCGCGCGCCCCTGCGGCAGCCCGTTCACGCGGATGTAGTAGCGGAATCCGTTCGGCAGCCGGCCGACGGTGATCTGCGGATCGACGGGAACGACGTCGTCCAGTTTTGCGGCAAGGACGTTTGCCGGAATCGTGGACTGCTGCGCCGCGGCGACGGACACCGCCGCCGCGAGCGCGGCAACCAGCAGCGACAGACGGATGCGAACAGAAAGCTTCATGTGGGCGTTCTTTGGACGTTTACGGGTTCTTGCCGGTCTTCAGATACTGCTGGGATGCGGCTTCATCGCGCAGCGGCGTCACCTTGTCAGGATCGATGCGCACCATCAGATAGTCAATGTGGTCGTCGATTTTCGTGAACTGGTGGCCGGTGCCCGCCGGAATCACGACCACGTCGCCGACCTTCAGGTTGTAGGCCTTGCCGTTGCGGATGACCGAGCCGTTGTTGCCCGGCCCGTTGAACAGGCGGACCGTCTCCTGCGTCGCGGGACGCCGCACCATGTTCGTGATGTCGGGGCCGAGCAGAAGGGTCGCCGACCCGTCGATGATGTGGTAGACCTCGCTCACCAGGTCGTGTTCGGCCACCGAATCCTTCGCGGGCGCGTCGAGCTTGCCGCGATGGACCATGCCGATGCCGACGTGCGCCTTGCCGATCTCGATGTCGCGCACCTGCTGATCGACGAGCTTCTCGGCGACCGCTTTCTTCGTGTACGCCTGCAGCTCCGAGACGGGGATATACGTGCCCGGACACATGTTGCACGTCGGCTTCGGATTCGGGTTGTTCCCCTGTGCCATGAGCACGACCACGGCCACCGCGGCGCCGAGCGCGCCAATCAGAAGTCCTCTCATATCCGCCCTCCGGGCGGAATAGTAGATCGAATACGTCCGGCTCAAGCCGGACTCGGCCGGTCAGCGGCAGCCGGTCAGCGGTAGCCGGTCAGCGTAGCGGCCGACCTTCAGTCAGCGTAGGGGCCGACCTTCAGGTCGGCCCACGGGCCGGTCAGCGTAGGGGCCGACCTTCAGATCGGCCCAGGGCCGGTCAGCGTAGGGGCCGACCTTCAGGTCGGCCCTAGCCGCTCCTGCAAAACCAGTTCGCACCCCGGCTCGAGGGCAAACCGGCCGCGGGCACGTGAAACGATGGGGATGTCGGGGCACTTCTGCTCGAGGCGCCGCCTCAAAAGGAGCAGCCGACTTTCAAGATTGTCCTTACGGGATCTTCGAAACGGTCACTTTCCGCAGTTCGACGCGGGCGGTCGGCGTCTCGCCATTCACCGGTACCTGCTCGATCTTCTCGACAACATCCATCCCTTCGATCACTTTCCCGAAGGCCGAGTACTTGCCGTCGAGCACAGGCGTGCGCGCCAGCACGATGAAGAACGAGGTGTCGCCGCTCGCCGGGTCGTCGCCGTGCGCCAGCGAGACGGTCCCCTTGTCGTGCTGCGTGTCGTTGAACTCCGGCGCCATCTTCCGCACGTAGCGATCCTGCGTGACGTCGAGCGGCTCGCTGCGCGTCGGCAGGAACCCGCCCTGGATGACGAAGCCCTTCACGACGCGATGGAAGGCGGTGCCGTCGTAGAAGCCGACCGACGCGAGGCGCAGGAAGTTGCGCACGTGATTGGGCGCCTTGTCCGGGAAGAACTGGAACGTGACGTTGCCGAGCGAGGTCTCGAGCACCGCGCGGTAGCGCGACAGCTCCTCCGCCGTCTCGGTCGAGAACGGCTCGGGCGCCGGCGCCGGCTTGTCGCGGATCGTCACCTTCCGGATCACGACGCGCTCGTTCGGCACCGTGTTCTCCGCGGGCACCTGCGAGATCTTCTGCGCGACGTTCAGCCCTTCGGCCACGCGGCCGAAGATCGTGTACTGCCCGGTGATGGCGGTCTGGTCGAAGACGCAGACGAAGAACTGGGAGCCGCCGCTGTCGGGCATGTTCGGCGCGAGCACCGCCGCCACGGCGCCGCGCGTCATCTGCTCGGTGTTGCGCTCGAACCGCAGCTCACGCATGCCGCCCGTGCCGTACCGGGCGCTCTGCGCCGGGTCCTTCGAGAGCGGATCGCCGCCCTGGATGATCCCGTTCGGGATCACGCGATGAAAGATCGTCCCGTCGTACGCGCCCGCGCGCGCCCGCGTGATGAAGTGCGCGACGTGATTCGGCGCCGCATCCGGCAGCAGGTCGAACACGATCGTCCCGAGGCTCGTGTCGAGCACGGCCTGCTTGCTCTGGATGTCCGCGGGCGCCAGCGTGCTGACGAAATATGTGTCTGCCGGCGGCGCCTGCGGCCGCGCGGGCTGCGGGCGTGCGCCCGGCGCCGGACGAGGCGGCGCCTGTCCGCGCGTCTGCGCGGCGGCGGTCGGCACAGTCCCGAAGAGCGCGAGCA
>Ga0070699_100003244_pt1 | contig 14380 bp, 26 predicted proteins | sample KBSK1503metaG_FD_65473 | JGI IMG/M metagenome (GOLD analysis project Ga0070699, IMG submission 65473) | Corn, switchgrass and miscanthus rhizosphere microbial communities from Kellogg Biological Station, Michigan, USA - KBS K1-50-3 metaG | ecosystem: Host-associated > Plants > Roots >...
AAATGGGCTTCTTTTGGCAAAACGGGGCTGTTTTAGTCGGGAAACGTCAAAAAAGGCTCGTGGCAAGCGTATCCCGTTCTCCATTCGGGCTTACTATCGCCCCTGTTCTAATGCCTAAGGCTGATAACGTAGCTGTTCGCGATAAGAGCGTTGGTTATGCCCTCTCCCCAGTCCACGCGAAAGACCACGCCTAACCTCCTCCGCGAGGCTCTCGAATATAAGGATAGGGTAACCGTGGACCCGGCCGTAACCAAAATGTCTAAGACTTCGTCCTACAAGAGATCCTAACATGAGCTATCGAGAAGCCCTGCTCGAACTACTCGGAGGCCGATGTTCAGTTTGCGAGAGAACCGTGGACCTCCACGTGGATCATATCGTCCCAGTTTCGAGAGGAGGATCCAACCATGCTGAGAACCTCAGGCTACTTTGCGTCTCATGTCATTTTGAACGCCACAGGTACGATCGTGGTCCCGTCCCTCCGAAGCGTCAGTAACACTATGCCTATATGCTGTCTCGTACTACGTAGTGATAGGGATAAAAAATGGTAGAATTCAAACTTCGATTAACTATCGAAGGGTCGAGCGTTCAGATCTCGAAAGCTCTTTCCTCTATTTTGGAGAAAGGGATCGAGAAAACGAAAGAGGAGCTCGGCGTAGAGATTCACGTTGAGGCCGTCGTCGTATGACAGAGCAAGAAATCGCGGACTATGAGCGCGAGAGAGAGAAGCGTTACGGACTGGGAACACAGATTGACGAATGGGAGGCCGCTTAGATGAGGCGAACATTAGGAGAGCGCATCTCGGATTTCCTTTACGCTCCACCACATTCAACAGCCGGAACCATGTTGTATAAAGGTGACCTCGTCCCGGCAGAAGTATCTCCGGGATTCTGGAATGGCGTTGTCGACATTCTTGGTGGACATCCCAAGAGGCGGCCTCGTTGCATTGACTGCAAGAGGTTCTTCGAAAGGAATGATGGCGACTAATGAGCGAATCCGTTAAAGAGATTCTTGACAATATCGAGAAAGAAGGATTAGCAGGATTAGATGAGATCCCTTACGCTTTACGCGAACGGTTTTCGAGACGGTGTAAAATGGGCCGTCGAAAAAGCGCGAGAGAAATTAGTGAGGCCTAAGAAATGCAAATCCAGAATCCGAATCTCTCGCTCCAAAGAGGCGAGCTCCGTTTCTGTAACTGTTGCGGGATCCTCAAACCCGTGTTCCTCGTCTCAACCCCTGATACCGTTTTCTGTAAGAGAAACGCCCACTATAACCACAGGAACCTTTACTACACGGAGGACGGAGGCTGTCGGTTCACAGAGAAGAGGCCGAGGTATCGCAGAAATTGAGCGAGTTAAAAAAGAGAATTGAACGTCTCGAAGAAGAGATTGAGCGTGATCAAATTGAGATCCGAAGCTGAGATTCTTCAAGCGTTGGAGAAATGGAAAGCCCACGCCAAAAAATCCCCTCCTCCCGATCAACATTCCGAGGGCTATTATCTCGGGCTCGTCCATGCGTTCGAATTTACTCTCGGACGTTCGAAAGAATCGATTCGAGAAGAGATTTTGAACCGCTAAAAAGCGCGGTCAGGGGTAACTCGACGGAGGATCGTCGGTTCACTTCTGTGGACCCGTAGAGACAGAGCGACCCGCAGGAACCGGATCCTTTCCGGTTTCCTCGGCCTTCATCTCGCGCTCGATCTGATCCACGGCGACCCGGACCTCGGTTATCGCGAGCTTGAGATTCTCGCGGTAGATCTTGCCGGAGGGATAGGCGATAATGAAGCCGTTATCGATCTGCTCTAAGGAAAGATTATATTTGCTCGTTTTCTTACACCTCGACCCAGTAGGGTTCAGCAATCCTTTTTAGGAGTTTCGCCTTCATTCTCTCGGAAGCCGTACCCCGCGAGCCGGTGAAATGACTTGCCCAATAAGCGCAAATGCTCTCGTTGGGCGCGAGTCATTGGACGGCATGACACGACGCTTACCGGCTTTCTCTATTCTCTCGAATTGCCGCTTGGCATTGTCGCGGGCTTCAAGTTTGCCGACAATGATTATTTGCTCGGTAGCTTTCTTATCGGGCTAACAATGTTTATTGAAATGGTGTGCGCCAAAAATTGGATAGGTACGCAAACCCGGCAAATCGCGAAGGCATTGGCGAACGAAACATGAAGGTTTACGTTGTAGTTAACTCGCCCCGAAGGCTCCTAAGAGGTTGGAAAAACGACGGGGAAGCCCCTCCCACTATTGCCCCGGCCTTAGGGCGAAACGTCGAAGGCTCGTCGCCCGGCTTCCAGCTTCAATCCCTCCAAACGGCATAGGGATATTTTACCGTCCCTGAAATCGTGGTATTCAATGAAGATCTCCCAACCGCAATTATCCGGAGTTTCCCCACATTCGGAACAGAGAAAGGACATTTGGATCTCTCGTACTACGAGGCGACGGCTTGAAGCGACAGAGTACGCATTTTCACATAGCGATCGTGATCGTATTCTCTCCGGTCCCTATGTTTCCTGTAGGGTTTCCGTTCGCGGTATCGGTCCGTCTCGGCCCATGAGAGATCCGGATCCCCGGTCCGTCCTGAGCCATGCCGTTTTCTACGTTCTCGACGCGGAAGGCCCACGCATGAAACACACATTCACGGTTAGACCTGTTGATGAGTGAAGCCTGAGGGATAGTCGCCTCCTCCCTCCATTTGCCGGATAATCGCACAGCTCCGGACAACTTTCGAATCCTTTCTTAGAAGAGCCTCGCGCGGTTCATGCCGGGACCCTTCGCGGATCTCGTGGCCGCAGTTATCGCACTTAGGCAAAACGGCCACGCTGTTTCCGAAAGGGCTCTCTCTTCTTGAGCTTCACGGTCTTAACCGATTTTTTTCCCACGATCGTTAGATACCGGGATCCGCTTTTCGCGTTTTCGATAGTCTCGGTATTCTGTTCCTCGCCCTTTCTATGCGTCAATTTGTCAGTCCTCCCGTTTCGCAGTCGGTCAGCATGAGAAAGAGGAGAGCCTTCTCGGTCCCGGTCATATGACGCCTGCATTTCCGATATCCCCAAAACTTCGCCTTCTTATACTGGATCCGGGTTCCACGGCCGCAGATCTCGCAACGTTTCCTATCCTTCATTCTCCGGATTGAAAGACCGTCGAGACTGATATTCTCGTCGATCCGTGTGATCAGGAACATAGGCTTTACAAAAGGCCTACTCCCCTCCATGACAGGGTTTAACCGTCCTATGGGGTACGTTCCTACCGAAACCGACGCTACGGGTCCTCGATCCTCCTCGCCGTTGGTCATGGTAACGGACCCTTCGCGCTTCCAAGATTTAAGACCTTCGGAATCCCCTCGATCGGTAATCTGAGATTTTTCCCGCAGAAGGGACAATGCGAGATCCCGTAAGCGAACGTGTAATCCTTCGGATCGTACTTTTCCCCTGTTAGCACGTTACCGATCTCAGTTCCCTCGGGGAGGGAGAGAGGGATAAACGCGATCTCCTCGTATAACGGATCGATTCTGAGAAATCCGAGCCTGAGCGAGCTTTCGAGCTCGTCGCAACAGGCGAGAAAGAGAAGAGCTTTCGCGGAACGCATAGTTATCGCGACTTCTGCCGTTTCAGGAGCTTCCGTCTGCAATCTTTACAGATTATTCCGAATTGCCCGTAGTCGGTAGGGAAGAGGACTGTATCAGTTGCATACCCAACCACTCTCCCGCATTTACAGCAACGGATTGAGATCATAGTGGTTCTTACTCTTTCCGTTCTTCTCTGATGCGACACTCGAAACAGTAGAGATAGGAGGGTCTCCCATCCTCCAGGATCGAGTATTGCCATGATCCGACTACATTTCGGGCATTGATGAGTTGCTGAAAGATAGCGTCTTAGAACCGCGACCTCGTCAAGTTGAATCTTGGAATCAGCCGTTTTCATGGTTCTTTGCCTGCGTGGGTCCGTTTGTTTGTAGGAAAGACCTTATTCCACAGCTCGACGGCTTCCTTATTGTTGAAGAGGGAACGGAGGGTTATGTCGAGCTGATCGAAGGCGCGAAGGCATTGGTTACAGAGAACGGCCCATGTTTGAACCCCTTCTGAGGTCCGGATATAGAGAGATCTCCCGTTCGCGTTTCCCCACGCGCTATGATACCCGGTTTCTACGCTGGATCCGCAGAGAAGACAGGGAAAAGTCATTCTTCCACTTCGAGCTTGCTTACCGCTTTCGGTTTCGCGCAGGTCCGACAGATCCGACGTTTTTCTCCTAACATTCCCCATATCCCCGGGACGCGGTAGAGGACTGTCTCGGTATCGTCCTTACACGTAAGACAGTAGGTTAATTTTCCGGTTGCTTTCCGTGGCGCGCTCAATGCTTCAACGCCTGCTTTTTAGTGGAAAGCTCGAATTCTTCCATTGAGGAGAGGACCCTGTTTATCGAGGGCCAGTCGAGGGATCCGGGGGTTTTCTGCGTCGCGTTCTGTAACTGCAACCTCCAAGCGTTGACGATATTCGCGACATGGGAGAAATAGAGATCGAGGTTCTTGTCGAGATTCTTCATTCTCTCTTCGAGGCCTGCGACCATATCGTAAAGAGGCTCGTGCGTCATTCGAGAGGGACTTCCCCGTGTTGGTGTTTCTCGGGGTTGTCGGTCCAGATATCGCACACCTTACAGAGATATACTCCCGCGTAGAGTTTCACAAGATCCGGAGTTTCCTTTTTCGCTGTTTCTATTACGACTACCATTTCCATTCCCTTCGGATCCTACGTAGTACGAACGGGTATTAAAAGAGACTGTTCCCCGAGGTTCAAAAGGTTCGGTTTCGGGTTTTCCCTGAATGCGATTAGAAACGCTTGTGGCGCCACTCTCTAAAGCCATTCGGCGCGCGGTTATGAGGAGAGAGGCGTTCCTCCAAAGGGTTGTAGGTACGCCAACGTAGATCTCAGGTAATTGCGACAATGAAAAGCATGGCGTATGTTGTGGTAGGCGTAAGATTCCCGAATAGATAAGTGAAGATATTGAACGAACCCCAATTAACCAATGTTAGATAATCTCCAAATAATGTTTGACTTCCGTAAGTCGAGTTTCAATAATAGCAACCGCCGCATTACCATTTAGAGAAACACCGCCAAAAGTAACATAATGAAATTGATTAGGAAGGCGAGGGCATAATCGGAGCGCGAAAGAGTTTTTTCTCCGCCGTTGGAGAGATAGCCGAGATAGTAAACGTCAATGGCTAGCGCGAAAATCACATAACCGATAAAAATTAGTCGGAAGTTGGAATACATTAGTTGAATCATTTCTTGTTCACGAACCAACCTTTAACGGTAGAAAGAATTCCTTTCGATTGCCCCGCGCCGAAGGCTCCCGGGCGTATGGGAAGAAAATACATTGAGGCTTGGATCTCGGCTTTCTTCTCAATATCGATCCTGACGTCGCCTATCGTGCTTTCTCCATTGCAAACGTGAAGAGTGAATCCTTCGCAGAGGGCGCGGATCTTCCGATCTACGTCCTCGGGCCAGCTCCACGCTTTACGGAATTTGTATTTCGCGTTCTTTTTCGGGTTCATGGCTACTACGTAGTACGAGAGATTTCCAACCCCTCGATTTCCATTGGAACCTCGGAGGCGCGCCTTCCGTGGACGTTCAGGCAACAGGCGCGGGGATTGTTCATTTTGAGAGACTTACACACGGAACAGCGAGCTCCGCAATTCTGACAGAGGGGGATCCGTTCGGTTCTCGCGATCTGTTCCTGTTCGACCCGTTGTCGATATGAATAGTAGCTCGCGGTCGGGTTTGGCATGGGTTCCGCTATTGTTAATAGCTACTTATGCTTTTAGAAGAGCTTACGCGATACTTCCTTACGCTCGTCGCTATTCTATGGCTTTTCGGAATAGGTTTCTCCGCAACCATTCTTTACATGACGAATTACGGTCCGTTGGGCGTGCTTGGAGCTATCGCGGGGTTCCTCGCATTCTTCTATTGGAAGAACGAGGCCCGTAAGAGCCGGGGAATCGAATTTGACGATCACAAGCCCTCGAACCCAGAGGCGTTCGAGAGGTTTCGTGAGACATTGCCGGAGGTGAGAGATTGAGTTTGAGAATTCGAATCATTCGAAACCTCCCGAGGATTTTTACAGTCTCGACGTTGGCTCTCGCTTTCGCGGTTCCTCTCGCGGGAGGCGGATCCGGCTGTTGGGTCTATGATTGCCGAAGGTAGAGAGGTTCCAAAACCTCTCGCTTTTTTTTACGTCCAGACGATATTGAACCCTGCGAGCCCGTTAACTGGGACGTTCTTGTATCCTAAGCAGTAATCATAAACTGCTGTCAGCATTTGGCCCTGAACTGGATTCGACGAGAAGCTCAGCGTTTGGTTTAGAAAATGCCCTGTTGGAACTGTGAAATTGCCGACGGTTAATGAACGGAAACGGAAGCTACAGGGATTCCCAAAGGCCGGGTGAAGCACGATCGCAGATACGTTGTAGCCGAGCGGTAGGACGAATGAAGGGGTTAGGGTCCCGTCGAGGATTACCGCGCCGTTGTTTCCGCATGAAACGAGGATAGCCCCCGAGGATCCGGTTACGACTGAGCCGGGGAACGCAACGAGAGGCGAGCATTGAAAGATTACGCCTGAGGCGACGCTCGGGATTGGAGGGATGACCGTCGCCGTAGGAGTTCGTGCGGCCTCGACCTGCGACAATCCGATGATCATGATCATGATCGAGACGACAAAGACAACGCCCGTTTTTCTCCGCATCAACATGGACCTGAGCCTCCACGCTTCCGCGTGCTAATTAACAGTTGCGGTTCCCGCCTTTTAGCAGGTGCTTCCCCCATTTTTGCAGATCCATGCCTCAACACGAAAGGTCGCCGTTATTGCCGTAGATCGCGGGTAAGTGATATCCATAAGTACGGTTATCTGCGTCGCGCTCGCGGTTCCGAGTCGGGCGATAATCGTGCTTACGACAGTGACGCTTGACTGAAGCATTAGCTCAGCAGAGACAAAGTTAGGATTGTCGCCAAATCCTCCTCCGTTTATCCCCGTAATCTGAATCCAGTCACCCTCTCCAGCCACTTCTGTCGCGATCGTGAAGGGATAACAACCTGTGAAACCGGGATTGCTTGTGTTACATGAATCCTGTGGTTGTGATCCACATGGAGAGGTCGCGCTGATGTCAACATCGGACCCTGTAATATCAACGAAGGGGGGGTTTCCGACGCGAGCGATCTGTAACCGCAGAACCGCGTTCGCAGAATTCGAAGGAGTATTACAGGTTACAATGAAGTTTCCCAAAACGGTTCGCGCATTGTAGGATCCGAGATCTACGATAATGCAATGTTGACAGAGTGCGTCTCCGAAAATGGATGTTTGGGCTACAGGCATTGAAACCCACGTCTGGCCAAGAGAGCCCATGGCGAAGAATATTTTCGTCGTGACAGTTATCTGTGGAATCAGAAGGTTTGCCGTCGTGGAAGTCGCCATACTGCAACCTCCACATGGAGCCGAGGCTAATGGCGTCGCCCATGTAATCGTTTTAAAACAGCTTATGCTTCCCGAGGCAATAGAACAACTATCATTAGTCGCATTCCATGTGGTAGTTTCTCCCGAGCCCGCGATCCCCCCACTTGACGAGAAGAGCATAGAGAAGGAGAGGGCTACCGCGACCGCGAGAAGGAAGTAAATTCGGGTTTTTCCCTTAGCGTTCGATCTCATATTTGCGCGTTCTCCATTTTGATCCCCTGTCGGAAGTACCAGAAATCCACGAGTGAATAGAACCAAAACAGGAAGGTTGAGAGGACCATGAGGCCAAGAATGTTCGAGGGGAACGTGATCGTTACGAGGGCGAGAGTTCCGGAAGCATCAGAGAAAAAGGCGAGCGGAAGTACGAGGAGCGCGATCTCGATTGGCCAAATACAAACCGCTATGAAGCGGCCGAATTCTCCTTTCTCCATTAACAGGAAGGCGATAACGGGGAGGAGGATCTCGAATAGGAGGCTGAGAGGGACGAGGGCCATTGTTTAGTTCTCCGAGGAATAGACGGGCGTAATGTCGTTATAGATCGGGTAATAAGAGCTTAGGGGAGGATTCGAGTAGTTCGAGAGAGAGAAACGTTTGATTGTTGAGGAGTAGCGGTTTTCTACTCTTACACGGATTGCGAGAAGTGGTTTCCGTGGATCCTTTGGAACCCGGACCGTTGTTATGCGGAAGTGTGGATTGGTTCGGACCCGTGGATCGATATCCTCATGCCTTACCGCGTCATAATGCCAGTCAACGTTACGTTTTGTGGCCTGACGGTTGAAGTATGTTAGTTCGAGGATCGTTTGTTTCATGGCTCGGCGCGCGTCGAGGAACTCCACGCTCTCGTCGCTCATAACGTAGCAGTTAGTCAGATTAGTTTTCCGGATCCGGTCCAGATCGATATGATAATGGGGAAAGTTAAGGATACAAAGATATTCTCCCTCTCTCTCAATGTCAAGCGAGCAGTTACAGTAGATCTTTCTCCCGAGATTATAGGCCTCCCACGCGAAAAGCGCGTTGGTGAACGTCTTACCTGACCGATTGTCGCCTACGTGTTCATAGAGCATTTTTCGAGGCCTCCATATCCGCGTCGTAGGCTTCTCCGCTCTCCCCCGTGTTTGGAAATCGTTCATTAAACATTTGATCCACTGTTTCGTCGGAGACGAGGCCGAGTTTGTGAAGGATCCAAAGAGGGACAACTATCAGGGCGCCTGCGAAATCTCGTTTTCGGCTCATCTTTGGGGGATCCAGCAACGATCGAGGAAGTGGACCGGGCGATAGTTAGAGAAATCACAGCGTAGAGGAGGGGATCCGTTAATTATCGAGTAGGCTTCCCAACCTACGATCCACATTAGGAGAATGTATCCGGGAGCTCCTAACAACCATGAGAGGATCTCGGCGAAAGCGTTTCTCAATTAGCACACCTGAGGCTTGATAGCACAAAGAGCGTCTCGGGTAAAGTAGATGTTGACGGCGACCATTACGATCGCGATTACTCCGATTGCCAAGATTAGGAACCATGGGATAGGGGCTTTTCTTCCGACTGAGTGCATACGTTCGATCGCGTTGTTTTTCCATGCGGCCATTATCAGCTCTCCGTCAACCTCGCCCCCATTATTGAATTCGAGCATGAGGATTGGGTTCATATCGTCGAAATTGTGATAGACGAGCGGGTCCCCGATAGAGGTTAGGATCTGCGAGCCCTCTTTTCCATATGCCCATTTTTTCCCCTGACAGTCGAACATTGGAGGAGATTCTTCGTGTACGACTTCCTGCTTGTGAATGTGGGCGTGGGGTTTTCTGTCGGCTCCGAAAATGATGTGGCCAAATCGTGGAATCCCACGGGCTCGGTAGTATGCGAGGGGCCAGCCTCCGTAGTGGTTTATGACGATCCAGCCGAGGATTGGAAAGAAGGCGATCAGTTCGATCGTGAATATGAGATCTGCCATTTGGATCTCTCGTCCTACGAGGGGGTTATGAACCTATTCTTTTCGCGTTCCTGTCAGCTTCGGCCTGTGCGCGGGCTCTTTCTTTCTCCGCGCTCGACCATGCTTCTACGAATTCAGATCTGCTTTTTCCTTCGATACTCGGGAGGCCTTCGAGAATGTCGAGAGCCCATTCGCTTAGAAAGGGCTGTGGCTCGTCGTACTTTCCTCCTATCCCATGTTTGGCTAAATGGAAAATGTCGGCTACCGCGATAACGTCCTCGTGGCTTACGAGGTTTGTCCGGCCGAGAATCGCCTTCGCTTCGTTCGAGTGGGCTTTTACGAGAACTCCGAGGGTTTCGTGGATTCCTTTTCCCTCTCCCTCGAACTGTAGAGCTCCCTCTAACGTGGTCGGAACGTTCTTCGGAACCCGGTTCTCCGTGGGTTTCTCGCTTGTCGGAGGACGGGTCGCGCTCGTTGGAGATCCCCTCCCTCCCGGCTTCACAGGCGAAGCCTTTCCGGGTTTCATAGGGGATCTAACGAGCGATTTTGAAGGAGAGGGAGGCGAAGGTTCGGGATCCGGCTGTCGCTGGCGAGATTTCCTTTTCTGTTCCTGTTCTTCTCTCTCAGCCTCTTCGATTTCCGCTCGGTAAATGGCGAGAGCGTCCTCGGCGCGCGACTGAGAAGCTCCCGGAGCGTTGTATCTCGCGGTATCGGTCGAGGGACCTCCGCTTCTTTCGCGGTCCTGCTGTTCTGTCAAATGGATCCTCCCTTTCCAACGCCCGGAATGTGGGATATGGCGAAAACTGCGAGTATGATCGTGAAGATCGCGACGAAAATAGGACCGACGACAGGGATCCCGGTTAGCAGGCCGACTACTCCAACGAGCTGAAAGATCAGATAAAAAATGGCCCCTATACGGAAAAGGACGGATCCAAGACTGGATAAAACCCATGTTCCCCCGAGGAGGAATGTATCAAGAATGTTACAGCTTCCGGAGGGTCCGTTAGATGAGAAGGAACATTTCGCAGTCGAGACTATCGGCCAATCTCCGGTTATCTGATTGATCGTATTCGCGATCTGAGGAATTCCCGCGCCTACGCCATAGACGCCCATTATCCCGACGAAGATCATCAGAAAGGTTACGAGGAGAGTAAAGGTCGAGGCCATTACATTGTAGCCCCCGTTCCTCCCTGTTCGCTACGATTCTTCCAAATGCTCGAAGCAAGAAGCCACGCTACCAGAGCGATAATTATGACGGGAATGTACGGGGGAAGGGCTCCGGCCGCGCTCATTCCAAGAAGCAATAGAACCGCGATTATTCCGAGAAACCATGTCGGGATCGCGTATCCTTTGATATGCCCTTCTGAATCGTGCTGTCGAGTAACGTACATGAGCCCCCCTCCGATGATTCCAAAAAGTACTCCGAAGGCGACTAAGCCTCCGAATACTCCTCCTCCGAGCGCGTCAACGAAGTTTCCGAGATAACAGGCAGGCGAGCAATTTCCGGCAGAGGTCGGGGTTCCTCCGGTCGAGGTTGCGAAGTTTCCATGAATCCAGAGCTGGATACCGATTAGCGAGCTCGCGCTGAACTGGCTTGATTGCTGGATCACGGATTGAACCTGACCGCTTGCTTGGAAAAGCTGGACGCCCGTATTCGTATCGTTGAGATCCAACCCCTGAAAGAATCCACTAACGGCTACTCCGACCCACTGGCCGTTAGTAACGGGGATCGATCCCGCGATCAGGCGATTAGTAGTTCCTCCTCCTTTGAAAAGCGTTTGATAGGTCGCTTTGGCCTGTAGAAATCCGGGGCATTGAGGAGAGAATGGACTTACTCCGATCGGACAAGCGGAATCTACCGTGTATATTCCGAGCGTCATTCCCTCCCCATTGTTATAATTCTTGGCCACGTTCAGGGTTTCATTGAGAATGAAGCCGTTAAGATTCGATTGAAACTCGTAAAGTAGCGTGATCGATTGGTTGAAATTAATCGAATGCGTCGAGTTTGTATTAACGACTGTTACCGGAGGAGATCCGCAATTTCCATAGCACGCTGTCGTTACGCTCGATCCCGTGTTTGTAGGATTAAATGAGCCTCCAAGAAGGGTTGCGTAGGTTGCGTTACAGTTCGAGTCTCCGCTTGAGGCTGTGCTTCGAGCCGTGTAACTATTTCCAATGCTCGGACTGTTGCTTCCAAAATTGAAGCAGGTTCCGAGGATAGAGGCTGATCCCCCGGTCGTGAAATCGTCTATACAAGTCGTAGCGTTACACGCGCCCCCCGTCGTTCCGACCACGATTATCGCAACGAATTGCCCGTTCGTTACTGTTACTGGATTCGCGAGATCGATCGTGCTGAAAGCATTAGGCGTAAGGGAGATAGATTCGCTGTCTTTTACCGTAAATGTGAAAAGATTATCATTAATGGATCCGCAGGGCTGAGATTGACAACCCGTATCGAATCCCGTTACAGCTTGGGTTGAAGTCAGAATTATTAACTTTGTCGGCGAAGAATCGGCCGCATATACACCGACCGCGACCAACGATCCCGGGAAAGGAGATCTTACCGTTTCGCCTATCCCGTAAAGATTTGTGAAAGCGGCCTTCGCGGAACATGGACTACCGGGACAATTCGACTGATTATACCCGACGTAACTTGAGGCGTGGACGTAGGGGATCAGAGTCGCGAGTATGAGGATAAGAAAAAGAGGGGAAGCGCGCCGAGTGGCGCGCGATATTACTTTTTTCGCCACAGAAGAATAGTTAGGGTCCTCGCTCCGAAGTGAACGAGGACGTAGAAGTTTTGTTTGGCGAAGGATACAAGACCATAGGCCATGATCCCGGCTCTTCCGCGTTGATTCTCGAAGTGGCGATAGGCTCCGAACAGTATTAGAGCGACGAAGATCAACGGGATAATGATTACCAACGCCTGCGCGTTTGTAAACGCGGCCAGCGCGGTAGATCCCGAAGAGGTCGAGGTGGCGACTGTTCCGACGAGGGCGAGCCCGATCACTATTTCGAGCAGGACGAGTAATAGTCCTCCACGATGCGCCATTTTCTACACTTAGCGCGGAAAGAAGCCTCCGGGGTATTAGGTATCTATGCACAGTTTCGAGGCTACGTACTACAAGAGATCTCAGCGAAAAACGCTCCTTATCGTATAGAAGGGACCCGCGAGAAGCCGAGGGAGTTTCACCTGTCGATCGGCGAGGTTCAAGATCAGCGAGATCAGAAACGCGAATGAAAGAAGGCTGTAGCGCGCCCAGTTCTCGCTATCGTGTAGCGAAATCGGGTCGAAGAGAATAAAGTTCCAGAGCTTCGCGTCGAGTATCGGAGGGATTAACGGGAGTTTCGTCGCGACTGCTAGAGGTAGAAAGAAGAGACGAATTCGGCCGAGGAAGATAAACAGGGAGATCAGAAAATCTTGCGGGCTGAGTAGGAGGCCGATCGTGGACATTTCCACGTAATAGAGTGTATAGAGGGATCCGTGGAATTTCGCTATCACTGTGAAGAAAGCACAGTCGATCGCGTAGGTGAAAAGGAAGTAGGGACGGATTCCGAGATTCGTTAACTGGGCGAACGTGTACCACAGCATAGAATAGGGGACGGGTCCGTCTCCGATATGGTTTGGGAGAACCGCGTCGAAGGCGTGGAAGTCGTAGGGGGCGAGAGTGTGTAGGTCGAAGTACCATGTTAGAAAATGTGTGTTGAAAGGGTTTGCAAGAATTATGAAGAGCTTCGCTATCTGCGCTGTAAGAAGAGCCGGGACCATAGGCGAAGATTTCAAGAGATCACCATTGAGATTAGGGATCCGTTGACTTGTCCGTCGTCGAAGAGATCGAGAAGGAAAACGGCGAAGGGTACTATTTTCGTCGCGTTTTCATTGAGAGTGATCCGTTTTAAGTAGGATTTGAGGATCTTCCGTTTGCTCTTTCCTCTCGATCTCGTAACGTTGGAGCCTTTCATTCTTTTTTCTCCGTCCTGAGCTCGGCTTCCTTTGCTTGAGCGATCAGGGCTCCGAGCTCGTAGAATTCCTTCTCGATTCTCACGCTCATATCCTCGCCTCCGTTCTCGATTATCTGGCCGAGATTGTAAAAGCCCTGCTGGATCTGTTTCCAAATATCCATTCTATTCACCTCTCGCAGTATGAAAGTTCTGAAATCTCCGAACCCACAGCGATACCATTTCCCGATCCCGTTGGATCCGCGAATAGTTCCGACGTGGCGCGCTCCATGTGTTGGACAAGAAGGCTTTTCGGGGTCCACACCTGACGACCAACCCCTTTATACCCGAGGCTATCCTTATATCTCTTTGGATTCTTGGCTTGTTTCGAGGATTTGAGGCGTTTTTGGGGCGATTGCGTCATAACCCAATTCGACGGGTATCTGTAGCAATCTGACGTTTTCTCGATCGAATGTCAGCTCGAAATATTCAGCGTCGAGGAGAGTTTGAATGTAACCGTCGATCGTTCGCGGGTTCGCGAGTGTCCCGATCTCGGTCGCGAGCCTTCTAAATTCTCGATATGGAATCATTCGTTCCGGAGTGTCGAGAGCGGTTCTCGCGGCCGCAATCCGAATCTTTATGATTGTTGCGCGTCGGAGCTCGTGCTTCGCTTCGAAGAGTGAGGGATTCGGATTGTTGTTTGCCAAAGTAGCGTAGGGTCGCGACCATGGACCATATAACACCTTTGGAGATCTCTCGTATGACGAGCGAACCCCCCTCAAAACCCCCCGTTCGTGATTTGGCTTCGTGAGAGATTGGATCGCGTCCATTGGATCGCTATGGATCCTGTATCCTGTATCTGTTCTTTCTTCTCTTTTACGATCGCGTAACTTAGTAGTCTTTGGTGACATAGTAGGAGTATTTAAGACCATAGTAATCCTACGTAGAACTCCGTAGGAGATACTTAACGTTTGGTAATTACCTCGAATTCACGCTCAAAAACGCCGTTTTTCTCCTAT
>Ga0070699_100003246_pt1 | contig 14377 bp, 18 predicted proteins | sample KBSK1503metaG_FD_65473 | JGI IMG/M metagenome (GOLD analysis project Ga0070699, IMG submission 65473) | Corn, switchgrass and miscanthus rhizosphere microbial communities from Kellogg Biological Station, Michigan, USA - KBS K1-50-3 metaG | ecosystem: Host-associated > Plants > Roots >...
ACCCAATACAGTACCGCGAGCGAAGCGACCGGATGCCGGCACTCAACCAGCGTTTTAAGAGTTCTTGTGATTATCGAGTGCCGGCATCCGGTCGCTTCGCTCGCGGTACTGTAGGACACTCGACAACATTGCCACACCTTGTTCGGTAAAAACGTATGGCAGTGAGCGCCGACCACCATGGCCAGATCTTGAGATCGCAAATTGCGATCTCAAGTTTTCTGATTCTTCTTTCGTTAGCTGAAACATGAAATCGTCAGGAAACCTCTTCCGATTGCGCTTTACCTGCTCGTTGAGACGATGCGTTGGCACGTCATACAACTCTGCCAGATCAACATCGATCATGACCTTATGGTCACGAATCAAGTAAATTTTGCGCTCAATGAGTTGAACGGAGACTGAAGGACTGCTGGTTGTGAGTTTCTTTGCGTGAGGCACTTCGATAAATTAGCAGTAGATCTGCCTTCATTCCAAATCTGCGTAATCTGATGCGTAATCTGTGGATAACTCTTTAGGACCGTAAGAAAATTAGATTATGCTTAGGACGCCCCCGTTAATCAGCAGCGCTCAATGGTCACGCGTCGCAACTGTAGGCTGTACACATTGCATTAGGAGGTTTTGTCAATGACTCTTAGGATCCTCGGCTTCTCTTTTTTCTCATTCATGCTTGGCGCCGCTCTCTTCGCCAACTTCACGACCCATGTTTCAACCGCGAACGTGCAGGAAGATCGCGTAGCTGATCGCAGTGCGATTCGCGCCCACATCGAAAGCATCTTCCAGGCGTTCATCAACAAAGACGCCGCGTCGCTGCGAGCTACGCACGCGCAAAATTGGCTCGGCTATCTGGAAGGCTCGCCTACGGTGATTAAAGGTATCGAAGGTTACATGGATTGGAACCAGGTCGATCCGAAAAGCCCTTACGGCATGAAGAGCTACAAGTTCCGAGAGTTCGACATGATCTTCAAAGGCGACGCTGCGTTCGTCTGCTTTGTAGCCGACGTCGAGTCGAATTGGCCCGGCGCGCCGCCTCATCGCGCGTTGCGCATCTGCGATTTCTACACGAAGGATAAGGGGAACTGGATTCAGAGCGGAAGTGACACTGCGCTCCATCAAGAGTCGTTGGAAGAACAGTTGGCCTCGCCGCGGTCAATTGGCGATCAAATGAAAAAACGTTTACTGGATGCGCGGGAAGCTGTGTGGAACGCATGGTTCGCCGGCGACCGCGCGACTTTGGAAAAACTGATTCCGCAAGAAACAATCGCGATCGAATCAGGAGATAACAACTGGTCCAACCGTCAGACGATTCTCGACGGCTCCGTCCAGTTTGCGAAGGGCGGAGGCAAGCTCGTAAAACTCGAATTTCCCAAAACGGAAATCCAGATCTACGGGGCCGCTGCCGTCGTTTATTCAAACTATTCGTACGAACTGGAGCAAGGCGGCCAACGAATCAACCAATCGGGCCGCGTCACCGAAGTATTCGTCCTGCGCAACGGTCAGTGGGTAAATCCTGGTTGGCATATGGATAGTGGCAAGTAGGTTTGCGTGGTTCCGAAAAGTCTTGACTACGCTAGTTTGGCAACTCTTGATCGTCTGCTCCAGCGAAAGTACACCAAATAAGCAACTATGACGGCATTAACGACTAATACCGCGGCTTTGACGACAGTAGCATGGTGAATGAGTTCGTAAAACTCCAACGGCAGGTAAACTCCTCCTGACACAATAGCAAACCATTCAGCCCAGCCACGCATCCGCCACAAACCATAAGCCTCAATAAAGCGCATGATGGAGTAGAGTAGCGCGGCAACCGCAAGCAACTGCAGATGTGCGTTGTCGAGGTGCGTCGCAGCGTAGATCAGGATGCGCGGATGTTGATGCCCCAGGTTTAGATGAAAGCGTTCGACGATCTCTTCGCCGACATTCTGTGCACTATGATGGACGAGAGACAATATTCCAAGACCGACCAACAGCACCAAGGCACCCTTGCTGGCCTCGAATATCGCAACGACACGCAATCCGGTAGCGGATCCCTGGATGAGTTCTCGCCTGCCCATATCACCTAGCTGGTTTGCGTTCTTGCGTGCGATTTCTCCTTATCGCTAACTGGACGCTCGGCACTCGCTTGGATCAACAACTCAATCGATTCTGGGTCCAACTCAAGTTTCGTTGCTTCGATTAGATCGTTCAGTTGGTCGAGATTCGTGGCGCTGGCAATCGGAGCGGTGATACTGGGACGTGCTATTAGCCAGGCAAGCGAAATACGCGCAGGAGTTGAGTGGAATTGTGCGGCCACCTGATCCAGAGCCTTGAGTATGCGGAAGCCCCGTTCATTCAAATACTTCTTCACCGTTCCGCCGCGAGGGCTGTTTGACAGATCATCCTCCGAACGGTACTTGCCCGTCAGAAATCCGCTCGCCAGGGAGTAATAAGGAATTACGCCAAGACCTTCTCTTACACAGAGTGGCTCCAACTCGTCTTCGTAAACTGCGCGGTCGTAGAGATTGTAAAGAGGCTGCAGACTCTCATATCGGGGAAGGCCCAGTCTCTTGCTCGTGTTCAAAGCTTCCGCCAGTCGGTCGGCGCCGTAATTGGAAGCGCCGATAGCCCTGACCTTTCCTTGCTTTATCAATTGATCGTAAGCCTCGAGAGTCTCTGCCACTGGCGTCTGAGGATCATCCTGGTGCGACTGGTAAAGGTCTATATGATCAGTTTGCAGTCGCCGGAGTGAATCATCAGCCGAGCGCATGATGTAGTTTTTCGACAACCCCTTTTTGTTTGGGCCCATTTCCATCCCAACTTTGGTGGCAATAGTGACCTCCTGGCGCTTTCCGCTGCGCTTCAACCAATTCCCAATAATTGTCTCGGACTCCCCACCTTGATTGCCGGGAACCCATTTCGGATAAATGTCGGCAGTATCGATAAGGTTGAATCCGGATGAGACAAATGCATCCAGCAACTGAAACGCGCTCGCCGCGCCAACCGTCCACCCAAAGACGTTGCCACCGAAAGCTAAGGGCGCAACTTCCAAGCCGGAATTTCCTAAGTTACGTTTTTTCATTTCAGCTTCTCTCTTCCTATTTTTGGCGTCTAGCATCCCAGCGAAATGGTTCAACCCAGTCACGCGTTTCGCACATTTCAAAGAAGATTTCCTGATTCTGGCGCGGCGATTTCTTTCCCGCGACCCAGCCCGACGGCAAGACGGGTAGTACTGAATCGGGTGGCTGGAAGAGTCTTCAGTGCGCCGAGTGCCATCCGTATGCCGATCTCGCTCGTACGCTCGACCACGTGATACGACGGCATGCCGTAAATACCAGTTGCCGCAATGCATCATGATGTGGCTTCTTCTCGGAACTGAATCACATTCCCATCTGGATCAATCGCCTCACAAGCGCGGAAACCACGAGCGGTCCACTCTTCCTCGGCAGGACGTAATTGACCTCCCAAAGCTGCAGCTTTTTCCCGCGCTTCAGACAAGCTCAGCACCGGGAAGAACGGCTTAATGTAACTGTCTTGACGAACCTGCGGAGGCTGGTTGACTCTAGACTCATTGGGCAGCAGATGGATCACCAGTTCGAAACTGTCGGATCGCAGTACGGTGACCTTGTCGTCTGCATAGGACACAGTTAAGCCTGTTATTGCTTTGTAGAAATTAGCGAGACGTTTGTGATTGCCGGTAAAGATGACTGCACCAGGCCTAATGTTACTAACCATGAACGCTCCTTAGCTAATAATAGCTCTTCGCTTCGCTATCGAGCCTTTTACGAGAAGTGAGTCCGCGCACCGGTGTGATACGCTCTTTCAACCAAAATTAGTACTGAACTAGAACTGAGGTAAGCATGGATCTAACAGACATCAATCATCTCTTCAACTACACAGAATGGGCCAACAACCTAGCAATGGATGTGGCCGCCAAACTGTCCGACAACAATTTGCGCCGCGATGTTGGTATCAGTCACCAATCCATCTTCGGAACTCTGTTGCATATGGCAGGTGCCGAGTGGATCTGGCTGGAACGATGGAATGGAAGATCTCCTGCGAAGGCCGAAGCTTGGTCCCAATGGACGACGCAATCCTGTGCTGACGTTGCTGCGTTAAAAGATCGTTGGATGGAAGTAGTGGACCGACGTTGGAGATATGTGTCGGAGCTGGATAAGGCGAAATTGATGAGCGAACTGCCTTTTAAACTCCTCAGCGGTGACTCGAGCTCGATGCGACTGGTCGATCAAATGCAGCATGTCGCGAATCACGCGACGATGCATCGTGGTCAAGTTGTCGGAATGATTCGCCAGCTAGGAATAGATCCACCCTCAACCGATCTACTTTTCTACCTGCGTCGAGAGATATCGCCGAAATAACTACTGGGTGAGGAAGGGCGCAGCCCTATTCAAGATGGCACGTTACGGAAAGGCACAGCCATTCCTCACAACGGGCGGCAAAGCCGTTTAAATCCCAGGTAATCACCTTTCACCCCGGCACCCTCGTTTCAGTGATCACACCCTTTAGTCAGGCTTTGCCTCAAAAGTCGTATAGTCGCTGCGCTTCGGCTTTGCCGCCTGTTGTGAGGAATGGCTGTGCCTTTCCGTAACTAGCCCCCTAGAAATTATGGGCTGCGCCCTCTTTACTGAAACCTCAATTAGCTTTAGTCTTACCGAAAGTTTTTCTAGCCTCACTCAAAAGGAAGTAGTCCAATGCCTCACCGTTTTCAGATCTCGCGCGACTCACAAGCCCTGTTCCTTACAATCAATACTAGGAACCGTCTTCCCGTCTTCAGGAAGGACGAACTCAAGAAGGTCCTTTGTGATGCGATTGATGAAGCGCGCAAGTCTGCCGGACTCTTGTTATTTGCCTACGTGATCATGATTGATCACCTACACGTAATATCCGATCAGCCCAAACCAATTTCAGAAGTATCCTTCGTGTGTTGAAAGGGATTACAGCTCGACGCGTGATTGATTATCTAAAAGAACGAAACTACACCGCCTGCCTCGCAAAACTTCAGCACGAAGTGCGTGATCGAAACTACCGCTATTCGCTCTGGCAGACTGAGAAGAATGTCTATCCAATCTTCAGTGAAGAACTCTTCATGCAAAAGGTGAATTACATTCACAATAATCCCGTTCGCGCTGGGTTGGTGGAGCGAGCGATTGATTATAAGTGGTCCAGCGCGCGGATTTGGCAAGGATGTCCGCTTGATGATGAACCGTTGTTGATGGATATTGATCGAATAATGTGGCGAAGGTCAAAGTTTGGGGCGTAGCTCCGAGATTATTAGAGGACCGAGCTTTTTGATTTCGATTCGGACAAAGTAACTGTTACGTCATCGGAGCAATCGCGGGCGGTTGATAGTTTGAATGGGATTCACGCTCAATGACAATTGTAGGGGTGGCCCACCTCTGTGGCCACCCCAGGCTGGAATTCGATTTCGTCGAGAGATTGTGAATTGAAACGACGGGCGGCCACGCGGAGGGCCGCCCCCTATGATCAATTTAAATTCACCGCGACGACGCGGCCACCATATTCAGTTACATAAAGCCTGCCGGTCTTCCTGTTTAGCGTCATCGATGTCGGACGGATCAAGCAATTCGTAACTACCGTGGGTGGATCGGCTGGTGTCTCGAAATGCAAAACCAATCCTGGACTACCGAAGAACGGGCCAGCCGAGGCGTGTTGAAGCACCAGATAATCCAAGTCGTCATCATCCGACAGCGGCAGGACGTCGATTGCGGATTTACGTCCGGTGATTAGTGAACTCTGTGTCGCAGTGGCTGGGTCGATCTCTTGCACTGTCGAGGTGCCTGGCGGGAACGGAACACCACGAAAAAGCGTCACCAGAAGTTTGCCATTGACTGCGGCAATCCCAGTCGGAACTGCATCAAGAAATGGACCACCAGCAGGAACGATCCCAAAGAGAGGATTCGGTATCGGCGGAAAAGTTACTAAAGTTGAGTGCAAGCCAGTCAACAGATCAACTTGCCAAACCCGATTTCGACCACCGTCAGTGACATAAAGTACATCATCGACCGGTACCAGTCCGAACGGATTCGACAGTTGTACGTTACCGGCAAACGTAGGCAGCGGATTGGGTACGTAGTTTGGAAAGTCTACAACTAAACGGATTCTCAGAGTTCCGTCCGCACCGTCCGATAACACCACTGTTTCACCGTTGGCCAGGGATTGCTGATCCGCCGTAGTAAGTGTGAAGCCTGGCGTTGTGTCCTCCGTCCTCGCGCTGAACTGCATTCCCAGTATAGAGCTAAAGATCGGAGACGATATCGGATTGGGATTGGGAATTGTCGTTCCGGGTGCTGGTCCAGGTCGCCCCGCGTCACCTGTTCCGATCGCGACATAGAGCGTCCGCCCGCGCATGAAAATTCCGGCCGGCCCTGAAGGCTCGTTCACGTCATTGATAGCGGAGGGCAATCCGTCCAATAGCGTTCTGCGATTACCACTCGCATCTACGATCGAAATGCGTCCGGAATGCAGTGCTGTGGTACCAGTCTCGGCGACCAGTAAGTTGTCTTGGTTAGTTAATGCTGAGCCCAATGGTTCACGCAATCCGGAGGTGACGTCTGAGCACTGGGCCGAAACAGTAACGTTGAGCACGAAAAGTGTGAGTGCGAGTGCGAGGGGAGAGGCAAACATTCTGAGCCTTTGCTTATTCATTTGCAGGTCCTTTCTGATATTCCGTTAGCGCTGATCTTTGCGTTTCAGCGACTAAACAGTCTGTTAATTAGTTGACTAGCCCAACCTGCCAGTTTTTTCGTTTGTAGGGAGGTTAGTCTTGCTTTTCGGTTCGGCTGGGCGTCGATCTCGGTCTGATGATTACTTGTGTCCGTATCGACGACCGGTGACGCCGCCAGGTCCTGGGAGATGCTGACGACAGTGGTGCTGCGGTATCTGATGATCAGGATTTCGCTTCTGTTCACGGCAGATCTCCTTCCCCAACTTCGTTAACTGGTCTATAATGCTGGACCAGTAATCGAACCAATTTGCTTCAAAACCGAGGCTGCACACCTTACCCACAAGCACCGTCTGACGGCATCAACTCTGCTAACGAAAAACCAATCCGCGTCGCATTAGGAGGTTTGCTTATGTCCCTAAGAGTGAAACTTGCCGACGTTGTTGAGCACATGTCTCTTATGTCAGATGAGATCGCAGTCTATTTAAACAAGCGTACCGGCGAATTCCTTGTCCTGCCGTCTGACGAAAATCTGGGTTTAGAAGACGAGGATGATTATGCAGAGGCCGAACGCGGCGAGATCGACAACGATTGGTTAGGAGAGCAAGACGAAGAGTACCAGGAGCAGTACAAGCTTCGCCGCGAAATAATGAAATCCAGAGACTACATTCTATTGCCTGACCGCTTCGAAATTCACGAGTGGCAGATTATGGATGATTTTTGTCGCACACAGAAGGATCCTCGAGTGAAAGATGAAATGTTAGCTTTGATTCGAGGAAGAGGAGCGTTTGGCAGATTCCACTCAGCAATCCAAGGGTTTGAGCTTGAAAGCCTCTGGTATGAATTTCGTGAGGCGGCTCTTTCGGAGATCGCAGTTGAATGGCTCGACGCAAACCAAATCGAATTCGTGCCGCTCGCAAACGCCGCCGTTTCGAACTCTTCCATCGAAGCGAATTAACGTGTTCTGCTGTTCGGGCCATTCTTAGCTCCGTTGAGCTATCGCCTTCTTTCAATTTCACTTATAATTTAACGCATTAATCAGTCACGTTGGAGTTAATAAGATGAGCGACCGCAAATATCGTCAGCGCGGCTATATGGAAAGCAATCGCGAGTCGCAACCAAAGTCGCAATCAAAGCCGCAATCAAAGCCTCAGGATCGTGAGGGCCCGCGCTCGCCACGCATGATGGCATTTGGCGAGACGTCGAAGTGCGCCGCGTGCGGAGAAAAAACTCCGCCGAATATCAACGTCGACAGCTCTTGCCCAAAGTGCCACGCTGATCTCCACAGCTGCCGTCAGTGCACGTATTTCGATCCGGGCGCGCGCTTCGAATGTAGTAAACCGATCGCCGCACGGATAGTGAACAAACACGCGCGCAACACCTGCGAACTGTTCGCGGCTCGAATTGTAGTCGAGCGCGAAACTTCGTCAGGCCCTCCGACGGATGCTCGTCAGGCATTCGCAAAACTATTTAAGAAGTGAAGTGTCCCGGATGTTGAATTGTAGGGGTGGCCCTCCGTGGCCACCCCTTTTGGTTGCAAGTCACGCATTAGTCGGAGAAATCGTGCATGGCAACCAAGGGCGGCCACGGAGGGCCGCCCCTACACTATCAATAAAGAAATCCCGTATAGGGATAGAACGGCGGGTGTGTGACGTAGCCTTCGCGGACTGGTTTCATTGCGATGTAGTCGAGGTTCTCCTGTAGATCGAGGTCGTTGCGGATGATGTGATCGAACATGCGCGTTTGCCAGAGACGCTTCTTGAGAAAAGTGAGATCGCACAGAGCTGCCAGGTTGAGTTGTACTTGTAGCCGAGGAGACGGAGCGTGTTGTAGCGACTAGGGTAAGGAAAATCGAACTGAGGCATAGTGAGGTACCTAGCAAGTGAGAGTTTAAAGAGCGATGTGATGATATTTTGTTGACGGCGGTGACGCAAGTTGTAGGGGTGGCCCTCCGTGGCCACCCGATTTGCGAATTCACGCAAACCTCGAAAAAATCGTGCATTGAAACCACGGGCGGCCACGGAGGGCCGCCCCTACTCTCAACTATGGCGCGCATTCCGACAAAACTGTTGACCTTGCTGCACAACCTGGGCACGCAACTCCCAGTAATCCTCGGTCGTAGTCTCGTTGGAATCTATCTGTACGGCTCTGTCACGCATCGCGGCTTCAACCCCAAGCGAAGTGATGTTGATTGTCTAGTGGTAACGCGTCGAGGTCTCTCGGATACTCAGTTCCGCCGGCTTGGCGGCTGGCTCGCGCAAATGGAGAAGTCGAACCCATGGACACCGCGTCTCCAAATATCATTCTTGTTGAAGGATCACGTGCTGACCATGAACTCGAAAGCTTGTCACTACCAATTCGGTGCACTTAAACGTGGCTGGTCAGATGGAAATCCAATTGTCTGGTTGGACTATCAACGCAGCGGGAAAATCCTGTATGGTTCTCCACCGAAAACATTTCTTCCGGACATAACGCCGGAGATTTTCTCGGCAGCGTTGGACCGTGAACTTACCTACTTGAAAGAAGAGATTAGTGAGAATCGGTCGAGTGAGTGGCGCGACGTTCCGATGTATCGCGCTTATGCCGTCCTGACGGTTTGCCGCATCCTCTATTCATCCGAGAAGCGCTCGATTGCCTCGAAGACCGCGGCTGCAAAATGGGTGTTGAGAAAATGGCCCGGACGTTGGACCAAGATTATCAATCAGGGCCTAGCCTACAACGAATTGGGTCGCGAGTCGGACATACCACTGAAAGCTATCGAACAATTTATAACGTTCGCCGCTATTCAACTTAAGTTGTAGGGTATATGAGATTAATGCATAGTCCACACATGATTCTAAAAAGCACATCGGTTTCTTTGCTTTTTGTGTTTGCGATAAGTGGTTTGTTGAGGCCCGGTTTTGCTCACGCAGTCGGACAAAATCGCGAACCGAACAAGGCGACACTCGTGGTTCGGGTGGACCAGGCAGGCCCAGTTATCAACAAGAACATCTACGGGCAGTTTGCTGAACACCTGGGAAGGCTAATCTACGAAGGCCTTTGGGTGGGCGAAGACTCACCAATCCCGAACACGCGCGGTCTGCGCAATGATGTGGTCGCGGCCCTCAAAGAGCTGCACGTACCTGTCCTGCGTTGGCCCGGCGGCTGCTTCGCCGATGAATATCATTGGCGTGATGGTATTGGCCCACGCGATAAGCGTCCGAGACGACCTAATGCCAGCTGGGGTGGCGTTGATACTAACGCGTTCGGCACACATGAATTCCTGGCCTTGTGCGAGATGTTAGGTGCCGAACCGTACATCAATGGCAACGTCGGCAGCGGAACACCGCAGGAGATGATGGAATGGATTGAGTACATGACATCTGATTCCGACTCCACCCTGGCCCAACTGCGTCGCCAGAATGGGCGCGACAAATCCTGGAAAGTGCCCTACTTTGCCGTCGGAAACGAGAGTTGGGGTTGCGGCGGTGAAATGCGCCCCGAGTATTACGCCGATGAGTATCGACGCTATGCAACTTTCATTAAAAACTACTCCGGCAACCACGTTCAGAAGTTGGCAGTCGGATCGCACGATGACTATTACGAATGGACTGAGGTGCTCATGTCGCGAGCGGCGGGGCACATGAACGGACTGTCTCTGCACTATTACACGCTGCCCACCAGCGACTGGTCGCGAAAGGGCTCGGCAATCCAGTTCGGAGACAAGGAATGGCACGCGACGATCGCCCGGACATTGCGAATGGAAGAGTTCATCGAGAAGCACAGCGCGATTATGGATAAATATGATCCGCAGAAGCGCGTGGGGCTTATGGTAGATGAGTGGGGGACCTGGTACGACCGTGAACCGGGAAGAGACATGGGCGCGTTATACCAGCAGAACACTCTTAGGGATGCGGTGGTCGCCGGGATAAATCTGAACATCTTCAACAGACATGCTGATCGGGTGCAGATGGCCAACATCGCGCAGATGGTCAACGTGCTACAGGCGATGATACTGACTGATAAAGAGAAGATGGTTCTGACACCGACGTACTACGTCTTCAAGATGTACAAGGTGCATCAGGGAGCGACTTTAGTTCCGGTTGACCTTACTGCGCCTGAGTACAAGGTAGATCAAGCGTCGGTGCCGGCGCTCAGTGCTTCTGCGTCGCGTGATAAGGAAGGTAGACTCCACTTGTCGATTGTTAATCTTGATCCAAATAGCTCCGCCGAGATCTCAACGAGAGTTTCAGGCGCGACGATTAAGAGTGTGACAGGCGAAGTGCTCACGGCTTCACAGATGAATGCCATGAACACTTTCGAGAATCCAAACACGATCAAGCCAACTTCGTTCACCGGCTACAAGCTTCAAGGCTCGCAATTGACATTGAGCATTCCGGCGAAGTCGGTCGTGGTGCTGGAACTTCGGTAATGCTCGTTGGTGAGGATCATCAGTCAAGAGCCCGCCTCAGAGCTGCTCTCGCAAGCAGGCGCGTCGAATCTAAAGTAGGTAGAGGAGTGTCGTCCGGGCGCACGATCAGCGGTATCTCGGTGCAACCGAGGACGACCGCATCACAACCACGCGCCTTAAGTTTCTCCGCTACTTCATTGAAGTATAGTCGAGACCGTTCCGGGAATACGCCGTTGACTAACTCCCTGAAGATGATCTCATTGATCGTTTCCCTATCAGCCTCGTCGGGTATTTCGCTCTCTATTCTGAATCCCTCTAATGCCTCCGGGTAGACACCTCCTTCCATCAGATACTTGGTCCCTAAAATGCCGAGCCGCACGTAGCCCGAACGGTGGGCTTCTTCGGCGACTGCTCCGGCGATATGTAGCCAAGGGATCGGGGACTGCGGGACCACGTACTTGAACGCCCGGTGGTAGGTGTTATCAGGGCAGATGGCGAAGTCGGCCCCAGCCTGCGCGACCTTATGAGCGGATGCTGCCAGAATCCCGGCCAGCGTCTCCCAGTCGTTTGCACGAATGTGGCGCATGTGCTCGGCCAGTGGTACCGAGTTCATGGTTATCTCAGGGTGATTGTGCTCACCCATGACGGCCGGCGCTTCCAGGCAAATCGTGCGGTAACACAGGGCGGCGCCCTCGGCACTTCCTGCGACAATACCGATGTGTCGAGTCATAACCTCATCACCTCGTTCCTCAAATTAAAGAGTGCGCTTGCGTCATTCGGCTTCAATCGAATCGCATCTTCAAATGCTGTTGCTGCGTCCTGGTATCGTTTCAGACAGAAGTACGAGAGACCTAACTGATTGGTTGCATTCTCAGTGTTCTCCGTGCCTCAGTGGTGATAAAAGTGTCCAAAACCATTTTCACCACGGAGACACGGAGAATACTTAGAACACCCATGAGACTTGAAATTATGACAGTACTCAGCAAACCGTCGGCTGGAATTAGCGAACACCTTCGGCGTAAAGTTGATCGCACTCGTTAGCAAGCGCGGAGAATTCTCATTGTCACTTTGCTCATGTCGAGTCTTGCCGCTAAAGCACTTTTGTCCGTTCTACTGCTCGCAGTTGTGATGGGCGTTATCCTCTTCGTGACGGCAGGCACAACGCAATATTGGCAGGCTTGGGTGTACTTGATCATCTTCACTATCACTTCGCTCTTAACCACAATCTATCTCATCAGAAACGATCCGGAACTCCTGAAGCGACGCATGCGCGGGGGACCGACGGCGGAAAAACGCGCCACCCAACGCGTGATCATGTTCCTCACATCCCTGGCTTTCATCGGCTTGCTGGTCGTCCCTGCACTCGATCGCCGCTTTGGCTGGTCCACAGTTCCGCTCCTTGTGTTCATCGCAGGAGACGTTCTGGTCGCGATCGGGTTCTACTTTATTTTTCTCGTGTATAGGGAAAATACCTATACATCGGCGACTATTGAAGTGGCGGCTAATCAGAAGGTGATCCAGAGCGGTCCGTATACACTGGTGCGTCACCCAATGTACGCGAGCGCGTTGCTCTACCTGCTGGGCACCCCTCTCGCGCTCGGCTCTTATTGGGGACTGCTTCCGTTCGTGGCCGTGATTCCGCTACTAATTTGGCGGCTCATTGACGAGGAGAAGCTGCTCACTAAAGAACTTGAAGGATACAGGAAATATCAGCAGCAAGTTCGGTATCGCCTCGTGCCGCGAGTCTGGTGAGTTTTACGAGCGCAGCTGCTCCTATTCCGGAGGTGTGTAGTCGCTCGGTCCGAACACTTGACGGATTTCCGTCTCGCCCTCCCATCCGGGCCAGTGTTCTCTGTGAAGTTCCATGAAGTGCACAGTAGCGTCGATCATCTCTTGATTCGACTTCACCTCAAAGATAGCGTAACCCCCAACGACCTCTTTGGTCTCTGCGAAAGGGCCATCGATCACCACTACTCTTCCCTGCGAGAGCCGGACGCGCGTACTCATCGCAGTTGGGGCCAAACCTCCGGTCTCCAACATCATGCCGGCTTTCGTCGCCTCTTCGCCAAGCTTCGCAATGGCCTCCATCAGTTTTTGGGGCGGAGGGCCCGAGTTCTCGGTGGACTTTACCAGGGTCATGAATCGCATCATCGTATCTCCTTCTAGTTTGGTCTTTATTGCCAGGGTTTCTCATCAAACTGTCTCATCCCAAGCTCTATCTATACGTCGAACGAGAGATCTCGAGATCGACAAAGCGAAGAAGTTTTTTTTTGTTAACACGAATCATGTCCGATTTTCTCGGTAGTTAGTCATGGTGGAGATCCCTTCGCTAAACTATATTCGCGGAGGAGAGGCGGAAACACCAAACACATGAAAGTGAGATCGAGATGAAGAAGACAATCGCACTCGCAGGGATCATCGTTGTGCTGGTCATGTGCGCGCACGCGCAAGACGCCAAGCCCGATGAGGACACTGCCATAAAAAAGACAGCTCTGGATTACATCGAGGGCTGGTACGAAGGAGACGCAGCACGGATGGAAAGCGCGCTACATCCTGAACTGGCGAAGCGAATGATCTTCACGGATCCTAAAACCGGGCATAGTCAGTTCAATCACATGGGCGCCATGCAATTAGTCCAAAACACCAGGCGCGGCGGTGGCAGCAAAACACCAAAGGAACAACAAACAAAAGAGATCACAATTCTCGATCGCTTCAACAACGCCGCCGTTGTGAAGATCGTGGCGTCCGGCTGGGTCGATTATCTGGAAGAAGCCAAAGTCAACGGCGAATGGAAAATCATCAACGTGCTTTGGGAATTGAAACCAAAACCTGCGACGGCACCAACTTCGCCTGCCCCGCAAAAGCCTTGAACCTAAAACAAGTGGTACCCTAGTTTGAAATCTAGCTCTGCGCCCCCTCAGCGTTTCTCTGCGTCTTTGCGGTGGATTTGCACGTGAAAGAAGTTCACCGCAGAGTCGCCGAGCACGCTGAGGAGGCGCAGAGAGTTGAAATTAGGGTAATCACACACTTGACTCATGCCGTTCAGTAAGTCGACTGTCAAAGGCTAAGACGTCCTAATCACGGCTTCGCCGCTCGATGTGAGGCGTGGCTGAGACTGTGTCAAAAGGCGAATGAGCTACAACAAATCACTTCACAAAGTCAGAACCGGGAGCCGTAGCGACCGGGTCGATACGCTGCGCATTCCTTCGTTTTCTCCAATAAGGTTAGAATTTGTTGTGGCCGGAAGTAGTTGAGCATCACGGAAACGACCCGGTCGCTACCGCTCCCGGTTCTGACTTTGTGTATCCACACAG
>Ga0070699_100003247_pt1 | contig 14376 bp, 10 predicted proteins | sample KBSK1503metaG_FD_65473 | JGI IMG/M metagenome (GOLD analysis project Ga0070699, IMG submission 65473) | Corn, switchgrass and miscanthus rhizosphere microbial communities from Kellogg Biological Station, Michigan, USA - KBS K1-50-3 metaG | ecosystem: Host-associated > Plants > Roots >...
GTAGGAAAGACAACTACTGTAGCGGTCAGGGTTGGTAGTGCAGTTGAGTTGAGTTCTGTTACGACAGTCGTAGCAGGTAGTAGAGGCGCATCTATTCCCACGCTAAAGGTTGATAAAGGAATAACTGTAATTTCCGGATTTTGTGGAACAAGCCACTCTTTGATCAATGAAATATTGCTCAACAGGGCCGCGCAGATTGTTGCACCAGCACCGATCACTGCCACAATTGTTTCTGTTGAAATTCTTGATTTTTGAGCAGTAGTGGGCTTCGTCTGAACAGGTTTCTTCAAAACCTGAAGCTTTGGAACACTTTGACCATTCGACGCTGTACGTTTAAGAGCCGAGTAAAATCTTGAATCTGGGTAAATACCCCCGCGAACATCATAGAATTGGGTTGCTTCCACTGAGAGCCAGGGTTCATTACCCTCAAGCAAGAGTGGAAAGATAGGCTTGCGTTTGCGTTTGGCCCATTGTAGTTCACTCTGCACCCAGTCAGATGCGAATGAGCGTGATGTCATGATCAAAATAAAAGCATCACATGCATCAAGCTGCTTTTGGATTTCCTGAGGCCACTGCGAACCATAATCCAGTCGCTCATCAATCCAAACATCGAAACCTGTAAGCTGCAGGTTTTTGGCGAGGCCATGAGCATAATCGCTATCCGTATGGCTGTAACTTATAAAAACATGTCCCATCTTTTCCTCCACCACTAACGGTAATTAATTGGCTAGACACAAATAGGACAGCAATCTCCCAAATTATACATCAATTGATTTACACCAAGTTTGGTCACGGATGTTCGAGAGTCAGTGCCTGAGTGCCAAAATCCCATTTTTCTTCAAGCAATGGGGCGGCGTGCAGAAAAAGCAGGCAGGGCGCACGCTCGAAGGTCGCACATGGGATGAGATGCCGATGAATTTGGTGAGAGTTTAAAGGAAAAGCCAGTCCATTCGTGGGCTGGCTTTTGTTATTCTGAAATATTCACGGTGTATTCGTAAATCTTTACTCCAGCTTCAAATCTCTCGCCGCCATCATTTATATCTGAGGCAATCGTCACCGTTTGTATAAATTGATATGTTCCTGGCTTCCAATTCCGTAAAACGGTTTCATACGTACGACACTTCCAACCTTGATAGGCGGGATCTGCATTTTCAAATATCACCGTTGCCAATTGTTCTTGCGGTATGGCATGACCATCCGCCTCAAAAATAATGCCGATCTTTGTCATATTTTGTTCCAATATCCTGTCATTGGCCGCACACCAAAACCAACGCCAAAGAATCGGAACGTCGGTCGTTGAATTAACAGTAAAAACCAGTGTGCCGTTGGTTTTATTACGTTCTTCGAGTGAATACTTTTCAACAGCCAGTTGACCAAATGTTCTTAACGTTGGAGCAATATTGAGAACCTCCACAGGTCCCACAACTTCATAACCTGGTTCAGGGGTATTTGTCTGAGTTGGGATAGGTGATTTTGTTGGCAGTGTTAAGACAACTTGAACTGTAGCAAAATCAGGAGTAAGTGAGGCTACCTTTACGCTGGACGCTGAATGGGTTGGTGAAGGCAAGAGAGTAGGCTCTGGCGTACCATTCAACAAATTCACTAACAAAGGTGAGCCCAAGAACGCAGCAATCACTAAACCTGCTGACCCAATCCAAGCTGCGATTACCGTGGCATTTGGCTTGCGTGTCGTTTTGCGCTTCTTCGCTTTAGGTTTGTCGACTTCTGATTTTGATAACTCAGTTTGTGCTTCTTCAGTTTTTACAGAAGTTAATACTATGCCCTCTTTTTCCGTACGGGACTTTCTTTTCTTCACTAAAGTTGTCCCTATCCTATCTGCCCGCAAGCGCAAAGCCCGCATCAGGTTTTCATATCCGTCATTTTTGAATAAATCCACCCAATGCCATTTCCTCAGGCTTTCGAGCGCTTCGCATTCATCCAATCGCGCAGGGATGATGAATATCTCGCCTTCAGGTTTTTCCATCGCTTTATCAAGCGCCCATCGCACTTCCTTTTGTCTGAAGCCTTCAAGGTTAAACTGCTTTGAAAGACAAACAACTACTACATCTGATTCCCGTACAGCTTTTTCAATCTCCAGCTTCCAATCTTGTCCTGGCAGGAGTTTCTCTTTATCCAGCCATGCGTCCACGCCGTCTTTGGTCAAGCGTTGATACAACTCACGCACTGCGGCTTTATCCGCTGAGGCGTGGCATAGGAAAACTTTGAGAGGGCGTTTTTCAGTGGTTTCGGGCATAAAATTTTCTATTACTACGGTACATCTAACTTGTAAATCATTGGGGCACCTCCAGGCGTATTTATGCCCAAAGCCCACAAATCCCCATTTGCCCAAGCGAGTCCGTTTATTTCGTATATAGGTACGGGATAGGTTGGTAGCAAGCCGCTACCAACTGTATCCACCTTAGCTAAAGTTGAATCTCCAGAATAGTCTGTATATGCAAGCCAGAGGTTCGAGCCATCCCAATCCAATCCCATAACATTCTTAGAATAGACAAAATGGCTCAACTCATTGCCTGCCGTGTCCAAATGATAAACCTTGAAGCTATTGGCATACCACAGGTTATTACCCTCCCAAGCCATATCCTGTGTTATTCCACCACCCAACACTTCGGCAGGTGACTCAAAATAGCTAATGACTTGTGCTTGTCCCCCACTATGCTGAACCTGATAAATTCGAGAACGATTTGTTGTGAAGATCCACAGACTGGAACCATCCCACGTTAGCCCTTTTGGAGTTGGTTCAGGAGACTGAAAGCTATCTAATAGATTTCCTAATGAATCCATCTTGAAAACTGTTGCTGAATTGTCAGTGATCCATAAATTCTCTCCATCCCAGGTAATCCCTTCTGCACTCAATCCTGGAGCAGGAAAACTATCCATAATGAAAACCTCATCAGCGGAGCTTGGCGGAGGCAGTGTTGCTGTAGCAGTGGATGTTGTCGTCGGAGTAAAAGTGAATGTTGGCGAGATTATGATATCCGTAGCCGTATACGTCAATGTTGGGCTTAGTGGTGTCCTAGTCGGCGGGCGAGGTGTAGAAGTTGCTGTTGGGCTAGGCGTAACTCCCGATTGAGCTGTAATTGTCCTTGTTGGCGTAGGCGATACCTGAGTAGTAGGCAATGCAGATGATGTAAAAGTAAATGTGGGCTGCAAGGTTTTAGTTGGTGTTGACGTAATAGGATGAGGTGATTGGTTTTGTGTAGGAGTGAATGATATATAAGCTGAGGTAAAAGTCGGGTCAAAAGTTGCGCTGAAAACTGGCGTGTGAGCAGGCGATAGTAACTTTGTCACAAGGGAAGTACCAATCCCAAACAGACAAAGGGTAGATGCCAAGATCATCAAAGTAACCAAGCTTAGTACAGTCCAACTACGACGGGACCTTTGGATAAGAACATTCTGTTTATTTTCTAGGCTTTGCTCGACAGGAGTTTGGGTAACAATATTATTTTCGCCAGGTGTCTCATCTTTTAAAATCTCAGGGTTTAATGCAGAGTTTAAATCAGGGGTGTTTTCGCCCGGTTTTGGCACTTGTACTGTAGCACGCTCCAGTTGTGCAGCACGCGTTCTAAGAGACTTCATTAATCTAATAAAACCACTTTTATCAAACAAATCCACCCATTGGTAATCTTTCAAGCTTACTGGGACTTCGCATACCTCCAATCGCACAGGGATAATGAAAATTCTCCCTTCTGGCATTTCTAATGCTCTATCTAGTGCAAACTTTATCTCGCTTTGAACATATCCCTCTCGATCTACAGAATTTTGGGTAAGACAAATGATAATGGCATCAGATGATTTTATAGCCTCTGGAATTTCCACCCGCCAATTCTGTCCTCCAACCAAATCTACTTCATCGAACCATGGTTTTATTCCTCGTTTTTTCAAATAGTGATAGAGTTCACGCACTGTTTGCTTATCTGCTTTTGCGTGACACAGGAAGACTTTGAGAGGATGTTTGGGTTCGGGCATAGGTATATTTCCCGCCGAAATGAATTATTGAAATTATACAACCGAAACCAATACTATTCGCGCTCAAAAAATCAATTGGGTCATCGTCGGAGGCGAGTCTGGTTCCGGCGCAAGACCATTCATACGGGAATGGGTCACGGATGTTCGAGAGTCAGTGCCTGAGTGCCAAAATCCCATTTTTCTTCAAGCAATGGGGAGGCGCGCAGAAGAAGAGAACTGGTCGAATACTTGAAGGTCGAACGTGGGATGAGATGCCAGTCAATGTAGTGAGAGCGTGATTTTATTCACCACAAAGGGTCACGAAGGAACACAAAGGTTTTAAAAATCGACGGCGCACCTGGGATGGGTGCGTCGTTTTGATTACAGTTGCCGAACTCTGATTTTCACGGTGTCGCCTGTCCGCTCCGCAACGAGGATAAAGGGCGGTGTTACTTCGGGGCGTTGTCTCGTATCGCTTCAAGGGTTTTGAGGGTAAAGTCTGCGTGAATATGGCCTGGACGCACATAAATTATCCCAATAAATTTTGCGCCCATCAAAGCGAGTCCCCCAAAGTCGCTATCGTGAGTCAAAACCACTCTCCCCGCTTCAGTTGCTTCTTGTAGAACTTGTGTATCCGGAAGTCCAAATTGTCCTTGTTCTGAAACAGACTCGATATCCAATCCCGCCTCTCGCAAAAACTCAATTACATCAGGATGGACATTCTCATCTGCAAGTAATGGATAATCAAGAGCCTTCACGCCCTAACCTTCACATCCAGCAACACTTCATTTTTCACGGATTGCGCGGCATATTTCAAGGCTTCTTCCACAGCTTCAGCGGTCAATTGCGGATAAGATTTGATTACATCATCTTTCGTCGCTCCACTGGCAAAGAGTTCAAGAATAAACTCAATGCTCAGGCGTGTGCCTAAGATATGCGGCTTACCACTTAAAATTTCGGGGTTATACGCTATATGGGTAAACATAGTCTATCTCCTGAACAATGTTGCTATTATAACGCTCAATTCAGACAGCCGTTAGTTAGGCACGAGACCAGTCCATGCAGGAATGGGACGGTGTGCAGAAGAAGAGAGCGGGTCGCACGCTTGAAGGTCGCACGTGGGATGAGATGCCAGTCCATATGAATATGAGGAAGGTTTAAATGAAAAGCCAATCCTTGCATGGGCTGGCTTTCTTCACATCTTCGTTCTTCAATTGTTACTTGACGAACTTGAAATTCACCGTGTGCTCAGTGTCGTCGTTCAACCTGATAATGAGTTGGCGGCATGTGCCGGCCCAGGCTTTGCTAGTCTTCCATTTCAAACTCATACGCGCCAATGTCGCAGCCTGCGCCTTGTGGCCGGCTGACCCTGCGCTGATCGGCAGCGGGACAATTCGCCAGCAGGGCCGCGTCAATAGCTGGGCTGCCTGCCAGCAGGGCGTGCGTCTGGGTAGAACCGGTGCTTTGCAGAGGACCAAGCAGAGGGTTGGCGTTGAGGCCAGGGCAGGTGGAGTCTGGCCAGCTCAGATTGCCCCCGCCGTCGATGAGCGTGCCGCTATTGACGCAGTTCCAGCCCCCGCTGTTAGCGACGATCGTGTTTTGGAGAGTGAGCGTGCCATCATTGCGGATCGTGCCATCACTTTGCCCACTGTTACCTGAGAAGGTGCTGTTGGTTACGATCACCGTGCCTGCGTTGTAGATGCCGCCGCCGGATGGTGCACTGTTTCTCGAGAAGGTACTGTTCGTCGCCGTCACTGTACCTGATGAGTTATAGATGGCGCCACTATTGGCTAGTTTGTTGCCCGAGAAGGTGCTATCAGCCACTATCACTGTACCGCCACGGTTGGCGATGCCACCGCCTCCGCGCGAGCTGCTCACGCGGTTGCTCAAGAAGTTGCTGGCCGTCACATCCAGCGTGCCGGTATTGAGGATGCCGCCGCCATAACCGTAGGTGGCAGTGTTATTTGAGAAGGTACTATTCGTCACACTCAGCGTGCCATGATTCGATATGCCGCCGCCGCCTTCAACTGCATCGATACCGACCTCAGTGTTGCCCGAGAAAGTGCTGTGGATCACCGTCATTGCGCCAGAATTGGAAATGCCGCCACCGACATCCGCGCGGTTGCCGGAGAATGTACTGTCCACCACATCCAGCATGCCTGAGCCTGAGTTATAAATGCCGCCTCCCCGTCCTTGAAAGTCCGCGGCATTGTTCGAAAATGTGCTGTTCGTGATACTGAGTGTGCCGGTGTTATAGATGCCACCGCCAAAAGCGACGAAGCCAGCAGCGCGGTTGCCCGAGAAGGTACTGTTGGTGACAGTCAATGTGCCTGCGTTAAAGATGCCTCCACCATTGAAGAAATTCCCGTTACCGCCTGTGATGGTCAGATTGCGCAGAGTGAGCGCAGCGCCACTGTTCACGATCATCACACGCACCGCATTATTCCCGCTGAGGGTGATGCTTTTTTGCCCATCAATGGTCAGCCCGGCAGTGTCTGTGATATCAGGCAGGGACGATAAAAGCAGAATTGTGCCGCTGACGTTGAACGTGATCGTGTCCGCGCCTGCAGCGGCATTTGCATCCAGAATGGCCTGCCGCAATGACCCTGTCCCACTGTCGTTGAGATTGTTGACTACGTAACTGGCGGCTTGAGCCACAGATGCCGCCGGCCCAGCCAGAGTCAGGATCTCGATTAGAATCAGCCAGGTAGTTACCATCCACCTGATCGATCTATTCATCTTGTGAGTGTTCATATCGTTTCCTCCAATTGGTAAGATAATTGAGAGCAAGAGCCCCTAACGCCAGGGATCAGTTTATAGAAGGCTCTGCTTCAAACGAGGCGGGTGTTCCCGGGATTGCCTGTAACAGGTCTGAGGTCATCATCTTCTAATGAAAAGGAAATTAGTCATTCGGCGGATTTGGTCATTTCTCCGCAAGAATGTACAAATATGATACGGCAAAATTAACTGTGATGCAATATCAATTTCACCACACAATAACGACAGAATGCTCTGGTAATTAACAAACTTTCAGAATTTTCTTCAAAGAGTAGAGCCATGTAGATAAGAAACAGATGGACTAGACCTGCTACTCTATCGATAATGAACATTATTCGGGTTTTCGTCATCCTCCGCCCACAGGGATGGGTTAGATGTGATATAACGATGAATACGATCCATTTCGGGCTGGTTGCGGATGATATGTTCGTAATAATTACGCTGCCAAATGAGTTGTAGGGGCGACCGGTTCGGTCGCCATATGGTGAAGGCGTGATTTATTGAAGCATAAAGTAGACTAGGGCGAAATAGTTACGGTGAACTTCCTGATCATATACCCGGCAGGGAATGTATCCTTGCCATCATTAATCTCTGCCAAAAGGTTGATGGTTTCCAGCAATTTGTACGTTCCAGGTTTCCAATCACGCAAGACGGTTAGATAATTCAGGCATTTCCAGCCTTCATAGTTTGAATCAGTACGTTCAGTTGTTTCCTGCGCCAGGCGTTCGTTGGGTATGGAATAACCATCAGCCTCAAAACTAAAATTCATCTTGGTTAGATTTTGTTGCAATATCGTGTTATTCGCAGCACACCAGCCCGAAAGCCAAAGCAGTGGCACATCTGGCGTTGAGTTGACTGTATACGTCAATGTGCTGTTGACTTTATTCATATATAAAACAGAATACTTCTCAACAGCCAACTCTTGGAGCATTTTTAAATCTGAATATATCCTCAAGGCTTCCTCAGGCTCGACGAGCGTGAAGCCAAATTCCGGTTCCGGTGTCTGGCTGGGCGTCGCAGTGGCAAGCGTAATGGGTAAAACCTCAGGAAGTTTTGTTGTTGGCACAGGTGTGGCAGTCGGTTCTGGCATCATGCTGGGCAGCAGGAGCAGTATGATCACACCTACCCCAAGGATGGCGAAGAACCCCACTCCTCCGAAGATAGCAAACCATTTGAACGGTGAAGCGCGACGTGGTTGCTTAATAGACCCGGTCAAACCAGTCTGACTTTTCATGGCGGGTATCGAATCACCCTTTGGCGTCGAAGAACCGTGCGCTTCAGATACCAGGGCGGTTTCTTTATTACCCTGAGGTTCAACCCTGATTGGCATGGACCCCGGAGGCGGTGCGATGGTCTCTTTGTAAGGAGCATCCGGGTCAAGCTGTGGCGCTTGGACGGTCGGCGCGGAGGCCAGTAGCGCTTCCACGGCCCGGATAAAAGCCTTCATATCCGGGAACCGGTCACGCGGACTAAGCGCCAGTGCCTTGATCAACAGATGCCCCATCTCTTCAGGCAAGTCCGCTACAAATTGACGCGGGGGCGGCAGAGGCTCCGTAGCTTGTTTGAGCAGAATCGAAGCTGGTGTATCGGCCATATAGGGTTTACGCCCGGTCACCATTTCGTACAAGACAATCCCCAGCGAATACAAGTCTGATTGTGGGCCGGGTTTGCCATCCCACTGCTCAGGGGCCATGTATTCAGGTGTGCCGATCACCATCCCGGTGCCAGTCAAATGGGTGGCCTGCTCTGCCTCGAAGAGTTTGGCAATTCCAAAATCCGAGAGCATCGGGTCTCCAGTTTCAGTGATCAGGACATTAGCAGGTTTGATGTCACGGTGCACGATGCCACGCTGGTGGGCATATTCCACGCCGCGCGCAACTGGCAACAACAGACGCAGCGCGATCTGCCAGGGGATGGGCTTTCCCAGTATTTTTTTCAGCGTCCCACCCGGCATGTATTCCATGACTAGATAGGGTGAACCATCATGCTCGCCATAATCGTGCACTTTAACAATGTGGGGATGGGAGAATTTTGCCAACGATTTGGCTTCGCGTTCAAAACGCTTCAGGACTTCGTCCAGGATGTCTGCTGGAAAAGCCCCGCTCCGAATAATCTTTATCGCAACGTCTCGCTCCAAACGCGTATCATACGCCTTATAGACGACTGCCATGCCCCCTTCTCCAAGTCGCTCCTTAAGGTAATAGCGCCCAAGATATTGTCCAGAAAGATCAGTCATATGCGTCGTAGTGTAATAAAGAAATTATAAGACATAATTGTTAATAGCCTGCATTTGAATCAATTGCAGTTTGTCTATCACTTCTGGGTCTGGCAAACAACCCCAAATTGAGTGAGATTTAGGGATTGTGGTTCTGAGTAGGTGTGAGGTGAGGCAGGAAGGTCAGCAAAAGTAACTATACCAACCCTGCGAGTAATTAAAAGAAAGCCAATAATGCCAACAATTTGAAGGATGGATAAGGTTTTGAGAGGGCGTTTCATCTTAAGTGCTCAGTTTCCTGCTGATTTTGAGCTGACAAAATTATACAACCGCACCATAGGGATTTCCCTCTCTCGAAACAGGGAGGTTCACTGTTGTTTTTTATAGAAATATGCATCATCATAGGGTGCAAAATGCAGGATCAGCTTCTAAGAAAGGAACATCAGACCAATGGCGGTTAATACACATGTTTATGGGGATGTGAACAACAAGACAGGCATAAGACATATATTTGAGAAAATTCGTGATGATGTGAAGAAGGCCCATTCGCGCGACGACTTGACCAATCTTTACAGTCGGGCCGGATACTTGATCACATTGACGCACGCAAGTTCATGGGAAGAGAAATTTGGCAACGAATTGGATGAATTACGAGAGTTAGCCGAAAAGGAATTTTCCAGGACTGCGCGTATGATCAATAATCAGGCCAAACAGATCGGTGCTGGGGACAATTATGATGAGACCTGGGGGGATTGAACCTGCCTCGGACCTCGTCATAAGTCCACTACATGGAAAAAATCATAGAGGTGCATTTTATACACCTCTATGATTTTTAAAACAACACTGACGCAGAACATATGACAAATTCATGCAATTTATTTAATTTCTAATAAAGAACTGTAGCCTCATTTAAGAGATGCTGCGGTTCCTAAATGTTAATTCAGCTGCCTCTGCTTATGCTATACTTGCGTGGGAAGGAGATTACATGATTGATCCTGTTCAAATCCCAATATTGTTGAAGGCTGTCGATTTCGTTTTTGAAGAAGGCCGCAAGATTTTGGAGGAACGCCGAGAACGCAGAAAACAGAATGAATCATCCTCCAAAAGCGAAACTCAGGAACCAGAAAACGAAATCACGCCAGCCGTGGTGCAACAGCAGGCTGAAATCAAGCAGGACCTGCTCACATCCAAAATAGAAGATGGCCTCTGGCAAAATCATGAAGCGGAAGTCCAGCATCTGGTTAAGTTGCTGGAAACCTACTCCCGTAATTATCACATTGCCAAGGAGCAATATGCAAAATGGGGTAGTGCACTCGTACCACCGATCATCGTGCACAACCTGACCGAGGCGGAAAATTCCATGATCGAAACCCTTAAACAACTCGAAGTTGTCCTTTCAAAGATCTACAAAAAAGATATTCAACCAGTCAAGTAGCACACAAGGTGCCCTATGAACAAGGAAGAAATTATTCATCTGGAAAGGATGATAGATTTACACAGGAAAAATCTCTACATCCTGGAGGAGATGCTGGCCAAGTATGGTGTTGATCAGCCGCTTCATCTCGTCAACAGCGTCACGATGGAAAAAGAGGCCATCGCCAGATACAGTAAACAAATCGAGAATCTCACTTCCAGTGGCAAGGAACGCGAAAAGGCAGAGGCTCTCGCCAACCTGCCCAGACGACCCTATTTTGTGGGCCGGGAGGAGGAGATAAGGACCATCCTCCAGTCCCTGCAACCCAACAGCAGAACTTTTATCGTAGGGATTGAGGCCATCGGAGGGATGGGGAAATCTACGCTGGCCATCGAGATAGGCTACCAGTGCATCGAAAACAACCTTTTTGAATCCGTGATCTGGATTTCTGCCAAAGAAGCCACGCTGACTCTGCATGGTATCGAGCCGGTCATGCCGGAAGCCAAAACCTTGTCAGATATTTTAATCACGATTGGCACCAGCCTTGAGAATCCCACCATCGGAAATTTGTCCATTGCCGACCAGATCAAGCGGGCTTATCAGCTCCTTTCCAAACGCACCACACTCCTCATCCTCGACAATTTCGAGTCGCTATCGAGAAACGAACAACGGGATATTCTTGACTTTTTACGACGGTCTCCGATCACCCTAAAAGTTGTCATTACATCAAGGGAGCGGGTTTCTGAGGGACAGATTATCCGGTTACAGGGATTGTCTTTTGAAGAAAGTAGCGCCCTGTTGGAGTGGGACGCCCAGCAGAAAAACATCCATCTGACCAAAGACCAAAACAAGTATCTGGTTGACCTCACCGGTGGGCTTCCCCTGGCTCTACTATGGGTTCAGGGACAAATCGCCGTTCTGGGTTACTCCGCCTCCCAGGTCCTGGACAAATTGAGCCTGGATACCGATATTCCAATCCTGGAATACTGTTTTAACCACAGTTGGAATTTACTGCGACACGGCGGCGAGAAAAAGCTGCTATTCATCCTGGCATTACTGCCTGATTCAGTTTCAAGGGAAGCACTTAGCGAAATTTCGGGCATCGAGGATAGTGATAGCTTTGAAGTTGCAGTTAGTGATCTTTTACAGTTGACCTTGATCGAGCACGAACAAGGTCGCGACTATTTTAGTATTCTGCCTCTAACGCGCAGATTCATCCGTACCCAATTCTCAAGTGACCGAAAATTCATCAAACAGGCAGAGTTGAAAATTGCCCAATATTATGTGAAACTCCTGTCGCAAAAAAGCAGTTTCGCGGAATGGCGGAGATACGACGAACTCTTGCTGGATAGGAATAATATACTGAGTGTAGCGCAATGGGGCTATAAATCCATACAAAAAAAACAACCCGGTTCCAACCCATTAACCAAACAGACCAGGAACATTGCTGAGATTCTGATACAGATCGGCAGTCAGTTTGGCAGTGTATTGTGGCAACGTGCCTACTGGTACGATCGTCTGACTCTCGCACATGCTGCCTCCAGCGCGGCCAAATTATTATCGGACTGGAAGTCTGTAAGTAATTTCGCCAGGAATATATCCTGGATATATTTCTATCAGGGCGATTATATGAGAGCCTTGCAGTGGGCTGAGGAGGCGCTTTCAGCCACAACAAAAACAGAAGATGAACTTCTGATAGTAGCAGCAAAAAGATCCTTGGGAGCAGTGGAATTTCGCCTGGGTAATTTTGACCGTTCCGAGAAATTATTGAGGGATGTGCTTAGAACAAGCGAGGAATTTGCCAGTGATGATTATGGGATATACAGCAAGGGCTTTGCACAATATGGCCTGGGCGAGCTTGAATACGAACGCGGAAATATCAATGGAGCGAAAGAATGGTACCAAAAAGCTTTACATACCTGGCGTGACCCTGCCCGTAAAGACCCGGTCCGGCATATTAGCTACGCGCTGAACGGCCTGGGCTTCGTTGCATTAAAAGAAGAAAAATATGAGGATGCCAAACGCTTTTTCACTGAAGGCATTCAATCAGCGGAAGAATTTAGGCGGGTGGATGAACTCGCACGCGGCCAATTTGGCCTGGCTTCTGTTCATCTTGAAACTGGTACTGATCTGAAAGCTGCCTTGACGCTTGTCAACAACTCCATTGAAAGTTTTCAACAACAGGGTATGCAGTACGAAATTCAAAAAGGTCAGTTTCTTCGGGAGAAAATCCTGAACGCATTATCACAAATGACCCAACCTCAAGAATAAAATGGACAATGAGCTCAAGATTTTCCTGCAAGCCTTTAAGGAATTAGAGAATCTATTTCAAGCTCTGCCAATTACCGAGACCCAAATTCAACAACTGAAAAGCTTTCTTTCAAATACACAAAAGAATGCCAAAAATCTGGCGCTCTATGATTCGCTGACCCATGCCTTGAATACCCGCGCCGGAAAATGGTTAATACCAAACGATCAGATCAAAGGGATGGCCAAGGTCGACATTTATGATTTGCGGCAGGCTAACAAGGTGTATGGTGCCCTGGTGGTTGATTCAGAATTGCACAAATTGGCCTATCAATTGATGGCTATTTTCACCCTGGATAAGGGTAATTTTGTCCGCCGGTCACCGGGTAGTGATGAATTCAGGATCTTTTCCACTTCACATACACCTCAGCAACTAAAACACTCCCTGTCAAAGTTATATGCAAATCAGGAACAGGATTCCCTGTTAACCTGGGACTTTGGTGTGGGACTCACCGAAACCGAGGTGGAGGATGAGCTTCAAAAACAACGTAAAGCCTATCGGCCCGTGGTAATCAGGCAAACCATTTTGGAAAGTCATTCTGAAATCCCCAGGCACATCGAGGAAAACAACAACTATCAAAGTTGGAATGAGTTTAATACGCCTTATCAGAAACTTATCGATAAAATTTGCGCATTGGAGCTACCCTCAAAATTAGAACAACAGACCATTGAACAGGTTCAGATTACCAAAACGATCGTGGAAAACATAGTGACCAAAGAGGCTCTGACCGGAACCCTCAATGGCCTAGGAGCCCGGTGGTATCTGGCTAACAAGGTGTTCAAAAGTGTGGCTCTAACAGATATGCTTAATATGCACGAAGGGAATACCCGCTATGGCAGCTCCGCTATAGATCAGGATCTCAAAAGGTTCTCCAATATACTGGCCAGGAATTTCCTGAAAAATGATGGCTATTTATTGTTTCGATCCGAACGTGCTGGCGATGAATTCAAGATCACATCCACGAATATTAATCTCACGGAATTGGAAGGCAAACTTCGCACAGTTTGGCAAAAGGACCTGCATTCTGGACGGCTGCTGGCCTGGAATTATGGAGTTGGGTCCAATGACAGCGAAGCGCACGTCGATCTGTATAAAAACAGAGTCAAGGAAACAGAAATTATGAAAGTTTCAATGTTAAGCGGCAAATCCACCTTTATCATTGTACGGCCGGAAAACGAGGATTATTCCCGTCTGTTTAAAATTTCAGAAGATACAGCCCGTATTGCAGATGGGACCCCCATTATTGATCTGCATCTGACCATCCAGGCCATTCGAAATGTTGAGGACTTTGATTCCTTGAAAAATCGCCTGGAAGAATATGCCTCACAATTACAGCCTTTTGAAATCAGGGTTAGGAATATCGCCAGAATGAACGTCAACAATCAGCAGGGTCGGCTGTGGTTACTGGCGGAAAAGTCCGAAATATTGGAAAATATCTACAACGAACTGGGTGAGATCGCACGCGAAATGGGCTGCGAAAGCTATCCTTATAAATCCCAGAATTGGTTGCCGCACATAAAAATCGTCGATTTACCCGAGAATAGATCCACACAACTAAAAGATCCGACCTTTGGGGCAGGCACCGGAATGACTTTCACCATAAGACGTTTTGAATGGACCGTGCAAAAAACACTGGAACAGTGGGAAATGCTGCAGCAGTTTTCATTTCCAAATTAATTAGCTTGTCCTTTGTCT